>Ga0114129_10004005_pt1 | contig 20806 bp, 21 predicted proteins | sample RhiMetdeltSRZDD1_FD_80071 | JGI IMG/M metagenome (GOLD analysis project Ga0114129, IMG submission 80071) | Populus rhizosphere microbial communities from Tennessee, USA - Rhizosphere MetaG P. deltoides SRZDD1 (version 2) (version 2) | ecosystem: Host-associated > Plants > Roots > Rhizosphere >... | reverse complement strand
CCGCGGGCGTAGGGCTCCACTGGGGGTGGCGCGTCCAGCAGCGGCTGCACGATGCGCCACGTCTCCTCTTCGCTGTCCTCGCGGACGAAGAGCCTGGCCTCTCCCCGCAAAACGTCGCCGAGCAGCCGCTCGTAGGGCTCCGGCGGATGCCCGAGCTCGGCGGCGAAGATCAGTGAGAGATCGACAGTCCGTAGCAACCGCTCGGGCCCAGGCTCCTTGGCCTGCACCGCCAGGTCGGCCCCGGGGGTGGGATCGATCCGCACGATGAACTCATCGGGATGAGGGGTGCGCGGTGCGAATACCATCCGGGGCGGGGGCTTGAAGATGATTCTCACCTCGGTGACCCGCTCCGGAAGCTCCTTGCCGGCCCGGATGAAGAACGGGACGCCCGACCAGCGCCAGTTGTCGATCTGGAGCCGCAGCGCGGCGAAGGTCTCGGTTTGCGATCCGGGGCTCACCCCCGGCACCGACAGGTACCCGTCGTACTGCCCGCGAACATAGTGCTGCGGGTCGGCCGGTGGGATCGCCCGGAACACCTCCACCCGCTTGTCGCGTATCCCGTCCGCGTCGGCGACACTCGGCGGCTCGGCCGCGATCAGCCCGATGACCTGCAGCAGGTGGTTCTGCACGACGTCCCGGAGCGCCCCGACAGGGTCATAGAAGCTTCCCCGGTCCTCCACCCCGAAGTCCTCCGCCATGGTGACCTGGACGCTCTGGATGTGGTCGCGGTTCCAGACCGGCTCGAAGACGGAGTTGGTGAACCGGAGGTACAAGATGTCCATCGTCGGTTCCTTGCCGAGGAAGTGGTCGATCCGGTAGATCTGACTTTCCTTCAGAAACCTGTGGAGCTCGGCGTTCAGGGCCCGGGCCGACGCCAGGTCGTGGCCGAAGGGCTTCTCCACCGCGACGCGGGTTCCCTCGGTGAGACCGGCCCCGGCCAGGCCCTCCACCACGCGGCCGAACAGCGACGGCGGAATCTCGAGATAGAAGACGGGGCTGGGCCGCCCCTCGATGGCGCGGGCGACGCGGTCGTAGGTCTTCGGGTCCTGGTAGTCGCCCGAGACCATGGACAGGCGCTCGGCCAGCCGCTGGAAAACGTGCTCGCTGATCTTCTCGCCGGAGTCCTCGATGGCCCGGCGGGCGTGGTCCCGGAGGGTCGCGGCCGACCACTCGCCGCGGGCGACGCCGACGACCGAGCACCGAAGCTCGCCCCGGCGCTCCAGGCGATACAGGGCCCGGAAGGTCTGTTTTTTCGCCAGATCCCCGGTGATGCCGAAGATCACCAGGACTGCTGCGGTCGTGGTCGCCTGTGCGGCCATGTCATCCCCCTGTCGTGGCCCCTCCGGCTCGTGAGGCCCTCGTCCTGGAATACGAGCGTGCGGTCCATGCCGGCAAGGAGCATCCGGATGGCCATCCTGCCTCCGCGCTGGTGCGGTGAGTCCAGAAGCTACCGGGGCTTGCTATAGCCTGAGGCCGTCCGCTCCGTCCCCTTGCACCACCGCAACCGACCTCCGGAGCACTCACGTCGTGAGCATCGAGCGGGAGAAGCAGGTCGCCGCGGAAGCGGCAGCGGATCTGGTCGAAAACCACATGACCGTCGGGCTGGGCACCGGCTCGACGGTGGCGTTCCTCCTCCCGGCCCTCGCGCGCCGGTCGCTCGACATTCTCTGTGCCGCCACTTCGCCGCGTACCGAGCACGCCGCGCGCGAGCTGGGCCTGAGGATCGAGGACTTCGCGAACATTGACCACTTCGATATCACCATCGATGGCGCCGATCAGATCGCCCCGGACGGCTGGCTGGTGAAGGGCGGCGGTGGGGCGCACACCCGTGAGAAGATCCTCGCCGCGGCGGCCGACCGCTTCGTCATCATCGCCGACTCGTCCAAGCCGGTCGAGGCCCTGCACAGCCCGGTCCCCCTGGAGCTGCTCTCCTTCGGGCTCCGCGCCACGCTGCGCCGGGTCACCCCGGCTTCGTTGCGAGACGTCCCGCTCAGCCCCGATGGCGGTGTGATCGCCGACTACCACGGGCCGGTGGGCGATCCGGCGGCCCTGGCCGCCCGGTTCGCCGCGACGCCCGGCATCGTCGGGCACGGGCTGTTCCCGCCGGAGATGGTGGCGACGGTCCTGGTGGGCCGCGGCGAATCGGTCGGCCGGACCGACTTCGAGCGCGCCGTGTCCTGACCGGCTGGCGCGTCCCTGCGGCGGCATCCGGGCCTCAGGCCGCCGCGCGGTCGGCCATCACCGGTGACGCCGCGGCCTCGGCGCGGAGCGCTGGGCCGGGCAGCGTTTCGAGCTCGTGATGCATGCCGCGCCTACTGCTGCCGCTCGGCGTGACCGCCGAACTCGCTGCGCATCGCGGACAGGATCTTGCCGGTGAACTCACCCAGGCCCCGCGACTCGAACCGCTCGTACAGCGACGTCGTGATGACCGGGGCGGGAACCGCCTCGTCCACGGCGGCGAGCACTGTCCACCGGCCCTCCCCGGAGTCCGAGACCCGGCCGGCGAAGGTGTGCAGGTCTGGCGTGCGCGCGAACGCCTCGGCGATCAGGTCGACCAGCCACGACGAGACCACCGACCCCCGCCGCCAGACCTCCGCCACGTCGGCGACGTCGATGTCGTACTGGTAGGCCCAGGCGTCACGGATGGGAGTGGTTTCCGCGTCGGCGTCCTGCAATGCCTTGCCGACGTTGGCGTGCTTGATGATGCTCAAACCCTCGGCGATCGCCGCCATCATCCCGTACTCGATCCCGTTGTGGACCATCTTCACGAAGTGCCCGGCGCCGTTCGGGCCGCAGTGCAGGTACCCCTGGGGGGCGGTGCCGGCCCGGGTCCGGCTCGGCGTGGACTCGGCGCTCCCCTTCCCAGGGGCGATCGTCTTGAAGATGGGGTCGAGCCGCTGCACGGCCTCGGTCTCTCCGCCGATCATGAGGCAGTAGCCGCGCTCGAGCCCCCATATCCCGCCGCTCACCCCGCAGTCGAGGTAATAGATCTTCTCTGGCGCGAGCCGCTTGGCCCGTGTGATGTCGTCGCGGTAGTAGGAGTTCCCACCGTCGATCACCGTGTCCCCTGGCTCCAGCAGCGGGACGAGCCGGTCGAGCGTCGGTCCCACGACGCCCGCCGGCAGCATGAGCCATGCCGTGCGGGGCTTGTCCAGCTTGGTCACGAAGTCCTCGAGCGAGGTGGCGCCCGCCGCGCCTTCCCCTTGGAGCGTCCTCACCGCGTCGGCGTTCACGTCGTAGGCGACGCAGCGATGCCCGTCGCGCATGAGCCGCTGCACGAGGTTGGACCCCATCCGGCCGAGCCCGATCATGCCGAGCTGCATGGGCCTGTCAGTCGCCATGTCCCTCTCCCCTAGCCCTTCAGTGCCCGGTAGCGCCGGATCAGTGTGTTGGTCGATGAGTCGTGATTCAGCCCGGGCTCGGTGGCGCTCTCGAGCTCAGGGATGATGGCCACCGCCAGCGCCTTGCCCAGCTCGACGCCCCACTGGTCGAACGAGTCGATGCCCCAGATGGTCCCCTGGGTGAACACGCTGTGCTCGTACAGCGCGACCAGCGCGCCGAGCGTGTAGGGGGTCAGCTTCTCCGCCAGCAGGACGTTGGTGGGGCGGTTCCCCGGCATGACCCGGTGCGGCACCACGGGCTCGGGGGTGCCCTCGGCCCGGACCTCCTCCTCCGTTTTGCCGAATGCGAGCGCCTGGGCCTGGGCGAAGACGTTCGACGACAGGATGTCGTGGTGGTCGCCGAGCGGGTTGAGGCTCTTGCCGAAGCCGATCAGGTCGACCGGGATCAGCTGCGTTCCCTGGTGGAGGAGCTGGTAGAAACTGTGCTGGCCGTTGGTGCCCGGCTCGCCCCAGTACACCGGGCCGGTCTGGTAGTCGACGGGCGTCCCGCCGAGGGTGACGCGCTTGCCGTTCGATTCCATCGTGAGCTGCTGCAGGTAAGCCGGGAAGCGCTTGAGGTACTGCTCGTAGGGCATGACGCCGATCGACGCGGCCCCGAAGAAGTCCACGTACCACACGGTCAGCAGGCCCATGAGCACCGGGAGGTTCTGCGCCAGCGGGGCGGTACGGAAGTGCTGGTCCATCGCGTGAAAGCCCGCCAGCATGTCCGTGAACTGCTCCGGGCCCAGGGCCACCATCGTCGACAGGCCGATGGCCGAGTCCATCGAGTACCGCCCGCCCACCCAGTCCCAGAAGCCGAACATGTTCGCGGTGTCAATCCCGAACCCGGCCACCCGCTCGGCATTCGTCGAAACGGCCACGAAGTGCTTGGCGATCGCGCCAGGGTCCCCCAGCTGGCCCAGCACCCAGTCCCGGGCCGAGGTCGCGTTCGTCAGCGTCTCAAGGGTGCCGAAGGTTTTCGACGAAACGATGAAGAGTGTCTCCGCCGCATCCAGGTCTCTGGTCGCCTCCACGAAATCGGTCGAGTCCACGTTCGAGACGAAGCGGAGCCTCAGATTGCGGTCGGTGTAGTAACGCAGCGCCTCGTAGGCCATCACCGGCCCCAGGTCGGACCCGCCGATGCCGATATTGACGATGTTGCGGATCGGCTTGCCGGTGTGCCCCTTCCAATCGCCCGAACGGATCCTGATGGCGAACGCGGCCATGCGGTCGAGGACCTCATGCACCTCGGCGACAACATCGACGCCGTCGACGATCAGCGAGGTCCCTCTCGGCGTGCGCAGCGCGACGTGCAGCACAGAGCGGTTCTCGGACACGTTGATCCGCTCCCCCGCGAACATCGCATCCCGGTGCCGCTCGAGTTCCGACTGCTCGGCCAGCTGGAGCAGCAGGCTCAGGGTCTCGCCGGTGACGCGGTTCTTCGAGTAATCGAGATAGAGCCCGGCGGCCTCGGCGCAGAGCCGCTCACCGCGAGCCGGGTCCTCGTCGAAGAGCTCGCGCAGATGGCGGCCCACCAGCTCCGAATGGTGCTTGGCGAGGGCACCGTAGGCCGGGCGCTCCCGCAACGGCAAAATCGCCACCAGTTATCTCCTCTCGCGGGGCGATCTGCATCGTAACCTGCCCGGTTTGTTGCCAGCAGGGGCGGTCAGTTCGGCCGGTCAGCGGCGGACAGTCATCGAGGTGGATCGCCGCAGTTCGCCGGCAGCCTGCGTGACGTGTTCCCGGGCGGCTGCGTAAGCTACTCGTTCGGCTTCACTACTAGCCGCACATCGCGGTGATGGAGTACGTCGAGGGGGGCCATCGGCCTGTGTCCGAGACAGCAGCTGCGGCCTGGCGTGGAGCCCGGTCCATGACCGGCCGCACCATTACCGGCGGCCGGGCCGGCCGTGCCACGCCGGCCCGGCCGCAGCCCTCACCCGGAAACCAGCAGCATTCCCTCGCGGGCGCGCTGGCCGATCCCCGGATGCGGCTCGCGGCGGGAACGGCGATGATGCTGGTCACGGCGATGGCCGCCCGCCGCGGCCGCGTCAGCACCTGGGAGGCCACGGCGTTCCGCGCGGTCAACGACCTGCCCGACGCGCTGTACCCGCCCGCCTGGGCCATCATGCAGCTCGGCACCCTCGGCGCCGCCCCCGCCACCGCTGCCGCGGCGTGGCTGTCCGGGAACCGCCAACTGGCTGGCCGCCTGCTCGCCGGCGGCACCGCAACCTGGGCGCTGTCCAAGCTCGTGAAGCGGATGGTGCGCCGACCCCGGCCAGCGGCCCTGCTTCCAGATACCCACCGCCGCGGCCGCGACGCCACAGGCCTGGGGTACCTGTCCGGGCACGCCGGCGTCGCGGTCGCCCTGGGCGCTGCCGCCCTTCCCCACCTCGGCCCAGCCGGGCGCGCCCTTACCCTCGGCGCCATTCCCGCCGTGAGCCTGACCCGCATCTACGTCGGCGCCCACCTGCCGCTCGACACCGCAGGCGGCGCGGCGCTGGGCCTGGCCATCGACGCGGCACTAGCTCTTGCGCACGAACATGCCCGCCCTGTTCCCCGTTGGGGGAGAACATCAGCGGCCGGGTGAGTATCGCTGCCTGGGGACTTCCGGCGCTCCTGTTGTGCCATTCGTCCCTGTGCACACGTCCGGGCCAGCGGTGATGGTCTAGATATGTTCACTTCACAGGAGCTCATCGTTGACGCCGGTTTCGCCGCGGCCCGGGCGCAGCTGGCGCGGATGGTGGCGGGCGGCGGCCTGGCCGGAGTGTCACGGGATGCCTACGAGGGTGCCCTCACACGCCTGATCAGGGTTGGCCCGTTCGGCGACGCACCAGGGATCTCGAAACAGGTTCAGGTGCGCCTCATCGGCCCTGTGCGGCGCGATGCCACCACCACGGTCTGGCTGCGCTGGGAGGCGACCGGCCCGGCCGGTGGCCTGTTCCCCGTGCTAGACGCCGACCTGCTGCTCAGGCCGGTGGGCCTGGAGAAAACCTGCATGACGCTCAACGGCTGCTACCGGCCTCCGCTCGGACGCCTGGGCGCCGGCCTGGACCGGGCGGTCCTGCACCGTGTCGCCACAGCGACCGTCCGCGCCCTACTGCGCGGCATTGCTGACGCACTCGCCGAGCCTGTTCATGTGCCTGCCCGCCGCCAGGAAGCGGCTAGCAGCACTTCATTGGTCCTGTCGGCGCCCGAGCCTTAGAAACGTTGGGGCTGTTTGCTTCCTCGATGGCACGCTTGAGCTGCCGCCGCGTGGCGAGGAGTCGGGCCATCCGGATCTCGACGCCAAGCTGAGGCGGCTCGCTCGAGAATTGGGGAAGTAATCAGCATGCATGCCGTGAGTGCGCTTGGGCCGACCGGCCCTGTCGTGAACCAGCAGATCCCGGTCCCGGATCCAGGACCGGGCGAGGTGCTTGTCGAGGTGCATGCCGTCGGGCTCACGGCCGGGGAACTGGCGTGGCCGGAAAGCTGGCCGGCAATCCCGGGCCACGAGATCTCCGGGGTCGTCACCGGGCTGGGCCCGGGGGTCACCGGGGCCGAGGACGGCCAGGAAATTTATGGCCTGATCCGTTTCGATCGCGATGGGGGCGCGGCCGAGTACGTCACCGCCCCCGCGGCCGACCTGGCCGTCAAGCCAGGCAGCGCGGACCATGTGGGTGCCGCCAGCATGGCTCTGGCGGCCCTGACCGCGTGGCAGGCCCTGGTACGCCATGCCCACCTGGCGCCGGGCCAGCATGTGCTGGTCAATGGTGGCGCTGGCGGCGTGGGCAGCTACGCCGTCCAGGTGGCCGCCGCCCTGGGTGCGCGGGTGACTGCCACGGCAAGCGCGCGCGACGCCGGGTTCGTCGCCGGCCTGGGCGCCAGCCATGTCATCGACTACGCCGGGCCGCCCATCGACCAGCAGGTGAGCGACGTTGATGTCGTCGTGGACACGGTGGGCGGGCAGGCCATGTCCCGGTGCTGGCAGGTCCTTCGCCCAGGGGGCATCATGGTCGGCATCGCGTCCGCTCCCTCCGAGGCCGATGCCCAGCGCCAGCAGGCGAGAGCCGTGTACTTCATCGTCGAGCCAGACCGGGCCGCACTGAGCGAGCTCGCCAAGCTGGTCGACTCTGGAAGGCTGCGCACGACGGTCGGGCGCGTGTTCCCGCTCGCTGACGCAGCCGCCGCGTTCGACGTGCTGGAGCATCAGCACATCCAGGGCAAGATCGTGCTCAGTGTCCGGCCCGAGCCACGTTCGGCGGGGGGCAACTGACGATGGCTGCGCGACGGGCGGCGCCGACCGCGGACCTGCCTCCACCAGGGTCGGCGCCCCGCCCAACTCAGGAGGAGCGAACCGACGGGGAAGTGCGGCTGTGCGCCTGACTCGTACCCTGGCGGTGTGAGCCTGAGGGCCGTGGTGAGGCGGTCGGTGCCGCGCCGGGGGTGGGCGGGCGCCGGTGACGTGCTGCTGGTGGTGCTGGTGACGGCGTTGCAGGTGACCGGGCCGCGGTCAGGTAGTCCTGGGCATGTGCCGGATTCGCTGGCCGGGCTGGCTGGGGCCACTTTGGGGGTGGCTGCGGCGCTGGTCGGCGGCGTGGCGTTGTGGTGGCGCCGTTCCTGGCCGGTCGGCGTGCTGGCGGTGTGCGTGGCGGGGTATGCGGTCAACGCGGCGGTGGTTCCGGGTGTGCCGCCGTACGCGGGTTGGGTCGCGCTGTATGCCGCTGGCGCGTATGGCGGCCGGGTGCGCCGGGCCGGGTATGCGGTGACGGCCGGAGCGGTCGCCCTGGGGCTGGTGTTCTGGGTCTGCGCCCTGGTGTACCCGAAGACGGCCGGTGAGCTGGTGGTGCTGATCGCGGTGACCGTGACCGCTGCCCTGCTGGGGATGTTGGTGCGGTCGCGGCGGGCGCAGTTGGGCGCGCTGCGCGATCGTGCCGCCGCGCTGGAGCGGGAGCGGGAGTCGGCCGCAGCCCGGGGCGCGGCCGAGGAGCGGCTGCGGATCGCGCGGGACGTGCATGACCTGGTGGGCCACGCGCTGAGCGGGATCGCTGTGCAGTCCAGCACCGCGCGGCTGGCGCTGGACGCGGGCCGGTTCACCGCGGCGCGGACGGCACTGTCGGCGGTGGAATCGGCCAGCCGGTCCGCGCTGACGGAGATGCGGCAGCTGCTTGGCGGGCTCCGGGCCGGGGACGCGGGCGAGTACGGCCCTACCCCGGGGCTGGCGGATCTGCCCAGCCTGGTTGAGGGCCTGCGCGCGCAGGGGGTGCCGGTGGCGCTGTCGGTCGGCGAGCTCGGTGAGGTGCCCGGCGCCGCCTCCCTCGCCGCCTACCGGGTGGTGCAGGAGGCACTGACCAATGCGGTCAAGCACGCCGCCGGCAGCCAGGTGACGGTGGCAGTAGCGGCGTCAGGCGGTGCCCTGCTGGCCACGGTTGAGGACTATGCGCAGCACGCGGCCCCGCAGGGCGAGCGGGTAGAGGGCCATGGGCTGGCCGGCATGCGCGAACGCGTCGCCGGGCTCGGTGGTGAGGTCAGTGCCGGGCCGGCGGGCGACCATCCGGGCTGGCGGGTCCGGGCCCGCATTCCTTACAGCGGGGAGGGTGGGGGATGAGCGTCCGGGTGGCGATCGCCGATGACCAGTCGCTGGTGCGCGATGGCTTCCGGGTCCAGCTCGGCCTGGCCAGCGACATGGCGTTCGCCGGTGAGGCGTCCACAGGAGAGCAGGCGGTCGCTGTCGCCCGGCGGGAGCACCCGGATGTGATCTTGATGGATGTCCGGATGCCGGTGCTCGACGGCATCGAGGCCACCCGGCGTATCACCGCCGACCCACAGACGTCGGGGGTCAGGGTGCTGGTGCTGACGACGTTCGATGTGGACGAGTACGTGTTCGCGGCGCTGCGGGCCGGGGCGAGCGGGTTTCTGCTCAAGGACGCGACGCCGGAGGAGCTGCTCGCGGCGATCCGTGTCGTCGCCTCCGGAGAGGCGCTGCTGGCCCCCGCTGCGACCCGCCACCTGGTCGACGCCTTCGTGTCCCGGCCCAGCCTGGGCCGCCCGGACGCCCGGCTGGTGGGCGAACTCACCGGCCGGGAACGCGAGGTGCTGCGGCTGGTCGCGCAGGGCCTGTCCAACGCCGAGATCGCTGGTCGGCTGGTGGTGAGCCCGGCGACCGCCAAGACCCATGTCAGCCGGATCCTCACCAAGCTCGGCCTGCGCGACCGGGCCCAGCTCGTCATCGCCGCCTACGAATCCGGGCTCATCACCCCCGGCGGCTGACCGGAGCACTCCGGCCGCGTACATCCCGTGGTGTATCCCATAGGCCGCAGTCGTATGCGTGAGTGCGTCCCGGCGGCCGACGCCGAATGTGGCAGCGCTCCCTAGCGTCGAAGCTGCCCACATTCACCACGTCTTCAGGGGGAACCGTGATGAGCACCATCGCCCTCGAGGCGCTGACCAAGCGGTACGGCACCATCACCGCGGTCAACGACCTCACGTTCCGGCTGGCACCGGGCCGGATCACCGGGTTCCTCGGCCCGAACGGAGCCGGGAAATCGACCACGATCCGTGTCCTGCTCGGCCTGGCCCGGCCGACTTCTGGCCGCGCCACCATCGGCGGGCGCCCTTACGCCGAGCTGCGCGACCCGCTCCGGCAGGTTGGCGCGCTGCTCGACCCGAACGTGTTCCATCCGGGGCGCTCGGGCCGGATGGCGCTGCGGATCGCCGCGCGGCCCGCCCGGATCCCCGGCCAGCGAGTCGAGGAGGCACTCGACCTCACCGGGCTCACCAGTGCCGCGCACCGCCACGTCGGCGGCTACTCGCTGGGCATGCGGCAACGGCTCGCGCTGGCCGCCGCGCTGCTCGGCGACCCGCAGACCCTCGTCCTGGACGAGCCGGCCAGCGGCCTCGACCCCGAAGGCGTGGCCTGGCTGCGCGGCCTGCTGCGCGGCCTCGCCAACCAGGGCCGCACCATCTTCGTCTCCAGCCACCAGCTCGCCGAGCTGGCGCAAACCGCCGACGACCTGGTCATCATCAACCAGGGCCGGCTCATCGCAGCGGGCCCGATGGCTGGCCTGCTCGAGCGCAGCCAAGCCTCCTCCCTCGAAGACCTCTTTCTCGGCGCCACCTCCCCCCACACCCAAGCCGCCCATCCCGGGTTCACCCGGCCAAGGAGCCTGTCATGAGAGCACTCATCGCCGCGGAGCTGCTCAAGCTCCGCAGCACCCGAAGCGCCTGGATCCCACTCGCCGCCGCGCTCGCAGCCGCCGTGATCGCAGTCATAGCCATCACCACAGACGCCGGCCACAGCGGCAACCCACCACTGTCCCCCGCCGCACTGCCAGATCTGCTGCGCGCCTCCGGTGGGCAGCTCGTCGACGGGGCGGTGCTGCTCGCCTGGATCGTGCTGTCCGCGGGGGAATTCCGGCACCGCACCTCGGTGACCACCTTCCTCGGCCAGCCCCGGCGGCTGCGCGTCGTGTCCGCCAAACTCGCCGCCGCCGCCCTGACCGGCGCCGCGGTCGGCCTGCTCGCCGAAGCGCTCAGCGCCGCCACCTCTGCCGCCGTGCTGTCCGCACACCACGTGCCGCTGCACTGGGCCCAGCCAGGCGTGCCCGGCGCGGTCATCACTGTGCCGCTGCTCGCCGCCCTCTACGGCGTGCTCGGCGCCAGCCTCGGGCTCCTGCTGCGCAACACCGCCGCCGCGCTGGGCCTGGCACTGATGTGGGCATTCGTCGTCGAGGGGATACTCCCGGTACTGATCCACGTGCCCGGGGTGGTCCGCTGGCTCCCCCAAGCCGCCGCGAACGCCGTGCTCCACGGCGCTTCCGCCACCACGCTGCCCGCAGGCGTGGCGCTCGCGGTCCTGGCCGGTTACGCGGTCGTGCTGGCAACCGGCGGCGCGCTGGTCACCACCCGGCGAGAGATCGGCACCGCCACAGGATGACCAGCGCGCCGCCGGACAGCGTGTTCAGGTGCCGCAGTAGGTGATGTACGGAGCGCCGCCCGTAGGTGCCGGTTCGGCGTAATCCTCCAGGCCAGGCCGCTCCTCGAAAGGCCGGGAGACCGCACCGAGCAGGCGGTGGAACGGCCTCATGTCACCAAGGGCCGCCTGCGCGAGCGCCTCCTCGACGCGGTGGTTGCGCGGAATGTAGACGGGGTTGACCCGGTCCATCGCAGCGGCGACCGCGGTCCGGCCCGCCGACAGCACCGCCGCGCGGCGGTCGGCCCACGTGTCGAACGGCTCCGGCTGTGCGAACATCGTCCGGGCGGTGCCGGCCGACAGCGCGCGGAAGAACTGCGTGAAGTCCACCTTCTGCGCGCGCATCAGCTCCAGGAGGTCCGTCACGAGCTCCCGGTTCGGCGCCGCGAGCCCGAGCTTGGCCGCCATGCCCTCGTCCCAGTGCCGCTCGCAGGCAGCGGCGAATCCGCTCAGGATCTCTGCGGCCGCCTCGGCCGCGGCTTCGCTGTTCTCGTCGATCAACGGCAGCAGTGTCTCGGCCAGCCGGGCCAGGTTCCACTGCATGATCGCCGGCTGGTTGCCGTAGGCGTAGCGGCCGTCGTGGTCGATGGAGCTGAACACCGTCGCCGGATCGTAAGCGTCCATGAACGCGCACGGGCCGTAGTCGATCGTCTCGCCGGAGATCGTCGTGTTGTCCGTATTCAACACCCCGTGCACGAACCCGGCCAGCATCCACCGGGCCACCAGCGATGCCTGCGCCCAGGCCACGCGCCGGAGCAGGTCGAGGTAGCGGTCCGGGGCATCAGCGGCCTCCGGGTGGTGCCGGCGGATGGCGTAGTCGGCCAGCGCGCGCAGCCGCTCCCGGTCGCCGGACGCGGCAGCGTACTGGAACGTGCCCACCCGCAGGTGGCTCGCGGCGACCCGGGTAAGCACCGCACCCGGCAGCGCTCTCTCGCGAAGAACCCGCTCGCCGGTAGCCACCACCGCGAGCGCCCGCGTGGTCGGGATCCCCAAGCCCTGCATGGCCTCACCGATCAGGTACTCGCGCAGCATCGGGCCCACCGCGGCCTTGCCGTCGCCGCCGCGCGCAAACGGGGTGCGCCCCGACCCTTTCAGGTGCAGGTCGCGGCGGCGGCCGTGGATGTCGATCACCTCGCCGAGCAGCAGCGCCCGGCCGTCCCCGAGCCGGGGCACATAAACACCGAACTGGTGACCGGCGTAAGCCTGGGCGACCGTTGCGACTCCCTGCGGGACCTGCCCCACCAGCAGCAAAACTCCCCACGACTCCCGCAACGCCGCGGGATCGGCACCCAGCTCGATCGCCAGCTCATCGTTGAGCACCAGCAGCTCCGGAGCGGGCACCGGCGCCGCCGCCCACGGCACGGACAGGCCCGGCACCTCGCGAGCGTAGGAATCATCGAACCGGAACAAGGTCGTCGCCACGGTCATACCGTCAAGGCTACGAACCAGGCGGCCTACCGCAGACTGCTCCCGGCCGTCCGGTTCCTCACCAGCAGTTTCAACCACGTGGTTGACGAACCGGTGGTCGCGGTTCTACGATTACTTTCAACCAGGGGGTTGAAACGAGGGATCAAATGACGGCGGACACACTGTCCCGGGTCTTCTCTGCTCTTGCCGATCCGACGCGCCGCAGCATTGTGGCCCAGCTTGCCGACGGTGACGCAACGGTGAACCAGCTAGCTGAGCCGTACCGGATAACGCTGCAGGCAATCTACAAGCACCTGCGGGTGCTCGAGGACGCCGAGCTGGTTAGCCGGCCGCGCGGGCCGCAGCCTCGGCCGGTGCACCTGGAGACGAAGGTCTTCGACGTGATGGACGCCTGGATCGAGCGCTACCGGCGCCGGGCTGAGCAGCGGTACCGCCGTCTCGACGCCGTCCTGGCGGCGATGAACGAAACCAACGACGAGGATGGAGCCCACCATGACCAAGACCATGGAGACAACCATCGAAGCTGACCCGAAGCTGCCGATCATCCGTATGACTCGTGAGTTCGCGGCAACGCCTGAACAGCTATTCCGGGCCCACACCGACCCGGCTCTGTTCGCCCAATGGGTTGGCCCGAGCGCCATGGACACTCGGATCGAGCACTGGGACGCCCGCACCGGTGGCAGCTGGAGGTTCGTCTCGGTGCGCGAGGGCGAGGAGTACGCGTTCCGCGGCTGCTTTCACGAGGTGCGCCGCGACCGTATCGTGCAGACCTTCACCTTCGAGGGTGAGCCCGACGGCGTCGCGCTGGAGACGTTGTGGTTTGACGACCTCGGTAACGGTCGCTCCCGGCTGCGCACGCAGTCGCTGGTCGACAGCTTCGAAGGCCGGGACGCTTGGCTGGCGAGCGGCATGGAGACCGGCGTCAACGAGGGTTACGCGAAGCTCGACGGGATGCTTGCCGATGGCGCTGTCTGACCGGCCCGCCGGGCGGCACCGGCAGGTCGGCCAGGTGTTCACCGACCGGGTCCGCGGGACTTCTTACTGGGACGCCCCGACCCCGGTCGCTGGCTGGGTCGCTCGCGACATCGTGCGACATCTGACCCAGTGGCTCTCTGGGTTTGTCTCCGCCGGCGCGGCCATCGAGTTGCCCAGCGGGCCGTCCGTGGACGATGATCCGGTCGCCGCCTGGCAGATCCACTGCGCCGCCGTGCAAGCGATACTGGACGACCCGGCGACCGCGGAGCGGGTCCTGGCCAATCCGCACATCGGCGCACTGCCCCTGGACCGCGCGATCGACCAGTTCTACACCCCAGACGTTTTCATGCACACCTGGGACCTTGCCCGCGCCACCGGCCAGGATGACCGGCTGGACCCCGACTTCTGCGCCCAGCTGCTCGCCGGGATGGAACAGATGGAAGAGGCCATCCGGTCCTCCGGCCATTACGGGGCGAGAGTCGAGGTGCCCGGCGATGCCGATCCGCAGACCAAGCTGCTGGGGTTCATCGGCCGGGATCCTTTCTGGACAGCTGCCAAATCGTCACAGGTGTGAGCTGAGCCGGCTCCAGAGCGCATGCCGGGCCAGGCGGCTTGACGCAAGGAAGGGTGCATGTCACGAGAATTGGGCCTTAATCGCCGCAGAGACACTCAGGAACTTCGATCACGATTTCCTGGAGGGCGCCGTCCGGCTGATGCGAGACCGGCAAACCGATCGCCGAGGTGACTCGGGATCTGGGTTCAACGCCGGAACGTTCGGAAGGTCAGGTGGCGATGTGGGCGAGCAGGTGATAGACGACGAAGGCTGGCCACAGGATGGCTTCGATGACGGCCCACACATGGGCCCAGAATCCGGCGGCGTGCTGCCAGTAGTAGACAAGTGCTCCGATGAATCCCAGACCGTAGACTGCGCCTCCACCGCCGCCCCGCACAACGGTCCTTGTCCTCGACGTTCCCGACATGTGGTCCTCCCTCTCCTCGACGCGGCGAGTCTGTCACCTCCCTGCGCTGGTGCACAGCAGTGCCGCCCACTCCGCCTGGCGCCGCCCTGCCGAACCGGTAGTCACAGCGTGGTGTGTCAGCGGATAATCCAGGCATGACTGCCAGGTGCTGGACGTGCGGCCGGTTTGTGCGTGCCTGCCGAGAATGCGGTGCCCGTTACTGCGGCCGCTGCCAGCAGATGCAGCATGACCACAGCTGGGAACCTAAGCGCAAGCACAAGCGGGCCAGCCGGCGAAGGCTCAGGCAGCTCCTGGCTGGCCGCTAGGGAACGCGGTTACAGGGATTGAATAGCCGGGGTCTGGCCTGCTACCAGCCGCCCTAGATCAAAGCGGTGGCTCCGTCGCATGCAACTCAAGGACGGTGATCTCGGCAGTCTTCGGCGAGGGGAAGCCGGCCGAGGTCAGCACATCTTCGAACTCCTCGCTCGCCCAGCGCGTGCGAACGCGCTCCTCCGACTCCCACACGCCGATGATGTACAGGGCCCCTTCGCCGATCGCGCAGTGGTGGCGCAGTTCCCCTGCGCCAGTTGCGCCGCCGCGGCTCATGATCAGCGCATGCGCTCTGTCGTAGGCAGCTCTCAACTCGTCTACGTCGCCGTCAAAGCGGGCAATCAGCATGACAGCCATAGCGTCACGGCTGACGGGTTGCCCGGTGGGCGGCGGTGAGGTGGTAGGCAAGCAGCAGGGCCACCAGCACGACCATGATCACGATGCTGAACGGGAGAGTGAGGATCGGGGTGGCTGCCGCGGCCGCCAAGATCAGAGCTCCGGTGAGAAGCGTCAGTTGGCGGGCTGCGGGTTCGCCGCTCCCGCGCGTGCTGAGCTGTGCCAGGACGACGATGTATATCGTGACCGGGATGGCCACGGTAAAGGCCGCGAAGGACGGGGTGACGCGGGTGCCGTGGGTGAGAGTGCCGATCACGACCTGAAGCCCGGCGCCGAGGGCCGCGACCGCGGCGAAGATCAGGTAGTGCGCGAACGCCCACACGAACGTCCAGCGCAGCGATTGCCGGATTTCCTCGGTAGCGGAGTGCTTGAAATACGACCACCACAGCGCGAAAACAAGCAGCAGCCCGGCGGCTGCCGCGGTGATGAGGCCGGGTGAGGGCCGGCTGTGGTCCACCGCTTCCTGCATTGCGGTGGCGATCGCTGCAACGACCTCCCCGAGCACGATGATGGTGAATTCTCCGTACCGCTCGGCGATGTGCCCCGGATGCCAGGGCGTGGGCCGCCCGCCGAACTCGGCCCAGGCCGGTACCGCCAGCTCGGCGGCCACCAGCACGAAAAAGCCGGTCAGGTGGGCCAGCCCTGGCAGGAAGAGCCAGCCGATCCAGCACAGCTGGACCACGGTGACGCCGGCCGCGTACCGCAGCGTGCCGGCGCGGCCTTCAGGGTGGCTCTGGGCAGCGCGCAGCCACTGGGTCACCAGGGCCATCCGCATGATCACATAGCCGACAACGGCGATGGTGAAGTCGAAGTGCTCGAACGCCGCAGGGATCCCGGCCGCGAAGACCAGCACGCCCGCCATCTGCAACAACGTGAGCAACCGGTAGGGCACGTCGTCGGTGTCGTAGGCGGAGGCGAACCAGGTGAAGTTCACCCAGGCCCACCACAGGCCGAAGAAAACCGCCGCGTAGCCCGCCAGCGCGTGGCCCACATCCCCTTGCGCCAGCGCGTGGTGCAGCTCGATGCCCGCCCGCGCCACCGCAACCACGAACGTCAGGTCAAACAGCAGCTCCAGCGGCGTGGAGGCACGGTGTACTTCGGCCGGATCGCGGCCAGACATCCGCCGCACCCACGGCAGCGGGCGTGATGCGGACTCGCTCATCCCATGTCACCGGCACGGGCAAATGTGAACGCCATCTCCACGTTCTACCAGCCAGGTAGCGGACCGAGGCGAGGGCTATCCCGGCCGAAGATGCGACATCACCATCCGGCCGCGCGAACGTTCGTGATCGTGGTCGATCAGCGGTCGCGGTGGGGGCACCGCCGTCGACAGCAGCAGCGGCCGGACGCTGTCGGCGACCACCTGACCGCCCGCCAGCACCTGCACCCGCCGCGAACTGCGCAGCGTGTCCACCCGGTGGTGCGGGTCACGAGCGTGCATCACGACCCGCTCATCCTCCTCATACCACTCCAGTTGCCGCCAGGAGAATGTCACGTGATCAGCGAGCGCGGCCAGGGCACCGCTGGGGTCGGGATGGGTCCACGCCGCGCGCTCGGCACGCTTGCCGCCTACCTGGACGGTCCAGGTGCGCTGCCCGCCATCGGCTTTTTCATCGACGAGCGCCCCGCCGACGACATCCATCTCCGGCAGGTAATAAGTCGGCAGCCCGCCGGGGCCGTACTGGACCAGGAGCTGCGCCCGGTCGCTCTCGGCGACGATCTCGTCGCCGAGCCGCACCCGGACCCGGCGGCCGGTCGGCTCAACAAACGGCTGCGGCGGCTGGAAGCTGGTCACGAGTGCTCCCCATCACAGATATCAACAGGGGTTCAACTCTGTGCCGCTGCGACTGCGCTCTAACTGCCAGCGGTCCGCACGGCCGGGATCCCCTCCGCGCAGTAGCGGCGGTGTGGGTTCCACGCCGGTGCGGAACATGGCCTCGATCCCTTCTCACCAAGGGATCGAGGCCATGCTGTCGACCGCCCAGCCCGTGATCATGGACCACCACGCGGGGTTCAGGTCGAAGTAACTAGTCCGCCGGGAACCGGTTGGCGCGCCAGAAGGCTTCCCACATCGAGACCTGCTCGTCGTTGATGCGCTTGAGAGCGCGGGCGGCGCGCCGCACTGGCTGCAAGGCCCGGGGGCGAGGTGCCGGCTTGTTAGCTGTCATCGAGATCACACATCTCCGGTTGGCTGTGGCTGGTCCGCCACCGTCAGGCGCGAGGTGAGACGCAGATCGAGGTCATGCGTCCCTGCCCGCCCCGCCGTTGGCTGGCTTAGCCGTTTGGACTTGGACACTTTCGAGAATCGCGCTAAGGCACCCCGGCCCGCATCGGGCGGGCGCCCTATTTCTGGCGACCCTTCGCCCTTGCAGCCTCTAAGGCACGGCTGAGCAGGTCTTGCCGACAATCGCCCTTGGTCGTTGACTTCGGGGTTGACCTGCGGCGGCTCGGCTAGGCGGGTGCCTGGTCGGGGGCTGGCAGCAACCCGAGCTGACCCATGGTGCCGATGGTGTCGACCACGCCCCAGTGCTCGGCGATCTGGCCGCGCTCGTTGATCCGGACGACGTAGATGGCGTCCATCGCAAAGGTCTTGCCGGTGGCGGGCATGCCGGGGATGAAGCCGCCGCTGTCCGTGCCGTGGTAGGTGGCCCGGATGGCGACCTTGTCGCCGGCGGCGACCATGTCGTGGATATCGACGGTCATGTCGGGCGAGGCGGCGAAGAAGATCCGGTAGGAGTCGATGGCACCATGCTTGTCGGGAGTGGTTCCCGGGAACACCTGGTGCTCGACGAAATCGTCGGCCAGCCAGGCATCGGCGTGGTCGAGGTTCTTGCTGCCAAACACCTCCCGCGCGAAGGTGACGACGGTTTCCTTGTTCTGCTCGGGCGTGGGCATGCACGTCTCCTCACTGTCGGGCGCCGGTGGCTACCGTGGCCCCCGATGGCAGGAGGCCGGCGGGCACGTGGGCGGCAATGGCGGCTGCGACGGTGGCCGCGACCTCATGGGCGGCCTGCACGGCATCGGGCACGCCGTCGGTGCTGGCGGCCTCGGCGCACCGCTGCGCGAGGAACGCGCTTCGCTCGTGGAGCAGCGCCCAGGCGGGTTCGCGCCAGGGAACCATGTTGCCCAGGACGTAGTACACCTCGAAACTGAACCCCGCCGTGCGGCCATCATGCGGCGGCCCGGCCGGGAGGGTGGTGAGCGCGGCCGCCAGCGGCCGCAGCACCCCGGCCATCATGTCGATCGCCGCGCCGGTGAGGACTGACAGTTGCTGCTCGGTCTCGTCGGTGTGGGTGAAGAACCGGTTGAGTAGCTGCAGCACCAGCTCGTAGGCCATCGCCGCGAGCTCGGCCACCCGCCTTGTCAGCGGATCGGTGATGACCGGCTGGGGCGCGACGATGCCGAACGGCTGTCGCGTGTAGCCGGGCAGGACGGGGCGGGCGGGCTCGAACGAGGGATCACGCTGCCGCAGGTCGTGGTAGTCCTGCCACATGGTGAGGAACCGGCCGTAATGCGCGGTGCGCCAGTCGCCCGCGCACCCCTCGCCCTGTTCGATGATCTCTTCGACCGCCGCGAGCGCCGAGGCGAGATCGGTGACCGCGATCAGCTGCGGCCAGCCCAGCAGCTCCGGGGTGGCCTGGGCCCGCGGGGATCCCACGAACACCGCCCGCTCTCCGCAGCTGGCCGTCAGGCCGCGCAGCCCATCGGCGATCCCCCGGTACAGGTGCCCGATCGTGGCGAACTCCTGGCCGCGCGGCAACGCTTCCGCGGGCTGCACCGGCTCACGCGTCGGCCCGGACGGGACAAAACCCGCCGCGTCATCCAGCTCGATGCCCTCCGGGCGCTCCAGGAACAGGAAATGCCGCAGCGCCTGCTCGCCGAACGGCAGCAGGTCAAGCTGCACCCCGGCCGGGAAATACCCCGACCGCTGCGGGAAGTTGGGCCGGCCAAACACCGGTGCCGCGCCGATCGCCGTCATCAGGTTCGACACCAGCGCCAGGTGCAGCATCTCCTGTACCGCGATCTCGCGGAGCGTCTTCCGCCACCGCCCGACCGCCTCGGCCTGGCCCGCGGCCAAGCCATCGCCGCTGCCGTCCTTGAGGCTGAACTCCGCGTACAGGTACTCGCACATGATCATGTGCTCAAGCTGCGCAGCCTCGGCGAGCAGCCACCACAGCTGCTCCCGATGCGCCACCACCACCTTGGGCTCCGTCACGGACCCACCCCCCCGGCAGATCGCGTCCATGGCCCCTCCTTGGTACCCGGGGAGCGTGGCGCAGGCGTGCAACCGCGATGGAAGCCATGTGGAGGCGGGCGCTAGCGGCCCGGCCGCAGCGGTTCACGCAGCAGCCGACCACGCGGACACGCGATCACCAGCACGGCACGTGGCAAGCGGGCTCGGACGGTAACCGCAGCACCAGCCGGAATCCGAGGTGACTCGTTGAGGTGTCGATCGCCTGGGCCATCCGCGCGGCGGGGCGGTAGCGGCGGCAGTAGTTCGGCGCGCAGAGGTGCGAGCCGCCTTTCATGACCTTGCGCGGGATGCGGGCTGGGTCCCGCGGGTCGGCGCTTTGCTCACGGCCGCCGCCGGGGACGGTGCAGCACGCGTGTGCCGTGGGTGGGTGCCCGGTGTACCAGTCCGATGTCCACTCCCAGACGTTGCCGATCATGTCGTAGAGGCCGTACCCGTTGGCGGGGAACGCGCCGACCGGCGAGGTTCCCTCATACCCGTCGTCGCAGGTGTTCTCGATCGGAAACTCGCCCTGCCAGGTGTTGGCCATCCAGTCTCCTCCGGGGTTGAATTCGTCTCCCCAGGAGAACTCGGTGCCGTTCAGCCCACCGCGGGCGGCCAGCTCCCACTCGGCCTCGGTGGGGACGGCCTTGCCTGCCCAGCTCGCGTAGGCGGCGACATCTGCCCAGGCGACGTGCACAACTGGATGGTCTGGCTTGTTGCGGATCGAGCTGCCGGGTCCCTGCGGGTGCCGCCAGTCCGCGCCTGGCACGGGCGTCCACCAGTTGTGCGGATCGGCCAGGCTCACCCGGTGCCGCGGTGCCACGAACACGGCGGAAAACGGGACGAGCATCTCCGGCCTGGCGCCGGGGTAGTCCGCGGAGTCGGGCGCCTGCTCGGCTGCGGTGACATGCCCGGTCTTGCGCGCGAACCGGCCGAATTCCCGGTTGGTGACCGGGCAGGAATCGATCCAGAATCCGCCGACCGTGACCGGGTGGGCCGGGGCTTCCTCGGCGTAGTGACGATCCGAGCCCATGGTGAAGGTCACGCCGGGTACCCACACCATGCCGTCCGCCGGCGGCATGGTGGGCACCGCCGGGCCCGGCGCCCGGTCACTTACTGACACTGCATGCTCCTGCAAGCCCCTCTGCTCGGTGTG
>Ga0114129_10004004_pt1 | contig 20808 bp, 15 predicted proteins | sample RhiMetdeltSRZDD1_FD_80071 | JGI IMG/M metagenome (GOLD analysis project Ga0114129, IMG submission 80071) | Populus rhizosphere microbial communities from Tennessee, USA - Rhizosphere MetaG P. deltoides SRZDD1 (version 2) (version 2) | ecosystem: Host-associated > Plants > Roots > Rhizosphere >... | reverse complement strand
GCTGCGGGGGCTGGGCGTGCCCGTCACCGTCATCGACGAGCAGCGGCACGGCGCGATCGGCATCCTGATCGCGCTCATCCGGCGGTTGAGGACGCAGCCGGCCGACGTCGTGCACACCCATCGTTACAAGGACACGGTACTGGGCGCGATCGCGGCCAAGCTGACCGGCGTGCCCGGCCTGATACGCACCGTGCACGGCCAGACCGAGCCGATGCGGGGCTGGGAGCGGGCGAAGTTCCGGGCGTACGAAGCGCTCGACACGCTGGCGCTCCGGTCGTTCGCGGACCGCGTCGTCGCGGTCTCTCGGCGCATGGCCGCCGGCCTCGAGGAGTCCGGCTACGAGCCGGGGGCGGTCGTTGCGATTCACAACGGCGTGGACCTGCGCCGGATCCGGCCGGCGCGGGCTCGCGATGAGGTGCGCGGGGAGCTCGGCATCGCCGCGGGCACGCCGCTCATCGGGACCGTGGGGCGGCTGTCGCCGGTCAAGGGCCATGCCCACCTGCTGCGCGCGGCCCGGCTGGTCCTCGAGAGCGAGCCGGCGGCGAGGTTCCTGATCGTGGGAGATGGCCCGCTGCAAGCCGAGCTCGCCGCTTCGGCCCGGGAGCTGGGAATCGGTCACGCGTGCCTGTTCGTCGGGGCTCGGGCCGACGTCTACGATCTGCTCGCCGCCATGGACACGTTCGTCCTGCCTTCACTGGACGAGGGAATCCCGATGGCGCTGCTGGAAGCGATGGCGCTCGGACGACCGGTCGTCGCCACCGCCGTCGGGGGGATCCCCGAGGTGGTGACGCACCGGGCCAGTGGCCTGCTGGTCGGCGCGCGGGACGAGCGGGCGCTCGCCGACGCCTGCCTGGAGCTGACGCGTCATCCCGACCGGGCCCGCATGCTCGGCGCTTGCGCCCGGCGCACCGTGGAGGAGGAGTTCTCCCACGAGCGGAACGGTCTGGCCCTGGTGGACGCGTATCGCGCCATCGTCCGCCACCCGGGTCCCGGGCGCGCCGAGCCACTCGAACCCGCGCGGCACCGGCCCTTGCTTCGTCTGGTTCCACGCCTCGAGGACCGCCGTCCTTCGGCTCCGGGGCGGGGGCTGCTCGCGCGGGGCGCGGCCAGGGTCGGCCGCGCCGCCCTCCACCTCATCGAGAGACGAAGGATCGAGCGGGTCCGACGCGATCCGCGCGTCCTCGTCGCGGGCTTGCGATCGGCGAGAAGGATACTGATCGTCTGCCACGGCAACATCATCCGGAGCCCGTTCACCGCGCGCCTGCTCGGACAGGCGCTCGGCCAGGCCCCCGGGGACGGGGGCCGGGTGTCCATCGGCTCCGGCGGCCTGGCCGCTCGGCCCGGGACGCCCTCGCCCCCGGCGGCCGTCCGGGTCGCCGCCCGGCTCCGCGTCGACCTCGGCGACCATGTGGCCTCGCCGGTGACCCGGGAAGCGGTGGCGGCGAGCGACGTCATCTTCGTCATGGACATCGCCCAGCTGGGCCTCATGCGCGCGCGCTTCCCGGAGGCTCGCGCGAAGACGTTCCTCCTGAGCTGTCTCGCTCCCGGGTCGGCCCTGGAGGTCCGTGACCCCTTCGACGGGGAAGAGTCGCTGTTCCAGGCGTGCTTCGCGCACATTTCCGAGTGCGTCCGTCCCATCATCGGGCAGCTCGCTGAGGGGGCCAGAAACCATTGCGGCGTCTCGTGAAGGACCTCATCGGCCAGACGGTCTTCGCCTCCCGGGTGGGCGCCCTCCTGCTTCGGAACGAGGCGGTGATCGTCGCGTTCCATCGCGTCCAGGAGACGGCGGAGCCCGACGACCCGCTCACCATCGACGTCGGGTTGTTCGAGCGCCACTGCCGGTTCTTCCGGCGCTATTTCCGGGTGGTTCCGTTGCGGGACATCGTGGAGAAGCTGGAGCGGGGCCAGCGGCTGAAGCGCGAGCTGGCCATCACCTTCGACGACGGCTATCGGGACAACTTCGAGACGGCGGCGCCGGTGCTCCGGAGGCTCGGGCTACCGGCGACCTTCTTCGTCGTGACGCAGTGGATGGGGACGGACGTCGTGCCCTTCTGGGACAAGGAGCGGGGCGCCCGCCATCCCTGGATGACGTGGGACCAGGTGCGGGCGCTGCACGACCAGGGCTTCGAGATCGGCGCCCACACGCGGACGCACGCCGATCTGGGCCGCATCTCGGGAGTGGAAGCGCAGCGGGAGCTTCTCGGCGCTAGGCTCGACCTGGCCGTCGCGATCGGTGCGCCCGCCGACCTCTTCGCCTATCCCTTCGGCGGGCTGGATCGGCTCACCGACGCCAACCGGGAGCTGGTGAAGGACGCCGGGTTTCGATGCTGCTGCTCGGCCGTCGGCGGGACCAACGCCACCGGGAGCAGTCCGTTCGACTTGCGGCGCATCCCGATCTCCGCCTGGCACAAGTCACCCTCCCAATTCGGCTTCGAGCTCGCCTTCGGAAGGAGCCTCCTCACCGCGTAGGGTCGGCCGGTCGCACCGGCCGGCATTTCCAGAAGCGAAACGATGCTGCGAAACATCGGAAGCACGTGGGCGGTGACGCTGGCGACGATCGCCGCCACCTACGTCCTCACCCCGTTCGTCATCCACTCCCTCGGAGCGGACGGCTACGGGACCTGGACCCTGATCACCGCCCTCACCGGCTACATCAACCTCCTGGCCCTGGGCGTCCCCATGGCCTGCGTGCGGTATCTGACCGGGCACGTGGCCAAAGGCGACTCGCCGCAGATGAACAAGGTGATCGGCAGCTGCGCCGGACTGTATCTCGTCATGGGCGCGGCCGCCCTCGTCATCGGGGCGGCGCTGTCGGCGCTGCTGCTCGCCTATCGGATCCCGCCCGCGCTCCAGGCCCAGGCCGGCCTGGCCTATGGGCTCATGGTGCTCCAGGTCTCGGCCGGGTTCATCGGTCTGCTTCCCGAGGGCATCCTCTTCGCGCACCTGGACTTCGTTGGCCGGAACGCCGTCCGGATCGTCGGGGTCGTCCTGCGCCTGAGCCTCACGGTCGCCCTCCTGAAGCTCTATCCCTCGCTCGTCGCGCTGGCCCTCATCTACATCGTCTGCCTCCTCTTCGACTTCGGCGTCTCGTGGCTCCTCATCCGCCGCCGCTATCCGTCGGTCCGGCTGAGCCTGGCCGACTTCGATCGGCCGACCGTCCGGTGCATCTTCTCCTTCAGCGTGTACGTGTTGTTGCTGCAGGCGGGCGCCCGTCTCGCCTTCGAGACCGACGCGCTGGTGATCGGCGCCTTCCTGGGCGTGCGGGAGGTGCCCTACTATGTCGTCGCCAACAGCCTCATCGTGTACCTGATGGACTTCGTGGTCGCCATCGCCGCCGTCGTCTCGCCGATGGCGACGAAGCTGAGCACCGAGGGAAGGCTGGACGAGCTCCGGGAGATCTTCTTGAAGTGGTCGAAGGTGGCCTTGTCCCTGACGGTGATGGCGGGCCTGTTCCTGATCGTGCTCGGACCGAGGTTCATCGCGCAGTGGATCGATCCGTCGTTCGAACGGCCGGCCGGACAGGTGCTGCAGATCTTGATGGCGTCGAGCTTCCTCTTCCTGCCCGTGAGGGGCGTGGCCCTGCCGATCCTGATGGGCCTCGGAAAGCCGAAAGCCCCCACGATCGCCTTCCTGGTCGCGGGCGGCCTGAACCTGTTGCTCAGCATCGGCCTCGCCCGGCCGCTCGGGCTGGCCGGCGTGGCGCTGGGGACGGCGATCCCCAACGTGCTGTTCGCCCTGGTCGTGCTGGTGCTGACCTGCCGCGAGCTGGGGACGAGTGTCGCGCACTACGTGGGTTACGTCGTCCCTCGGGCCGCGATGGGGGCCGTGCCGGTGATCGTCCTGCTCCTCTGGTTCAAGCTGGGTCTCCAGGTCAGGGCCCTGCCGGGCCTGGTTGTCGCCGGCGCCGCGATGGTGGTCCTTTTCGGCCTCACGTGGGTGTTCTACGTGTACCGTGGCGATCCCTACGTGGACATGAAGAGCCACCTCGCGCGCTTCGGCCTGCGGAGGATGAGGGCATGAGCCAGGCCGCCCGCGTCGTCGACGCCGGGCCGCGGCGCGCGCCTGCCGCCGCGGCCACCCCGGCGGGGAACCTGACGGTCCAGCTCCGCCGGGATCTCGACCTGCCCCCGGAGGACGCGGCCGCGGTCGCCGGCCTGCTCGAGAGCCGGCCGTCGATTGCCGTCTTCCTGTCCAAGGCATGGCTGTCCGGGTATTTTGCCGAGCCTCCGGAGGACTTCGAGCCGTCGCTCGTCATGCTCCGAGAGGGAGGCGTGCTCCGGGGCTTCGCCCCGATCGCGGTCCGCGCCACCCGCAGAGGCGCGCGGGTCAGGATGCTCGGGGGAGGCGCCGGCTCGGACCGGACGGACCTGATCGCCGCCCGGGGCTACGAGGCCGCCGGTGCCGACGCGTTCCTGTCCTGGCTGGGAACCACGTTCGGCAAGGGCTTCGTGCTGGAGCTGTGGGACGTGCCCGCGGAGTCGTCCCTCTGGGGAGGCGTCCACCGCGCCAACGCCGAGCGCTCGCGCAACCTCACGGTGCAGCCGCGCGAGATCCACACGCTTCCGTTCCTGGAGATCGGGGAGGACGCGTCTTCCGCGGACGACCCGTCTTCCGGGCCCTCGCGCCCGCGTTCGCTCGAGAAGCACCGCCGCTGGCTGGAGCGCCGGGGCTGCATCCGGGTCGACCGCCTCGAGGAGCTGGGCGAGGTCATGCAGGCGTTCGACTGCCTCGGGCAGTTCCTTCACGCGCGGTGGCGTGACACGCCGGGCGGCTCCGCCCTGGACGACCCGCGCCTGTCCCGCTTCCACCGGCACGCGCTCCCGCTCCTCTTGAAGGACGGGCGCCTGCGGATGCTCCGGCTGTCGGCCGATGCCAAGACGATCGGCGTCTTCTACGGGGTCGCCAGCGGGCCCTGGTGGGGCTACTGCCTCGCCGGATACGACCGTGAATGGGCCGGACGCATCCATCTGGGCCAGATCACGCTGGCCACGGCCATCGAGCTGGCGGCGCACGAAGGCGCCCGCGAGTTCGACTTCCTGAAGGGCGCGCACGCGGTGAAGTACCTGTGGCCGGTTCGCGAGCGCAGCACGCTGGATGCCGAGGTCTATCCCGACGGGCTCCGGCCCCAGCTCGCCCGGGCCGCGTGGGCGAGCCGCGAGGCGGCGGCCGCGCTCGGCAAATCGGCGCGAGGCGTCCTTCCGCAGGGCCGGCTCCGCCGCCGGCAACACGGTGCGTCGTGACGCGGGGGTCCTCGTAATGTGTGGGTTCGCCGGCATCCTGACCGCCTCTGCGCTCGGCAACGCCGAGCTGACAGATCGCGTCCAGCGCATGACCTGTCCGCTCGCCCATCGGGGACCGGACGACGGCGGGGTGTGGGTGGACGAGCGGGCCGGCATCGCCTTCGGCTTCCGCCGCCTCGCCATCCTCGACCTGTCTCCGAACGGCCACCAGCCGATGCATTCGGCGGGAGGCCGATTCGTGGTGGTCTTCAACGGGGAGATCTACAACTTCCTGGACCTCCGGCGGGAGCTGGAGCAGCAGGGCTGCCGCTTCCGCGGGCACTCGGACACGGAGGTCATCTTGGCCGCCTTCGAGCGATGGGGCATTCGCCAGGCCGTCTCGCGCCTGGTGGGGATGTTCGCCATCGCGGCGTGGGACGGCGAGCGGCGGGAGCTGTGGCTCGTGCGCGACCGGCTCGGCAAGAAGCCGCTGTACGTCTACCACGAGCCCGGCCTGGTGACCTTCGGCTCGGAGCTCAAGGCGCTCGTCGCGGGTCCCTCCTTCGATCGCTCCATCGACCGCGCCGCGCTGGCATCCTATCTCCGGTACCTCTACGTGCCGGCGCCGAAGACCATCTACCGGCACGCGATCAAGGTGCCGCCCGCGCACGCTCTCGTCGTCTCCGACCCCGGGCGGCCGCTGCCGGATCCGCAGCCCTATTGGTCCTTGCGCGAGGCGGCGCTCCAGGGCGTCGCCCACGCCTTCGAGGGCACGGAGGCCGAGGCCGTCGACGAGCTCGAGACCCGGTTGGCGGAAGCGGTCCGGTGCCGGATGCACTCGGACGTCCCGCTGGGCGCGCTGCTGTCGGGCGGAATCGATTCCTCGACGGTGGTCGCGCTGATGCAGGAGGCCAGCGATCGACCGGTCAAGACGTACACGATCGGGTTCGCCGAGCAGGACTTCGACGAGGCACGGCACGCGGCCCGGGTCGCTCGACACCTCGGAACGGAGCACACGGAGCTGCGGCTGACCGGCGCCGACGCGCAGGCGCTGATCCCGCGGCTTCCGGAGATCTTCGACGAGCCGCTGGCGGATCCATCGCAGCTTCCCACGCTGCTCGTCTCACAGCTCGCCCGCCGCCAGGTCACGGTCGCCCTGTGTGGGGACGGAGGGGACGAGGTGTTCGGGGGCTACAACCGGTACGTCTACGGCACCCGGATGCTGCCCCGCGTCAGCCGCGTCCCCCGGTTCCTGCGCCAGCGCGTGGGGGCCGGCATCAGCCGCGTGCCGGCCCGGACCTGGGACCGGATGTCCCGGATCACGGCGGCGCTGGCGCCCGGAGTCGGAAGCCAGCGCGTCGGCGAACGCGTCCACAAGCTGAGCGGCCTCATGAGCGCGGCCTCCGTCGGCGACATGTACCAGTCCCTGCTCTCGGCCTGGCCGCATCCCGAGGAGCTGGTCGTCGGTCATGGTCTGGACGGGAACGGCAACGGCAACGGGAATGGCCGGATCCTCGACGAGACCGCGCCCGCGAACCTGCTGGACCGGATGATGCTCGCCGACCAGACGACGTACCTGCCGGACGACCTGCTGGCGAAGCTGGATCGGGCGAGCATGGCCGTGAGCCTGGAGGTCCGCGCCCCCCTCCTGGATCACCGGCTCGTGGAGTTCTCGTGGCGCCTGCCGCGCCCGCTCAAGGTGCGGGGACGCGTCGGCAAGTGGATCTTGCGGCAGGTGCTGTACCGCCGGGTGCCACGCGAGATGGTCGAGCGTCCGAAGATGGGCTTCTCGGTGCCGATCGACGAGTGGCTGCGCGGGCCGCTCCGGAAGTGGGGGGAGGACCTGCTCGCGGGCGAGGGACTGCGCCGGAGCGGGCTGCTGGACCCGGTGCCGATCGCCCGCGGCTGGCAGGAGCTGCAGGCGGGGCGGCGGGCCGCGGGTCCGGCCCTGTGGGCCGTGATCATGTTCGAGGCATGGAGGGCACGGTGGGCGAGCTGATCCGGCGGCCTCGACTGCTCTTCCTCTGCCAGACCACGCCGTTCCCGCCCGACGGCGGCGTGTGGATCCGGACCTATCACGTGCTCCGCCTTCTCTCGCGGGTCTTCGACGTCACCGCGCTGTGCTTCGAGCGGGCGGGCCGGGGGGCCGCGCGATGGGACCTCGAGGCGAGCCGGAGGGCGCTGGGCCGGCTCGCGGAGGTCGAGGTCTTCGCCATCCCTCAGCGCCACAGCCGGTTGAGGTATGCATGGGATCACGCGCGGAGCGCCGCGCGGGGTCGGGTCTACACGACGTACCTGTACGAGTCGCGCGCCTTCCGCGAGCGGCTGACGGAGCTGCTGAGGACGAAGGCCTTCGATCTCGTGCACGTCGACAGCCTCGACCTGGCCGCCTACCTGCCGGCCTGCGCGGCGCTGCCGGTGGCCTGCGTGCACCACGACGTGGAGTCGGCGCTGCTCCGGCGCCGCGCCGCTCTCGAGCGGAGCGCCTGGCGGAGGGCGTACCTCGCCTATCAGGCCCGGCTCATGGATCGGGTGGAGCGCCACTGGTGCGGGCGGATCGCCCTGAACGTGACGGTTTCCGAGCGCGATGCCGAGCTGCTGGCGCGCAAGGCGGCGTCGGCGCGCTTCGCCGTCGTCCCCAACGGCGTCGACATGGAGGAGTATCGGCCCGACGACGCGGCCGGTACGGGCGTCGCGTTCGTGGGCGGCACGAACCCCTTCCCGAACCTCGACGCCCTGGAGTTCTTCTCCGAGCAGATCCTGCCTCGTCTCCGCCGCGGGCGTCCCGACGTGCCCGTACGCTGGATCGGCCGGGCCTCGGAGGAGCAGCAGCGGGAATACCGCGAGCGGCACGGCCTCGAGCTGACCGGTTACGCCGAGGACGTCAAGCCGCTGATGCAGGGCGCGGCGTGTCACATCGTCCCGCTCCGCGTGGGCGGCGGCACCCGGCTGAAGATCCTCCATTCCTGGGCGATGGGGAAGGCGGTCGTCAGCACGTCCGTCGGCGCCGAGGGCCTGGCCGCCGCCGACGGCGTGAACATCTTGATCAGGGACGACCCCCAGGATTTCGCGGATGCCATACTGGCGGTGCTGGCCGACGAGCGCCTGCGTCGCGGGCTGGGTGAGGCGGGCCGGGCCACCGCGGGGCGCCTGTATGGCTGGGACGTGGTCGGGCGGCAGATGATCGACGCCTATCGGGCCGTCATGGACGCGCCGTGGCGCCGTCTGGCCGGCGACGAGGGGCCCATCCGGGCCGAGGCACGCTACGGCTACTCTTAGGGCGTCCGCTTCGACGCTGCGCGCTCCCGCGGCCTGGGCGGCCCCCGTGGTCCGCCCGGCGGATGGGCGCTGGGATCTGTTGCTCCTCTGCGTCGCGGGGCACATCCTCACGGCCGTCGGCCGCGTGCACCAGCTCTTCCCGGCGCTGGACGTGCTCCGGCCCGCGATGGTGACGGGGCTGCTCGCGATCGCGCTCTTCTTGTTCGATCGACACGAAGAGCGCCGGCTCGCCCGCATCTTCGTGCCCACCACGAAATCCCTGCTGGCGTTCCTCTTGTGGATGGTGCTGTCGCTCCCGGGCGCGCTGGTGGTCGGTAACAGCGTCGACCTCGTCATGGGCAGCTTCTTGAAGACCGTCCTGCTGTTCATCCTGGTCGCGGGCGCGGTGCGCGGCGTCCGCGACGTCGAGCGCCTGGCCCTGGCCTACGTGCTGGCGGCGGCCGCCTACGCCAGCGTCGCGATCACCGGGTTCAACCTCGGCGCGGGAGCCGAGTGGCGGCTGGGACGTCTCTACTACTACGACGCCAACGACCTCGCCACGTTCCTGGTGACGGCCATGCCGCTCGGCCTGTACTTCCTCCACGGCGGCCGGCGGCTCCTGACCCGGGTCTTCGCGGTGGTCGCCCTGGCCCTGATCACGGTGGCGTTCGTCCGCACCGGGTCCCGCGGCGGGTTCATCGCCCTCGTCGCCACCGCCGGGTTCGTCGTGCTCCGATACTCCGCCATCCCGCTCTGGCGGCGGGTCGCGGTCACCGCGCTCGGCGTCGCCATCGTGGTGGGAACGGCCAGCGACCAGTATTGGCAGCAGATGAGCACGATCCTGTCGGATGCCGACTACAACCGCACTGCCGAGAGCGGGCGGATACCGATCTGGAAGCGGGGCGTCGGCTACATGATGCAGCATCCGCTGCTCGGGGTGGGGCCCGACAACTTCCGGACCGCCGAGGGGACGCTGTCGGAGTTCGCCGACCGCCAGCAGTTCGGGGTCGGCGTGCGCTGGAACGCCGCGCACAACAGCTACGTCCAGGTCGGCGCGGAGCTGGGTGTCGTCGGTCTCGCGCTGTTCCTGGCCATGATCGCGAGCGCGTTCGTGGCCCTGCGCCGGGCCCGGCCGGACGAGCGCGCGGCGGACGATTCCCGCGACCGGCGTACGCAGCTCACCCAGGTGCTGACGGCGTCGCTGATCGGCTTCGTGGTCGGCGCGTTCTTCCTGTCGCTGGCCTACTCGGAGATGCTCTACACGCTTCTCGCGCTGGCCGTCGGCCTGCGCAAGGTGTCGGAGGCGAGCGTGATCCCCTCGGCCGCTGGCGTCGCCCGAACGCGGGACCACCGGGGCCAGCCGAGCCGCGTCCTGGTCCCGAGGACGTGAGGTCCATGCCCTGGATCGTGGCCGTCGCGGCGGCGGTCGTCGTTCTCGTCGGCGGGGAGCTGGCGGCGCGGCTCTGGATCCGACTCCGAGGACGGTACTACGTCGGCCTTCCCGGCCTCCGCCTGCATCTCCGCTTCGACCGGACCGTGCTGCCCGAATACGAGCCGGTCATCCGAATCGAGATGAACTCGGACGGTGAACGAGGCTCGGAAGTCGGCGGGGCCGACCACGGCCTGTACCGCGTTCTCGCCACGGGCGGAAGCCCGGTGGAAGGCTACTCGCTGGACCAGGCGAGCAACTGGCCGGCGGTGCTGGAGCGCATGCTCGGCACCCCGGAGAACCTGCGTCTGCTCGGCGCGACCGGGGTCCACGTCGGGACCGTCGCCCGTTCGGGCATCGCGTCTCGGGATCTGGATCTCATCCTCCAGCGGGTGCTCCCACACTACCGGCGCCTCCATGCCGTCGTGGTGATGATCGGCGGCAACGACGTCGCGAACTGGCTGGCGTGTGGCGCGCCGGTCGCGGCGCCGGCCCCCCCCGTGCCCGCGGCCGAGATGTTCGCCTGCCATCCCGAGGGCCCCTTCGGCTGGCATCCCTCCCGCTCGGCGGCGGTGGAGCTCCTCAAGCGCGCGCGGCGGCTCTGGCTGCGCCCCATCAAGGATCGGCGCGACGCCGGCCGATGGATCGTGAAGGCCCGCGCCATGCGGGCCGAGGCGGCCGAGGTCCGGACCTCGGTCTCCGATCCGACGGTGATGCTCGACCACTTCGAGGAGTGCCTCCGGCGTCTCCTGCAGAGAGCGAAGGCCGTCGCCCCGCGGGTGCTGGTCCTCCGCCAACCATGGTTCGAGAAGGACTACACGCCGCAGGAGCTGGGTCGCATCTGGCACGGCGCGGCGGGCTTTCCCTGGAAGAAGCAGGAGGTGAGCGCCTACTACGCGCTCGACGTGGTCAACCGCCTGATGGCGCTGATGGACGCCCGCGCGGCGAAGGTGGCCGAGGAGCTGGGGCTGGAGCAGCTGGATCTCGGGTCCGTGCTCGAGCCCGGCATCGACGCGTACTACGACTACGTGCACTACACGCCGGCGGGCGCGCGGACGGTGGCGGAGGCGGTGGCCGCCGCGCTGCTGCGGCAGCCAGCCCTCGACACGGGGCCTGTCTATCCTGCGGTCGTGGGGGCGGCGCCGAGGCGCTGACTCGTGGGATCCCTGAAGATGCGGTGGTCAAGGCCTCCCCTCGCCCCCGACTTCGGGCCCCGCCCGACGCGCCGGGCGAGGACCCCGTTCGGCCCGGCGGCTCCGCCCGAAGACCTCGGGACGGTTCTGCGGCGGAGCCATCTTCCTGCCCTCGACGGTCTCCGGGCGGTCGCGGTCTTCGTCGTCATCGCCTACCACTTCTTCGGGTCCCCGATCCCCGGCGACCTCGGCGTCAGCGCGTTCTTCGTCCTGAGCGGGTTCCTCATCACCTGGCTGCTGCTCAAGGAGCACGACACGTCGGGCACCATCTCCTTGCGGGACTTCTACGCCCGGCGCGTGCTGAGGATCTTCCCCGCCTACTATTTCTTCATCACGGTCTCGTTCCTCATCGATTACTTCCGGGGCCAGCCCTGGGAGCGGGCGCTGGGGCTCTCCGGCTTCTTCTACGTCGTGAACTACTACAACGCCACCCACGGCCACCCTCCGACGTCCATCGCCCACGCGTGGTCCCTGGGCATCGAGGAACAGTTCTACGTCCTGTGGCCGCTGGTCCTGCTGATCCTCGCCCGTCGCGGCAAGGCGCGTGCGCTCGCGGTCCTGTCCGTCATCATCGTGGTCGTCGCGGCGTGGCGCTCTTTCCTCTACCTCGGCTTGCGCGTGGGCACGCCCTACGTCTACAACGCCTTCGACACGCGCTTCGACAACCTCGCGGTGGGCTGCTTCCTCGCGCTCTGTGCCGGCCAGCCCTGGTTCCTCCGCTTCGTCCGGCTCGTGGTTCGCTCCGCCCTCCTCCCCCTCGCCACGCTGGCCCTGCTGATCCTGTCCAGATGCGCGATCTCCGCCTCCTACCATTACTCGATCGGCTTCACGGTGGATGCGTTTCTGGTGATGGTGCTGCTCGTCCAGTTGCTGCTGCTGCACCGTCACCCCCTGTGGTCGTGGCTGCAGCACCCCGTCGCCCGCTACCTCGGGGTCATCTCGTATCCGCTGTACCTCTGGCACGTCTGGGGCCTGGGGGTGGGGAAGTGGTTGGGCATGCTCCCGCCGGCGGGTCAGTTCGTGGTGGGCGTCCTCGTCTGCATCGTGGTCGCCAGCGGCTCCTACTTCGCGATCGAGAAGCCGTTCCTGGCGCTGAAGAGGCGACTCGTCTCGGCCCCGGCCGTCCCCGCTCGCGTCGGGGCCGCATGACGGGGGCCGCCGCGGGCGTCTCGGGAATGCGGATCGCGCATCTGATCGAGACGGATGGACCCGGTGGCGCGGAACGGGTCCTCGCCCACCTCGCGACGGAGCTGCAGGAGCGGGGAGCGTGGAACGTGGCGTTCCTCCCCGCCGACGGCGAGGGCTGGCTCGGGCGCGAGCTGGAGCGATCCGGCGTGGCCATCGAGCACTTCCGGCTGGAGCGGCCGTTCTCGCCGGCTTTCGCGGGATGGCTGCACGCCGCCTTGCGCCGGCACCGGGTCATGGTCGCCCACAGCCATGAGTTCACGATGGCCGTCTATGGAGCCTGGGCCGCACGGCGAGCCGGCATCCCGCACGTCATCACGATGCACGGCAACGCCTACTACGCGGAGCGCCTTCGTCGCCGCCTGGCGATGCGGGCGGCGGTGGGCCTCAGCGGGCGGACGGTGGCGGTCTCCCTCCCCCTTGCGCGCCGGCTCGCTCGCGACCTGTGGATTCCACGGTCCCGGGTCGCGATGATCCCCAACGGCGTGCCGCGGGTGCCGCCCGGCCGGACGACGCTGCGGGAGGAGCTGGGGCTGCGGCCGGACGATCGCCTCCTCGTCTCCGTCGGCAACCTGTACCCGGTGAAGGGGCAGCGTCACCTCGTCGACGCGCTGGCCGCGCTCGCGCGGCTTCATCCGACCGTGCACGTGGCCATCGCCGGGCGCGGGGACCTCGAATCCGCCCTTTCGGCGCAGGCCCGAGATCACGGCGTCGGGGAGCGGCTGCACCTGCTCGGCCTCCGTTCGGACATCGCGGCCATCCTGGCCGCGGCCGACGTCTTCGTCCTCCCGTCGCTGTCGGAGGGTCTGCCGCTGGCGCTGCTCGAGGCCATGTTCGCCGGCTGCCCGATCGTCGCCAGCGACGTGGGGGAGGTGGGCGCCGTCCTGGCCGGAGGCGAGGCGGGAGTCCTGGTGCCGCCCGGCGACCCCACGGCGCTGGCGGCCGCGATCGGCGGCCTGTTGAGCGACCCGAGCCGGGCGCGGGAGCTGGGCGCGCGCGCCGCTCTCCGGGCGGCGGCCGAGTACGACGTCTCCCAGATGGTCCGGCGGTACCTCGACACCTATCACGAGCTGATCCGCACGCCGCGGGACCGGGCCGCCGCGGGGGGCCGGCTGCCGATGGCGCCGGAGCGCCGCCGATCACCCTGATCGAAGCCGCGTGCGACGAGATGGAAGGTGGAAGCGTGCCTCTCGGAGCCTCGCCCTGATCGCGGGCGTGGCCGGCGCCGCATGCGGCGGCAACCCCTCGCAGCCGACTCAGGACGTGCCCGGCCGCACCGGCGATCCGCGCGAGCCCGCCGGGCTCCGGCCGCTCAACGACCAGCCTTGGTCCGGGCTGACCGCGAACGGCTGGCAATATCTTCGCCGGACCAGCTCCAGGAACGCCGACATCGTGACGGACGCCACCGCTCCGTTCTCGCCGCCGGACGTCCTGCGGATCATCTTCACGCCCAGCATGAGCCCCGACAGCGAGCCCGGCGTCCACTGGATCAGCCTCCCCGAACCGAGGGAGGTCTACACGCGTTGGTGGATGAAGCTCTCCGCGAACTGGACCCCCAGCGCGGCCGGGGCCGGCAAGATCACGTTCCTGCACGCCTCGCCCGACGGGCAGGGCCAGGTCTACACCGGGCTGTTCGGCTCCCGGGCCCCGCACCGGCTGATGGTGAACACGGAGTGGGGGCCGTACGGGCAAAAGATCTGGGCACCCAACGTGAAGACGACGCAGATGTCGTACGGTATATGGTACGAGGTCGATTGGTACGTGAAGTGGGAGTCGAGGCCCGGGGCGGGGGATGGAGTCATGCGCTGGTGGGTTGACGGGGCGCTCGACGGCGACTACACGAACGTGAGCTTCCCGGCCGGCGGCGTCGGCTTCCAGCAATTCGAGTTCGCCCCGACGCTGCAGAGCCCGCCGCGGGCGGAGCAGTACATGTACATCGACCACACCTACCTCAGCGCTCGATGACCGGACGAGGACGATCGTGAAACGCCGCCTGAGGATCTTGTGGCTTTGCGAAGGGGATGCGGAGTCCTGGAGCTCCTGGTCGGGGATCTCCAAGAGCCTCGTCGACCACCTTCGATCGGACGGTCATACGGTCGAGGTCGCGGACGTCGGCCTCTACGGCATCGACCGCGGCCTGTCGGCGATCGCGACGTTCGCGCCCGATCGACGCCGGTGGGGCACTCGATACCACCTGTCGGGCCTGCCCTTCCGGCTTCGGTCGCGACGGGCGGACCGGCACGTCGCGGCCCGCGCCGGGCGGATGGACATGATCCTGCAGGTCGGGGCGACGTTCCGGGTGCGCCAGAACGGGATCCCGTACGGCCTCTGCTGCGATTCGAACATCCGCATGGCGCAGTACGGCGCGGCGACCGGCCACAGCGACGCCGCCGCCCTCACCGCCTCCGAGCTGCGGGCCATCGAGAGCCGAGAGCTCGCCATCTACCGCGGCGCGGCCGCCATCTTCCCCTTGAGCGAGCGGCTGCGCCGATCGTTCGTGGACGACTTCGGGGTCCCCGCCGACCGGGTACGGACGGTCTACGCGGGGCCGAACTTCGGCCCCGACCGCGTGGCCAGCCCGTCCCCGCCCGCGGCCGACCGTCCGCCCACGGTCCTGTTCGTCGGCCTCCAGTTCCACCGCAAGGGTGGTGACGTGCTGGTGGAGAGCTTCCGCCGGGTGCGGATGCGCCTGCCGGCCGCCCAGTTGCTGCTGGCGGGCGTGCCGGTCGGCTACGTCCAGGGTCCCGGCATCACGTGCCTGGGCGAGCTGGACAAGAACCAGCCGGCCGGCGCCGCCGCCCTCGCCGCGGCCTACGCCTCGGCCGACGTCTTCGCCCTGCCGACCCGGTTCGAGCCGTTCGGGATCGCCTTCGTGGAGGCCATGCACTTCGGCCTTCCCTGCGTCGGCCCACGGGCGTGGGCGGTTCCGGAGATCATCGCCGACGGCGAAACCGGGTTCACGGTGCCGGTCGACGACGTGGAGGCCCTCACCGACCGCCTGCTGCGCCTGCTCGGCGACCGGACGGTGGCGGTGACGATGGGCGAGGCCGGGCGTCAACGCGCTCGGCGCCTCTTCACGTGGCCGCACGTGGTCGGCCGCATGGTCGAGGTCATGTCGGCCATCGTGGAACGGCAGCGGCCGTCATGATCAGGCAGTCCTTGAGGCGACTGTCGCGGATGCCCATGCGCCGCCTCACGTCGGGGGGCGCGATCCTCGCCTTCCACAGCATCACGACCCGCGAGCTCCCGGCCGAGGGAACGGCCCACGTGTCGCTCGAGTCCTTCGAGTCCATGATCGGCGTCGCCCGCCGCCTGGGCGAGCTCGTGTCCCTCGGCGAGCTGGTCCGGCGCCACGAGGCGCGCCGGAGCACCGCCGGCCTCATCGCGCTGACCTTCGACGACGCCTACGCGGCGCTGGCGGGCGACTTCAAGGACTTCGTCTCCCGGGAAGCCGTTCCCATCACGATCTTCGTGGTCACCCGGGCCGCGGCGACCGGGGCCACCTACTGGTGGGACCGGGTCGACGACGCGTTCCCGCGAGTCACCCCGGAGCGCTGGCGAGCCTTCGAGACCGCGTGCGGCCTGCCGGACGATTACCGGCGGGGACAACCCCGGCATCACGGTCCCCTGCGACCGCTGCGGCAATGGCTGCTGGCCGCCTACGCCGGGCGTTGGCCGCGCGCGCTGGAGCCCGCGCTCCAGGCCCTGGAAGGAGACGCCGGCTTCCGGACGCCGCATCGATCGATGACCTTCGCCGAGCTGGCGCAGCTGGCGGCGATGCCGTCGGTCGAGGTGGGGGTGCACACGGCGTCTCATCCCGTGTTGCCCCTCCTTTCCGACGACGACCTCGGTCGCGAGATCGCGGGCGCCTACGCCGATCTCCGAGAGCGGCTCGCGGCGGTGCTCCCCATCCTCGCGCTCCCCTTCGGTCTCTTCGACGAGCGCACCCTCCGGGCGGCGCGCGCCGCCGGCATGACCGCGTCCTTGAGCGTCGCCGGCGCCAACCTCGACGGCGAGCGTCAGGTGGCGCTGCCGCGATATTGCGTCTCGAGAAGCGACACCCCCGCGAAGCTGGGGCTGCGCCTGCTCGGCCTGCCGGCCCTCGTGCGCCGTGGCGCGCGGCGCCCGCTCCTGCCCTACCCCGACCTCCCCTCGCCCACGAGCTGACCGCTCCGGATGGCCAGGAACGGGTGGTAAGGTGTGGCGTCTCCTGGGGAGTCTGGCCGTCCTCACCGTGCTTCCCGCGTGCGAGCGGGGGCATGGCAGCGTTGCCCGGCCGACCGGGCCTCCGAGGCTCGAGGCGGGGGCGCCTCCGCTGCACGTGGAGCCGGGCCTGCTTCCTTTCAACGACCAGCCCTGGGACCGGCTGAGGGACCCCGAGTGGGGCCATCTCCGGCGGTCCAGCTCGACGGACGACGACATCGCGGTCGACCCCACCGCGCCCTTTTCGCCCCCCACCGTCCTGCGTATCACCTTCACGCCCGACATGGAGGAGGACCACGAGCCGAGCGTCCACTGGATCGGCCTGCCCAACGCGAAGGAGGTGTACGCCGTCTGGTGGATGAAGCTGTCGACGAACTGGACCTCCAGCCCGGCGGGGGGCGGCAAGATAACCTTCCTGCACGCCGCGCCGGACGGGCAGGGTCAGGTCTACACTGGATTGTTCGGGGCGAGCGCGCCGCATCGCATCAGCGTCAACACCGAATGGAAGCCGTACGGGCAGCGCATCTGGGAGCCGAACGTCAACACGACGGCGATCAACTACGGCCAGTGGTATCGGATCGAGTGGTACGTGAGGTGGGAATCGGCCCCCGGCGCCGGTGACGGGGTCATGCGCTGGTGGGTCGACGGCACCCTCAACGGCGACCACCGGAACGTCACGTTCCCCGACGGCGGCACGGGATTTCAGCAGTTCGAGTTCGCGCCCACGCTTCAGAAGCCTCCGGCGCAGGTGCAATACATGTATGTCGACCACACTTACATCAGCATCCGGTGACGCACCGGCGCCGGCGGAGCGGCGCCGATCGACGGCCGCGCCCACGGTGCGGAAGCGATGGGCGATGCGGGACGTGCAGCTCATCGGGCGGGCCGTGCTCGACTGCGCCTACCTGGTCCGCAGCGGTCACTCGCGGCGGAACAAGCTGCGAATCCTCCGGGAGTACGTTCGGCTGACCCTGAAGCTGCTCCTCGGCGCCGACCCGGCGGGGGCCCGGCCCGAGCGCGTCCTGGGCTTTCGCGTGAAGCACTTCGGGTACGCGTCCCTCCAGTTCCTGTTCAGGGAGATCTTCGTCCGCAGCGAATACTTCTTCGCGACGGCCGCCGAGCGCCCCTGCGTCGTCGATTGCGGCGCGAACATCGGCCTCGCCACGCTCTTCTTCAAGTGGATGCACCCTCGGTGTGAGGTCCATGCGTTCGAGCCCGACCCCGAGACGTTTGCGGCGCTCAAGGAGAACGTCACGGAGAACGCCCTGGCCGACGTCCATCTCCACAACGTCGCGCTGTGCGACCGGGACGGTGCGGTCGAGCTGTTCGTCCCGCAGGGCGGCCCCGGATCGCTCATGATGAGCCTGGTGCCCGGGCGCATGGCGGAAGAGGCGACCCGCCGCGTCGTGGTGGACGGTCGCACCCTCTCGAGCTATGTCGGGGGACGCGAGATCGATTTCCTGAAGATGGACATCGAAGGCGCCGAGCTGTCCGTCCTCGGGGAGATGGCCAGGGCCGGCGTCCTGCGCCGGGTGAGGGAGATGGTCGTCGAGTATCACCACAACCTGCAGGGGAGCGCGGGCAGTCTCGCCGGGTTCCTCCGGCTCCTCGAGGATTCCGGCTACCAGTACCAGCTCGATGCGACCCGCGGAGCCGCGGTCTCCGGCACGGAGTTCCAGGACGTCCTCGTCTGGGCACGTCGCCGGGAAGCCCCCCGTTGACGATGTCGTCTCCCGTGGGGTTGCCGTGGCGCGGCATCCGATCGGCAACGGCGGTGGCTCTGGCCGCGGCGAGCCTTCTCGCCTGTCAGCAGCACGGCGCGGGAGACGCGGCGCGCGATCAGCCCCCGCTTCCGGAGCGGGGGGAGGCCGTCTTCGCCGAGGACTTCGAGTCGGGGACGCTCGACGCGTGGCAGGACGGCGTGGACCCCGCGCGGCATCGGGTCGTCAGCGATCCCGCGTCGGCGCGGTCGGGAAGCCACTACCTCGTGGTGACGTACCCGGCCGGGGGCGATGGCGGCTGGCTCACGCGTTTCCTGGCGCCCGGCTACGACTCCCTCTACGTGAGCTACTACGCGCGCTTCCCGCCGGGCTGGAAGGGAGGCACCAAGCTGGTCGCGCTCTACGGCTCCCGCACCGACGATCCCTGGTCGGCCTTCGGAAAGGCCGGAGCGTGTCCGAACGGGACCGACTTCTTTGCCGCGATGCTGGCGGCCGAGCCGATCGGCGATCCGGGTCCGGTGCGCTTCTACACGTATTATCCAGGGATGGCCCGGGAGCCCGACGGCGTGACGTGCTGGGGGCGATTCGGCGACGGCTCCACGAGCTACACCCCGCCCCTCACGTTGAGCCTCGGCGTCTGGCACCGCATCGAGTTCTTCGTGCAGCTCAACGCGCCGGCCCAGACCGACGCCCGCCAGCTCTTCTGGCTCGACGGCGTGCCCCGGGGAAGCTGGTCGTCCCTGAGCTTCCGCGACGGCCCCATGCTGCGGCTGAACGCGGTGCAGCTCACCTTCAGCGTGAGCGGGGGCGTTCCGCGGACCCAGGAGGTCGACGTGGACGACCTGGTCGTCCGGACCACGGGCCCGTGACGCCGCCCCCGCTCGCCGTTCACCGCGCGCTGACGTGCGTGTGGTCGACGAACATGTACTGCTCCGCCGGCGGTGGGTTCTGCAGCGTCGGCGCGTACTGGAACTCGATGAACCCCAGGCTGGGGGGATACTGGACGTTCGTGTAGTTGCCGTTGAGCGTGCCGTCCACCCACCAGCGAATGATGCCGTTCGAAGCGCCGGCGGTCTCCCACTTGTAGTAGAACTCGATGCGGTGCCATTCCCCCGGGAAGATGTTCGTGGTGGTGACGTTCGGGAGCCAGATCGCCTGCCCGTACGGAGCCCATTCGGTGTTCGCCCCGACGCGGTAGGGCGGCCCGATGGTGGTGTCGGACGCGTTGTAGATGCCCGTGTACACCTGTCCCAGGCTGCCATCCGTGAACAGGAACGTGATCTTGCCGCATCCGGCCGGGCTGCACGACCAGTTGGGGGAGACCTTCATCCACCACCCGGTGTAGATCTCCTTGACGTCGGAGAGCCCCATCCAGTGAACGCTCGGTTCGCTGTCGGGGGCCATGGTGGTCGTGAAGACGATCTTGAGGTCGTTGAGCGGTGAGAACGGCGCCGTCGTGTCCGCGAGGATGACGTCGTCCTTCGTGCTGCTGCGCCGCAGGTAGTTCCAGCCGTTGCCGGTCAAGAGATCCCAGGGCTGATCGTTGATCGTGACGAAGCCGGCCGGCTGGTTCGGCCAGCCCGTGGGGAGGACATTGCTGACGGTCACGGCAACCCCGGTGGCGGTGGCGGTGTTCCCCGCGGCGTCCCTGGCCACCGCGCTCAGGGTATGGAGCCCGTTCGCGGCGGCGGTGGTGTTCCAGGAGACCGAGTACGGGGCGGTGGCGTCCTCGGCGCCCAGGTTGGCGCCGTCGAGCTTGAACTGCACGCCGACGACGCCGACGTTGTCGGAGGCGCTCGCGGAGACGGTGACCGCCGTGCCCGAGACGGTCGCGCCCACCGCGGGCGCGGTCAGGGAGGCCGTGGGGGCCACGGTGTCGGGAGGGCCCGAGGCGAGGCAGCCGATGTAGCTCTTCGCCACCACGAGGTGATCGAAGAACATGTTGGCGCTGAATCCCGCCGGATCGTAGGGCGCATAGTTCTGGAGCCAGATCCAGTTGAGGTTCAGGGCGGGGTCGCTTCGCCAATGGAAGCCCTCGAACGGCGTGCCGGCGGGGTCCTGCGTGAAGTTGCCGCCGTTCCACGTCCCTTTCGGGAAGCCCAGGCCGAGGTGGCTCACCTTGACGCCGTCGAGCCAGATCGCATGCTCGCCGTTGAACGCGGTGACCGGGTTGTTGAGCTTGACCATGTGCTCGACGCACATCCACTGAGCGGTCCGACCGAGCACGCTCGGGCTGTTGAGAAGCACGTTCCCCCAGAAGTTGCCGTCCAGCGACTGGTGCATGTTCATCCAGTAGTCGTAGTGGTCGAAGCGGGAATTCGCGCTGTTCTGCTCGGCGGCGGCGCTGAACCGGTCGTTGCCGACCGGCTTGATCCCGGCCTGCGGATCCGGGAACGGCACGGGCGGGTTGTGCCCTCCCACCCAGACCCCGTTGTGGCTGAACTGGCCGCTCGTCGGGAACTTGATGTAGTAGCGCACGTAGAGCGTGTCGTCGACGCCCGGGCTCAACTGCCGGAAGAGGTGGCCGCCGTTGTTGACGCCGCCCCCCACCCAGGGAATGTTGAGCGAATGGGGTCCGGGGCTTCCCGGCGGAACGTCGG
>Ga0114129_10004003_pt1 | contig 20811 bp, 20 predicted proteins | sample RhiMetdeltSRZDD1_FD_80071 | JGI IMG/M metagenome (GOLD analysis project Ga0114129, IMG submission 80071) | Populus rhizosphere microbial communities from Tennessee, USA - Rhizosphere MetaG P. deltoides SRZDD1 (version 2) (version 2) | ecosystem: Host-associated > Plants > Roots > Rhizosphere >... | reverse complement strand
GCCGGGCCGCGAGCCCGGCGCGCGTCGTGACGAACAGGTGCACGAGGTCGTACGGCCCCGCCCCGCGCGCGGCGAACCGCACGCCATCGGGGAGCTCGCCTAGCAGGCTGCTGAAAAAGGCCGAAGCGATCGAGCGCGCATGCCACTCTCAAGAGCAACCAGGAGGGACGCATGCGCGGCGACGATCGGCATGCCGATGCGATGTTCAGCTACGTGGCGCCCGAGCAGCGGGTTCCCGCCGACCACCCCCTGCGAGCGATCCGATCGATGGTCGACATCGCGCTCCGGGAGCTGTCGGCCGAGTTCGCCCGGCTGTACCCCCCGACCGGTCGGCCGTCGATCCCGCCCGAGAAACTCCTCCGCGCCTTGCTGCTGCAGATGCTCTATTCGGTCCGCAGCGAGCGGCAGCTCATGGAGCAGCTCGACTACAACCTGCTCTTCCGGTGGTTCGTGGGCCTGAGCATGGATGACCCGGTCTGGGACCCGACTGTGTTCACCAAGAACCGGGAGCGGCTGCTCCGGGGTGACATCGCCCGGGCCTTCTTCGAGCGGGTGCTGGCGCAGGCGCAAGGCCGCCATCTCCTGTCGGGCGAGCATTTCACCGTCGACGGCACGCTGATCGAGGCGTGGGCGGGACTCAAAAGCTTCAAGAAGAAGGGTTCCCGCGCGGAACCGCCCGACGATCCCGGCAACCCGACGGTGAACTTCCACGGGGAGCGGCGGTCGAACGCGACCTATGCCTCCACCACGGATCCGGAGGCCCGGCTGAGCCGCAAGAGCCGCGGGCATGAGGCCAAGCTGGCCTATCAAGGACACGTTCTCATGGAGAATCGGCATGGGTTGGTGGTCGACACCTGCGTGAGTCAGGCCACGGGGATCGCGGAGCGGGAAACGGCGGTGGCGATGGCCACGAACCTGCGGCGCGGGGCCACCCTGGGGGCCGACAAGGGGTACGACACGCGCGGCTTCGTCGCCGCGCTCCGCTCGCTCGGTCTCACGCCGCACGTCGCGCAGAACATCACGCGTCACGCCAGTGCGATCGATACTCGGACCACGCGCCATGCGGGGTACGCGGTGAGTCAGCAGAAACGGAAGCGTGTCGAGGAAGTCTTCGGGTGGGTCAAGACAGTTGCGCTCCTGCGGAAGACCCGCCACCGCGGTGTGCGCCGGGTCGGGTGGCTGTTCACTCTGGCCGCGGCCCTGTACAACCTGGTGCGGATCCGGAATGTGATCGAGGCCGAGGCGACCGGATGAGCGTCCCGCGAGGCGATCGGATGCGCCGCCGGACCCGGCCGGGTAAGCGCGCGGGCCAACCCCAACCTCTCTCCCTGGCCGTGGGCGCCGTGTTTTCACTCGTCAGCCACCAATTTTCCGCAGCCTGCTAGGGCCGCGCCCGTCTCGCGCGCGACCCAGAGGCCCGGCCCGCCCTGGCCGCAGCCGAGGTCGACGAACGTGTCTCCGGGCCCGAGGCAAAGCTCTTTGGCGATGCGGCGAAGCTCGGTCCACGTCAGGAAGCTACGCGGATCGACCTCCGCCGGATACTCCTCTCCATACACCTCACGCCGGAGGCGCGCGCGCGTCGGGCTCTCGACGTGAGACGACCACTTCGCGCCGTAGGCGTCGCTCGCGGTTGGGCCGTGCCCAGGCTGGTCACGGCTCATGCTCCGCCTCCCAGGGTCCGCATGCTACACGGAGCGCAGGATCTGGAGGAAGCTCCGGGCCGCGTTCACGATGAGCGGCCCGGTCACGACCAGGAGCGCCTGGTATCCCTCGGCGAGGAGCCGCCGGCCGTCATCGTGGTCGAGGGCGACGATCATGGCGGGCTTGCCGGCCGCCCGCGCCGCCGCGTGGATGCGCGTCACCTCGGTCTGGACCCGCGGGTCCTTCCAGCCACCCGGGATGCCCATGGACAGCGAGAGGTCGCCCGGGCCGATCACCACGACGTCGAGGTCGGGCACCCGGACGGCGGCGTCGAGCTCTCCGAGCACCGCGTGGTTCTCGAAGATGGCGCAGCACAGGATCTCCTCGTCCGCCCGCCGGTAGTACCCGGCCCCCGCCTGCGGCACCCCGTAGAACGCGGCGCGGGACATGGCCATGGCGCCCCGGGTTCCCCGCGTCGGATACCTCGTCGCCTTCGCGGCGGCCTCCACCTCGGCCCGGCTCGTCACGTCGGGGACGATGACGCCGCCCGCGCCCGCGTCGAGGTACTCGAGGATCTCCGCCGGGTCGTTCTTCCGCACGCGCACCAGCGGGGTCATGTCCGTCAGCTCGGCCGCGCGGATCAGCTCGCGGGCCGTCTCGACGCCGAGGCCGCCGTGCTGGCCGTCGATGAACACGAAGTCGTAGCCCAGGTGGCCGAACGTCTCCACGAGCTCGGGGCTGTTGATGGTGATGAGGGCGCCGACCACGCGCTGGCCGGCCCGCAGCTTGGCCTTGAGGCTGTTCGGGCGCACGAGTCCTCCGTCGAGTGGCCCGGATTCAGGGCCGGGCGTGGTTGGCGATGATGAAGCCCGCGATCGAGTGGCGCGAGGGGCCGTTCGGGAGCTTGTCACAGTCGAACCAGCGCGCATCCTCGAGCTCCTCCTTGTCGATCGTGATCTCGCCGCCCGCATAGCGGGCGACGAACCCGATCATGAGCTGGCTCGGGAACGGCCAGTTCTGGCTCCCGACGTACTGGATGTCGGTGACGTCGACCCCCACCTCCTCCTTGACCTCGCGCGCGACCGCCCCCTCGAGCGACTCACCGTTGTCGACGAAGCCGGCGACGAGCGCGTAGCGCCCGGGTGCCCAGCCCGCCTTCCGGGCCAGGAGGACGCGGGAGCCGTCGCGGACGAGGGTGATCACGGCCGGATGGAGGTGCGGGTAGTGCTCGTAGCGGCAGCGCGGGCACTGCTTTCCCCACTCGGCGGGGATGCGCATGGTTGGCTCGCCGCAGCGGGGGCAATGGCCGCTGGTAGACTCCCACCACAGGAGCTGCATGGCCATCCCGCCGAGCGAGAGGAGCTCGTCCGGGAGCCGCGTGCCCTGCATCGGCACCAGGGTCTCGCGCTGGAGTGCCGATGGGACGACCGCTTCCCTTGGCAGGCCCATCACCCAGCAGGGCGTATCGCTGAGCGTCCCGAGCCAGAGCGGCGCACCGCTAACGCCGTCGAGGCCAGCGGGACGCTCGCCCTCGGGCAGACGGAATCGGTCACCGTCGGGCACGACGAGGAGCCCCTGGTCCTGGACCAGCAGCCAGTGTCCTCGGGGAGCCGGTAGCGCAGCGCCCGCCTTCGCGGGGACGAAGCCGCCGCGGAGGCAGTCTCGGTTGAAGGGGAGGTACACCGTCAGCGGCGTCGGCCGGTGGGTTACCTGTGACATGGGCACGCTCAGAAGACGATCAGGCCGCGCGCGAGCGTGCCGGCGGCCAGGTCCTGGAAGGCCTGGTCCGCCTCGTCGATCGAGTAGCGACGGGTGATCAGATCGTCCAGACGCAGCTTCCCGGCCAGGTAGAGCTCCACCAGGCGGGGAAAGTCCTCGCGCGTCCGGGCGCTCCCGTAGATCGAGCCGCGGATCACGCGCTCCTGGCTCACCATGGCCTGGACATTGAGGGGCACCGTGGCCCCCGTCGGCGGGACGCCGATCATGACCGCGGTGCCCCCGGGCGCCAGGCAATCGATCGCCTGCGCCATCGCCCGGACGTCTCCCACGGCGGCGAAGGTGTAGTCGGCGCCACGCCGGGTGATGGCCCGGATGGCGGCCACCGGATCCTGTCGCGAGGCGTCGACCACGTGGGAGGCGCCGAGCGCTCGCGCGTGCTCCAGCCGCTCGGCCCGCATGTCGACCGCCACGATCGGATGCGCGGTGACGAGCGCGCCGCCCTGGACGACGTTCAACCCGACGCCGCCGACGCCGAAGACCGCCATGCCGGCGCCGGGCGGCACCTGGGCCGTGTTGATCACGGCCCCGACGCCCGTCATGACCGAGCAGCCGATCAGCGCGGCGCGGTCGAGGGGCATGTCGGACCGGATCGGGATCGCGCTCGACTCCGCCACCACCGTGCGCGAGGCGTAGGTCGCCACGTGGCCGTACTGGTAGACCGGCTTCCCGCCGAGCGACAGGCGCGTCGTGCCCTCGGGGAGCACGCCCTTTCCGGGCTGGCGGTTCTCGCAGAGGTTCGGGCGCCCGATGACGCAGTAGTGACAGCGTCCGCAGGTGGGGGCCCAGGAGAGGACGACGTGGTCGCCGGCCCGGAGGTGGCAGACCCCGGGGCCCACCGTCTCCACGATCCCCGATCCCTCGTCGCCCAGCACGATCGGGACCGGGATGCCCTGCCAGCTCCCGTCGGCCGCGTGGAGGCAGCTGTGGCAGACACCGCTCGCCACCATGCGGACGGACACCTCCCCCTCGCGCGGGGGCTCCACCTCCAGTTCCTCGACGCGAAGCGGCGCGCGCTGCTCGAACAGGACCGGGGCCTTCATCATCCTCCCTCTCAGCCGGGCCCCGGGGCGAGGGCGCTGGTTCGTGGCTCGTCAGGCGCCGTACCGGATTCGGGGCTCCAGGTAACCGTACAACAGATCGACCGCCAGGTTCACGGCCATGAACAGGCCGGCGATGAACAGGATGGTGCTCTGCGTGACGGGGTAGTCCCGCTGGTAGATCGACCAGAGGACCAAGCGGCCGACCCCGGGCAGCGTGAAGACCTCCTCCACGACGACCGTCCCGCCCAGCAAGATACCCAGCTGGAGCCCGGCCACCGTCACCACCGGGATCATCGCGTTCTTGAGCGCGTGCTTCAGCACCACGGCCCGCCCGGCCAACCCCTTGGCGAGCGCCGTGCGCACGTAGTCGGAGCCAAGCACGTCGAGCATGCAGGAGCGCGTCGTCCGGGCCACGTTCGCGGCGGCCGCCGTCCCGAGGCACAGGGCGGGGAGGACCATGATGGTGAGATTCCGCCGGGGGTCGGTCAGAAGGTCGACCCACATGACCGGCGGCATCCAGCGGAGATAGAGCGAGAAGAACAGGATCAGCATCGTCCCTTGCCAGAAGACCGGCACCGACAGCCCGAGCAGCGTTCCGATCCGTGTGACGTGGTCGACCGGCCGGTCGCGCCAGACGGCGGACAGGACCCCGGCCGCCATTCCCAGGACCAGCGAGAAGCCGACCGCGAGCGCGGTCAGCTCGATGGTGACCGGCAGGCGCTCGAGGATCAGCGAGAGGACCGGCTTGCCCGTGCGCCACGATGTGCCAAGGTCGCCCCGCACGAGCTGGCCGAGCCAACGCCCGTACTGGACGTACCAGGGCTGATCCAGGCCGAAGAAGCGCTTGAGCTGGTCAACCATCTGCTGGCTCACCATGGCGTCGGCGCCGATCATTTGCTCCACGACGGTGCCGGGAATGAGGTGGAGCATGAGGAAAACCAGCACGGTCAGGCCCAGCAGCGTGAGCACCATCGAGTAGAGCCGGACCACGAGGTAGCGCCCCATCAAAACACTCGCTTCTGCTGGAGCTCCGGAGCGGCCGCGTCGAGGCGCTCGGCCAGCCGCGCGAGATGGCAGGTCGGCACGCGCGGATACAGGTGATGCTCGACATGGAGGAACATGTTGAACGAGATCACGTTCTTGAGGCGACCGCGAAGGGTTCGGGCGATGAACCGGAGGCGGTCGCAGTCGTGGTGCACGGTCCACACGGCGAAGAAGGCGGTGAGGCACTGTCCCGCCGCCATCGCCAGAATGTGATAGTGGAGTGGTTTCAGCTCCAGGAGGCCAAGCGCGAGTCCTACCCACCCGGCGCCCGCCATCAGCTCGGCGTGGATCCATCGGCGCTCTCGCGGCGAGGCGGCCCTCAGGGCGGCCCGGTGGAGGCGCACCGGAAAGAGCGGGCCGACCAGGATCGTCCTGACGGCGCTCATCCGGGCGCTCGCCGCTTCCACGTCCTCGTCGCTCATGCAGCGGCGGTGGTGCAGGAGGTGGGTGACCTTCACCGCATGCATCGAGCCGAGCATGAGGAGACTCAGCGAGAACATCACCCACTCGGTGGCGCGTCGCGGTATCCCGAGCGCGGCGTGGTAGGCATTGTGGACCACGCGCAGGCCCGTCAGGAAGAAGACGAACGACAGCCCGAGCGCCGGCGCGAAGAGCCCGTGCTGGGCGAGGGCGAGCGATCCGGCAAGCCAGGGGAGTGGAAGCAGGAGCTCGCGGGCCACTTCCAGCCGACTGACGGGCACCAGATCGCGCCAGGGTACGGCCCGCACCCGTGGATCGGTGAGCGTGCTCGGCGGCTCCGCGTGCGCGCGGCCGACGGCGAGCGGCGTCCCCCGTTCCCAGTCGGCCATGGCCGGGCGGCCTGTTGGGCCGCCGGGGTCGATCTCTTCTGCTGGCACCTGACGCTCCTCGTGGTGAGGTGGACTGCCTACCGGACTCAGGCTGACCGGCGCGCGGCATCGCGCGGCCGCTCGAGCCGGCTGTTAGGCCGGCTTGCGAGTGGCGACGTTCAGCTGCGGCATCGCTCCGCTCGCCCTGCGCTCGATGGGCGGAACCCTTCCCCGGAGAGGACAGGCACCAGGGTCGGGCAACCTATCCCCGCCGGGGCCGGGACGAACGACAGGAGATCCGACAGGTCCTTCGCGTCGCGAGCCGGGCCGCTCGCGCGGCCGGGTCCTCGTCCCCCTATGCCTTGTCGAGCCAGACCCGCTCGAACCCGTAGAGGTTCGTCGTGGGGTGCTGGACCCAGCCCTTGACGTAGCTCTGGCTGAAGTCGATGTGGTCGGCCGAGAAGAGCCAGAGGTGCGGGACGTTCTCGAGGATCATGACCTGAGCTTTGTCGTAGATCTCCTTGCGCCGCTTCTGGTCGAACGTCCGGCGCCCTTCCTCGAGGAGGCCGTCCAGGTCCGGGACGCTCCAGCTGTTCCAGTTCTGCCCCTTGGTGGAGTGCAGCGCCCGGAAGAACGCGGTGTCGGGGTCGCCGTACCCCGGCGTGGTGTTCATCGTCATGTCGAAGTCCTTGGCGAGCCACCGCTTGATCCACACCGCGTATTCGACGTTCTCGATCTCTGCGTTGATGCCGATGCGCTTGAGGTTCGCGGCGACGACGGGAGCCCCGTTGACCATGGTCGGGAAGGTGGGGATCACGCCGAGCTTGATGGTGAAACCGGCGGCCTGACCCGCGTCGGCCATGAGCTTTTTGGCCTTGTCGACGTCGGGCTTGTAGTACTTCATCCACTGGTCCTCGGGCAGCTGCCAGAGCTTCATAGGCGCCGTCGCGGGCGCGGTCAGCCGGCCGAAGCCCGCCGCCGCCACCTTGAGGACCGCGCTCCGATCCACCGCGTAGCTGATCGCCTGGCGGACCCGGACGTCCTTCAACGGTCCGCGGCTCGCGTTGATGTTGAGGAAGTCGTAGCCGAGGCGCGAGGACCGGTAGCCCGTGAGCGATTTCTCGTCCTTCAGGAGGTTCCAGTTCTTGTTGTCCTCGATGAAGGCGTGGTGGATCTGCCCGGTCCGGAGCGCCGCGACGATGTTCGCCTCGTCAGGGATCGTCCGGACGACGACCTCGTCGACGTAGGGAAGCCCCTTCTTGTAGTAGTTCGGGTTCTTCTTGAAGACCATCTGCTGCTCGACCTTCCAGTCGGCCAGCATGAATGGCCCGGTCCCCATCGTCATCTTGTTGAGGTCGCCGCCGCCCTTCTTGACGCCGGCGTCGCTGACGATGTACCCCCAGAAGCCGGCGAGGGCCGCGAGGAGTGCGGCGAACGGCTCCTTGGTCACGAACTTGACCTGGTACTTGCCCGCCGGCTCGACCTTGTCCACGGCGGTGAAGTCCGCCTTGCCGCCGGCCGACTTCTCGAGGAGGCGGTCGAAGGTGAACCTCACGTCGTCGCTGGTGAGCTCCTGACCGTCGTGGAACTTGACGCCCTGACGGAGCTTGAACGTCCAGGTGAGCTTGTCGTCGGACAGCGTCCAGGACTCGGCGAGCTCGGGCTGGATGGCCATGTTCTCGTCGAAGCGGACGAGCTGGCTGTAGGTCAAGGGCGAGCGGCGGCTCCGGGAGAAGGCCGGGACCAGCTGCGGGTCGAGACCGGTCGCCTCGTTGTTCTGGGCGGAAATGATGGTCCCGCCGGCCTTGGGGGTCTGGGCGATCGCCACGCGGTCCAGGGCGAGCGTGCCCAGGGCGGCACCGCCCGCCTTGAGGACGTCGCGACGGCTGGGCGCGCCGGGCCGGGTGGCATCGTGGTCGAGCTGTCGGTCACGCATGGTCATGGGATACCTCCTGGGTGCCAGAGGTGGTCATTGGGAGCGAGGATCGAGGACGTCGCGGAGGCCGTCGCCGAGCAGGTTGAAGGCGAGCACCGCCGTCATGATGGCGAGTCCTGGAAAGACGGAGATCCAGGGGGCCGTCTCGAGGTACGTGCGACCCTCGTTGAGCATGTTGCCCCAGGACGGCGTGGGTGGCTGGGCCGAGAGACCGAGGTAGCTGAGCGAGGCCTCGATCAGGATCGCCTGGGAGAACGCCACGGTTCCCTGGACGACGAAGGGCGAGAGCACGTTCGGCAGCACGTGCTTGAGCGCGACCTTCGTCCGCCCGGCGCCGAGCGCCCGCACCGCCTCCACGTACTCCTTTTCGCGCTCGGCGAGCACCGGGCCCCGCATGACGCGGGCGAAGATCGGGGTGTAGACGATGGCGATCGCGATCACCGCGCTGTTCACGCCCGGTCCCCGCATGGCCGCAATGCCCACCGACAGGAGGAGACCGGGAACGCTGAAGAAGACGTCCATGACGCGGCTCACGAGATTGTCCCAGCGCCCGCCAAGATAGCCGGCCGTCAACCCGAGGGCGCCGCCGACCAGCATCGCGGAGCCGATCGACACCGTGGCGACGTACAGCGAGATGCGGGAGCCGTGGATCACGCGACTGAGGACGTCCCGGCCGAGGCGATCCGTGCCCATCCAGGCCTGGTGCCCCGGCGGTGTCTCCAGGAGATCGAAGTTCTGCTCGTCGGGGGCCATGGGCGCGAGGAGGCCGGCCAGGAGGGCCACCGCGACGATCAGGATGGAGACGACGAGACCGCCGAGGACGACCGCGCTCCGGAGGGCACGCCGGATCCGCCGGCCGAGGCGGGGCACTTCACGCTGGGCACTGGGAGCCACGAGCACCGCGTCGCGTGTGAGCTCCAACGCCGCGATGCTAGGCGGGCCCGTCGGCGGCTGTCAAGAGGCGATCGGGCGGATCGCGGCGCTGGCCGGGTGGCGTTGCGCGGCGAGTGGCCCGCACCGCGCGGCTCGCGTACCATGGCGGGGTGCCTGCGCGACCGCGGCTCTCATCCGGAGCGAGCGGTGCGCCCGCCAAGCCCCGGCCGGCCTGCCGGGCCGCTCCGCGCTCGTGCTGACGTGGGCGGACGGCGGGGCGCTGCTCGCCGTTCTCATATGGGGCGTCAGCTTCCCCGTTCTGAAGGCCATCATGACCGTGATGGACCCGCTCACCCTGATGCTCGTGGTGTGGCTGTTCGCGCTCGCCGTTCTGGCCACGGTTCTCGGCCGCGTAGGTGCGTGGCGGCTGCCCGCGCATGAGGAGGTGCCCGGGCTCCTGACCGTCAGTCTGGTCGGCTTCACGCTGAACCAGATCCTCTACTCGTGGGGGCTCCATCTCACGACCGCATCCCACTCGGGACTGATCTTCACGGTCTCGCCGCTCGTCGTCTTCGGGTTGAGCCAGGCGCTCGGCCAGGTCAGGATGCGGCGGCTCGACGCCTTCGGGCTGGCGCTTGGCGTCGGCGGCGCCGCGCTGATCGTCGGATGGCCGGCAAGTGGTGCGGCCGGAGAGGCCTCCCTGCTCGGCGATCTGCTCACGGTGGGCGCGGCGATCACCTGGGGCGTGTGGACCGTTCTGGCGGCACCGATTCTCCGGCGCCGCGGAACCCTCAACGGCACCTTCTGGATTTCCCTGACGGGGACACTCGGGCTGATCCCCTTCGCCCTGCCGGGCCTTGTGGCCCAGGATTGGGCGCTCCCTTGGTGGGCGTTCGCGGGCATCCTCTACTCGGGCGCGGCCGGAGGCGCGCTCGGGAGCCTGCTCTGGTACGCGGCCGTGCGGCGGCTCGGCGCCGCCCGGACCGCGATCTATGCCAACATGGAGTCGTTCTTCGCGGTGCTGGCTGCCGCGCTCCTGCTCGGGGAGCAGGTCGCGGTGATGTCGATCGTGGGAGGAGTGGCCGTGGTCGCGGGCGTGCTCCTGACGCGCCGGCCGGGGTAGCGGAGGATCGATCGCGCAGCGCGCTGCACGATTCTCACACGCAAGAGCGGGAGGAACGATGGCGTCCGTCATGACGGTGACCGGGCCAGTGGCGGCCCGCGACCTCGGGTTCACGCTGATGCACGAGCACATCTTCCTGGACCTGACCCGCGACGTTCTCGGCCGGAACAGCATGCTGAACGATCCCGAGCTCGCGTACCGGGAGCTCGCCCTGTACCGGAAGGCGGGCGGCGTGACGCTCGTGGACCAGACGACGGGCGGCCTCCGGGGCCACGACCACGACATCACCCCCACGAAGCACGCGCTGGCGATCCGCGAGATGGCGCAGCGGGTAGGTCTCCAGATCGTCCTCGGGGCCGGCTGGTATCGCGAGCCGTACTACGAGCGCCGTCTGTGGCGAGCCAAGACCGACCAGATCGCGGAGGAGCTCGTGCGGGACGTGACGGAGGGGATCGACGGTACCGACGTCCGGGCGGGATTACTCGGTGAGATCGGGTCCCACTTCACGTGGATCTCGCCCGTCGAGGAGCGCGTCTTCCGCGCGGTGGCGCGCGCACACCGGAGGACGGGCGTCTCGATCGCCACGCACGCCCTGAATTCCCCGGTCGGCCTCGATCAGCTGGACATCCTGCAAGAGGAGGGTGTGGACCCGCGGCGGGTCGTCGTCGGCCACGCGCACTCGTATCCCGTGCACGAGTACCACGTCGCCGTGGCGCGGCGTGGGGCGTTCCTCTCGTTCGACCGCATGGGCTACCCCCAGCCATACGAGCACGAGCGGATGCTCCAGGGGATCAAGCAGCTCGTGGATGCCGGCCTCGTCGCGCATCTCCTGCTCTCACAGGACGTGTGCTGGCGCACGGACTACGTGGCCTACGGCGGGCGCGGCTACGCGTTCGTGGCGACCGGGCTGCGCGAGGAGCTCCGGAGCCTCGGGATCGGCGACGAGCTCTACCATCGAATGACGGTGGACAATCCGCGGCGCGCCCTCTCCGGCGAGTCCTGACGGTCCTCCGTCGCCGCCCTTCTATCCCCAAGGAGGAGACCACGGTGCGGCGAGCCTTCCTGGACACTCCCGACGGCCAGATCCACTACGCGACGGCGGGTACCGGCCCGCCCGTCCTGCTCCTTCACCAGACGCCGCGCTCGTGGGACGAGTACCGCGAGGTCATCCCGATCCTCGCGCGGCAGCGGCGAGTGGTCGCCATGGACACGATCGGCTACGGGGAGTCCCACAAGCCGGCTCGGCGCTGCGACATCGAGGACTACGCGCGCGGCGCCATCGCGCTGCTCGACGGTCTGGGCGTCGGGTCGACCGCCGTCGTCGGCCACCACACGGGCGCCGTCATCGGGATGGAGCTGGCGGCGTCGTATCCAGAGCGCGTCGAGCGGCTCGTCCTCTCGTCGTGCCCATTCGTCGATGCGGCCGACCGTGACCGGCGCCACCGCACGGGCGGCCACCGTGTCGACCACGTCGAGGCGAAGCCGGATGGCACGCACCTGGCCGAGCTGTGGCAGATCCGGCAACGCTTCTATCCGAAGGAGCGGCCCGACCTCCTGACGCGATTCGTCGCCGACGCGCTCCGGGCGGGCGAGAAGATCGTGGAGGGGCACGGCGCCTGCAGCCGGTACCGGATGGAAGAGAAGATCGGACGCATCCGCTGCCCGACTCTGGTCACGTGGGGGACGGAGGACCCCTTCGCGTCCCCTCAGGCGGAGCTGGTCGCGCGGCACATCCCGGGGAGCCGGCTCACGCCGATCGTCGGCGGGACCGTCGCGCTCGTGGACGAGATGCCGGACGCCTTCGCCCGGCTCGTGCTGGACTTCCTGCGCGGATCGGACTGACCGTGACCGGTGAGCCACCGCCCAGTCGCTGGGTGGGATTCCTCGTCGTCGCGGCCGGCGCCATCCCGATCGGTGCGGCCCTGTTCGCGGCCGACGAAAAGTTCCACGCCCCTCGTTGGCTCGTGGCGATGATCGGAGGCATGTTCGTCCTGGCCGGCCTGATGCTGGTCAGGTCGGCGAGCGCGGCGGCCCGGCCCGCGGCGGCCGACGTGCTCGGGCCCTGTCTCGGCGTGCTCCTGACGAGCGGCTTTACGGTCCTCTCCGGCTGGGCGCTCTTCTTCTCGGGGGGGCCGAGCGCGTGGAACATGTCCGGGAGCCTGCCGCTCTGGTTGCTCCCGGCATGGGTCACCGCTGGGCTGTTCTACGTGCTGATGGGACTCGGCGCGCTCCTCTGCGTCGTCATGACCGTCTTCGCGTGGCGCCAGCTCTACCGCGCCCTCGCCGCGGGCGGCTCAGGGCCGGCGGGCCCGCGCGGACTCCAGTAGCGCGAAGAGCCGCGCGGGCGTCACCGGCACCTCGCGGATCGTGACGCCGAGGTCGGCGACCGCGTCCTCGACCGCGTTGGCGATCGCGGCCGCTCCGGGAATCGCGCCGCTCTCGCCGACGCCCTTGATCCCGAGGTCGTTGACGACCGAGGGATGGTCGAGGCGGGCCACGGAGAGCATCGGGAGCTGGTCGGCCTTCGGGAGCCCGTAGTCCATGAGGCTTCCGGTCACGAGCTGACCGGAGTCGTCGTAGACGAGCTCCTCCCAGAGGCCGGCGCCGATCCCCTGGGCCGCTCCACCGTGGAGCTGACCCTCCACGATGACCGGGTTGATGGCGCACCCGCTGTCGTGGACGACCGCGTAGGCGAGGAGGCGGATCTCGCACGTCTCGAGGTCGACCTCCACGGCCGCTGCCTGGGTGCCGAACGCCCACGTGACGGTGTCCGGGTAGAAGTAGCTGCAGCGCTGGAGGCCGGGTTCCCCGGTCTCGCGGAGCGCCTTCGAGCGAATGGCGGCGTGAGCGACTCGACCGAGCGTCAGGGCCCGGCCGGGGACGCCGGCGACGAACGCGCGGCCCTCCTCGATCCGGACGTCGTCGGGCGCGCACTCGAGGAGCTCGGCGGCGACCTGTTGCGCCCGGACGCGCACCTCGCGCGCCGTGCGGGCGACCGCTGGTCCGGCGTTGGCGGCGACGCGGCTGCCGCCCGTGCCCATGCCGATCGGGAAGAGCTGCGTGTCGCCGGCCAGGATGTGGACGTCGTGCAGGGGGACGCCCAGCTCGGCCGCGCAGATCTGTGCGAGCGTGGTCTGGTGGCCCTGGCCCTGGGCCGCCACGCCGATGGTGACGTACACCTGGCCGCTCGGGTCGACGCGGACCTGCGCCCCCTCGTAGGGCCCGAGGCCGGAGCCCTGGACGTAGCAGGCGACCCCGACGCCGATTCTCCGGAGCGTCCGGGCCTGCCGGGCCTGGCGGGCGCGGAGTTCCCGGTGCCCCACGAGCTCGAGCGCGCGCTCGAGCCCCGCGGGAAAGTCGCCCGGATCGTAAGCCACCGTGACCCCGTCCTTGTACGTGATGCCGGGCCGGTACGGCATCTCGCCCGGCCGCACCAGGTTCTGGCGGCGGACCTCGATGGGATCGAGCCCCAGCCGGCGCGCCCCGATGTCCAGGAGCCGTTCCATGACAAACACCGCTTCTGGCCGCCCCGCGCCGCGGTAGGCGACGTTCTGCGTCTTGTTCGTCACGTAGCTCGTGCCCGCGTTCCGGTAGGCGGGCACTCGATACGGCCCCGGCAGGTGGTTCACGGTGTTGAGGGTGAGCCCCGTGCCCTCGACGGGGTAGGCGCCGACGTCGGCCTGGAAGGTGTCGTCGACGGCCACGATCGTTCCGTCGCGCCGGAACGCGATCCGCGCCGCGTGGGTCTGCTCACGGTCGTGTCCGGTGGCGACGAAGTGCTCGCGGCGGCCCTCGACCCACTTGACCGGCCGCCCGAGGCGGAGCGCGATGGCCGGGACGAGCAGCTCCTCGTGGTAGACGGCGCCCTTCGGGCCGAAGCCGCCGCCCACGTCCGGGGCGAGCACGCGGACCTCCTCGGCCGGAATTCCCAGGGTCACCGACACGGCGTCCCGCACGAGATAGGGATTCTGGGTGGACGACCAGACGACGAGGAGCCCGGACTCGGCGTCCCGGTAGGCGAGGACGCCGCGGGGCTCGATCGGCACGGCGGTGATCCGGGGATGGCGCAGCCGCTCCTCGACGATCAGGTCCGCGGAGGGAAAGGCGCGGTCGACGTCGCCCACTCCACCCCGGGCGACGGCGGCGACGTTGTCGGGCCAGTCCTCATGGACACGGCCGTTGCCCCGAGCGGCGGACTCGAGCGTCATCACGGGCGGGAGCGGCTCGTAGTCCACCACGATGCCGTCCATCGCGTCGCCCAGGCGATAGGGGTCGTCCGCGACGACGACGGCCATCGGCTCGCCCACGTACCGGACCACTTCCGACGCGAGGACGCTCTGCACGTAGGGACGGGTGTTGGGCGTGCCGCCGAACGGCGCCGGGATCCCTCCCGCGACCTCCGGGAGGTCGACGGCGGTGAACACCAGGACCCCCGGCATCGCGCGGGCCTGATCCGCGGCGATCCCACGGATGCGGGCACGCGCGTGGAGGCTTCGCACCACGCCGAGGTGCGCCGTCCCGGGCCGCCGGAGATCGTCCAGGTACCGTCCGTGGCCCTCGAGGAGGGGCGCGTCCTCCTTCCGGCGGGGCGAGGCGCCGATCGGACTCGCGCTCACGCGGTCGGTCCGGGGAGGTAGCGCTTGGGGAGCTCGGCGCCCGCGACGTAGCTCAGCTTCCCGACCCGGCACATCTGGTACACGTTGATCCGGAAGTCCGGGCAGGTGCTGACCAGGCAGTACGCGTCGGTCGCCGAGTACCCATGGTCCCGGACGAGCCAGTCGATCAGGTTGATTGTGGCGGTCTCGACGGCGACCTCGAGCGGCCGGTAGGCGAAGACGGAGACGATCGACGCGGGCTTCTCGATCCGCATCCACGGGATCGTCCGGGCCTTGATCAGATCGAAATGGAGGCGCACGGTCGACTTGGTCTCCGCGGCGGTGCCCGTGAACTCGGTGTCGCCCTGGCTGGCGTGCACGTCGCCCAGGTAGAAGCGCGCCCCCTCGTGAAAGACCGGAAGGTGGATCCGGTTGCCGGGCGCGACATCGCGGACATCGAGGTTGCCGCCCCATTCCCCCTGGCCGTCGAGGCTGGTCGTCACCTCGCGCTCGGGGGCGACTCCGATGGTGCCGATGAACGGCGTGATGGGCCAGCTGATCCGGTCGCTGAAGTGGAGCGTGCCATCGCGAGTCGTCCCGCTCGGCCCCGGGCTGTGGCGGAAGATCTTGGTCGTGTAGCGCGCGGAGAGCTCGGGCCATCGAGCGGACTCTCCGAGCGGCCCGCGCCGGGGCCCGACCGCGATCCATGAGTAGCCGTCCACCAGGATGTCCTCGATGCTCACGACGAGCGTGTCGCCGCGCTCGGCGCCCTCGACCCAGACCGGGCCCCCGATCGGGTTTGCCAGCGGCGGGACGCGGTCGAACCCGGGGCGCTTCGCGGGGACAGCGAGGTCCTCGGGGGTCCGGAAGTACCCGGTGCTCGCGTCGTAGGTCTCGATCTCGAAGCTCTCGCCGGGCTTCACCCGGAGCAACGGCTCGTCCCGCCAGTCGAAGGCGTACTTCCGGGCTTCCTCGCGTATGATCCGCTGCATGAGCTCGGTGTCCCCCTGACCAGCGATCGATTGGCGCGGGGCGGTCGGCCGGCGCGACACCGAATAGACCACGGGCACGCCACCGAGGCAAGCGGGCGTGCCGGGTCGCCGTCCGCCTCCGCCGGATGCCGTGATGCCAGTGAAGCCGTCGCCTTCCCGGAAGACGAGGTCGTGCGCGACGGCCGTGGCGCGAGTTGAGAAGGGCTTCGCTGCACTCCTCTGGCGCGGAGATTGCTCATCTGCGGGGGTGGCCGCCCCGTCCGGGACGCACCGGACCTGCTGGCGGACGTCCACCTAGGTGATGACCACACGCGAGGAGGTCCTGAGATGACACGGTCGATGGTCATGAGGCTGGGCCTGGCGGTCGCGGGCCTGGGGCTCGCGGGATGCGGAACGGAGACCACGGAGGAGGCGTGGAGCAAGGAGGCCGCCCAGTACGCGATCTACGCCACCCGGATCCCGCTGTACCCCGGCACGAAGATTGTGGACGCGATGGGCTCCGAGCGAATCCGGCGTGGACGCCGCGTCCTCCAGCTACGGTATGACGTGGTGGTGCACGGTGAAGGCCACCCGGGCCGAGCTCCAGACCTGGTACGAGGCGAGGCTCCCGACCGCGACGCGCGTGACCGACGACAACGGCTACCTCGTCTTTACCGTCCTTCCGGAGGGTGCCGCCCCGCGGGAGAGGATGGGCGTGCTCATCGAGGGGGACGGCAAGTACCGGGTGTTCGAGGTCACCCGACAGCAGAAACCCGGCACCTGAGCGGCCAGGAGGCTCGCACCCTCGCGGGGGCGCGTGATCAGGATTCCGCGATCGCGCGGGTGGCGCCGCCGCGGGCGGCGGGCGTCGCCCGGGTCACCCGACGGCGCCGGAGCCGAAGCGCGGCGGCCTCGGCCTCGCGCATGACCCGGAGGATGTTGCCCCGGGAGAGCTTCGCCAGGTCTCGGTCCGACCAGCCGCGTTGGATCAGCTCCGCGAACAGCACCGGGTAGGTGGACACGTCCTCCATCCCGACCGGCCACTCCTCGTTCCCGTCATAGTCGCCACCAAGGCCGACGTGATCCGCGCCGGCGAGCCGGCGCGCGTGCTCCACGTGGTCGGCGACGTCGGCGATGTTCGCCTTCGGGAGCCGCTGCTGCCGGAGGTGGGCGCGCTCGAGACGGTGGCGCTCCCCCGGCTCCGTGACGCCCTCCAGCCGCGGCTTGAGCTCGGCCATGGCCCGGGCACGGGCGTCGGCCGCCGCCTGCGACACGAACGGGCCGACGAAGGTGATCATGATCACGCCGCCGTTCTTCGGCAGGCGTCGGAGGATCGTGTCGGGGAAGTTCCGCGTGACGTCGGTCAGCGCGCGGCAGGACGAGTGGGACGAGATCAGCGGTGCCTCGGACACGTCGAGGGCATGGGCCATGACCTCGGGCGACGCGTGGGCCAGGTCGACCAGCATGCCGAGCCGGTTCATCTCGCGCACGACCTCCCGGCCAAAGTCCGTGAGGCCACCGTGGCGGCGGACGTCGTTGCAGGAATCCGCCCAGTCGAGAGTGACGTTGTGGGTGAGGGTCATGTACCGGACGCCGAGGTCGTAGTAGGCGCGGAGCGCGCCCAGCGACCCCTCGATGGCGTGGCCGCCCTCGATTCCGAGGAGCGACGCGATCCGTCCCCGCCGTCTTGCCTGCTCGACGTCGGCAGCGGTCAAGGCGGGCGTCAAGCGCTCGGGGTATCGCGCGATCACGCGGCGGGCGATGTCGATCTGCTCGAGCTGGACGCGGGCAAACCGTCCTCCGTCGAGATCGCCCGGGATGTAGACCGACCAGAACTGGCCCCCGACCCCGCCGGCCCGGAGTCGCGCGAGGTCCGTGTCCCCGCGGGTCGGCCGGCGCAGATCGTAGGCCGCCACGTCGCCGCGCGCCTGCGCGTCGTTGCGGATCGTCCACGCGAGGTCGTTGTGGCCGTCGACGACCGGGTGGCGCGCGAGCAACCGCCGCGCGTGGCGGAGGGCGGCGGCATCCGTGACGGTGGGGCGGGGTCGAGCGGGCACGACGGTCAGCCTACCAGACGCTCCAGCCGCCGTCGACCACCAGGTTGTGGCCGGTGATCCACGCGCCGGCATCCGAAGCGAGGAGCGCCACCGCGCCCTTCAGGTCCGTGGGGGTGCCCGTTCGCGCGAGCGGGTTCGCGAGGCGGCAACGCTCCACGAAGTCGGGGTCGGTGCCCGGCGGCGGGATCTGCCCCGGCGACAGGCAGTTGACCGTGATCCCGTGCTCGGCCAGCTCGGTCGCCAGGGCCCGCGTGAGGTTCACGACCGCGCCCTTCGCCGCCTGGTACGGCGGGCCCGATCGCTGGTAGTCCAGCCCGGCGTACAGTCGCTTGTCCGCGCCGAGCGTGCCGTGGATCGACCCGAGCGTGACGATGCGGCCCTGGCGCCGGGGGATCATCGCCCGCGCGGCGGCCTGGGCCGACACGTAGGTGCCCGTGACGTTCAGCTCCAGCGCCCGCCGGAGCTCGTCGATCGAGGCGTCGGGGAGGTACGACGTCGTGAAGGCCCCGCCGGCGTTGCACACCATCACGTCCAGCCGGCCTCGCTCGGCCGTCACCTGGCCGACGAGCGCGTCGACCTCCGCCTCGATCGTGACGTCGCAGCCTCGGCCGGCCGCGTCGAGCCCGGCGGCGCGGAGCTCGGCGGCGACCCGCTCGCACCGCGCGGCGTCGCGGCTCGCCAGATAGACCGCCGCGCCGAGCTCGGCGAGGGTTTCCGCCATCACACGGCCGAGGTGGGTCGCGCCCCCGGTCACGATCGCGACGCGGCCGGTGAGGTCGAAGAGGGATTGGACGCGCATGGCGCCGACCATTCAAGCACGGGGCGGGGACGCGCGGAAGTGGACCTGTCGTGCGATGATCGCGGGCATGGAACCGGTCCGGGTTGCGGTGATCGGAGCGGGGTACATGGGCGAGCGCCACGCGCGGATCTACACCGGGCTCCCCGACGTCGAGCTGGTCGCGGTGTGCGACGTGCGGGAGGGCGCCGCTCGCGAGCTGGCGGCCCGGACGGGCGCCTCGGCGTACTCGGACTTCAAGGTGCTCCTCCGGCGGGACGACCTCGACGCCGTCAGCATCTGCACGCCGGACGCGCTCCACCGGGAGCCCTGCGAGCTGGCCGCGCGGGCCGGCCGTCACGTCCTGGTCGAGAAGCCGATCGCCACCACGGTGGCGGACGCCGAGGCGATCGTCGACGCCGCCGTCCGGGCGGGAATCGTGCTGCTGGTCGGGCACTGTCTCCGCTTCGACCCTCGGTACGACCACGCCCGGCAGGCCGTCGAGCGCGGCGAGCTGGGCCCGATCCAGACGATCTACACGCGTCGGGCCAACACCGTCGCGGCGCAGGATCGTCTCGGCGGGCGATGCTCACTCCCGCTTTTCCTCGGAGTGCACGACTACGACGTGATGCGATGGCTCGCGGACAGCGAAGTGGAACGGGTCACGGCCGAGTCGAAGTGGGGGCTCCTGCGCGAGCAGGGGTTCCCGGTCGAGGACGCCAACTGCGCCCTCCTCCGGTTCGCGAGCGGGATGCTCGGCATCGCCGAGCTCAGCTGGATTCTGCCCCGAGGCTTCCCGGCGGCCGGCGACCATCGGCTCGACGTCGTGGGGAGCGCGGGCTCCCTGTCGATCGCGACCCTGGAGACGGGGCTCCGGCGCGCCGACGCCCAGCGCGCGGTGCAGGTGGACACGGCGTCGGCGCCGGCGGTGCGGGGGCACCCCGGCGGCATGTTCTCGTTCGAGCTGCGCCATTTCGTCGACTGCGTGCGCCGGCGGGCGACGCCGGCCGTCACCCCGCGCGACGCCGTCCAGGCGCTCCGCATCGCCCTCGCCGTCGAGCGGGCCGCGGCAACCGGGATGCCCGTCGCCCCCTGAGAGGCCGCACGTTGGCGGCAGGCGCTCAGGACTGGTAGAGCAGGATCTGCGTGCAGCGGAAGAGGGCGATGACGCGGGTCGTCGATTCGTCGGTGACGCGGGCGTCCCAGACCTGGGTCGTGCGCCCGGCGTGCATCAGCATGGCCTCGCACGCAATCGCTCCCTCGCGGACCGTGCCGAGGAAGTTCGATTTGAGCTCGATGGTCGTGAAGCCTCGGGCCCCGTCCGGGAGGCTCGCCACGGTCCCGTAACCGCACGACGTGTCGGCCAGGGCGACGACGGTTGCCGCGTGGAGGTAGCCGTTCGGGGCCAGGTGCTCCGTCCGGAGAGCCAGGCGGCTCGTGACGCGCCCGCGGGCCACGTCGCGGATCTCGATCCCGATGAGGCCAGGGAGGTAGCCGCCGCCGAAGGTGTTCCATCCGTCGTTCGAGGTCGGCGCCCGGACTTCGCGCGGCATCGGTGTGTCTCCCGTTCGGTTCAGGGGCTCGCCACGAGGTCGACGTGGAGCGTGACCTCGTCCTTGTTCCGGATCGCGCCGAGGAGCGCGCTGTAGGGGCGGTAGCCGAAGCTCGACTGGAGGAAGGTCAGGGTGGCGCGGCCCCGCAGGGAGCCGGACTCGAGCGCCACCGTGGCCGGGAAGCTGACTTCCCGCGTGACGCCGCGGATGGTCAGCGGGCCGGTGATCCGGAGCCGGCCATCCCCTTCGGGGACGACCCGCGTCGATGCGAAGCGTATCGTCGGATGCCGCGCGACGTCGAGCTGGTCCGGGGCGCGCATGGCCTTGTCCACGTCCGCGCGCTGGCTGTCCGAGAGGTCGCCCTCCAGGCCGAGCCGGCGGCGCGCCGGCGGCTCGTCGACCCGGAACGAGGCTGTGCGAGCCTCGACGACGATCGAGCCGGCCTCGGGCCGGGCGGGATCGTACTCGACCCGGCCCGTCACCTCGGTGGCCTCGACGACGTGGTCGTGAGCGAGCCGGCTGCCGACGCCGGCACGGTACACGTGGACGGCGAGATGGGTGCGCTCGGAATCGATGCGAAAGGTCCCGCTCCACGCGACGCCCGAGTCGAAGAGGAGCACTCCCGCAATCCCGCAG
>Ga0114129_10004001_pt1 | contig 20820 bp, 19 predicted proteins | sample RhiMetdeltSRZDD1_FD_80071 | JGI IMG/M metagenome (GOLD analysis project Ga0114129, IMG submission 80071) | Populus rhizosphere microbial communities from Tennessee, USA - Rhizosphere MetaG P. deltoides SRZDD1 (version 2) (version 2) | ecosystem: Host-associated > Plants > Roots > Rhizosphere >... | reverse complement strand
TCCCACGCGGCCTCCGGATACGCCATCGAGCCTCCCAGCCCGCTGTCGTATCCCGACCGGCCGCCAAGGAGAAGCGGTCAGATCACTTGCTCTCGGGAGCGGTCAAATCATGTACTCCCTACACGCTGCGCCGCTGCGCTTGACAACGCCTGCAAGACAAGAATAATCAGCCCGGATTAGGTGGATTCGATGTCTTGACGAATCAGACAAGCGCAAGCGAGCGCCGGAGGGAAGTCGCCGAAGGCGACCGCGAGCGTAGTTTGAGAGGAGGTGGGCAGTGAAGACCCCCCAGATTCGCGCAGCCTCCGGAATCGCGCGCGCCGGCGTCTTCGTGGCGTTCATCATGGCCACCGCACCGCCGGCTATCGGCCAGGTGCTCTACGGCGGCATTACGGGAACGGTGACCGACGCAAGTGGATCGGCCGTCCCCGGCGCAACCGTCACGATCACACACAAGGATACGAATCTCTCGCGGGAAGCCGTCTCCAACGAAACCGGGATCTACAGCTTCACGAACGTCCAGGCCGGGACGTACAACGTGAAGGTGGCGCTGACCGGTTTCCGGGAATTCGTCAAGACCGGCGTGCCGGTCAGCGTCAACCAGATCAGCCGTGTCGACATACGGCTCGACGTCGGCGTCCTCGCCGAAACGGTCACGGTGCAGTCCGCGGCGGAACTGCTCCAGACGGACAAGGCCGATGTTCACACCGAGCTGAAGTCAGCGGAGATCACATCGCTCCCGCTGAACCAATTCCGCAATTACCAAACGCTCATCAATCTGGTGCCCGGTGCGACCCCGGCCGTGTTTCAGAATGCCGAAACGGACACCCCGACACGCTCGCTCTCGACCAACGTCAACGGCCAGAACCGCAACAACAACGGCACGCGCACGGACGGCGCCACGAACCTCAACATCTGGCTGCCGCATCACAACGTCTACGTATCGCCGGCCGAGACGATTGATACCGTCAACATCTCCACTGACAACTTCGACGCGGAACAGGGGATGGCGGGAGGCGCGGCGATCACCGTCATCACCAAGTCTGGAACGAATCAGTTCAAGGGTTCGGCGTTCGAGTTCTACAACAGCGAGAAGCTGAACGCGGCGCCGTACTTCTTCGGGAGCGATCCGAAGGGGAAACCCCCGAAGCTGCCGGTCAGCCGCAACATCTACGGTGGCACGCTGGGCGGGCCGATCCAGCGAAACCGCTGGTTCTTCTTCGGGTCGTTCGAGGGATACCGGCAGGATCGCAGCCTCTTCAACTTTTTCAGCGTGCCCAACGCGGCGCTGCGGTCGGGCGATTTCGGCAACGCGCGCAATGCGAACGGATCGCTGCAAATCATCTACGACCCGATGACCGGCAACCCGGATGGAACCGGCCGGACGCCGTTCCTGAACAACGTCATTCCTTCCACCCGGATCAATCCGATTGCGCTGAAGCTGCTCGGCCTCTATCCACTTCCGAATTCCGGAGGCACGGGCGCTGGAAACCTCACGAACAACTACTCCCGCGAGGAGAGGCGCACGACCGACCGTGACAACTACGACGTCAAGGTCAACTTCAACCGCACGTCTGCGCACCAAATCTGGGGCAAGTTCAGCATGCTCGACGCAGTCGTGGACGATCTGACGTATTACCTCGGCCCTGACACGAACTCGGACAAGGACGGCGGATTCACCAAGGTGTACATGGTGACCGCCGGTCAGACCTGGACGCTCGGACCGACGCTCGTGTGGGACATGACCGTGGGGTTCTCGCGGCAGGATCAAAAGGCGTTTGGGGCGGATTTCTTCCAGGGAAACTTCGGCCTCGACTCGCTGGGCATTCCGGGCACCAACGATCAAGGGACTGGCAACTCGCGCTATGCGGGGTATCCGCAGTTCTCGACCGGTTTCAGCACCCTCGGGAATCTCGATACCTGGACGCCCGTCTGGCGCGACGAACGGGTCACCTCGATCGCCACGAACGTGACGAAAATCAAGGGCCGCCACGACCTGCGTGCCGGTTATTCCTTGAATTTCCTGTTCCTCAATCATTGGCAGCCGGAAGTGGACAACCCGCGCGGCCGTTTCGAGTTCTCCGGCAATACCACGGCGCTGCGCGGCACTGGCGCGCAAACGGCGAATTTCTATAACACTTACGCGACATTCCTGCTGGGCCTCGTCAGTAACGCCCGCAAGAGCGTGCAGAACGAGCTGCTGACGGGCCGCGAATGGCAGCATGGGCTGTACTTCCGGGACCGCTGGCAGGCGACGCCACGGCTGACGCTCGATCTCGGAGTGCGATGGGAGTACTACCCAATCATGCATCGCCGGGATCGCGGGATCGAACGCGTCGATCTCAACACGCTCGACGTGCTCCTCGGTGGACGCGGGGGAAATCCCACCAACCTCGGGCTCACGGCCGGCAAAGACAACTTCGCGCCGCGCCTTGGGGCGATCTTCCGCCTGAACGAGAACAACGTCTTTCGCTCGGGATATGGCGTGACCTACAATCCGCTGCCGTGGACGCGCCCGATGCGCGGTCAGTATCCACTGACGATCGCGGTGAACTTCCAGCAGAACGAACCGTTCAGCTACTACTCGACACTCGAGCAGGGCATTCCCCTGATCGTCGGACCCGATCTGAACAGCGGCCGGTTCCCGCTGCCACCGTCGGTATCGATGCGCACGCCCAAGCCCGGTGACGTCGATCGCGGCACGATTCAGTCGTGGAACCTTTCGTACGAGCGGCGCCTGCCGCTTGATATCGCGGTGGACGTGGCCTACGTAGGCACGCGAGGCGACGGTGGCTACATGCTGCTCGACATCAACGCGCCTCAGACGATTGGCGGCGGGAATCAGAGCCGTCCGTACGCGAGCAAGGGGCGCTTCCTCGAGCTGACCAGCTTCGAATCAGGCTTGAAGACGCGGTACCACTCCCTGCAAGTCGGGATCAATCGTCCCTTCACGAAGGGCTTGCTGATCAAGGGCGCCTACACGTTGTCAAAGGCCACGAACATGGCGGACGACGATGGGGCCGGCGTGTCGTTCAATTCCCCCAGCGAGTTCCACCGCAACATGGCGCTGGCGGGTTACGACAGGACGCACAACCTGCACGTGGCCGCGGTCTATCAACTGCCGTGGCAGAGTAATGGCAGCCACAGAAACATCTTCCGAGCCGTCGTCAACGACTGGCAGATCAACGGGACGTTTGCCACCTTCTCGGGCACGCCGTTCAGCGTGACGGCGAGCGGCGCGATCGTGAACATGCCGGGGAACACCCAAACGGCGGATCTGGTGGGGACGGTGAAGAAGATCGGCGAGATCGGCGCGTCAGGAACGTACTACGACCCGAGCGCCTGGCAGCAGCCGCAGGGCGTTCGGTTCGGGAACACAGGCCGCAATCAGTTCCGCGGCCCCGGCGCGGTGAACCTCGATATGTCACTGTTCCGCGCCTTGCCGATCGGTCAGAGCCGGCGCCTCGAGCTGCGGGTCGAAGCATCGAACATCACGAATACACCCAAGTTCGTCAACCCGAACGGCGACGTCAACAGCGGCAACTTCATGCGCATCCTGGGAACGTTCGGCACCGCCACGTCCGGGGCGTACTTCGAACGGAACATCCGGCTCGGTCTGAGATTCGCGTTTTAGCCAGGTCTGTGACGCGGGGGCGGCTCTGGCCGCCTCCGCGCCGGCGAGGCTTCTCCTTGACAACTTAGGAGAGCGGGCGTATTCTCCTAAGCCGTCTAGGTGAGTGGTGGCGCAACAGGCCGATCTCCTGCCCGGAACCCTCGACCTTCTGATTCTCAAGGCGGTGTCGCTCGGCGCGCAGCATGGCTATGGCGTGCTGCTGCGCATCGAGCAGATCACCGGCGGCGCGCTCGCGATCGAGCAGGGTGCGCTGTATCCCGCGTTGTATCGCCTCGAGCATCAAGGCCTTCTCGACCCCGAGTGGGGCACGTCCGACAACAACCGCAGGGCCAAGTTCTACCGGATCACCGCCGCCGGCCGGCGCCGGTTGAAGGCTGAAACAGAGCGCTGGAACCGCACGGCGCTCGCCATGAACACGGCCCTCCGCGCGGAGGAGGCGTAATGGCGCTGCTGGCCCGGATGCGGTCATGGTGGCGCAGCGTCTTCCACCGCTCCGCGATGGAGCGGAACATGTCCGAGGAGCTGCAGTTTCACCTCGCGTGCCGCGCGCACGATCTCGTCGAGCGCCGCGGTCTCACGCCCGATGAAGCGATGCGCGTGGCGCGCCTCGAGTTCGGATCCATCGAGAAATACAAGGAAGAAGGGCGTGCGAGCCTTGGCCTCGAGCTGTTGGATCAGCTGCACGGCGATGTCCGCTATGCGCTTCGCATGTTAGGGAGAAATAAAGTCTTCGGCGCAGCCGCCGTCATCACGCTGGCGCTCGGGATCGGCGCGAACACCGCGATCTTCAGCCTGATCGATGCGGTCATGCTGCGCCTGCTGCCGATCGACAAACCCGAACAGCTCGTGACGGTTCTTCTCCAGGAGCCGAAAGGGAAAGCCGGAGACGGCTTCACGAACGCGCTCTGGGAAGCCATCCGCGATCAACAGGACGTCTTCTCGGGCGTGTTCGCGTGGAGCACGCCCAAACCGTTCGAGCTCGGGCGGGGAGGGATCGTGCAGGCCGTGCGCGGCCTCATGGTCAGCGGAAACTACTTCGCGACACTGGGGGTCGCGCCCGCCGCCGGCCGGCTCATTGCGGAGGCCGACGATCGTCGCGGTTGTCCGGCCGTCGCGGTCTTGAGCCACAGCTTCTGGCAAACCCATTTTGCCGGGGCGCCAGGCGCGCTTGGCAGCAGCATCTCCCTGAACCGGCAGATCTTTCAGGTGGTTGGCGTCAGCGCGCCTCGTTTCTTTGGCGTCGAGGTCGGCAAAACGTTCGACGTCGCCATTCCACTCTGCGCGAGCGCGCTCTTCGACAGGAGGAATCTGGACAGCCGCTTCCGCTGGTGGCTGAGGATCATGGGACGGCCGAGGCTCGGACTGACATCCGATCAGCTCGCGCGCCGGCTCGAGCTTTTGTCGCCGTCCATCATGAGCGCGGCCTTGCCGGGTGGAGACGCGGCGCGGCGAGAACGTTTCCTCCGGACGATCGTCGTCGCGACGCCCGCCTCACGGGGTCCTTCCGAACTCCGCCGCGTCTTCGGCGAGCCGTTGATGATGCTCATGGCCATGGTCGCATTCGTCCTGCTGATCGCGTGCGCGAACATTGCCGGCCTGATGCTGGCGAGGGCAAGCACGCGCGCGAAGGAGATCGCGATTCGCAACGCACTCGGCGCCTCGCGGGGCCGGCTGATTCGTCAGATGCTCACCGAGTCCATCGTCGTGTCCGTCGTCGGCGCCGGGCTCGGATTGCTCTTCGCACGCTGGAGCGCGGCTCTTCTCGTGCGAGAGCTGGCAACTGCACGGAATCCGATCTTCATCGACTTGTCGCTGGACTGGAGGGTCCTCGGATTCACCGCCGCCGCCGCAATCGTGACCGGCAGCGTGATCGGACTGATGCCGGCCGTACGCTCGACGCGCATGTCGTTGATTGCCGCCATCAAGAGCAGCCCCTCGGCTGGCAGCGAACGGCGGGCCCGGCTGCGCGCCGGCCGGTGGATCGTGGCGGGTCAAATCGCGCTCTCGCTGGTGCTCGTGATCGGCGGTGGTCTGCTGCTCCGCACGTTCATCACGCTGCTGACGCTGGACATGGGCTTCGATCGAAGCAACGTGCTGGTGGTCATCGCGAAGGCGCCGTGGTTTGCGGCGGACATCGTGAAGATGCCACCGGAGCAGCGCTCGGCGGCCAACGACGAAGTCGTCGCTCGCGTGCGTGCGCTCCCGGGTGTACTCTCCGTGGCGCGTGCGTTCACTACACCGATTGGCGACGACAATTGGTTCACCAACATCTCGGTCGATACGCCGGGGGCGCCCAGCGGCGATCAGGCGAGCGTTTCGTTCAATTTCGTCACCCCTGGATATTTCAGCACCCTGCGCACGCCGCTCGTAGCCGGCCGCGACTTCGACGCGCGGGACACGAAGCAGTCCGTGCCGGTGGCCATCGTGAACGAGACGCTGGCCCGCCGCTTCTTTTCAGACGCGAACGGCATTGGCAAACGCTTCCGCAAGCCGGATAGACCGATCCCAATCGAGATCGTCGGGATCGTGAAGGATTCGAAGTACCAGTTTGTCCGCGAGCCGATACCCCCGACGGCGTTCCTGCCCGCCTCCCAGGCGCCGCGCGGCGGCGAGGCCGAGGAATTCGTCGTGCGCACGTCGATCGTGTCGTCCGGACTCATCCCGGAGATCCAGCGGATTGCCGCGCAAGTGAACCCAGATTTGCCGCTCGAGTTCCACACGCTGGCGGAACAGGTCGACGACGACCTCGTTCAGGAACGGTTGCTCGGGACGCTGGCCGGATTTTTCGGCGTGCTGGCACTGGCGCTGGCCATGATCGGCCTGTACGGCGTGCTGAGTTACCTGGTCACGCACCGGCAGATCGAGTTCGGCATTCGCATGGCGCTGGGGGCGACGCGCGCGTCGATTCTGCGGCTCGTCATGCGGGACGTGCTCCTCGTCCTGGCGACAGGCGTCGTAGTCGGGCTCGCAGCGGCGCGCGTGAGCGTCACGTTGCTGCAGAAAATGCTCTTCGGTCTGCAGCCTGACGATGCGGCGACGACGGCCATCTCGGTAGCTCTGCTCTCGATGATGGCGCTGGCCGCGGGCTATCTGCCCGCGCGCCGCGCGACGCGCGTAGACCCGATGATCGCGCTTCGATCGGAATGAGCCGGTCGATGCCTACTCTCGCAAGACGTACCCGTGCGCCGCGCGGATTGACGTCCCATGCCTGCGTAAAGGTCGACCAAGGATTGCCCCCTCGGTATCATGTCGCATGCGCGTCAGTCACCCCACCTTCTCGGCGTTCATAGTCACGATCACGCTGTGCTTCGCGATGCGTGGCGCGACGGCATGGGCACAGAGCGCTCGCTACGTCCTCACGAGCGTCGAGCACAACATCGACGTGGGCGACTGGCAGATCACGGCGCGCGAGACCGGCGTGGCTGCCGGTGTCCCCTGGTCCGTGCGCCGGCTGCGGCTGCACGGCGGAAAACAGGATGGCGTCGATTTGCTCATGGTCGACAACGGACGACTGACGATAACCATCGTGCCCACGCGCGGCATGGGTATCCTGCGCGTCGTCATGGATGATCTCAGGCTGGGCTGGGACTCCCCGGTGCACGAGGTCGTGCATCCCAAGTACGTCAACCTCGAGGCACGCGGCGGACTGGGCTGGCTCGAGGGCTTCAACGAGTGGCTGGCCCGCTGCGGGCTCGAATGGGCCGGCCATCCCGGCGCCGATCGTTTCGTCAACAACGTGGGCGAGCAGGCCGACATGAACCTGACGCTGCACGGGAAAGTGGAAAACATCCCGGCATCTGAAGTGGAGGTGATTGTCGAACGGGAGCCGCGTCCCCGTATTCGCGTGAGGGGTCGCGTCGACGAGCGCGCATTTTACGGTCCAAAGCTGGAGCTGTGGACCGAGGTTTGGACCGAACCGGGAAGCTCGGCGTTCCGGATCGAGGACACGCTCACCAACCGCGGCGCATTTGAACAGGAGTTCCAGATTCTGTACCACGTCAACTATGGTCCGCCGCTTCTCGGGGCCGGCGCGCGCTTTTCGGGCGCCGTCCGGCGCGTCATCCCCTTCAACGCCCACGCAGCGAAAGACGTCGCGACCTACGCCGAGTATGGTGGACCGGTTCGAGGGTTTATCGAGCAGGTCTACAACCTCCATCCCTTTGCCGATGGTGACGGGCGCAGCGTGGTGATGCTGCGCAATCCGGCCGGCGACCGCGGCGTGTCGATGGGCTTCGCGGTCGCGGAGCTCCCCTATGTGACGCTCTGGAAGAACCTGACCGCGCTTGAAGAGGGGTACGTCACGGGTCTCGAACCCGGGACAGGTTTCCCTTACACGCGACGTGTCGAGCGGGAGGCGGGCAGGGTTCCGAAGTTGAAGCCCGGTGAAACTCGACACTTCGCCATTGACGTCGGCCTGCACATCACGGCGGCGGACGTCACCGTGGTCGAGGAGGCGATCAAGCGGATTCAGAACGGCCGTCCCACGCAGATCGATCGCGCGCCCGAGCGCTGAGACTCTCCGGGCTCAAACACCGCGAACGTCGAATCCGAAGGCGCGCGCCGCCGTGCCAAGCGCCACATCGTGAGTCGCCATCTCCCGCAACGGTCCCATGCGGTCGCGCCAGATCAGTGCCGTGGTCAGGTGGATCGCGCCGAGGGTGCCGATTGGCATGGGCATCGGCTCGCTCGCTCGGCTCAACACTGGCGGGCGCAGCAGCACGAGGTCAATCGCTTCCAGCCATTCATTGGTGGCGCGTATTCGGTCAGCCGCCTCCTCAGTCGTCAGTGACCCCTGGATGCGCAGTCGGTCGATGGTCCGCGCGCTTTCGACGGCGATGAGTTCGCTGGAGACGAGCGCCTCGTAGGCGCGCAAGTCGTCGAGAGCGCCCGGCTCACGTAAGACGATCCGCAGCAGCGCGGAGGTGTCGATGTACGCGATCACCGACGGCGCCGCTCCTCAACGAGGATGGCGACGCTGTCCGTGCGCTTCGCAGGCTTGGGTGGAAGCTTCAGATCACGGAGGCGCCGTTTCGCCTTGCGAATCTCGAGCGGTTGTGGCGCGTACGGAACGATCCGCGCGATCGGTGTGTCTCGGTCGAGCACAGTGAGGGTGCCGCCGTTACGCACGGAACGCAGATGTTCGCTGAGGCGGGCCTTCAGTTCGGCGATTCCGACGTCGGTCATGACCAATTATAGTCACAAGAGGTCACGATAGTCCAAGACTTCGCTGCTGAAACTGTGTTCGCCTGGGGAGAAGCTCACTCAAACGTGCGCACTAGTCCTACCGAGCAGGGCAACGGTGTCGTCCGAGCGAGTCCTGTGCTGAGAGGAAGAGTCATCAACCTCATTGCTTGTGAATTGGGACGCGGCGGAGCAGATCCTCGAACCAGTCCGTGATCACGATGAACGTGTTGGCAGTGCCCTTCGCGGCCTCTGGTAGTCGAGCCACCAGAAAGCGCTGCGGATCCGGCGTCACGTCGAAGGAGAAACCAGGGAGCGTGAAGAGTGGCCGCGGGCGACCTGGTGGTGCAGTTTGCACATCGACCGCCATCAATTGGCGGAGTGACGCTCCGGCGGTATTCCCCTGTATGTAGAACAGCTCTCGCCCGTCTACGGACCATTTGGGACTCACTCCGCCATGCGTGGAAATCTGCACCTTGCCGCCGGGCCCAGATCTTCCCCGAGCGACGTCGCGGGGGAACGGCACGACATAGATTTCAGATTGGCCGGACTCATAGGACATGTAGGCCACCGATTTCCCGTCCGGCGAGACATGTGGGTCGTACGCATCGAAGGCTGTCTGGAGGAACGGCCCTGTCTTGCCGCTGCTCCCCGGAGCCGGCAGGATCCATATCTGCATCTTGGTCGTGCCTGTCTGCTCACGCTTGGTATACAACAACGCGCCGTCCGGCGCCCAGGAGCTCGGCCAGGCGGAAAAGCCAGGTTCGGCGGACAGCAGCAACTCCGGCGGCCCGCTCGCATTCACGGGCATTCGATAGATCGCCGTTTTTCCGTCGCGCGTCGAGCTGTAGGCGATCGACTGACCATCCCGAGTCCACACTGGCGAGTTGTTCGACCCGTCGAACGTCATCTTCGTCAGCGTGGTGCGCTCGATGTCGTACTTCCAGATGTTCGAGCCGCCGGACTGATCGCTCGGACTGACGTGAATCGTGCCCGCCACGAGCTTGCCGTCAGGCGACACCGCAAGACTGCTCCACGCGCGCGCTGGCGCCGGCAAGGGCTGCGCCACGCCCTTTCGGTCCGTCCACTCGAGTGTCGTGTTGACCAGCTGCGAACTGCCAGAGCTGCTGCCAGGCGTGAACACTAGAAGGCCGGTCTGCGAGAACGTGTAGTCAAAATGGGAGACGCCTTCGACCACCGGCATCTCCGACCCCGTCACGGCCCGCCGCCTGATGTCGAACGGCACGGCGAACAAGGCGTCGCCGCGTTGGAAGACCAGATGGCCCGTGGGAACGTAGCGCCCGGCCTCCGCGCCGTTCACGAGGACGCGGTAGACATGAGTTTCGAGATCGAGCGCCGCGATCCGCGAGGTGGTGGGGGACGTTCCTACGATGGTAAAGAGCAGCACCTGGCCGCCGGGCAGGACCTGCGCAAACAGGTGCCCTGTGTCTCCGGCCTTCGTATCGATCGTCGTGAGCGCCTGGGGCTTGCCGCCGGCTGCGGACACGCGCATCAGGCCGGTGTCCGAACCGAACACAATGGTCTCATCGTTGTCCCAGCTGATGGTGGGAAACACTGAATCCATGCTGCCCGCATCGCACACAGTGACTGGCGTGCCGCCCGTCACGGGAATTTTCTTGATCTTGATGGATGAGGACGTACCGGACAAAAAGGCGATCCACTGTCCGTCCGGCGAGAAGACCGGCCAATCTCCGCCCTCGGTGCCGGGAATCGGCTTGCCTTCCAGTTGATCCATCATCCGCAGCACGATGTGCCCCTGGCCGCCTCCGCTCAGTTCCCAGTACGCCAGGCGCGTCCCGTCGCGGGACAAGGCGACATCGTTGGCCCTCTCGATCGAGCTCGGCAGGATCATGGCCGCGCGCGTGACGGTGCGTCGCGGCGCAGCCGGAGGGTGGAGCCATCCCCAGGACGCGACGGCCGCGACGAGGGCCAGAAGCGCGGTCGTGACCCAGGGAAGCAGGCGCCGGATGCCAGACGGTTGGGGCGCCGAGGCCGCGTCGACCGCAGCAGGCGCGGCGGGAGTGGCCAGCACAATCCGCGCTTCGCCGATGTCGCGCAGCCGCGTCTTTGGATCGCGCTCGAGACAACGCTCGAGCAATCGTCGGACAGGCGTGGGCGTGGATGTCGGCAGCGCCTTCCAGTCCACGTCCTGCCGTAACACCGCAGCCAGGACATCGGAGATCTCGTCGCCCTTGAACGCGCGCTCGCCGGTCAGCATTTCGTAGAGCACGACGCCAAACGCCCAGATGTCCGCGCGGCGATCGACGGCTTTGCCTCGTGCCTGCTCGGGCGACATGTAGGCCGCCGTGCCGATGATCATCCCCATCTGCGTGGCGCGGTCGGTCAGCGTCGGCGAGTGCATCGCGTCCGCCGCACTCGCCCCATCTGAAGCGAGCCCTTTCGCGAGACCAAAGTCCAACACCTTGACCGTGCCGTCGGCTCGCACCTTCACATTCGCGGGTTTCAGATCGCGATGGACGATGCCGAGATCGTGCGCGGCTTCGAGCGCGGCGACGATCTGTTTCGCGATCGGCAGCGCCTCGGCGAGCGGCAGCCGTCCACGCCCAATAAACACGGACAGGTCGTCGCCCTCGACGAGCTCCATGACGAGTGCGCGCATCGACGCCCACTCCTCGATGCCGTAAATCGCGGCGATGTTTGGATGGCTGAGAGCCGCGAGCGTGCGCGCTTCGCGCTCGAACCGCGCGAGCCGATCCGGATCCTGCGCGAACAGGTCTGGCAGGACTTTGATCGCGACATCGCGCTGCAGCTTCGTGTCGCGTGCGCGGTAGACCTCGCCCATGCCGCCCTCACCGATCGGCTCGATGATTTCGTAAACGCCGAGGCGGATGCCGAGAGTTAAAGCCAATGCTGCGTGAATTATACGGGGGAAGAGGGAGCGCAGCGGGAATCGTCGCCCTGGGTGTGCAACACCGATCCGAACCCCTTCCGGTAGGAGGGGTAATGGCGGACGCAAAGCGCCTGGAACAACTGTCAGCCGACCGGCAGCATCGGTCAGCTTCTTCGCGAAACTGACGTCGTGCCGTTGTCGTCCGTCAACCCGCGTCCTCCCTCGACCCCACGAACGCAAGCCACTGCGACGATTGGCGCATGTGCGGGGAGTTCGCTCGCCATTCACACATTCAACGACCCGCGCTCGCCGGCATCAGCGCTCAGGCCGAAACGTCACCTTGTTCACCTGTCTGACTTTTTCTTCCCGAGCAAGGTCCTCGTCTTTTTGCTTCTGTCTGCGTTCGATGGCTCGTTGAGCGCGCTGCTCCTCCGGCCGGATCGTTTCGATGCTCGCCGCCCGCGCCAGGGCGTCCAGCCGTTTTGCAAACACCGCCAGTCCAAAGGTGGATGCGTGAGACGGACGAAAGAGGTTGACCGAGTATTGCGCGTCTCCCCATTGGGCCACGATCGTGTCGCCGGCGGTCCTGCCCCTGGATAACGAGCCGGTGATGTCGGTGGCTGGGAGCAATGGAGGACCGTACACCACCGAAAGAGCGTTGACCATGTCTTCAACCGTCAGCCCTTCTGTCCTGTCCCAGTCATAGTTGACCACGATTCGAAAGAGCTGGCCGTCGTAGAAACTGAAAAGGACCTTTCTCAACGAGTCTCCACGCGGTGACGAGTCGTGAGCGGACGCGGACTGCAGTTCCCACACGAGTTCTTGAATCAACTCGGGACGTTGATGGGTCACGCGCGCGTCGGGCGCGATGCCGGCCTGTTGAGCAACCGCGTCAACGCTCATGCCCAACTGAAAGTCCCGGTACCTGGAAAGGTCTTGGGCGGCGACGACAGACGATGACATCACGACCCACACAATGGACAACGCGAGAACGCGAGCGCCAGTCATGGAATCCTCTCCTTCGGGAGATCATGAGCTCGATTCACCGAAGCTGGCATCAGCCTGTTGGCGATGCTCGCAGCGGAGACTTACGCAGCGACCTGGACCTTGATCTGCTTCCGCTTGGCTTCCTCGCGCAGCGGCAGCAGGACCGTCAGCACGCCGCCCTTGTACTCGGCGCTGACCTTGCCGGCGTCGACGGTTGGCGGTAGCGCGAACGCCCGCTCGAACGAGCCAAAACTTCGCTCGATGCGATGGAACTGCTCCTTGGTGACGTCGGCGTCGAACTTCCGCTCGCCACGGAGGGTGAGGGTGCCGTCTTCAATCGTCAGTTCGATGTCCGCCTCGTTCATCTCGGACAGCTCGGCCTTCAGCACCAGCTCGCGCTTGGCGTTGTTGTAAATGTCGACCGCCGGCACCCACGAGCCGGGGGCAAGTTCTTCCTGAGGGCGGCCGTAACCCTCGAGCGCACAGCTCAGGTGCTCCTCGTATGCCGCCATGTCGCGCAACGACTGCCAACGAACGATAGTCATGATGTTTTCTCCTGTACTGAGACTTTGCGGTCTCGCGGCGGGGCATCCCGGCCCACCGCGTGGACCGGGACGCCGACATGGCAGCTTTCAGGTGGTCAGAGGCGCGACGATCTTGTGGAATGTCGAGCTCATTACGTCATAGGTCTGAACCCGCGGCGTGCCCTCGAGCACCGGGGTGAGCGCCTTGAGGACGTCGGGATATGCGTTGCGCGCGTAGATCTCGGCGTTCTCTTTCAGATCCCACACGCTGATGGCGAGGGCCTCGGCTCCGGCCGGCGCAACCAGCGCGATTTCGTCCTGGAAGCCCTTCTGCTTCCGCAGCAGCGGAACGATGTCCTTGTCGAAGAGTTGCGTGAATTCCGCTGATCGGCCGGGCTTGAGATGGAAAGAAACACTGCGAGCAAACATGTCAATCTCCTTGGGTGGCGGGTAAGAGGTGGCGTCAGATAACCTGAAATAGTTCAGATGACCCGAAGATTGAGGTGTCTGGCCGCAATCACATTAACCAACATAGGTAAATTGACTCGTTCTGTCAAGTGAAATCCGGATATAATTGCTCTCTGGGATATTAGTTAAGCGTCACGAGTTAATTCACGGGAGCAATGGTGTGGATTTCCCGCTCTTCGTCCGACAGCGGCTGAAAGAATTGAAGATCGAGCAGAGGGATCTGGCGGCGGCCGCCCAGGTCACGGAGTCCTACATTTCTCAGTTGCTGACGGCAAAGAAGGCGCCCCCAGCGCCCGAGCGGACCGATATTTACGCCAGGATGGAGCGGTTCCTGAGACTACCCGCCGGAAAGTTGGCCCACTTGGCGGATCTGCAGCGGAAAGAGGTCTTGAAGAGAAAACTGGCTGCTCACCCCATCCCGTTGCTTGGAGAAATGCGTGAGTTGATCGTCCGCAAGTGTGTCGCGGGCAAGAAGCATTCAATCGAGGCGATCTTCGAGAAGGAGCCGTTCGGCGCCCTCGAACGCCTCGTGGCCCAGAAGCTGCTGGACGTCGTGCAGCGGATGGCCAAAGAGGAGCTGGGAGACGAAACCTGGCTTCGGCTGGTCGCGCGAGTCAGCGGCCGCAGCTACGAGCAGCTGCGCGTCACTGCGCTCGAGTTCCTGGAGACGGACATCTTCAACGTCTCCGCGGAAAATTGCGTCACCTTTCTCGATCCATTGATCGAATCGTGGGACATCGACCTCGCGACGTTCGGAATGGAGATCGTACTGAACCGACGTCTGGCGCCCGGGCACACGAAGAGATTCGAGTTCGTCGAACGGGAGGCCCCCGCCCCGGGCGAGGAGGAGGCCGGGTTTCAGGCATTCCTGCACGATCCCTCGTTGAAGGGCGATGCGACCGCGGAAGAAATCGAGTTTCTCAAGAAACTGCGATTCGCGCGCAAACGGCCGACAGCCCTCTACTATTATCGGGAACTGCAAAACCTGCGAGACCCGCTTCATTTTCACCGGGCGTCGGCCGAGGAGAAGACAACGTAGACACCGTGCCCACCGCCTTGATGGATCGGCCACGCGGCGCGGGACAGGTGTTCGTTCTACGCTGACGGCACGTGTTGCGGAATTGTGACCGTCAGGCCGTGGGACCACTTCGAATAGCAGCCTCCGCACAACAATGCGCCGAACACATCCTGTTCCTGAGTCTTGATCGAGAACACACGTGAGCCGGAGTCCTCGGCCGGAACGAAGACAGCGCGACACACGCCACAGGGTTGGTTGCGTTGTGACGCGACGTGCTTGACGGAGATCGCCAGAACCTTCATGTCAGGGACGAAAAACCGCTTTGTTGGCGATGCGCGCCTTGTCCAAGCCGGCGCGACGGTCGTCTCGTTCCTGCTTCTGCCTGACGATCTCCAGGCGCGGGGCGTCCTGCTCGTCGAGCCGCGTGGCCTCGATCGCGGCCTTCCGGGCCAAGTCATCGAGCGTGGACTCGGTCACGATCAGCCCGAATCCCTCCCCGTACGCCCAGCTTCGGTACAGTACGACGGCGTAGCGCGCATCTCCCCACCGGGCGAGCGCGGACCCGCGTTCCGTCTCGACTCGTGGCGAGACTCGGACGGCTCCCAAGGTGCGCTTCGCGGGCGCACCGTACACAGTGGAGATGGCCTCAATCATGTCGGCGTTCGTCATTCCTGCCGTTCGGTCTTCTGCGTAGGCGACGACCACTCGGAACAATTGATCGTTGTAGAAACTGAAGACGATCTGGTCGACCGGGTCGGTTGACGCCGCGGTCGATCCGGAAATCCAGCGCGATGGTCTCCATTCGAGATCCTGCAGCAGCGCCGGCCGCTGATGGATCGTCTTCGCGTCCGATGTCGTGGCGCCTGTCAACGTCGCGACCGCGGCAACGTTGGATCCCAAGGCGAAATTCCGATACTGTGCGACACCTTGACCTTCGATGCCGTGCGTGAGCAGCACGATCCCCAGGGCGCCGGTCGCGAACGTTCGTGCATCCATCATGGTGACCTCTCATCTGCGCGTTCATCGCTGCGCGCACGACGGTTCCTCATCGTCCGTCGATCGATCGCAGCACTCGGTCAACATACAGAAGATTCGCCCGCCGCGCTGTCCCCGATTGCACAGTCGGGATCCGCTGGTGATGGCTTTGTGCTGAAGAGCCTGATGGAGCGAGCAGGCCCCGCCTGAATGTGATATGCTGGAATTCCTTTCCTGAAGTTCTCCGGCCGACACCAGCCGCCGAGCCTCTCTAAAGTGGCTGGCGCGCTTCGACTCCGCTTCCACTCCAGTCTCGTCCGCCTTCGAACGGTGCACATCGGAAGGTTCGGCCAATGTCCGCGATCGCCTCAGAACCGATTCACCTCCGCACCCATCCGGCCACGTGGAACCGCGTCGCCGTCCATGAAAACGGAGTGCGCGGCGATGACGCCGTCATCAACCCCACGGCCGTCGTCACGACTGGTGGGCCAGCCCGCGCTATCGCCCTCGACGAAGACCTGGACCTCAGTTTCTCGATGTGGTCGTGGACCACGCTCATGGACGGCGTCGTATTGCTCGGGGCCGTCTGCGCCATTCCTGTTGCCGTGCTGGTGATTGGGACCCCCGTCGCCCTGGCGATCGCATTCCTGCTCCGGCTCGTGCGACTCGCGCTGCACGCGTTCTGAATGAAAGGAGAGGACCAATGCTCGTTGTTGCGTTCGGCCTGCTGTTGACCGCGGTGTTGTTCATCAACCTGGAATCTCGGCGGGGGTTTCGTGCGGCGAATCTGGGCTCCATGAGCTCTCACTGGATCAGCGCCTTTCGGGCGTCGCAACAAGCGTGGTCAAGATGAGGATCATCACCGTCTCGCGCTCTGTCGTCGTTCCGCTGTCGTTGGTCGTCTTGGCTCTCGCGGGATCCAGCGCACCGCCCGCCGCGGTCGGGTCCATGCTCGGGCTCGTGGCAGTTGGCGCGCTTGGTCTCGTCGTGCTTGCGCTGGCGAGGTGGTGGCACAGGTCGAGACGCGTCCGCGCACTCGGACGAATGGACGATGTACTCCAGATTGCAAAGGACGACGCGTCGGACATGGTGCGCATGGGCAGCGACGCCGGCTGACGAGAAATGAGACCCCTGCGCGCATCATCGGGGGCGCTTACTCGTGCGGGCGTCGATGGACGTGAGGAGGACTCTTGGACGGAAAGATTCACGCGGGCGATATGGTCGTCTGCCGTGTGAACGGCACCTCCGACTTCTACGTCGTCGGCACCGTTGCGTTTGGCGAGGTCGGCGAATTGTCGCTATGCGGCGTGTCGACGACGGTTGGCCAAGACGCCGCCCTCGGCCGTGCCTACCATGGCCGGTTGCACGATCAGCGCGTCTGGCTGTTCGACGGCGCTGCGTCCGCATACGTCAAGACGTCCCACCCGCTTGAAACGTGCCGACCTGACAGTTTCTCAGGATAACGTCGGGTGCGCGTGCCCTTTCATGCAGTATCCACCGGCGTAGTCGCGAGTGCGATGCTGAAACGGCTGCGATGTCGCATACAGGGGACTGCGTCACGACAACGTTCGTAGGAAAGGTGATTCTCGAGGGCTATTCACTCTTGAACAGACGCGCAGGTTAACATCCGCCGAGCATGCGTTATGACAACACAAGTGGAAGTGTCGGCGAGTACCGCGGATCAGCGATGGGCGATGTGGGTGGGTCGAGGTGCGGAACACGACAGGAAGATCAAGAAGCGCGCTGTTGCGGTAGCTGCGGTCGTCACGGGGGGACTGGCGTTGTGGCTGGCGGTAGTCCTCATGCTCGGTTAGGCCTCGTATTTGTCGGGATCCCTCGCATTCCAAAGGACGAAAAAGAACGTGTACCAATCCCAATTCGATGACAAGGTGACCCGACCCACGATGTGCCCATTCTGCAGGGGCGGCATCGTCGACACGCTGGCAAAGGTCCTCACCGTGAGGACATTCTGGCGCTGCCGCGAATGCGATCGGACGTGGACGATCGCGAGCCTGAGCGCGTCTTCAACGCGCTCCCGGTGAGCCTCCCGTACGATGGTCCATCTCGACGACGCACCGCTACAGCCTTTCCAGGAGAGGGCTGGACGGATCTCGTGATCACCGCAGATCGTCCCGTGGCTTGGGTATCTCTGGCACGAATTCGGCGATTCACACCTGATTCTCGCGAGACGATCGCGTGAGGCGCCGATTTGAGGAACTCGGGCTACGCGTTCCTTCACGATCGTGACATTCGTGAAAGCTCTCAGATCCATTAGACTGCCACCTCGCGTGGCGCGTATGGATGGCGCGCCGCGCGCCGAAGAGCCACGGTTCGGGAGCTGGTGGGGTGAGAGCTGTCGCAAGCGCCAGAGGACCGCACGGACGCGCGCGCCTCGCCGCGATCGCGTCGGTTGCGGCGTGTGCCGGCTGGGCCGCGGCAGCGCCGCAGGCGGCGCAGGATATCGAGGCGTTGATGAGGCGTGTCGGCGAGCGCGTCGCCGAGTACCACCGTCGCGCGCAAAGCGTCATGTGCGTCGAACAGTCCACCGTCCAACCCATCCAGTCGAACATGTCGCCGGACGGGTTTTCGCGGACCGTCGAATCGGAGCTGCGCGTCGAGCTCGAGGCCGATGGCGACGCGCGACCGACCGCGAACGTGATTCGGCAGATTCGCCGCATCAACGGGCGGGCGCCGCGCGAGCGGGACAAGAAGGACCGCACCGGATGCACCGACCCGAATCCCCTGTCGCCCGAGCCGCTCGCCTTTCTGCTGCCCGCGCACCGCGACGAGTACCGGTTCACGTCGCCGCGCAACGGCAGAGAGCACGATCGCGCGGCGCTGATCGTCGACTTCATGTCGATGATCCGTACGAGCAGGCCTGAGCTGATCGAAGACGAGCGCGGGCACGACGACTGCTTCGACTGGTCGGGTCCCGTTGCGACGAGAGGGCGGCTTTGGGTGGACGCGAATACGTACGACGTGCTGCGCGTCGATCGGCGCATCGACGGACCCGTCGATGTGCGGGTGCCGTGGCGGCTTCAGCGCCGCTACCATCTCCCGCTCTGGGTCGTCATCGATCGGGACGATCAGACGATGCGCTACAAGGCGGTGGCGTTTCGCGATCCCGACGAGGTCATGCTGTTGCCGGAGTCCATCGAGTCGCTGACCGTGGTGCGCGGCGGCCTGCAGTCGACTCGCCGGACCGAGACCTTCAGCAGCTACCGCCGCTTTCTGACCGAGGGGCGGGTCGTCAGAGACCCGTGAGTGAAGTGCGAACAGTTAATGCAGCGGATGGATTAGGATTGGCGCGACCATCGCCGCTATGGACACTAACCCCGACGCTCCGCCGAAGACACGTGTTGTCGCGGCTCCTAGACCTCTCTTCAAGCGGCGTCGTGTCGTCGTGATGATCCTGTTATCATCGTGACGTTCGGTTTCTATTATCCAGCCTGGTTCCTGGTTCGTCGCGCCGCCCTGAACAGCCTCGACTCCCCGCGCAAGCTGCACCGCTGGCCGTTCATCACAAACGTGATCGTTTTCTTGGTCACGCGGCAGCTCGCGAGCGTGACGCCAACCAACGGCGCCGGCGTGACGTCCTGGGACGTCTCGCCGGACGGGCACACCATCGCGTTCTGTGAATTCGCGTGGGATGGCGGGAATCGGATCACGCTCGTCACCGCCGGCACCGGCGACACCCGCGTCGTCGACGTCAAGGATTTCAAGAACATCGCCGACATGGCCTGGGCGCCGGACGGACGCAGCCTGTTCGCCACGACGGCGACGATCCACGGCGGCGAGCTGCTCCGCGTGATGCTCGACGGGAGGACGGTGCTCCTGCGTCGGTTCCAGAGTCAGGAGCTCTTTGCGCCGCGACCGTCTCCGGACGGCCGATCGCTGCTCGTCGGCGTACTGCAGAGCAACAGCAACGCGTGGGTCATCGAACGCTGATGCTGCCGGCCAACGATTCACATCGCGGCCTTCTGGTCTCAGGATCGTGTCGCCCCGCCTTCAGCAGTTCCGGCACCGCGCGACGATCAGAGTCATGTCGTCGTGCTGCTCCTGCGGGCTGAAGCGGCGGACGCCGTCGTAAATCGCGGCGATCAGATCTCGTGGCGGCAGGTCACGATGCGTGTGCAGCGTCTCGACGAGCCGTCCCTCTCCGAACTCGTCGTCCGTGGCGTCGAACGCCTCCGTGATCCCATCCGTGTAGATCGCCAGAAGATCCCCAGCAGAGAGCTGGAGCTCCGCCGTCCGGCACTCCCACGTGGAGAAGAGGCCCAACACTGTTGCAGTGGGCTCGAGCCGCTCGACTTCGCCGGCGTGTCGGAGCACCAGTGCCGGTAAATGGCCACAATTCGCGTAGCGCAGGCGTCCCGCTCTGTCGTCGAACTCCGAGTAGAAAAAGGTCGCGTACGCGTTGTCGGCGGTGCTCTCGTAAAAGAGCCGGTTCACGGTCTGCAGAAAGCGCTCGGGCTGATCGACGGCCGTCGCGCACTGACTGCGCAGATTGGCCTGAAGATTGGCCATCAGCAGTGCGGCAGGCATGCCCTTGCCGGCGATGTCGCCGATCACCAGCGCCAGACGGTCCTGCCCAAGATCGAGGAAATCATAATAGTCACCGCCTACCCGCCGCGTCTGCACGCATTCGCCGGCGTACTCCAGCGTCCGCATGGGCGGAAGCCGCTGAGGAAAGAGCCGCCCCTGTACCTGCATGGCGATCTCGAGCTCGTGGGCGACGCGCCGCTCAGCCTCTTCCTTCTCGGTGGCGGCGCGACGTTGCGCCTCGACCGCGCGGCTGACCTCGTCGAAGCTGACCAGGGCGAACGAGTTCCGATCGACGTCCTCGAAGCGTGTGAAGACGCCGCCCCACGCGGAACGGTCCTGCCAGGTTGGCGAGTGCGCTGCCGATCTATCAGCGTCAGCGCCCGTCTGCTCGTAGACGACGCGTCGAAGGCGTGGTGCGCTTCGGAAACGAACGCCGCGCCGTCGCCACTCGGCGTACGTTGCGGGCAGATCCTCCGTCACGAACGCGACCTGTGTCGCTCGACCGACGAGCCGGGCCTGGGGAGTGTCGGGGTTGGCCTGGATCAGCGTGAGGACCGCCGTGCCGTCGGGGGGAGCGACCGCCAGCAACCGCTCACCCGACCCGACGCGCGCGTCG
>Ga0114129_10004000_pt1 | contig 20823 bp, 22 predicted proteins | sample RhiMetdeltSRZDD1_FD_80071 | JGI IMG/M metagenome (GOLD analysis project Ga0114129, IMG submission 80071) | Populus rhizosphere microbial communities from Tennessee, USA - Rhizosphere MetaG P. deltoides SRZDD1 (version 2) (version 2) | ecosystem: Host-associated > Plants > Roots > Rhizosphere >... | reverse complement strand
GTTTCCGGTTGGTTGTTGCTATACGGACCCTGTGCTATACTCCGCCGCGTCTGGCTAGGGATAATTTTCACAAAGTCTGCGCCCATGTTGCCTGAATGGGGTCAAGTCGGCTTTCTGCTTCTCATTTCGCTTATTTTCCCCATCGGCGGAATCGGCACCTCGTGGCTTTTCGGAAGGCTCGGCATCCGGCCGGACCATCCGGACGTGATCAAGGAAGAGATCTACGAGTGCGGCGTTGAGACTGAAGGAACGGCTTGGGTCCAGTTCAACTTCCGCTACTACTACTTCGCGCTTCTGTTCGTGGTGTTTGACGTCGAGGCGGTGTTCCTCTATCCCTGGGCGGTCTCGTTTGAGCGGGTGGCGGTCACCGGCTTCATCGAAGTCCTCACGTTCGTGCTCGTTCTCCTGATCGGGCTCCTGTACGCCTGGCGCAAGGATGCCCTCGAATGGACCTAGTGTGACCAAGACCATCACCGGCCTCGATATCGCACACCGCATCGAGCAGAAGTTCCCCGGTGCTGTTGACGACGCTCTACCCGAGGCAGCAACCGTGCGCGGGGCGGAACTGGTGGACGTATGCACATTTCTGAAGGACGACCCGGATCTTAAGTTCGAGTTTCTCAGCTCTCTGACGGCCGTTGATCGGCTGGAATACTTCGAGGTCGTATACCACCTGACGTCGATCCGGCTCAATCAGATGACGGCAATAAAAGTGAAAGCGATAGACCGGGAGAACCCGCGCGTCCCATCGGTGACGCCGGTCTGGCCGGGCGCGAACTTGCAGGAGCGCGAAGCGTACGACCTGATGGGGATCGTGTTCGAAGGCCACCCGGACCTGCGACGCGTGTTCTTGTGGGACGGGTTCGACGGATGGCCGCTGCGCAAGGACTATCTCGTCGGTCCTGGCGGCCGCTTTCCCGGGCTTGAGCGGTTCCCCGGCGAGTCGCAGGAACCTCTAGGCGGACGGGGCTAAGCGTTGACTATTCAGGCTGAGCCGTTCGTCGTCAATCTGGGGCCGCAGCACCCGAGTACGCACGGCGTCTTTCGGCTTCGGCTAACGCTCGATGGCGAAAAGATCATCGATGCGGACATGGTGATGGGGTACTTGCACCGCTCGATGGAGAAGTTGGCCGAGGAGCGCACATATACGCAGAACATCCCGTTCACGGACCGGACCGATTACCTCGCGGCAATGACGGGAAACCTGGCGTATGTAATAGCGGTCGAGCAGTTGTGCGGAATCGAGCCGCCTGAGCGCGCGCAGTGGCTACGGACGATCATGTGCGAGCTGCAGCGTATAGCGAGCCATTGCATGGCTGTGGGAATCTTCGCGAACGATTGCGGCGCCTGGCAGACTCCGGTCATGCATATGCTGCGCGACCGGGAGAAGGTCCTCGATCTGTTCGAGATGGCCTGCGGGGCGAGGCTGACGCTGAACTACATGCGGATCGGGGGCGTGTCGAGGGATGTGCCGCCGGAATTCATGCCGGCCGCGCGGAAGCTCGTCAACGAGCTGCCGAAGAAGCTCGATGAATACGAAGACCTGTTGCTGGAGAACGAAATCATCGTCGAGCGCTCCAGAGGCATCGGGGTTCTGACGCCAGAGCAGGCGATGGCGCACTCGGTGAGCGGGCCGATGCTGCGGGCGAGCGGGGTCGCATGGGACATCCGAAAAGCCGATCCCTACGCAGCGTACGACAAGGTGGACTTCGATATCGCCGTGGGAGTACACGGCGATGTTTACGACCGGTTCGTTGTGCGGCTGGCAGAAATGCGGCAGAGCTTGAAGATCCTCGAACAGGCTCTCGACTTCATACCAGAGGGGCCTGTACACGCGCAGTTGCCGACGGCGACCGTCCAACCGATCGATCAGCCGGTGGCGCCTCTGGCGATCCGGCCGCCGGTCGGCGAAGCGTACGGGCGGATCGAATCGCCTCGCGGCGAACTCGGCTTCTATTTGGTGAGCGACGGTAGTCCCGCGCCGTTTCGTTTCCACATCCGGTCGCCTTCGTACATCAACCTGACGCCGCTGAAGCTGATGAGCGTTGGAGGGACGGTGGCAGACGCGATCGTAATCCTGGGGAGTGTAGACATTATCGTGGGGGAGGTGGATCGGTGAGGCTTTCGCGCCGCTGCTGGACCCACCCCCTATGTCCCTCGGTGCGTCATTTTCCTCATTCATCAAAGCGAGAGGTTCTTTGTCCCCGCCCGCGCGTAAGGTTAAACTGGGGGACGCCCCCAGACCCCCGGCCCTTCGTGTCCTCTCACCCATCGCCCCTCCTACTCAGGGCACGCTCTGCCGGTGCTTATTCCCAATGGTCTCGTTCTGATTTCGCGGCACCTCGATGATGCCAATGGCCGAGTGGTACGACTTTCGCGACCTCGGAAATACTGTCGGGTCGCTGCTGGACCAGATCCGGGACTGGGGAGCGCCGGACTGGGTGCCGTACGCCGTCTCCGGGTTGATCGGCGTTCTCGCGATCCTGCTCTGGACCATACTCAGCGTGCTCGCGTTCATCTGGATTGAGCGACGGGTAGTTGGGCTAATGCAGAACCGCATCGGCCCAAACCGCGTGGGACCCAACGGGCTGCTGCAACCCGTCGCGGACGCGCTGAAGCTGCTCTTCAAGGAGCCGATAACGACGCGAGATGCCGACCGCATTTTGTTCTGGCTGGCGCCCATCGTCGTGTTCGTGCCGACGATAGTCGTCTTCGCAGTAATTCCTTTCGGCGAACGGATGGTGCTGGCCGACCTGAACGTCGGCGTGCTGTTTCTCATCGCGGTCGGTTCGCTGAACACAATTGCGATTTTCATTGCCGGTTGGTCGTCGAACAACAAGTATGCGCTGATCGCTGCGATGAGGACGATCGCGATGCTGATCAGCTACGAGCTGATCCAGGTGCTAGTCCTGCTCGCGGCAGTGGTTTTCGTCGGCAGCATGAGGTTGGGAGACATCGTCACCTGGCAGGCGGACTACGGCGTCTGGATTTTGTTCCTGCAGCCACTCGGCCTGCTCGGGTACATCATCGCGGGGGCGGTGGAGATGAACCGCTCACCGACCGACATCGCGGAGGCGGAATCAGAGATCGTTGCCGGCTACCACACGGAGTATGGGGGAATCAAGTTCGGCTTCTTCTACCAGGCCGAATACCTGGCGGGGTTCGCTATCGCCGCCGTAATCGTGACTCTGTACATGGGTGGCTGGACGCTGTGGGGGCTGGAGGGCTGGGTGCCGGGCTGGCTGATCTTCCTGGGGAAACTGTATGGCGTCTTCTTCATCTATATCTGGTCGCGTGGCACGTTGCCTCGGCTTCGCATCGACCAGCTCATGGCGTTCGCCTGGAAGTTTCTGCTTCCGCTGTCGCTCGTGAACGTGATGATTGTCGGCGGCGAGAAACTGCTCTGGCAAGAGGTGGAGCTGTCATCCGGAGAGGCGCTGCCGCTGTTCGGGGTAATTAATTGGGCAACAGCGGTCGTCTTGATAATCGGTTGGGCCTGGGTCCTGGGGCATCAGAAGCCGGAACGCGCGGCGCATCGAGCCGTGCTCACGAAAGAGGTGGGCGCGATTCACTTCGGAGAGTCGGCCCCGACCGTCTAATGGACGATACGGGAACGGTCGTAGCATTCTACGTGCTTTCAGCGTTAACGGTTGTCTCGGCGCTGGCGGTTGTCGTCGTTCGGAACTTGATTCATGCGGTGGTGTTTCTCATCCTCAGCTTCGTGGGGGTGGCCGGGCTCTACATAACACTATCGGCAGATTTCGTCGCCGTCACGCAGGTGCTGATTTACGCCGGTGCGGTCTCGGTGTTGATCCTGTTCGCGATCGTGCTAACGCCGACGGGAGACCGGCGTAATCAGGAGACGTTCCTACGGCTGCCCGCCCTTTTGCTGGCACTGCTTGTTGCATTTACCCTGGGCTACGTGGCGGTCGACACCGACTGGGCAATCTCCGATCGAGCGGCGTTCCAGCAGACGGCTTCGGCGATCGGGGATGCGTTGCTCGATAAGTACGTGCTGCCGTTCGAGATAGCGTCGGTGCTGCTGCTTGTGGCGATGCTCGGGGCGATTGTGCTCGTGCGACCGGAAAGCGCGGTAGAGGGCGAATAATGTCCGTCGACCTCGAGCACTACCTCATCGTCGGCTCGGTCCTGTTCTCGATCGGACTCTATCTAGCGCTTGCGAAGCGCAATTTCGTGGCCGTACTCATGGGCATCGAGTTGATGTTCAACGCCGTGAATCTGACGTTCGTGGCGTTCTCGCGGTTCGTGCAGTCGCCGAACCCGCTGGATGGGCACGTGTTTGTTGTGTTCGTGATAACGGTCTCTGCGGCGGAGGCGGCGACGGCGCTTGCGCTGGCTGTGCTCCTCTATCGCGTGCGGGACACGATCAACGTCGACCGCATCGACTTGCTGAAGTGGTGAGGGTGTCATGTGGGCAAAGCTGATGGACACGAAGAACGCGTATACGGCGGAGCTCTGGAAGGAGCTTCTGAACGGCGAGGCCCTTTCGGTCCGGGTGGTGCCGGCGTCCGGATGGGCGAAGTCCTCCGAGCTTGAACCGCATGCGATCTACGTGCCGTGGGGGAAGTTGCACGTGGCCCAGGAGATCTTGAGGAAGATCTGACGGATGGAAGTGGGAAATGGGAAATGGGAAATAGGGATCGCAGCTGGACCTCCTTCTCATTTCTCCTTTCACACTTCTGGTGCGGTTTAGATGTTCGGGACGATTCCGGAGGGCTTCGTCTGGGCAATCATGTTTTTGCCCCTCGGCTCGTTCGCCGTAACCACGCTCGTCTCGTTTCTCGGACTGACGCGGGACGGTAGCTGGAGTCCCCGGGCCAGCGGCTACGTCACGATTGCGGCGATTTTTGTTGCCTTCGTGCTCTCGCTATGGGCGCTCGATAGCGCGATAGACGCTGATGGCGCGCGGGTAGGGTTCGACGGACACAAATGGGTAGTCGTAGACGGGCTGGACGTGCACATCGGCATCACGCTCGACGGGTTGTCGGCAATCATGCTTGTCGTCGTTACGAGCGTTTCGCTGCTCGTGCAGGTGTACTCGCAGGAGTACATGCGCGGCGACGAGGGGTACAACCGGTACTACGCCTTCATGTCGCTGTTTACCGCGTCGATGCTGGGGTTGGTGCTGGCGTCGAACATAATCCAGTTGTTCGTGTTCTGGGAGCTGGTGGGGCTTTGCTCGTACCTGCTGATCGGGTTCTGGTTCTACAAGGAATCGGCGCGAAAGGCGGCGACGAAGGCCTTTCTCGTCACGCGTGTGGGGGACCTCGGCTTCATGATCGCGATCCTGATCATCTTCTCGCAAACCGGGAAGCTGGGTATCGGCGATATCCATGAGGCAGCCATCGCCGGCGCAGTCGGCTCGACAGCGCTCACGCTGTTCGCCCTGGGATTGTTCGCGGGCGCGGCAGGGAAGTCGGCGCAGTTCCCGCTGCACGTCTGGCTCCCGGACGCGATGGAGGGCCCAACGCCAGTCTCGGCGCTGATCCATGCGGCGACGATGGTGGCGGCAGGAGTGTACCTGGTCGCGCGCTTCTTCCCGGTTTTTGCGGAGTCCGAGGAGGCGATCACGACAGTGGCTGCGATCGGTGCGATTACCGCGATCATCGCGTCGCTGCTGGGGATAGTGGCGACGGACATCAAGCGGGTGATGGCATATTCCACAATCAGCCAGCTAGGGTACATGATGATGGGCCTCGGCGTCTTCGGAATTGTCGCCGCGATTTTCCATCTATTCACGCATGCGTTCTTCAAGGCATTGCTGTTCCTGGGAGCGGGATCGGTGAACCACGCGACAGGGACGTTCGACATGCGGAAGATGGGCGGGCTGGCGAAGTACATGCCGGTGACGTTCTGGACAATGTTCATAGCGAGCATGGCGCTGGTGGGGATCTTTCCGCTAGCTGGTTTCTGGAGCAAGGACGAGATCCTTAGCGACGCCTGGGATGACCGCCCCTGGGTCTTTGTCGTCGCGTTGATCGCTGTCTTCCTGACGGCTGTGTATGTGGGCCGGATGCTGTTCCTCACGTTCGGCGGAGAGTACAAGGGGGGCGAAGAGCCGGAACATGGGGAAGCTGGCGGACACACGGAGCCCCATGAATCGCCTCCGTTGATGCTAGTGCCGCTGGTCGTCCTCGCCGTGATGGCGGCGGTTGCAGGTTTCGTGAATCTCGACAACGGGCTTGAGACGCTGATCGAGGGCTGGCTGCCGAAAGAGAGCGAGGAGCTGGTCACTCACGGAGGCTTCCAGTTGTGGATTGCTCTCGCTTCTATGGCTGCAGGCCTCGCCGGGTTGGGGTTGGCTTGGCTGGTGTATGGCGCGCGGGTCATCGACACGGACCGTGTGCGGCACAGCGCTGAGCCACTGCCGGAGATACTCGAGAACAAGTACTACCTCGACTGGCTGTACGAGGAGCTCTTTGTAAGGGGAATCGTTCTGGGTGGCGCGGCGTGGCTTCTGTCGCTCTGGGATAAGTACGTCATCGACGGCGTGGTGAACGGCGTTGGTACTGCTGTGCGCTGGGGGGCGGATCAGGCACGGCTTGTTCAGGCCGGGCAAGCGCAACTCTACGCGAGCGTGATGCTCATCGGCGTTGTGGGTGCAATCGCGGGTATCCTCATCATCGATCCGAAATGAGGTCCGTTTAGGTGTTATCGCTGGCAGTGTTCCTCCCGATCGCTGGGGCGCTCGTCATTGTTCTGCTCCCTAAGGAACAGGAACACCGCGCGAAGGTCGTCGCGGCGGCGGTGTCCGCCATCGTACTGGCGCTTGTCGCGTTCTTGTTCATTGATTACGACCGGGACAAGGCCGGTTACCAGTTCATCAACAGCACCACGTGGCTTGACTCGGACTTTTCGAATCTCAAGCTCAAATACGCCTTAGGGCTGGACGGTCTCTCCTTGCCGCTTGCGCTGCTGACGGCGTTCCTGGGACTGATTTCGGTGCTCATCTCCTGGCGGATCGAGCTGCGACCCAGGGAGTATTTCGCCTGGCTGCTCGTTCTGGAGACAAGCCTTCTCGGGGTGTTCAGCGCGCTGGACTTCGTGCTCTTCTTCCTGTTCTGGGAGATAGAGCTTGTGCCGATGTACTTCCTCATCTCCGTCTGGGGCAGCGGGAACCGAGTGTATTCGGCGTGGAAGTACGTGCTATACACGTTTTTCGGCTCGGCGCTGATGCTGGTGGGCATCCTGACGCTTGGCTTCACCGCCGGTACCTTCGATATCCGCGAGCTTGCTCGCATCGGAGACATACAAAACGCGATCATCCCCACGTGGGCGATCTTTACGCTGATCATCGCTGCGTTTCTGATCAAGCTGCCGATCGTGCCGCTGCACACCTGGTTGCCGGACGCGCATACCGACGCACCGACGGCCGTGAGCGTGATCCTGGCGGGGGTACTGCTGAAGATGGGCGGCTACGGCATACTGCGCATGAGTCTTTCGATCATGCCGGACGTCGCACGAGACGCTTCGATCTGGTTGGCGATCATCGCAGCAGTGAGCATTCTCTACGGAGCGTTGATGACGCTCATCCAGCAAGACTTGAAGCGGCTCATCGCGTATTCGAGCGTGAGCCACATGGGGTACGTCTTGCTTGGGGCCTCCGCCATTGGCACGGTCGGACTGACGGGCGCTTCGATGCAGATGCTCACGCACGGTCTGATCACGGGGATGCTCTTCGTGCTCGTCGGGATGGTGTACGACCGTGCGCACACCCGCAACATCGCCGATCTGTCGGGGCTAGCCCCCAGGATGCCGTTCCTCGCGGTGATGATGGTCGTGGCGGGTCTCGCATCTCTCGGGTTGCCGGCGCTGGCAGGGTTCGTCTCGGAAGTAACGGTCTTTCTAGGCACGTTCGAGAAGCATGAGGTGATGACGATCGCCGGAGTCGTAGGCATCGTGTTTGCCGCCGGCTATATCCTGTGGACAATCCAGCGTGTCTTCTGGGGTGCGCCCGACCCGCGCTGGGAATCGCTACCGGACGCGACGGCGTGGTGGGAGCGAGGGCCGCTTCTGGCGATGACTGCGGCAATCGTCGTGATTGGAATCTACCCGGCTGTGATGATGGACCTATTCGAGAGCGGCGTTACTCCGATAGCGCAGAGGCTAGGGTAGTGAGACGCGCACAGTTAACAGCGAATAGTGAACGCGAATAGTTGATGGAAAACATCAATAGGTTTGGCCCTGAGCTGGCCCTGCTGATCGCAGCGGGGCTGATCGTCGTAGGGGATGTGACGCTGCCGATGCGGAGAGACGCCCGGCTGGTAACAACTGTCGCTCTTGGCCTCGTGGGTCTGGCCGTTTCGGGGGTTTGGTCCCTTGTGCTGATCGTCGCGGACCAGCGGGGGAACGCCTTCGAGGGGCTGATGGTCGTCGACGACTTCTCGCTGTTCTTCAATTTCCTGTTCGTCGGCATCGCGGCCGTGATCATCCTCGCCTCGGTGGACCTGCTCGAGAGGACCCGGTTCCAGGCGGAATACGTGGCGCTGGTCCTCACTTCGACTGTGGGGATGATGCTGATGGCCAGCACCGTCGACCTGATCGCGATCTTCGCGGCGCTTGAGCTACAGGCGATCAGCTTTTATATACTCGTCGCTTTTTTGAAGGACGCGCGCTCAAGCGAGGCCGCGCTGAAGTATCTGTTGCTGGGTGCCGTCAGCACGGCGCTGACGCTATACGGGATGGCCTACCTGTTCGGGCTTTCGGGCTCAACGAACCTCAACGATATCGCGGCCTTCGTGGCCGGCGCCGATTCCGGCACGCGACCGGCCCTTGTGCTGGCGGCCGTGTTCCTTGCCGCTGGCCTCGGTTTCAAGATGGCAGTCGTGCCGTTCCAGATGTGGGTGCCGGACGTTTACCAGGGGGCGCCGACGCCCGTGACCGCGTACCTGTCGGTGGCAAGCAAGGCGGCCGGGTTCGCCGTAGTGATGCGGGTGTTCGTCGTTGCACTCGGGCAAGGGCTGATCTCGAGCGATTGGTCGAATATGTTTGCGGCCATCGCAGCGATCTCGATGACCCTGGGCAACGTGGCGGCGCTCGCGCAGTCGGACATCAAGCGGATGCTGGGGTACAGCAGCATCGCGCAGGCCGGCACGTTCCTGATCGGGCTGGCGGCGGTGGCGGCGAACGACCCACAACTTCTGCTTGGGACGAGCTCGGTCGTGTTCTTCCTCGGGACGTACGCGTTCACGAACCTCGGCGCGTTCATCGCCATCATCGCCATCTCGAACAAGATCCGCTCAGACCAGATAGCCGACTACGCGGGCGTGGCGCGACGCTCGCCGTGGTTGGCGGCGGGATTGACGGCCTGCCTATTGTCGCTGACGGGAATTCCGCCGCTCGCCGGGTTCTGGGGGAAGTTCTGGGTATTCAACGCCGCGGTGCGGGCTGACCTCGTTTGGCTCGCCCTGATCGGTGTGCTGAACAGCGTGATCTCTGCTTACTACTATGTGGGCGTAGTGCTGAGGATGTACACGCAGGAGCCGGCCAGCGATGAGGTCTTTCAGCCGAGCCCATACCTGGGGGTGGCGATGACGGCCGCCGTCGTCGGCCTGGTCGCGGTCGGCCTGTATCCAGCCCCGCTGCTGGACGCCTCAGAGTCGGCCGCCGCCGTGCTCGGCTAGACGGCGACATCGTGGCGACGATTCACTCAGTCCTAGTTGCTGTCGACGAGCGGGTTCGGGCGGTGATTGATAGTGAGCAGCTCGAACGCTTGGCAAGCGCCGCCATGGAGCGCGAAGGCCTGACGCCGGGCGAACTAAGTGTGCTCATCACTGACGACGAGACCGTCCACGAGCTGAACCGGGACCACGCGGGCGAGGACAGGCCGACGGACGTCCTCGCCTTTTCGCTGAGAGAAGGCGAGGACTTCCCGTCGCCCGACGGCGTGCTGCGCCTTGGCGAGGTGATCATCTCGTATCCGACGGCGCTGAGGCAGGCGGCAGAGGCGGGGAGGCCTGTCGAAGCGGAAATCGATCATTTGCTTGTGCACGGGGTACTTCACCTGCTGGGCTACGACCACGCGGAACCGGCGGAGGCGGAGCGGATGCGCGAGCGGGAAGGAGAGTTGCTAGCGGCGTGGAGCTGAAGCAACGGCCTATGACTCGATAACAGCCGCAGTTATAATTACCCCAGTGAGTGAGGTCCTCTACCGCAAATGGCGCCCCCAGCGGTTCTCGGAAGTGATGGGGCAGGAAGCCATTACCCGCACCCTGCGCAACTCTGTCGCGTCTGAACGCGGGCTTGCGCATGCTTATCTGTTCAGCGGGCCGCGCGGGACCGGAAAGACGACGCTCGGGCGGCTGCTAGCGAAAGTGGCGAACTGCGATCGTCCTCGCGAAGGCGAGCCGTGCAACGAGTGCGCCTCGTGCCTCGCGTTTATCGAGGGCCGGGCAATGGACTTCATCGAGCAGGACGCGGCCAGTCACAACAGCGTCGATGACATCCGCCAACTACGCGAGAATGTCGTGTTGACACCGATGGCGGGAGGTAAGAAAGTGTACCTCCTCGATGAGGTCCACATGCTGAGCAAAGGCGCTGAAAACGCGCTGCTCAAGACGCTCGAGGAGCCGCCCGAGCACATCATCTTTGTCCTGGCGACGACCGAGGCGCACAAAGTCGAGCAGACGATAATCTCGCGCTGTCAGCGGTTCGACCTGCGCCGGATCCCGCTGAACGCGATCGTCGAGAGGCTTGCGGAGATCTGCCGTTCCGAGGGGTATTCGCTGGACGAACTAGCGCTGGAAGAGATTGGGCGCAGCGCGACGGGGAGCCTGCGGGACGCGATCAACGGCCTCGAGCAGGTGGTCACGTACTACGGGCGGTCGCCGTCGCTCGATCAGGTGCGCGAGGTGTTGGGGCTGGTAACCGACGTCCGAAGTGCAGAGCTTGCGAGGCTGGCGCTGGCGGGCGACCTCGCCGGTGGCCTGGCGTTGATCGCCACGGTCCGGGACGACGGTGCTGATATGAAGCATTTCTGCAAGCAAGTCGTCGGCTACCTGCGAAACCTTTTGCTTGCCAAGACGGGCGCGCTGCATGCACTCGACTTACCGCGGGAGGCCGCGGAGGAGGCGAAGGAGGCCGGCGGAAAGCTCGATCGTGATCGAATCGTGGAGGTGCTGAGGGCTTTCGCGCTGGCCGACTTTCGAGACGATTCGCCGGCGTCAGGCGGGTCGCTGCCGCTGGAGCTCGCGCTGATGGAGGTGGTGTCCCGCGGGGAAACCGCCTCGGTTCGTGTAATCGCGTCAGCAACGGGAGTTTCTGTGAGACGTGATGATCATGAGGTGCACGCGGTGGAGCGGTCGGTCGAGCCGGAGATGGAAGTCGCACCTCTAGTTGACGCGCCGGTCCGGGCGGTCGTCTCGACCGAAGCGATGGGCCTTCTCGACCGGGTACGGCAGTCGTGTAAGGATACGGACAGGCAGCTCTCGGGGCTGCTGAACGGGTCGTGCGAGGTCAAATCGGAGGAATTAGACGTGGTGACGCTCGGCTTCTACCATACGTTCCATCTCGAGAGGATCGAGTCAGGGCCGTACGCCAAGCGGCTGGAAGAGCTATTCTCCGACGTGCTGGGCCGTCCGGTAAAGATCGCGTTCGAGCATTCGCCCCGGGAGCGCGTCGAGAGGCCGGCGGCCAAGGGCGGGCACCTCGTGGAGGCGGCGCGCCAGTTGGGTGCGCGACCAATCGGAAGCACATCAGTTAAAGGAGGGCCGGATGGCGAGCCGCGGCGGGACGAATCCTGACTTCATGAAGCAGCTTCAGCAGATGCAAGGGCGGATCGCGGAAGTACAGCAGAGACTGGACGAGACGGTAATCGAGGCATCGTCAGGCGGCGGCGCGGTTACTGTGAAGATGAACGCGCACCCGTCGCTCCAGGAGATTACGATCAAGCCTGAGGTAATCGATCCGGACGATGCGGAGATGCTGCAGGACCTAATTCAGGCAGCGATGAACGACGCGCTCGAGAAGATCCGGGCGAGCCAGATGCAGCAACTGGCCGGGCTCGCCGGCGGCCTCAACATTCCCGGACTGACGTCGTAAGCCACGAGGTGACCCGCTGGTGAACGAATCGACGCCGGCGACGGCGGCGCCGCTGGCGCGCCTGATCGACGAGCTGTACAAGCTGCCCGGCATCGGGCCTAAGAGCGCGCAACGTCTGGCCTATTACCTGCTGCGAATGCCGGTGGCGGAGGCCCGCGCACTAGCCTCCGCTATCGTCGAGGTGAAGGAGCGAGTCACTTTTTGCTCGATCTGCCAGAATGTGACTGAAGTGGACCCCTGCCGGATCTGCATGGACAGCGATCGCGATCGCGCGATCATTTGTGTGGTTGAGGAGCCGCTGGATATCCTCGCGATCGAGCGGACTCAGAGCTATCGCGGGATGCACCATGTGCTTCACGGGGCAATCTCGCCGATCGACGGCATCGGGCCGGAAGATCTCAAGGTGTCGGAACTGCTTCAGCGTTTGCGGTCGGGCGAGGTCAAGGAAATCATCCTGGCGACGAACCCGAACCTGGAGGGGGAAGCGACGGCGATGTATCTGACGCGCCTGCTGCGGCCGCTCGGCGTGCGGATAACGCGGCTCGCGAGAGGGCTGCCTGTGGGTGGGGATCTCGAATACGCTGATGACGTGACGCTCGCCCGAGCGCTAGAGGGGCGACAGGAGGTCGAGAGCTAGCATGCCGACGCCGCGGATGTACAAGACGGAGGGGATCATCCTTCGCCAGCGACGGCTGGGCGAGGCGGACCGCATACTCTGCGTGTACACGCCGGCATTCGGGAAGATGGACGTGAAGGCGCGCGGCGTGCGAAAGACGACCAGCCGAATGTCCGGTCACCTTCAGCCCCTTACGCGCTGCATGCTTCAGCTGGCTCAGGGGCACGTTAGCGATGTAGTCGCCGGTTGTGAAACGCTGGAAAGTTTCCAACCGCTTCGAAATGATCTCGACCGCCTGAGCCGGGCACTCTACGCCGCCGAACTGATCGACCGCTTCGTGCCCGAGAGGACGCATAGTTTCCCGACCTACAGGCTGCTCGTTGAGACGCTGCGCAGGCTGTCGGACACGAATGACCTCGATCAGACGCTGCGGTTCTTCGAGATGAGGCTGCTCGACCAGTGCGGCTTCCGGCCGGAACTGGAGGCGTGCTCAGGATGCGGGTCACGATTAGAGGCGGTGGACAATTTCTTTGCGCCAATAAGCGGGGGTGCCGTTTGCCACGTTTGCGCGGGGGGCATTGCAGGCGCGCGGGTGCTTTCGTTGAACAGCTTGAAGGTGTTGCGACTGCTGCAGCACGGGTCGTATATCGATGCCATGCGGGTGCGGACGGAAGGTCCGCTAGCGCGAGACGTGGAGACCCACCTGCGCAGCTTCATCGTTGCTGTACTCGAGCGCGACGTGAACGCCGCGGCGTTCATCGAGCGGCTAAGGCGAGAGGGCGCACGGCACGCGGTGAAGGCTTGAGCGATGCCTCTGTACGAATACTACTGCGAGGCGTGCGACCGGGTCTTCGAGGCTTTGCGATCTGTGCACCAATCGGAAGAGCCCGCGCCGTGTCCAAACTGTGGTGCAGACGCTGACCGAATAATGCCGACGACGTTCGCTTCGATGTCTCGGAAGGAAGGCTGGCGGCAGCGGGTACCGTACCACCACAAGCCCGTGCGGGCCGGGGCGCCGGCGAAGACAATCGCCCGCGTGAAACCGAAGGAAAACGCCAAGCGTAAGGGGAAGGCGGGGGGAACAAAGAGCTGAGATGCCGCTTTACGAGTACTACTGCGAGACCTGCAATGGGATTTTCGAGGCAATCCGCGAGATGCGGGAGGCGTCGCTGGCCGTCCCGTGTCCGCAGTGTAATCGGGACGGTGAGCGCATCATGTCGAGTTTCAACGCCTTCACGTTCAGGGACGGCTACCCGCGGCGCATTCCGGATAAGGGAACGTACTGGCACATGGGTCAGGAGGTCAAGAATCGAGCGACGCGCATGAAGGGGTGGGAGCACCCCGAGCTGGCGAACCCGAAGCCCAAGCCCCGGCCGACGAAAGGGGAGACGCGCGCACAGCGGGATAAGCGGCTCGCGGCGCTGCGAGAGGCGCGCTACCGCGACCGCTGGGGGATCGATAAGGACGGCTTCCCTACAGTCAAGACAAAGGCGCCGGAGAAGGAAAAGAAGGTTCTGCCCTCAAGCTAGCCGCTTTGCGCTACGGCGAATTAGCTGCGCCGGTCAAGGATATATTCGGTGAGATCGCGCAGGGTCTGACGGTCTTCGAGGTCGGGAAGGATTTCGAGCGCCTCGTTCGCGCGCCTGGAGAAGTCGCGGGCCATCTCGTGGGATTCTTCGATGACCCCGGAATCGAGGACGGCCTGAACGGCATCGGCCAGGCGGTCTCGTGAGGGGCGCGAGAAGTACTTCTGGACCGGATTCGACTTCGGGGAGCGGTCCATCAGGAGGAGCGAAGGCAGGGTAAGAGTCCCCTGCATTAGATCACTGCCGACAGGCTTTCCCATCGCGTCAGGGTCTCCCGTGAAATCGAGGATGTCATCCACGACCTGAAATGCCATGCCGAAGTTGTAGCCGTAATCGCGGAGGGCTTGCGTCCATTCGTCCGGCTGGCCGCTGACGATGGCGCCGCCTTCGCAGGCGGTCGCAAAGAGAGAAGCGGTCTTGCCGCCGATACGCTGGAGATAGTCGCGGATTGTCTGGCGGCTGTCGTAGGCGGTGAGGTCCTGGCGGATCTCGCCTTTGGCCATGATCATCAGCGTGTCGGAGAAGAGGCGGACTACTCGAAGGTTGTCGGTCTTCACGACCTGGTCGGCGGCGTGGGCGAAAAGGTAGTCGCCGAGCATCACCGTCGTTGAGTTGTGGAAGGTGCTGTTCACCGTAGGACGGCCCCGACGCGTCGATGCCTGATCGATTACATCATCGTGGACGAGCGTGGCGGTGTGCAAAAGCTCAACTGAAGCGGCGAGCGGAACGAGGAGTTCGAGGTCGTAGTGGCCGAAGCGGCCGCTGAGGAGTGCAAGGGCGGGGCGGAGCAGCTTGCCGCCACCGGATAGAACAATATCGAGCATCTCCCCGAGCGGACCGTAATCGGTGTGCTTGAGCGACTCGAAGACTTGCTCGGCGCGCGATAGGTCCTCCTGAACAGCGCCGTATAGGAGCTGAGTCCTCACGGGCGCTCTCCGGCCGGCTGGGGGACGTGGTCGAGCGCGAAGAGGCGGGTGGCGTTGGACGAGGTGGACTCTGCGATTACTTCGAAGGGCTCTCCGCGCAGGTCGGCAATGAAGCGCGTCGTCTCGATGATGTACGCAGGTTCGTTGCGCTGACCGCGCCGCAAGTGCGGAGTCAGGTAAGGCGCATCGGTCTCTACTACCATTGAATGCGGAGGAATACCGCGAGCGACAGCACGCGTGCTTTCGGCGTTTGGATAGGTCACAGTGCCGGCAATCGAGATGAGGAGGCCAAGTTCGATGTAGCGGAGGGCGAGGGGCAGGGCACCTGCGAAACAATGCATTACCCCGAGCGGTCGGTCCTGCGTCCGTTCGGTCTTCACGCTTTCCGCGTAATCCGAAAGAATGTCGAACGTCTCCTCGTCCGCGTCTCTGGCGTGAATAACGACGGGCAGGCCGAGGGACCGCGCGAGGTCTAACTGCTCGAGGAACGCGTGGCGCTGGCGATCGGGCGGCGAGAGGTTGCGGTAGAAGTCGAGGCCGATCTCGCCGATAGCGACGACTCGTGGGTGTTCTGTCAGTCTCACCAGAGCATTGACATCGAAGGGCGTTAGCGTCTTTGCGTCGTGAGGATGGACGCCAACGGCCGCATACACGTTGTCGGAGGACTCCGCCAGGTGAACGGCGCTGCGACTGCTTTCGACGTCGTAGCCAACCACCACGAGGGTAGAGACCCCGGCCTCGCGCGCGCGCTGAACGACTGCTTCGTGTTCGCCGTCAAACTTCGGGTCCTGGAGATGACAGTGCGAATCTATAATGCTCTTGCCGGCGCTCATATCAGGTGCCGAGCCTTGCTTCTTCGTCTTCGACTATCGCGGGGTCGAGTTTTTTGAACAGCGGTTGAGGTTCGAAGAGCGGGCGGCCCGCTGGCGGCGTCTGCAGGCGCCAGCCGGCGTCCCGCAGTGGCGTCTCGTTACCAAGGTAGCCGTGTAGCGTCTCGCAGGTGAACGGCAGATAGGGCGAGAGTGCGACCTTAAGTCCACTGATGGCGCCGATGGCAGTGTGCAGAACTGTGGCGCAACGTTCGCGGTCTTCGCTGATCAGCCTCCAGGGGGCGTTCTCTTCGATGTAGCGGTTCGCTTCGCGGGCCACTGACATGGCAGACTCAAGGCCCGCGCGGAAATGACAGAGCGCGATATTTTGGCCCGTCTCGAGAATCGCTTGTTCGGCCCTCGCGAGTAGCGAGCGATCATCCTCGGTTAGTTCTCCAGGTTTCGGAACGGCTGCATCGAAGTTGCGGTAGGCGAAGCTCAGAACGCGGTTCACGAGATTCCCCCAGGTGGCGACTAGCTCGTCGTTGTTGCGGCGAACGAAATCGGCCCAAGTGAAGTCAGAGTCCGAGGTCTCGGGCATGGTCGCAGCGAGGTAGTAGCGAAGGGGATCGGGATCGTATCGCGAGAGGAAATCGGGGACCCAGACGGCCATTCGGCGGCTCGTGGAAGCCTTACCCCCGCGGATGGTTAGGTACTGGTTGGCCGGGACATCGTAGGGGAGGTTGTAGGTCTCCCGCGTGGCGTCGCTGTAGCCCATGAGCTGAGCAGGCCAGCTGAGGGTGTGGAACCAGATGTTGTCCTTCCCCATGAAGTAGTACGTCTTGCAGCCGGGGTCTTGCCAGAAGTCGCGCCAGCGCTCCGGCTGCCCGGTCTCTTCGGCCCACTCAATAGCCGCGGAGAGGTAGCCGATTACGTTTTCGAACCAAACGTAGATACGCTTCGCGCTGAAGCCTTCGACGGGAATGGGGATGCCCCACTCGAGATCGCGCGTTATTGCGCGGTCGTGAAGGCCCTGTTCGATGACGCCGAGCGAGAAGTTTACGACGTTCTTTCGCCAATGACGCTTGTCCGACGAAAGCCATTCCCCCAGCCGGTCATTGTAGACACTGAGGCGCAGGAAGAAGTGCTCGGAGTCGCGAAGTTCGGGCTCCGAGCCATCGAACTTGCAGCGACGGTCGGTGAGATCGATGGGATCGAGGACGTTACCACAGTTATCGCACTGGTCGCCGCGGGCGTCGGCGTATCCGCAGATTGGGCAGGTCCCTTCGACGTAGCGGTCGAGCAGGAAACGCTTTTCGACGGTGCAGTAAGGGAGCTTCATGCTCGCCTGATAGATGTCCCCCTTTTCGAGCAGGCGAAGGAACATGTCATGCACAACACGGGCATGGTTCTCGGTGCCCGTGGTCGTGTAGAGGTCCCAGCTGATCCCGAGACGCTCCCAGGAGTCCAGAAACTCCCGGTGAAAGTGGGATGCGACCTCGCCTGGAGTTCGGCCTTCCTCTTCGGCGCGGACAGTGATTGGGGTACCGTGCTGATCGCTGCCGGAGACCATGAGCACGTCATTGCCGGCGGCGCGGTGGTAGCGGGCGAAGATGTCAGCGGGTAGGTAGGGACCGACGATCTGGCCGATGTGGAGAGAGCCGTTGCTGTAGGGCCAGGCGACGCCTATGAAAATTGTCTCGGGCATATATGTTCCAGTCGGATTTTAGCATGGGGGTCCGGGACGGCCGGGCAGCCGAGTGGTTAGTGGTTAGGGGAACAGTGCACAGTGAACGGTGCACCCTGAACAGAATCACCGATCCGGCAGTCCCCGCGCGAGCTCGAGCCAGAAGGCGTAGACCTCGCGGCGAGAGCGGCCGGTAGCCGCCGTAACTTGCTGCACCGCCTCCCGTGCGGAGAGGCCGCGGGCTCTTGCTTCCGTGAGGCGGCTGCGCACCCCGTCGTCTGCTATCGGCTGTTTGTTGCTCGCGCCCTCGATGACGATCGTGAACTCGCCGCGCGGCTCCGCGAAGTGGGCAAGTGCTTCTGCAGCGGTCCCCCGGAATACCTCCTCGAACGCCTTGGTGAGCTCCCGGCAGATCGCCATCGGCCGCTCGCTAAAGAGGTCGCGGAGGTCTTCGAGGGTCTGCTTAAGGCGATGGGGTGACTCGAACAAGACGACGGTTCGCGGCTCGCCCGTTGCAGCCGTCAGTGCTCGGCGGCGCTCAGAAGTTCTCCTCGGAAGGAAGCCGACAAATGTAAACTGGCGCATCGGGAGCCCGGAGGCCACCAGCGCTGTGACCACGGCAGAGGGGCCCGGGATTGCGACGACGGGGAACCCCGAGGCGATCGCTGCCGCTATTAGCTCGTGGCCGGGATCGCTAACACCGGGGGTGCCGGCGTCGGAGACGAGCGCGATGTCCCCGAGGTCGAGCGCGGCGAGTAGCTGTGGTGTGCGCCGGCGCATGTTGTGCTCGTTGTAGCTAACCGTTCGTGTCTTGATGCCGTGCTTGCGGAGCAGGATTCGTGTCGTCCGGGTGTCTTCGGCGGCAATCAGTTGCACATCTTCTAAGACGCGGAGAGCGCGCCGTGTGATGTCCTCGAGATTGCCGATGGGGGTCGAGACGACGAGAAGGCTGCCCAAGCGATATGACGCCTTACTGCTTCTTCAGTGGAAAGTGTTTACACTTTTACTCAAAATACGCGGTTCAAGCGTTGACCGCCTGAATGGCGGATTGATATATTGTTTGAAATCCCTCGGGCTTCCACGAGAGAGGAACGAATACGACATGAGTTTAGCGACGTACAGGGAGCTCCGCCCCGCTTACGGGTTCGATGAGGTTGCCATCGTGCCCGGAAGCATCACGGTCAATCCCGAGCTGACGGACATCCAATTTAGCATAGGCGAGCATGCCTTCAATTTCCCGATTCTCGCTGCGGCGCTTGATGCCGTAGTCGACACCCGGTTCGCGATAGAACTCGGCCGGCGAGGCGGCCTTGCGGTGATGAACCTGGAGGGACTGCAGTGCCGCTACGAGGACCCAGCGGAGGCAATCGCGGAGATCGCCGCAGCCTCACACGAGGAATCGGCGGCGGTCATCCAGCGGCTCACCGAAGCGCCGATCCGCGAGGAGTTGATCGGCCGACGGGTGCGGGAGATCAAGGACGGCGGCCCCGTATGCGCCGTCTCTTGCACTCCGGCAAACACGAAAAAGCTGGCGCCCATCGCCGTCGATGCCGGTGCGGACATCTTCGTAGTGCAGTCAACGGTCACGACTGCGCGCCACGTCTCAACTTCACCGCGCGGTCTGATCCTCGAGGAGCTTATCGAGAACATCCGTGTTCCGGTGGTCGTGGGAAACACTGTGGGTTTCAACGCCTCGCTCGAGCTGATGGAAACGGGTATCGCCGGGCTGATGGTCGGTGTAGGACCGGGCGCGATCTGCACTTCACGAGAAGTACTTGGCATCGGCGTTCCGCAGGTGACGGCAACGATCGATTGCGCCGCGGCGCGCGACCAGCACTACCGAGACACGGGCCGCTACGTGCCGATCATCACCGACGGCGGGATGCGTAACGGCGGCGATGTGTGCAAGGCGCTTGCCGCGGGAGCCGATGCGGTCATGCTCGGAACTGCCTTCGCGCGGACGGAAGAGGCGCCAGCGAAAGGCTACGCCTGGGGGATGTCCACCGGGCATCGCGAGCTGCCGCGCGGCGTACGCATTCGGCCGGGAGTGGATACGACGCTCGACCGTCTGCTGTTCGGACCGACATCGCGGACGGACGGGACGGAGAACCTGGTCGGCGCGATCCGGACGTGCATGGGCGTGTGCGGCGCGCGGACGATCACGGAGTTCCACGAGGCGGAGATGATCGTGGCGCCGTCGATCAAGACCGAGGGGAAAGTTTATCAACTGAGTCGCTAGGACTCGCAGCTATAACGCCCTCGACCGTCACGCGCCCGTCGTTCTCGATCCAGACCTGACGCACAAGCAGCTTGACCTCGTCCGCCCAGTGAATGGGATGCACGTTCTCAACCAGCACGTCGACGAGCGCTGGGTCTAGCGGCGGCATCTCCTTCATAAGCTCGGCTGCGCGTTGTACGTAGAAGGATTCCAGCTCTGGACTCACTTGAATGCGGTCACTGAATGTAGGCTTGGTTAAGCCGGACAGCGCTCGCATCTTCTCGATGACTGGATGTAAGCCGGACGTGGCTCCCGTTGTCTCGGACTGAAGGCGGTCTCGCTCTTCGCGTATGGTATCCAGGCACCGTCCATTTCCGGGCGCGCGGTTCGTCTATAATGCGGGACGGACACGGGTCCGATCCGCTGAGAGAAAGCGGGGACGCAAATGAAGTACATGCTTCTGCTCTTCAACGAGGAGAGGGACAGGCCGCCGACGCCCGAAGAGCTCGCGACATGGCAAGCGTTCGGCGAGGAGGCGGCGAAAGTCGCAACACAAGTAGGCGAAGCAGCGCTCCAGCCGTCGGCGACGGCCTCGGTGGTGAGTGTCCGAAACGGCGACAGGGTCATCACGGATGGGCCTTTCATCGATAGCAAGGAGCAGCTGGGTGGGTTCTACATCTTTGACTGCCAGAACCTGGACGTCGCACTGGACCTGGCCGCGAAGATCCCTTGGGCCCCGACCGGGCACATCGAGGTCCGGCCGGTAATGGAGTTCGAATAACGGCTTCGCCTTCACCGCGGAAAACGATCTCTGAAGGACTGTCCCCATTACACGGCGCTGAGGAATCGCGCCGGGCAGTGGAGGCGGCGGTCCACGAGTACTGGGCGCGGATCAATGCGTCGCTGGTCGGCGCCTGTGGC
>Ga0114129_10003999_pt1 | contig 20825 bp, 16 predicted proteins | sample RhiMetdeltSRZDD1_FD_80071 | JGI IMG/M metagenome (GOLD analysis project Ga0114129, IMG submission 80071) | Populus rhizosphere microbial communities from Tennessee, USA - Rhizosphere MetaG P. deltoides SRZDD1 (version 2) (version 2) | ecosystem: Host-associated > Plants > Roots > Rhizosphere >... | reverse complement strand
GGCATCCACGGCGCGTTCGAGGCGCGCATGGCGGGCGACCGGACGCTGCTCTTCGACCGCCGATTGGGGCTGTATCCGCTGCCGGTGGTCTCGCGGCTGACCGACCTCGCCGGCATGCAGCCGGATCCTGCTCGCGACGCGCGCATCAAGGGGTACGAGGAGACGCTGAAAGCGATTGCCGCGGCCGGCGGACGAATCATCGCGGGCACCGACGCGCCGATCGACCCGTACGGCCTCAGCCTCCACGTCGAGCTGGAAGCCTACGTCCACGCCGGGCTGACGCCGTTCCAGGCGCTGCGGACGGCCACGGTGAACGCCGCGCAGGCGCTGGGACTCGAGGATCAGATCGGGACGATCGAAATCGGCAAGATGGCGGACCTCACGTTTCTCGGCGGCAGCCCACTGGACGACATCCGCAACACGCGCGACGTGAAGCGCGTGATGAAGGGCGGACGGGTGTACGAACTAGCCGACTTACTGAAGCGCTAGACCGACGGTCGCCGACGCGAAAAGCCCGCCACGAAAACACGAAACCACGAAATGCTGTAGTTTCGTGGTTTCGTGATTTCGTGCCCGGCTTTTGTGGTTATGCTGCGGCCAGCAACCGCCGCGACAGCACCGTCCACACGGCGTACGCGAGCCGGAGTCGATCGTGGCGCGCGATGTCGCCCGTCCAGAACTCGCCCGTGACCAGCTCGCAGTGAGGCGGCAGCGCGCCCGGCGCGAGCGGCTCCTTGTGCTCTACCGCGTACCGGCCGAGCACCTGCGGCGACGGCCAATTCATGTTGACGATGACGACGTCGACCTTGCGCTTGGTGGCGTCCTCGATGCGGGCCACGGCGTCGGCGGCGGTGAAGCCGAGCATCCCGCGGCCTTCCGTGAGGAGGTTCGCGATGAGGATGATCGGCCCTTTCACGTTCGCGAGCGCGTCGGCGACGCCGCGGACGAGAAAGATCGGCATCAGGCTCGTGTAGAAGCTGCCGGGGCCGATGATCGCCGCATCGAAACCGCCGATGGCGTGCGCCACCGCGGGGTGAATCGAGACCGGCGGCTCCAGCCAGATCCGCCGAACGAGATGTCCTGACGTCTGCGCGGCATCGACCTCCACTTCGCCGCGCGTGACGGAGCCATCGCTGTATTCCGCGCAGACCGACGCCTGCTGCACGCTCACCGGCCACACGCGGCCGCGGCACCCGAGCAGCGCGCGCAGACCGTCGATCGCGTCGAGAAAGTCGCCGCTGTAGCGCTGCATCATCGACAGCAGCAGATTGCCGCCGGTGTGTCCGCCGAGCCGCGCGTGCTCCAGCGTCGGCAGCCGCGCGAGCAGCACGCGCCGCGCCTCGCGCGCGTTCCTCGACAGCGCGAGCGCGCACTTCAGGATGTCGCCGGGCGGCAGCACGCCGAGCTCGTCGCGCAGCTGGCCCGAGCTGCCGCCGCTGTCGAACATCGTGACGACCGCGTTCACGTCGAGCCACGGATTGTTCTTGAGGCCGCCGAGCAGGCTGGGCAGTCCGGTGCCGCCGCCGAAGCAGCCGACGTTCAGCTCGCGCAGTTTCATTCGGGAAGTATTGTAGTTGCTGACAGTACAATCGTCGCATGCGCATTCCCGACGCCGTGCGCGACCTCGAGCGCGAGCTGCGCGGCGTGTTCGGATCGCGATTGCAGTCGCTCGTCGTCTACGGGCTGCGCGCGTCGGCCTCCGTCGACCCGGCGCCGTCGGCGGGCCATTCGGCGGCGACGCCCGCGCGGACGCTGGCGCTCGTCGAGTCGCTGACGGAAGTGGATCTGCGCGGCTGCGCCGCGCGCGTGCCGTCGTGGCACGCCGCGGGTCTGGCGACGCCGCTGTTCGTCCCGACGCGCGAGTTCGAGCGATCGCTCGACGCCTTCCCTCTCGAATTCGGCGCCATCGTCGCCGACCACGTCGTCGTCAGCGGCACGCCGCCGTTCGAGCGCGCGAGCGTCGCCGCCGCCGACATCCGGCGCGCGTGCGAAGTCCAGGCGCGCAGCCACCTCCTCCATTTGCGCGAAGGATTTCTCGAGGCGGCCGGAAACAGCCACGCGCTCGCCGTCCTGATCGAGGAGTCGGCGGCGCCGCTGGCCGCGCTGCTCGCGAGCGTCGCGCGCCTCGAGGGGCGCACGGATCACGACGCGCCGGCCGCCGCTCGCCACGCCGAGCGCGTGCTGCAGCTGCCGCCCGGCACGATCGGCGACGTCGTCAAGCTCGCCGGCGCGCACGAGATCGCCGGCGCCGACGCGGAGCGGCTCTTCCCCGCGTACCTCGCCGCGGTCGAGCGTCTGGTTGGGTACGTCGACGGCTGGGCGGGTCGGTGAACACCCTCGCAGGGATTAGGGCGAAGGGATTAGCGGTTAGTGCGGCGCTGATCTTTGCGGCAACGGTCGTCGCGCAATCCGACAATCTCCCCGAGCTCACGCAACCGGTCAACGACTTCGCCCACATCCTCGACGCGGAGCACGCGGCCGAAATCGATCGCGTCAGCCGCGCGCTGAAGGCAGCCTCCGGGGACGTCATCGTCGTCGCGACCGTTCCGACGGTCGAGCCGTTTGCGGACATCGAGGAGTATGCCGTCAAGCTGTTCCAGAACCACGGGCGCGGCATCGGCGAACGCGGCCGGGACAACGGCCTGCTGATCGTCGTCGCGGTCAAGGAGCGGAAGGTCAAAATCGAGGTCGGGTACGAGCTCGAGCAGTGGATCACCGACGGCTTCGCCGGCGAAACGATCCGCGAGTTCATGGCGCCGCTGTTCCGCCAGGGGCAGTACGGCGCGGGACTTCTCGCGGGCACCGAGCGCATCGCCGGACGGATCGCGCAGGGGCGCGGCGTCTCGCTCGAAGGGGTCCGGATCCCGCGTGAGGGGACCGGGCGTCAAACAGGCGGGTTTCCGCTCTGGGCGATCGTCCTGCTGATCATCATCTTCCTGATCATCGGGCGCGCCGGCGGTGGGCCGAGACCACGGTCGCGGTACTGGGGCGGCGGACCGTGGAGCGGCTGGTCGAGCGGCGTCGGCCCCTTCGGCGGCGGCTGGAGCTCGGGCGGCGGCGGGTTCGGCGGCGGGTTCGGAGGAGGATTCGGGGGGTTCGGCGGCGGCCGAAGCGGCGGCGGCGGCGCGTCGGGTAGTTGGTAAGATTCGAAGGTTCGGCGGGTTCACAGGGTGTAGAGGGTTCACAGGGTTCAGGGTTCAGAAGGTTCGCAGGGTGCTCGAGGATTGATTATGAAGATCTCGCGTAGAACGTTGATCGCATTGTTGATCGCTGCGCTGCCGCTGAGCGGCTGTTCGTACAACACGTTCGTCACCGAGGAAGAGGCGATCAAGGCGCAGTGGGCGCAGGTCGAGAATCAGCTGCAGCGCCGAAACGACCTGATCCCGAATCTCGTCGAGACGGTCAAGGGCTTCGCGCAGCACGAAGAGGGGATTTACAAGGACATCGCCGAGGCGCGCTCGCGTCTGCTCGCCGCGAAATCGCCGGAAGAAACGATCGCCGCGGCGAACCAGCAGACGTCCGCGCTCGGACGCCTGCTGGCGGTCGTCGAAAACTACCCGCAGCTGAAAGCGAACGAACAATTCAACCGTCTGATGGACGAGCTCGCCGGCACCGAGAACCGGATTGCCGTCGAACGGATGCGATACAACGAGGCCGTACAGCGCTACAACACCGATCGGCGCCGCTTCCCCGCGAACCTGACGGCCAAGGCGTTCGGCTTCAAGGAGTATCCGCTGTTCCAGGCGCCGCCGGAAGCAAAGCAGGTTCCAAGAGTCAACTTCGGCAAGTCGTGAACTGCCTGCTTCCGTGGGAACGGCTGCTCTGGAGCGGCCGTCCGCTGCGGCTTCATGCTCGCCTGTCCGGCGAGCGCTACCTCCTCACCGATTTCCGGCTGGTGCGCGCGTCCGTCGGCTGCGCCGACGAGATTGCGCTGCAGGACGTGGGCGAAGTCAGCCGGACCGAGTCGCGACTCGATCGCCTGCTCGGCACCTCGACGGTCGTCGTTCACCCGAAGCGCGACGATCGGCCTCCGTTCGTCATCGCCGACATCCGCCGCGGCGCGCAGCTCGCGGCAGTGCTCGAGCTGCTCGCGACCGATGCCGCGGCCGCGCGCGACCACGCGTCGATTCTCGCCGCGCTTCAGTGGGAGCCGCGGACGCCGGCCGTCTATCGCGAAGCGATGGGCGCGATCGCCGCGGTGCTGCTCGCGATTGTCGCCGTTGTCATCGGCCTGCACGGACGCCCGATCGTGACGCGCTTTTCCCCGGACGACGCGATCCGGCCGAACGGGATCAAGCGCGCGCGGGCGGAGATTGCGAGGTTCATGGAGCACGATGTCATGCCGTGGGCCCGCGAGGTCCTCGCACGAATCAAGGGCGGTCCGGACCGCGTCACGTGCGAGACGTGCCACGGCGCGGACGCGGAGGCGCGCGACTGGCAGATGCCCGCCGTCGCGGTGCTGCCGGAACCGGACTTCAGGGACCGAGGGTGGGAGATCTATTCAGCCGGGATGGACGCCCAGATGCGGAACGCCATTTACGGCTATGCGACGGAGTCCGAGAAGTCGGCGAAGGCCGCCTACATGCGCGAGGTGGTCATGCCGGGGATGGCCGCGCTGCTCAGACGTCCGGCGTACGACTTCACACGATCGTACGAATTCAACCAGTCGCGTGACGCGCTGGGGTGTTACCACTGTCACCGCGTGAAGTAACGGGAATGTAACGACGGCCGAACGACGTGTTCGGTTTTCGGCGGACCGCGAGCGTTACGTAGTGTCCGCCTTTAGGCGGACCGTGGACCGCGTATTGCAGTAGACTGTTCGATAACGCGATGAACACGAGTATTCGCGACCGCTCGACCGTACCCGGCGCCGCCCTTCTGAACGCCTGGAATCACTACGAATGGCGCGAGGGCGTCCGGGTGGATCGGCTCGAAGCGTTCGAGCGCGTGACGGTCTCGACGCACTACAGCACGTACGAGATCATCGTGACGTCTCCCGCGGACGGCGGCATTCTCGTTCGCGGCGGGCAGTTCTTTCCCGAGTTCACGCCGGCGCGCCTTGCGGGATCGACGCTCGGCGGCAGCTTCCTCAAGCTCCTGACGATTCATCCTGGATTTCGGCTCGAGATCGGGCTCGGGCTGCGGTACGTCCTGACCAGCCCCGTTCGATCGATCACCGTCGCTGCGACACCGCGCCAGAGCGTGATGTAGCAGGGACGAGCGTCAGCGCCGCGGCAGCATTTTCCTCGACAGCGCGATCGCTGAACACCAGCGGCACCATCTCACCCTTTTCCCACGGCAGCGCCAGATCCGAATAGTGCGGGCTCACCGCTGACTCCGACTGTCCCGGCGCATTGATCGATCGCGACGCATCCCACGATCGGGTATCGAACGCCGCGCGGAACGGGCGATCGTCCGCCGGACGTGACAGCGGTCCGATCTGGAATCGCCGCCGCGCCGCGTCCGTGACGCCGAGCACGTGCGCAAACACCATTCGACTCGGCCGCGCCGCGGCCTCGCTCAGGGCAGGCACCGTTTTCGGTCGCGCCGGGACTGTCCGGCCATCCGCGTCGGCAGCCACAAACCGGCGCGGCGGCGCTTTCCACCGCGCCCCCGCCGCTTCGAACGCCTCGCGATCGTGCGCGACGTCCATCGCGAGCGCGGCGAGCTCGGGAGCCGTCCCCGGTTCGAACCCGATCCACTGAAGCGTGTAGGTCATCCCGCGCGCGCGGTCCGATGCGACGACCACGCCGCGCGGCGTGAGCTCGATGTTGAACTCGAACGGCTCGGGGCGCCCCTTCACGACGATCACGTCCTTGACGACGCGCGTCGTCGACCGATCGATCGGCTGCTCGAAGACATCCTGCGTGTGGGCGGTCATCGGCGCGGCGCCCCACGCGAGTCGATCGTTGTGTCCGATGGCGACGCCTGGCCGCCATGGCGCCGTCGCGCCGATCACGTTCCAGCCGGGCGCACTCAGATGAATCAGGTATCGACGCGACGGCGCGTCGAAGCGCCCGACCGCTTCGGCCACGCGAAGCGTCGCGCCGTCGATCTCGACGGAGCTCGGCGAGTTGGAGACGTACGCCTCGGGCGCAACCAGCTCCCGATCGCTCGTCTCGTACGTAGTGTCCGCCTTCAGGCGGACCGTCTCAGTCGCTGGGGCGGATGCGCGCAGGCGGACCGGGAACGGCGCCGCGAATCCTGAGAACACGGGCGGCGCGCCGACTCGGCGGATCGCCTCGGCGACGACGTCGCTGAATCCCTTTTGGGGGACCTGGTCGATCGCTTCGCGGCTGTCGAGGAACGCGTCGGTGCGATTGAGCACGTCGACGGGCGACCAGGGCTCGGCGCGCCAGCCCGCGAGTACGAACTCCTCCGTCGGCTGCTCGCGCGCGATCGCGACGACCGCGTTGATCCCGCGGACGAACGCGCCGGCAATCGCCTTCGCGTCCGCGCCGTAGGCGGCCCAGTCGGCCTCGAGATCGCCGTGATACTGGACGCGCCGCGTCATCGCGTCGCGCTCGATGAAGTTCGCGCCGAGGACCTCGGACAGCCGTCCCCGCGCGCTGCGCCGCCACAGGTCCATCTGGAACAGGCGGTCCTGCGCCTGCACGAATCCCTGCGCGACGAAGAGATCGTCGCGCGACGTCGCATACACGTGCGGCACGCCCCAGCGATCGCGGACGATGCGGACGGGAGCGGACAGGCCGTCGACAGCGATCGTGCCGCTGAGGGGAATCGGCGGCGAGGCGAGCGTTCGAGTGTCACGGCGCCGGCACGACGCGCTGACGGCCATCAGGCACGCCAGCGTCAGCGCTACTATAGGGCGCATGGCCATCAAGGACGGACTGCTGGCGGAGTACGACCACGAGATGGGCACGACGCGAAAGCTGCTCGATCGCGTGCCCGACGACAGGATGTCATGGAAGCCGCACGGCAAGTCCATGTCGCTCGGAGGTCTTGCGACCCACCTCGCCAACATCCCGCACTGGGGCGGCGCGATTCTGAACAACACGTCGTTCGACCTCGCCGCGGCGCCGCCGCCGATGGCCGAAAAGACGTCGCGCGCCGACGTCCTCGCGCACTTCGACGAGACCGTTCGCGCGACGCGCGCGTGGCTCGACAGGACCGACGCGGAGCTCGTCGCCCCGTGGACGCTCAAGCGCGGCGGTCAGGAGATGTTCTCGATCCCGCGGATCGCCGCGTTCCGATCGTTCGTGCTGTATCACATCGTGCACCATCGCGGACAGTTGAGCGTATACCTGCGGCTGAACGACGTACCGGTGCCGGCCATTTACGGACCATCCGCCGACGAATCTTGAGAAACGTTGAACTGACAACTTTCAACTGAAAACGTTGAACTGTGAACCTTGATGTTTGAAGTTGGAAGTTTGAAGTTCGAAGTTGTTATCGTGGCGCCAGCGTTTCTTTTCGCTCCGTCACGGATTCGATTTTGCCGCGGCTGTAGAAGATGGGAAAGTAGCGGCCGCGCGCCCAGAGCTCCGCGAGATCGCGGAAGTGCGGGCTCGACGGATCGCCCGACTGGCCCGGGTTGTTCAATCCGAGCGACGCGTCCCAGTTCGCCGTGTCGACGACGATCTTGAGCGAACCGCCGGAGGTCTGGTTGTCGGCGTTGCCGGTGGCGCTCACCGTGAAGCTGTCGCCGCTGCGCGCGAACGGACCGATCGTCAGCGTCGGACGCACGTCGGCCGGCGCGGCGTCGGCGAGCGGATGGCGGATCGTCGCGTGGTGGTAGTTCGCCTGCCCCCATCGCCAGCCGTTGACGTCGGGACCGAGCTTCTTCGTCAGCTCGCCGACCGCCTCGCGAAGGCTGCGCGCGAGCAGCTCGTCGCGCCCGCGCAGCGGATCGTCGCCGAAGCGTCCGTCCGGCGCGTTCAGCCAGTCGACGATCTTCTTCATACTCGGCTGACCGATGAACGCCTGCACGTCCTTCGGCACGAGCAGCGCGCGGACGTTCGCGATCACCCGCCGCTGCCACATCTCGTAGATGCCCGCGGCCGCTGAATCGGCGTCGATGCTGTAGTTCCAGCGCGCGAGCATCTCGCGCGCCTGCGCGACGGGGTCTGACCCCTGCGAGAACTCCGATCCGGTTTGTGACGGGTCTGACCCCGAAGAGGCCAGAAGCAGTGGTACCAAGGCGCGCGCGGGCACCGAGATGTTGTCGTTCTGGAGGCGAATCATGTCCGCGACGGTGTGCAGACGTCCCGACCCGAGGACTTCGCTGATGCGCGAGACGCGATACGGATCCGCGCCCGTGTAGTGCAGCGCCTCCTTGTACGGATAGTTCGGCGGGAACAGATAGTTGTTCGCTGTCGCGAAGTAGCCCTGCGCCGGATTGACGACGTGCGGGAGCGAGTTGATCGGCAGATAACCGTTCCATTCGTAACGCCCATCGCCGGGGACCGGCACCAGCCCCGACCAGTTCGGCCGCAGCGGCGTGATCGCGACCGCCTGGTAGCCGATCGTGCCCTGTCGATCGGCCCACACCATGTTCTCCGACGGGATGCGGCTGTAGGTGCACGCCTCGGCGAACTCCTCCCACGATCGCGCCTGATCCATGCGCAGGCTGGCGAGATACGGCGCGCCGCCCTGCTCCATCCACGCCGCGCGCAGCGCGTACGCCTTGTGATGGACCGCGTCCTCGCGCAGGACCGGACCGTGGCGCGTGTACTTCAGATCGACGGCGACGGGCGATTCGCCTTTCACCGGAATCGTGTCCTTCACGACGCGCATGTCCTCCCACGCGCCGCGATACCGGTACTGATTCGGGTTCGCCGGGTTCGTGTCGTAGACGTAGAGATCTTCCGAGTCGGATCCGAAGATCGTCAACCCCCACGCGCCGTACTCGTTGTGCCCGATCGAGACGCCCGGCAGGACCGGCTCGCCGCCGCCGATGACGTTCCACCCCGGCGCGACGAGGTGCACCCAGTACCGCAGCGACGGCGCGCTCTGCGTCCGGTGCGGATCGTTCATCATCATCGGATAGCCGCTCGCGGTCAGCGTCCCGCTGACGACCCAGTTGTTGCTTCCGATGTCGACGCTCCGCTCGCTCTCCTCCAGCGCGGACGGCTCGCTTTGTTCCCGGCTCGCGGCGCCCCAGCCCCGCTCGCTCTCGCTCGGTGGCCCGGCTCCGGCGGGCTCCCCTCCGGCACCTCGCTCGGGCGGCAGGCGCTCGGCGCGCCCGAACGCGATCGGACTCCTGAACGTGGTGTACAGCTCGAGGATCGACGCGTCGAGCAGCGAGAGATCGATCGCAGGGTCGGGCGTGATGTTCGGATCGCCGCCCTGGAAGTACGACAATTCCTTGACACGATCGGCGCCGATGGCCCGGACGGCGCGCGCGAGGTTCAGCTCCTGGCTGGCGTTCGCCAGGAGCGCGTTGTGCCGCGAGATCACGACATCCGGCGTCCACGGTATCGGCTCGATGCCGAGGATTCTGAATTCGACCGGCAGCCTCGCCTTGTCGCGGCGCGCCTCCGCGATGTACGCGTTGACGCCCTCGACGTAGGCGTCGACGATCGCTTCGCCGCGCGGGTGGTACCAGTTCAGCTCGGCTTTCAGATCGCCGCGGAATTGATGCAGGCGGGCACCGATGTCGCGCGTCAGCTCCCTGCGTCCGAGGATCTCGGCCACCGTGCCGGTCGCCTGCCGGCGCCAGATTTCGAATTGAAAGAGGCGGTCGCGCGCCGCCGCGTAGCCCTGCGCGAAGAACAGGTCGTGCTCGGTGTTCGCGTAGATGTGATTGACGCCCCAGCGATCGCGCAGAACCTCGACCGGCTCGTTCAGGCCGGCGACGCGCAGCGTCGTGGTGGAAGGCGTGGCGCCGAGGCTCGCCGCAATCAGAAGGACGGCGGCGAGCGCACGGCGCATCGAACTACTGCTGCTGCTGCGTCGACGGTGCCGGCCGCTCGACCACCGTTCCCCAGAAGCCGATCATCATCTCTTCCCACGTCTGATCGCCCCAGCGAACGTCCTTGGTCGGATCGGGGTTGTACTTGTTGGCGGTCGAGTTGTCGTAATGCGCGATGACTTCGACTTCCGTCCCCTTCGGCAGCAGCTTCGGCTGCGCGAGGTAGTACGTGATCTGCCAGTTGAAGTCGTACTTCGGCACCGACAGCAGCGTCTCCGTCGTGCCGTCCGGATAGTGCGCGATGTACGTCATGTCCTTGCCGCGCATGTGCATGTGCGGCGTCAGGCTCGTGAGCATCGTGTCGCGCGAGATGGTCTGCGTGGCGCGGACTTCCGCGTTGCCGTCGCCGGCCGGAATCACGAACCGCGGATTGAGCGCGAACCCGCCGGCGGCGAGCTGCTTCGGCGGCTCCTTCGCGAAGATGATCCCGACCTCGGTCCGGTCGGTCGTCTCCTTGCCGTTCGTCGTGTAGTGCATCTGCAGGATGATGTCCTGCTTGCCGCGGATCAGCCGCGCCACGCCCGGCTCGAACACGACGCCCGGCTTGTTCGGCGTCACGCCGCCGATGTTCGTCGGCCCGAGCGCGCCGCCCGGCTTGATCGGCTCGCCCGCCGGCTGCGTGAACGCGATCACGTGATGGACCTGCGCGCGCGCGCCCGGCTTGATCTCGATCGCCTGAATCCAGCGGTCCTCGGGCAGGTTCACCGGGATCCGGAGGTACTGGTATTCGACCGTGCCGGTCGCGGGGATCTTGAACTCCTCGGTCATCGCGTAGATCGCGTCGGGCTTGCCGATCGTCCAGCCCTCGGCGAACTTCGGCGTGGCCGGCATGTCGGTCTCGTTCCCCTTCGGCGCGCCGCCGTCGATCCACGCGACGATCGTCGCGATCTCTTCGTCGGTCAGGCGCGGATCGTTCCTGAAGAGCCCGCGCGGCTGATCCGATCCCCACGGCGGCATCGTGCGCGACGTGACGCGCTGCTTGATCGATCGCAGCCACGGCCGCGCGTCCTCGTGCGTCATCAGCGACATCGGCGCGAACATCGTCGGCCGGTGGCACTCGACGCAGTTCTTATAGAAGATCGGGGCGACGTCCTTCGCGAACGTCGGCGTGCGGTCGGCGGCATCGGCGGCCGCCGGCATCGCGACGGCGAGCGCCAGCAACGCGCCCGAAAACAGTGCTCTCATGGCGAAACTCCTCAGCGTGTCATTATCGCACGGCAGAGCTGCGTCGCCGGGTCCTCTCCATTTGTAGGCCGGGTCCTTCGGACCCGGCTTGGGCGGACCGTTGACGCCGGGTCCAGAGGACCCGGCCTACATCTGGATCACCGGGTCCAGAGGACACGGCCTACATCTGGATCACTGCGACGACTTCGTCTCCCGCACGGTCGGGTACTTGATCCCCAGCTGATCGAGGTAATTCTTGTACTTCGACGGATCGTAGTAATACTTCTTCATCTGCGGCCGGTACTTGGCCATCATCGTTTCGTTCAACCAGATGGCGGGCTTGTCTTCCGGACGGATGAGCGGAATGTACTTCTTGTCCTTCGTCTGCACGTTCCGGAAGTAGTCCCACGCCTGCTGGACGAGCTCGGGCCGCGTCATCAGATCGAGCACCGTCATCGCCATCACCTTCGCGCCGTACTGAATGCCCTTGTGCGCGATCGGCGTCGCCATCGAGATCGCGTTCGCCCAGTTGTGGCCCGGACCGGCCTGCATGTTCGACGGGTAATTGAGCGTGACCGTCGGGACGTTCCACGAGATGTCGCCGATGTCGTCCGATCCGCCGCCGCGTTTCTCGTCGTCGGGAATCGATTCGCGGCCGCGCATCGGCTGCAGCTTCGTCGCGAGGCCGACTTCGGGCACCTTCAGCTCGCGCTGTAATGCCTTGGCGAGCGTTTGATCCGCTTCGCTCCACTCCGGCAACCCCACCGCCTCGATGTTCGCATGCATCGTCTCGGCGACGGTCTTGTTGAAATGTCCGGGCCACGCCGAGCCGAGCACGCGCATGCTGAACTCGGTGTCGGTCATGAGCGTGGCCGCCTTCGCCATGTTGTTCCCGATCTCCCACATGCGCTTGATCTGGTCGTAGTCCGTCTCGCGGAAGTAGTACCAGACCGAGGCGTTCGGCGGGACGACGTTCGGCTGATCGCCGCCGTTGGGGATCACGTAGTGCGAGCGCTGCTGCAGGCGGAGATGCTCGCGGCGGAAGTTCCAGCCGATGTCCATCAGCTCTACGGCGTCGAGCGCCGACCTGCCGCGCCACGGCGCGCCGGCCGCGTGCGCGCTCTCGCCCTTGAAGGTGTACTCCACGGACACGAGCCCGTTGTTCGTGCTGTCGCCCCACGAGACCTGCATGTTCGAGCCGACGTGGGCGAAGAGGCAGACGTCGACGTCCTTGAAGGCGCCGGCGCGCACGTAGTAGGCCTTCGTGCCGAGCAGCTCCTCGGCGACGCCCGGCCACAGCTTGAGCGTGCCCGGCAGGCGCTGCTGCTCCATGATCTTCTTCACCGCCAGCGCGGCGGCGATCTGGAGCGGCATGCCCGAGTTGTGCCCCTCGCCATGGCCCGGCGCGCCTTCGATGATCGGCTCGTGCCACGCGACGCCGGGCTTCTGCGACGCCTGCGGGATGTCGTCGATGTCCGAGCCCATCGCGATCACCGGCTTGCCGTTGCCCCACGTCGCCATCCACGCCGTCGGAATCCCCGCGAGGTTCTCCTCGATCGTGAAGCCGTTCTTCCGGAGGATGCCGGTGAGATACTTCGAGGTCTCGAACTCCTGAAAGCCGGGCTCGGCGAAGCTGAACACCGTGTCGTTCATCCGCTGGATGTCCTCGCGCTGGCCGTCGACCTCCAACGCGACATCCTTCTTGTACTGTTCGAGCTTCGGATTCGGTGCCGGCTTTGCGGGCGACGTCGTCGCCGGCGGCGGCTGCTGGGCGGTGAGCGAGACCGTGACGGCCGCCGCGAGCGCGACCGTCAGCGCACGAGTGCTGTACATGATTCCTCCGGGATGAAGGCGGATCTTACCATTCGACTCGGCCGCTGCGCGGCCTCGCTCGTGGCAGGCCCTCGCGCGCGGACGAGTCGAATGCCCTGAGCCCCTCGACGTCGCTCGGGGCTCCCTGAGCGACGTCGAAGGGAGCGAGCGAAGCGAGTCGAAGGGCTGCCGTCGTCAGAACGTCACCCTCGCGCCGATCCGCACGATCCTCGGCGGGATGATGTTCAGCGGCCGCAGGAACGACGACCCCGAGTTGAAGCTCGTGTTCTGCTCCGCGTTCGAGTTGAACGCATTGAACAGGTCGAAGATGCCGGACACCTTCATCCGACCGGACACGGTGAAGATCTTCTCCGCCCGGACGTCCATGATGACGATGTCGTCCTGGTGGCGCGTGCCGATCGGCTCCGCCAGCACCGTGACCGACGTGCTGTAGTTGAAGCCGGTCGAGGCGACGAAGGCGCGCCCGATCGGCTGTCCTGACTGCACGCGAAGAATCGGCGTGACCCTGATCGCGAATGGCGCCTCGTAGGTGCCGTGGAGCTTCATGGTCCACGTCGTGAACGCGTAGCGCCCGTTGTCGCTGTTGATCGCATCGTTCGGCGTCAGCACGAGCGTGTTGGTGCGGACGCGCTGGCCGAAGTACGTGCCGGCGTTGTCGTAGCTTCTCGTTCTCGAGAACGTGGCGAGCAGCGACCATCGGCGCGCGTACCGCTTGTGGGCCGTCACTTCCCACGTGTAGTAGTCGTCATCCGAGTTCGGCACGTTCTTCGTCACGTTCAACGTCGACAGGGCCAAGTGTGCCGCATCCAGATTGAATCCCTGGATGTTCGGCCCGTCGTCGCCGGTGCCCAGGCGGCCGTCGGGTCCCGGGTCGCGAATGCTGACCGGGACGTTGAACGCGTCATACGGCTGGTTGACGTTGACGCGATCGTAGCGCTGCCGCTGGCCGCGCCACACGAACCCGCCGCGCACGCCGAAGTTGTTGATCAGCTCGCGCTCGAGCCACGCGGCGGCCTCGGTGGTGTACGTGTCCTTGATGTTCGGATCGAGCGACTCGGTCGGTCCGCCGCGCGTCTGAATGAGACGTCCTTCCTCGCCCGGATCGTAGAGGCCGTTCCCGTTCGGATCCGTCCACGCGTAGCGCTTCCACCAGACCGCGGAGTTCGGGTTGACGTTGTTCAGCAGGAAATCGGCCCCCGGGTTCCACCAGTACTTGCCGTAATTGAATTTGACGACCGTTTTGCCGTTGCCCGACAGGTCGTAGGTCGCGCCGACGCGCGGCGAGCCCAGATTGAAGTGGTTGACGTCGCTGGCGGCGGCAAAGCTCACCGGCGTCTTGTTCCAGCGGCTGACACCGTGCTCCTGCGCGGGCAGGAAGTTGCGGTAGCGGTCGAAGCGAGCGCCGACGTTCAGCGTGAGGCGCCCGTTGACGCGCCAGATGTCGTTCGCGAACGCGGAGTACGTCCAGAGCCCGTTCAGCGACGCCGAGGGTGCGTCGATCAGATACACCTCGATCGGCGCGCCGTTGTTCAGCATGTGGACGACGTCGCCGAAGTAGCCGTCGCGCCAGTACTCGTTGACGACCTCGCGGAACAGGTCGCCGCCGAACTTGAAGTTGTGGCTGCCGCCGAAGCCGTCCACGAACCGGCTGAGCGAGCCGAGCACCTGGTTGCGCCGGCGGTCGCGCTGCCAGTCGCGGTTGCTGCCGAACACGAAGTTGTTGCCGCGATCCTCGAAGCGCGGCTGGGTGCCCTGCGAGTGGTTCGGCCAGTTGTAGCCGAACTGCCCGCTGCGAATCTCGAGGAACGTCTTGTCGCTGATGATCGAGTTCCACTCGCCCTTCCAGACCCACGCCCAGTAGAGCTGCTCCCACGTCGACACTTCGGACGTGTTGATGTCGGTCGTGTTCCCGAGCTGGAACGAGTCGAGCCGCGTCGGCTGGTGCTTCCGGTTGACGGTCCCGAACGCGACGAGCTTGTTGTTCTTCGACAGCTGATACGTCCCTTTGCCGCTGTAGTTCAGCAGGTCCGTCACGTGCGGCTTGACCGGGAAGTTCGCGTACTGGGCCGCCACGTTCTGATTGCGGAACGATCCGTACCACCACAGACGATCGCGGGTGACGAAGCCGCCCGCGTCGGTGTTGATGTCGTGGTACCCCGTCGTCCGATTCAGGTCGCCGGGGCCGAGCACCGGCACCACGCCGACGGGACTGCCCTGCGCGCCGCGCTTGATCTGGCTGTCGTCGACGTTGAACGACTGCCACCGCTTCCTCTCATAGTCGCTGTACCAGCTTCCGTGATACGTGTTGCCGCCGGACTTGGCGACGAACATCGACTGGACGCCGGGCCACGGCATCTCGGCGCTGTGCGCCGCCGTTTCGACGTTCACGTCCTCGAACGACCCGTAGTCGTAGTAGAAGCCGGCCGCGTCGGTGCCCTCCGTGGCGACAATCCCCTCGACGGTGGGCCGGTTCTGTCCGCTCGTGCCGTAGACGGTGTAGCCCGTCTGCGTCCCGGCGGCGCTGCCGCCCACGTCGATGCGCGTCAGGCTCACCGCCGGCGATTCGGCGAGGATCGCCCACATGTCGCGCGCGCTCGGCAGGCTCTGCAGCGTGCGCGAGTCGAAGTTCGTCGTGATCGCCGTCGACTGCGTGTCGACCACCGGCGACGCGCCGGTGACGGTCACGTTCTCGCTGAGCGACGCGACCGGCAGCTCGGCGTTCACCGTCGCCGTGAACGCGAGCGTGACGCGGATGCCTTCACGCACGACCGTCGAGAACCCGGCGAGCTCGAACTTCACCGCATATTCGCCGGGCGGCACCGCCGGAAACCGGTAGGCGCCGTCCTCGGTGGTGACGGCGGTTCGCGTGCCCATCAGCGACGGGCTCGAAATCGTGACCGTCACGCCGGGCAGGACGCCCGCGGTCTTGTCGGTGACTTTTCCATTAATGGCACCGGACGTCGTGCTCGTCGTTTGAGCGTCGAGCGGGATCGGCCGGAGAAAACCGGCGATCGCGAGAAGGATCGAGACGCGGACGAGACGACGGACCATGCTGCCCTCCTTCACTGCGGACAACAACGTGCAACCGAAACCGTGGGGCTCCGTCGGGGATGTGACTGCGGCGCATCATAGGGCACGCTAAGATCGATTTCAATGGATGGTTTTGTCCCGCGCGGGTCGCTGCGGAGCGGTCATCGCATGACGCTCTACGGCTGGGGCAACCCGCGCGACTTTCCGCGGCTGCCGCGGCCGGCGCGCCGGTGGTTCGACGTCGCCGCGAAGACACGCGTCGCCGCCGACTGCCACTGGCAGCCCGACCGGCACGAGCGGACGACGCTCATTGCGCTCCACGGCCTGAACGGATCGAGCGACGCCCACTACATGCGCGGGCTGGCAGCGAAAGCGTTCGAGCGCGGCATGAACGTTGTGCGGCTGAACCAGCGCAACTGCGGCGCGACGGAGCACCTGGCGGCCGGACTGTTCCACTCGGGGCTCACCACCGATGCCGCGCGGGTCATCCATGAGCTGACGCACGTCGACGGCCTTTCCTCGATCGCGGTCGCGGGCTACTCGCTCGGCGGCAACGTCGCGCTGAAGCTCGCCGGCGAATACGGCGCCTGGGCGCCGCGCGAGCTCGTGGCGGTTGCCGCGGTCTCGCCGATTGTCGAGATCGAGGAGTGCACCCGCGCGCTCGAACGGCGCGAGAACGCGCTGTACGAATGGAATTTCGTCCGCGACCTGAAACGGCGGATGCGCGTGAAAAGCCGACTGCAGCCGGGTGCGTTCGATGTTTCGATGCTGCGGTCGATTCGCACCGTCAGGGAGTTCGACGAGCGGGTCACCGCGCCGCATTTCGGCTTCCGCAGCGCGTCGGACTATTACCGTCGCGCGAGCGCGATGCGCGTCATCGACCGCATCCGCGTGCCGGCGCTCGTGATCACGTCTGAAGACGATCCGTTCGTCCCGTCGCAGCCGTTCGCCGATCCCCGGCTGACCGGCAACCCGTTCATCGAGCTGCACCTCTGCGAGCACGGCGGACACTGCGGGTTCATTGGCGAACGTTCAGGAGAGGACGATGGATATTGGGCGGAAAAGATGATCGTGGAGTTCGTTCAGTCGTCAGTCGCCGGTCGGCAGTCGTTCACGGGCAGTCGGCCGTCAGCATTCGCCAGTCGCGGTTAGCACTCGCCGTCAGCAGGCTGCCTGCGACTGACGACTGGCGACTGACGACTGAGACGGGCGACTGAGACGGGCGACTGCCGACTGACCCGGCGTCCACGACTGCAGACTGCCGACTGCCGACTGCCGACTGGAGAGACTACCCGCTACCGACTCCGTCTTCCTGTCGTACCCCCGACAATCGATCCCAGCGCCCCCCGGAGAATCGCACGTCCGACGCCGGAGCCGAGCGATCGCGCCGCGCTCTTCGCCGCGGACTGCACGAGGCCGTCGTGATGCCCGCCGCGTGGTCCGGTCGTGCCGAACAGGATCGACGTGAGCGCGTCGCTGATCGGCGATCCTGTTCCGGCTTCACCCGATCCCCCCGCCCTTCCTGCCTCTCCTGCCCCTCCCGCCGTTCCTGCCGTCGCCGTCCCAACTTTCTCCGCCGTCCGATTCGTCAGCTTTTCGTACGCTGATTCGCGATCGATGGCCTTCTCGTAGTGGCCGTACACGGCTCGGTTGCGCTGCTGAATCGCCTGACGATCGCTGTCGGAAATCGGCCCGATCTGGGAGGCGGGCGGCGCAATCCAGGCGCGCTCCGTGATCGACGGGCTTCCCTTTTCGTCCAGCATCGACACGAGCCCCTCACCGACGGCGAGCTCCATGATCGCCGCCGTCGTGTTGATCTTCGGATTGGCGCGGAGCGTTTCCGCGGCGGCCTTGACGGCTTTCTGATCCTTCGGCGTGAACGCGCGCAGCGCATGCTGCACGCGGTTGCCCAGCTGGCTCAGCACCGTCTCGGGAACGTCCGACGGGCTCTGCGTGACGAAATAGACGCCGACGCCTTTCGATCGGATCAGCCGCACGACCTGCTCGATCTTCTCGACGAGCGCCGGGGGCGCCTCCGCGAACAGCAGGTGCGCCTCGTCGAAGAAGAACACCAGTTTTGGCTTCTCCGGATCACCGATTTCGGGGAGCCGCTCGTAGAGCTCCGACAGCATCCAGAGCAGGAACGTCGCGTAGACCTTCGGCGAGCGGATCAGCACGTCGGCCGCGAGCACGTTGACGATGCCCTGGCCGCCGGGGTCGGTCTGCAGCAGGTCGTCCACGCCGAGCATCGGCTCGCCGAAGAACGTGGCGCCTCCCTGCTGGTCCACTTCGAGGATGGCGCGCTGGATGGCGCCGATCGACGCCGCCGAGACGTTGCCGTAGGCCGTCTTGAACTCCGACGCGTGGTCGCCGACGAACGTCAGCATCGCGCGCAGATCCTTCAGGTCGAGCAGCGGCAGCCCGCGGTCGTCCGCGATCTTGAAGACGATCGCCAGAACGCCCTGCTGGGTGGGATTCAGGTTGAACAGCCGGCCGAGCAGCAGCGGACCGAGATCGGAGATGGTGGCGCGGACCGGGAATCCACCTTTCCCGAACACGTCCCAGAACACCGCCGGATTGGCGTGCCACGCCGGCTCCTGATGGCCAGTCGCCTCGAGCCGTGCCTTCATCTTCTCAGTCGCCGTCCCGGCCGCCGCCAGGCCGGAGAGATCGCCTTTGACGTCGGCCAGGAAGACCGGCACGCCGATGCGCGAGAACTGATCGGTCAGCAGCTGCAGCGTCACCGTCTTGCCCGTGCCGGTGGCGCCGGTGATGAGGCCGTGGCGGTTTCCCATCTGCGGCCGGAACGCCACGTCCCGGCCATCGGCCGTTCTTCCGATCACGAACGGATCGCTCATGTGGTCAGCCCCAGATGCCCCATCAGCAGGCGGGCGAGCTCGGGTCCCTTGCCCTGCTCTTCATGCTTGAAATAGATGAACACGTCGCGCGACGACTCGGTCGCCCGCGCGATCGTGTCGCCCCAGCGCGCGATGTCGTCGGGCGTATAGCCCTCGTCGCGCAGCCGGAAGTACGCGTAGTCGGCCGTGACACGCACCGGCGTCGACAGCTTCTCGCTGTCGGCGACACACAGCGCGTAATTGCGCGCGGTCAGCCGCGAGAACACGTCTTCCTCGAGCCACGACGGGTGCCGGAACTCGAACGCCGCCCGCGCCTTCGCCGGCAGCTCCGCGAGAAAGGCATCGAGCAGCGCCGTGTCCTTCTTCAGATTCGGCGGAAGCTGGAACAGCAGCGCGCCGAGCTTGTCGCCGAGCGTGCCCGCGACGAGACAGAACGACTCGACGAGCGCACCGGTGTTCTTCAGCCTGTTGTCGTGCGTGATGCGCCGCGGCGCCTTCAGCGTCAGCTTGTAGGGCGACGGCGTCTGCGCCGCCCAGCCGCTCACGATCTTCTCGTTCGGCATCCGGTAGAACGTGTAGTTGATCTCGACCGTCGGAAATCGCGCGGCGTAATACGGCAGCATCTTCGCCGCCGGCAGATCGCTCGGGTAGAAGCTGCCTTTCCATTCGGGGTAGTTGTAGCCAGAGGTGCCGATCCAGATCATCTCGTCGAACGACTGTAAACTAAGATTGATGCGTGCCTCTATCGGTTTTTTCCTCCTGGCGCTTCTGTTCGTCTCCTGCGGCAGCTCGTCCGACCAGCGCACGTACCCGGTGCGCGGACAGGTCCTCTCGCTGGAGCCGGCGCGGCACGTCGTCACGCTGAAGCACGACGAGATCAAGGGCTTCATGCCGGCGATGACGATGCCGTACGACGTGCGGGACGCGAAGGCGCTCGACGGCGTGGCGCCCGGCGATCTCATCGACGCGACGCTCGTGGTCTTTTCGAACGGCGCGTATCTGTCGAACATCAGGAAGGTCGGCCAGGCGCCGCTCGAGAAACCTTCCGCGGACACGGCGGCCGCCACTGGAACAACGTCCGCGTCATCCGGCTTCGAGCTGCTGAACCCGGGCGAAGCCGTTCCGAATGCCGCCTTCGTCGATCAGGACAACCGGCCGCGCCGCTTCGCCGACTTCCAGCGCTCGCGGCTCGTCGTCACGTTCATCTACACGACCTGTCCGATGCCGACGTTCTGCCCGCTGATGGACCGGCAGTTCGCGGCGATGCAGCAGCCGCTGGCCAGCGACCCGTCGATGGCCGACGTGCGGCTCGTCACGGTCAGCTTCGATCCCGCGACGGACACGCCGGCCGTGCTGAAGGCGCACGCGCAGAAGCTGCACGCGGATCCGCAGCGGTGGACGTTCCTGACGGGCGACCGCGACGAGATCGACCGTTTCGCCGCGCGATTCGGCGTCTCCGTCGCGCGCGCGCTGAAAGATCCGCGCGACATCACCCACAACCTTCGCACCGCGATCGTCGACGGCGACGGCAAGCTCGTGAAGCTGTACACCGGCAACGACTGGACGACGGAGCAGGTGCTCGCCGATCTGAAGAGCGTTGGGCGGACGAGTACGTAGTGTCCGCCTTCCGCCTTCGCGGAACGCTTCGGCGGACCGCCGTAGCCTTGGCGGAGGCGGTCAGGCGGCCCGTGGCCGCGGCGCGAGCCTGCCGGCCTCCTTCACACGGCGCGAGCGGCGCCTGATCGCGCGGCTGGACACGCCGCGCAAGGTTCAGACGTTCCTCAACGAGCTGCCCTACAACGAGGAGCCGCACGGCCGCGCGACGCTGCGCAGCTTTCGGGGGGTCGTCCGCCGCGGGTGCGCGCACTGCCTCGAGGCGGCGCTCTTCGCCGCGGTCGTGCTCGAGCAGCACGGCTACGCGCCGCTCGTCCTGAGCTTCGAGTCGATCGACGCGCTCGATCACGTCATCTTCGTGTACCGCCGCGGCAACCGCTGGGGATCGATCG
>Ga0114129_10003998_pt1 | contig 20827 bp, 17 predicted proteins | sample RhiMetdeltSRZDD1_FD_80071 | JGI IMG/M metagenome (GOLD analysis project Ga0114129, IMG submission 80071) | Populus rhizosphere microbial communities from Tennessee, USA - Rhizosphere MetaG P. deltoides SRZDD1 (version 2) (version 2) | ecosystem: Host-associated > Plants > Roots > Rhizosphere >... | reverse complement strand
CAACCACGGCCGACCAAAGGCTCACGCCAATCGCGTAGAGAAGTCGTGTGCGACGCATGCAGACTCCCGGAGATAGGGAGACAGGCTCACATGGATGGTGCCCTGTGTCACCCTCACGGCCGCACCGAAATCGGGCGTCGGGGTGAACAACATGTGAAGGCTGCCGCGGTTGTCGAAGCTGCTCGCGTAGTGCCACATCGGCCGACTCCGGTCGGTCTAACAATTAGTCGGGTCAACTCGACAGCCGGATACTCGACCGGCGGCTGCAGTCTAGCGCGGCGGCCAGGCCGATTCAACGCGGGAGACACGAGCAGCGGCACTAGTTGCCGAAATAGGCAGTGGACAGCGGACGTGATATACAGAACTCGATAGCGCGATTACGCCTGCGAGCGTCGCAGCATATCCGGTTCACCGGAGTCCGGTACCGGACTCGAGCTGATCGAGCAGACTCCGCAGGCCCCGCCGCCCTGGGTCAGAACGTGGGTACAGATCATCAGGCCTTGCCCGGCAAGCGCCGCGGCAGACCGTCGTACTCCCAGGCGGTTCGCGAATGGGCCTGGCAGTGGGGCGTCAGATTCTAATTCGGCGTTGGGTGCTTGGGGTTTGCTTTGCCCGAAGGAACTGGTTGGCCGACTTCCGCGGCCGGGCGATCGACGAAAGCACGTATTTCCATGAGGCTCCTTCGCACCAAGGCGCCTGTCGTCCCTCCAATTCCAACAGTCCCCGTTTGAATCACCTCGAACGCGGTGATCGCGGCATTGATCAAGTTCCGCATTTCATTTGACTGTCCATCGCGGTTGACCCGCTCCGCGCGCGAGTACTCAGTGACCGCGCCCGCGATGGCGTCATCAAGACATCGGTTCAGCGTACGAAAATCGTCCGTGGCGATGGGAGCGCCCGTTTCCATTGCCAGATCGGTGACGGACTGGCAGACATCGCCATAGTCGTGCACGACCTGCGACACGGTGAACCCATGAACCAAGAGGTCGTGCCCATGCTTCATCGCCCCTTTGCTGATCTCGTTGGTGTTCGACGGTCCGTCGCGGAGCGCGCCGACCAGTTGATCTAGAAAGAGCGGGACTCCATGATCGCTTTGGGTTTTTGTAGCCCCTGTAGCCTCCGCTATAGCGCCTCTAGCCCCTCTAACCTCCTCTAAAGCGATCCTCGTGACCACCTTCACCTGGCAGCGGCGGATGAGTTCTTCGCGATTCTCACCGATGAATTCGTGAAGCTTGAGATTGGCCATGGAGTGAATCGTACGAAAGACGCGACCGCATGGCTGTCCAAAAGAGGACAGGGGCCAATTCATTCCATTGCAACTGGGAAATCCGGTTGGTAGCATGTCCGCCCACAGGAGGGTTTATGGTCAGACGCTTGGGATTTGTACCGCTGCTTGTCGGCGTGCTCTCGGTAACGCCGGGTTCCGTGGCGTTGGCTCAGCGTCCGGCGGGTGACGCGGCATCGTTTGCGGCGTACGTGTCGACCGGCTATCGCGTCACCCCCAACGTCACCTACATAACCGCGAGCGGCACGGAGCTGAAGCTGGATTTTTATCGTCCGGCCCAGGCATCGGGACCGCTGCCGACCGCTATCTTCATGCACGGCGGTGGGTATCGCGTGACGTCAAGGAAAGAAGCGAGCGCGCTGAGCGTCATGCCGTACTTGCAGATGGGATGGAACGCGGTCAACGTCGAATATCGTGGTAGCGGCATCGCGCTCGCGCCGGCGGCGGTCGAAGACGCGCGCTGCGCCCTCAGGTGGGTCATCAACAACGCGAAGGAATACAACGTCGACACCGAGCGCATCATCGTGACGGGGCAGTCGGCGGGGTCGCATCTGGCGCTCATGACGGGGCTGGCGCCCGCGTCGGCAGGCTTCGATCGCAACTGTCCTGGCGCGGCTCCGCTCAAGGTCGCTGCGGTTGTGAGCTGGTACGGCGTGTTCGACTACACGACGCTCGTCGATGACCCGAAGCGCGACTACGCGATTACGTGGATTGGCGGACAGCCGAACTACAAGGACGTCGCAGCGCGCGTGTCGCCGATGACGTACGTCCGCGCCGGCCTCCCGCCCGTCATTGCGATTCATGGCGACGCGGATCCGATCGTGCCGTACGACCAGGAAGTGCGCGAGATCGACTCGCTGAAGAAGGCCGGGGGCGTCGCCGAACTGGTGACGATCCCCGCAGGTGGGCACGGAAACTTCCCCCGCGACGAGGTCCTGCGCGCGTGGACCGCGATTGAAGCCTTCCTCGCGAAGAACGTGATCAGCAAGGCGACTGCGACTTCCGCCGCCCGGTGAGGGTTAGGGGGTTAGGGGGAAGGGGTTAGGGGTTAGGGGGAAGGGGTTAGGGGGAAGGGGTTAGAGGGTAGGGTAGCAAGGAGAAGCCATTAACCACCAACCACCATCCACCAACCCGGAGCGGGCGGGACTATGCGCCACCTGCGCGCACGCGCAGGTGGTGACCTCATCACGAGGATCGGTGTTTTATCTCTGTCGTCTATCGTTCACCGATCCGCGCTTCGCTCGATACCCGCCGCTGCCCGTCCTCCAATGCGTCGGGTATGAACCTCGAGTCCCGAATCCCAAATCCCGAATCCCGAGTCCCGAGTAGTGTCCCGCATCCTCCTCACCAGCTGGGGATCGTTCGGTGACGTGTATCCCTACGTCGGCATAGCGCTCGCCTTGAAGGATCGCGGCCATCAGCCCGTGCTGGCGATGCCGGAGTTTTACCGCGCCGCGGTTGAAGGTCTTGGCCTCGAGTTTCACCCGGTTGGCCCGCAGATCGATCCGGAGGACCGGGCGACCATTGCGCGGATGATGGATCCGATCAAGGGAGCGGAGGCGATCGTTGCCGGGCTGCTCATGCCCTCGCTGCGCGCCGACTACAAAGCCCTCGAAGCCGCCGCACGTGGCGCCGATCTGATCGTGACGCATCCAATTACGTTTGCCGCACCAATCGTCGCCCAGTCCCACCGGCTTTCATGGGTATCGACAGTCCTCGCGCCGATCTCTTTTTTTTCCGCCATAGAAGTGCCGGTTCTTCCGGCGGCCCCTCGTCTCGTTCATCTGCGGCGGCTCGGACCCTGGGTCGGGCGCCTGATTGGGCATGCCGTGCGACGTGCGACGAGGCGATGGATGGAGCCGGTTCACACGCTGCGAGCCGAGCTCGGCCTGCCCCGGGGCGCCCACCCGCTTTTCGAAGGGCAGTTTTCGCCGACGCTTACGCTGGCATTGTTCTCGCGCGTGCTTGGATCGCCGCAGCCGGACTGGCCGTCGAACGTCGTGACCACCGGCTTCGTCTTCTACAACGGTCCCGATGCGATGCAACCCGATCTCGAGGAGTTTCTGGCCGCGGGTCCTCCGCCCGTCGTGTTTACCCTGGGTACATCGGCTGTCGGCGCTGCGGGAAGCTTCTATGAGGAGAGCGTGAAGGCCGTTGCACGGCTTGGCGTACGTGCTGTCCTGCTCACCGGAGGCTTCGAGCAGAATCGGCCCAAGGGCGCTTTGCCGCGTGATGTGATGGTGATCGATCGCGCGCCACACCAGCTCCTGCTGCCGCGTTCGAGCGCCGTGGTGCACCAGGTGGGTGCGGGGACGACGGGGCAGGCGCTGCGGGCGGGTCGGCCGATGCTGGTCGTGCCGCACGGTCACGATCAGCCGGACAACGCGTTCCGTGTCGTAAACCTCGGTGTCGCGCGGACGGTGTGGCCAGCGGCGTATCGGGAACGGCGGGTTGCGCACGAGCTGGGTATCCTCCTTGGAAGCGACGCATACCGGGCCCGTGCGTCCGAGGTTGCGGCGATCGTTCGCGCGGAAGGAGGGGCGGTTGCCGCAGCCGCCGGCGTCGAAGGCGTACTCCGGGTGAGTGCCTGAGGAAGACCATCGAAACAGTTGACACGGCCTTGTGCTACTCTCTGGCCCGGCAACGCGAACAGCTCCAAGTTCATCACTTCCAGAGAAGGAGAACCTAGATGGGTAAGACGATTCGTATTTTTGCGGCGCTCGCGCTGTCGGCGCTCGCCTCGACCCCGGCTTTTGCGCAGGGTGCGCCACCGGCACCTGGCGGACAGGGCGCGGGCCGTGGTCCGGCCGCACCGCCGCAGCCGATGTCGTTCTTCATCACGAGCACGCCTAAGGGCGACGGCGCCAACTACGGCGGGCTCGCCGGCGCGGACGCGTACTGCACGCAGCTCGCGACTGCGGCAGGGCGTGGTGGTGTGACATGGCATGCCTACCTCAGCCAGTCGGCAAAGGACGGAATGCCCGCGATCAACGCTCGCGATCGTATTGGCGCCGGCCCTTGGTACAACGCGAACGGCCAGATGATCGCCCGGGACCTCGGGACGCTTCATGGCGACACGATCGATCAGGCGAGGACGGGCAACGCTCTCGGCAAGCAGATCACACTCAGTGAAAAGAAAGAGCGTGTCAACGGCGTAGGCGACATGCCGAACCAGCATGACGTCCTGACCGGCTCGAGACCTGACGGCACCGCATTCCCTGACGCGATGGACCACACGTGCAACAACTGGACGAGCAACAACATGGGCACGGCTCAGCTCGGCCACCACGATAAACAGGGTGGCGGCAACTCCTCGTGGAACTCCGCGCATCCCTCACAGGGCTGCAGCCAGGAGGCGCTCGTGCGCACGGGCGGCGCGGGCCTGCTGTACTGCTTCGCCGTGAATTAGCGAGAATTCCCCGAGCGACGGTTTCTGATCCGCGACCCTGGCGCTCCGGCGCCAGGGTCTTTTTTTTGATCCCGCCGCTTCATGGCGACGGCACCGCGTCTGCACGGGATCGTGGCTCAGGAGGACTCATTCATGAGCCACAGCTTCGACGTCGATCAAATCCTCCGCAAGGCGCAGCCGATCACCAAGCAGACCGCCCACGAGGTGCAGCCATTCGCCCACCTGGTGCACATGCCGATCGCATTGGATCGCAACGCCTGCAAGGAAAGCGTTGAGAATCTCAATCAGGTGCTCGCAGACACGATGACCTTGCGGGACATGTACAAGAAACACCACTGGCAGGTCGCCGGTCCGACCTTCTACCAGCTCCACCTGTTGTTTGACAAGCATTACAAGGAGCAGAACGACCTGGTGGACATCCTTGCCGAGCGGATTCAGCTGCTCGGCGGAATCAGCCTGGCGATGGGGCACGACGTGGCTGAGACGACACTCATTCCGCGGCCGCCGCGAGGACGAGAGCCGGTGCCGGTACAGATTTCACGGCTGCTTCATGGGCACGAAGTTGTGCTGCGCGAGGCGCGGGCGATGGCCCGAATTGCGTCGCAGGGCGGCGACGAGGGGACCAACGACGTTCTGATCGGCGAGGTCATTCGCACGAACGAGCTGCAAGTCTGGTTCGTGGCCGAGCATGTCGTCGATCTGCCGGTAGTGACGGTGGATCCGAAGGGGAACGTCGATATCTGAGCGAGCGTGCGCGCCCTGCGGGCAGGGATGTCACGCAACCGCTGACGAGGTGGCGGAAGCCATCACACGATCGATTACCTCGAACAGCTCGACCGGCTTGATTGGCTTCGCGACGTAGCGGTCCATGTCGGCGTCCATGCACCGTTGACGGTCGCCCTGCATCGCATGAGGCTGGCGGTCCGGTGTCTCGCGCGCGCCGATGACCTGGCGTATTGCGCGCAGTAGCGCATGCTGGGCGATCGGTTTCACCAGGTACCCGTTCACGGGTACTTCCTCAGCGCGATCGTCGCGATCGTACGGCTGGTCGTGCGACGTCAGCAGCAGCATGGCGGACGTCGAGCAGGTTTTTGAGTTGCTCAGCGCCCCGGCGATTTCGATGCCCGTTGCGCCGGGGAGATTCATGTCGATGAGCGCAAGCGCAAAGGGCTGCTGGGCGGTCTCGGCCGCTCGCAGCGCCTTTTCGCGGTTGGCCGCGGCTCAGAGACCGGCGCGAAATTGACAAGAAACCACACGATCTGCCCGCGTGGGTCGATGTGCGGTGTGCGGATCCGCACACTTAGAGCTGAAGAAGGAGGAAGGGGTTAGGGGTTAGGGGTTAGGGATCAGGGGTTAGGGGTAGGGGTTAGGGATCAGGGGTTAGCGATCAGGGGTCAGGGGGTAGGTCACACCAGGGCTGGCGACGAGGCGGCAGCGATGACTCGATCGATCACCTCGAACAGCTCGACTGGTTTGATTGGCTTCGCGACGTAGCCGTCCATATCCGCTTCCATGCACCGTTGCCGATCGCCCTGCATCGCGTGGGCGGTGAGCGCCACGATCGGCACGCGTGGGAGAGAGGCGTCGCGCTCCCGCCCTCGTATCGCGGTCGTCGCCTCGAAGCCGTCCATTTCCGGCATCTGCAGGTCCATGAGCACCAGATCGAAGTCGCCCGCCCGTAACGCGTCGACCGCGTCGCGCCCGTTGGTGACAAGAACCGGTGTGTGACCCCGCCGCTCGAGGAGATGCTGTGCGAGTCTCTGGTTGACCAGGTTGTCTTCTGCGACGAGCACGCGCAGACTGCGCGCGGCGCGCATGGGCGTGACCGCAGGCGCCACGGGCTTGGAATCAGGCGCCGTGTGGCCGCCTATCGCGCGGCGAATGGCGTTGAGGAGCGCGTGCTGGCCAATCGGCTTCACCAGACACCCGGCAATTGTCGTATCGCCCGTGCGCGCATGCGTCTGGTCGGCCGACGTCAAGAGCAGGATCGGCGCCAATGCGCAGCTTCGGGAGTTTCGCAGCGCGGCGGCTATCTCGTCGCCCGATGACCCTGGAACGTGCATGTCGATGAGTGCGAGGGCGAACGGTGTGGATGCGGCATCAGCCGCACGCAAGGCCCCGGCATGATCGGCGGCCTCAACGGCAATCATGCCCCAGCTCGCGAGCAGCTCGACCAGGATCCGGCGGTTCGTGGCGTTGTCGTCGACGACGAGTGTTGACATGTTCAACAGCTCGTCGCGCTGCGGAAGGACGTGGACTGAGACGGGCCGTTGGCTCACCGGCAGGGCGACGACGAAGTAGAAGGCGCTCCCGCGGTGCGGCTCGCTCTCCACCCCAATCCGGCCGCCCATCAGGTCCACGAGCTGCTTGCAGATCGTCAAGCCCAGCCCGGTTCCACCGTACTGCCGCGTGGTCGATCCGTCGCCCTGTGTAAAAGCGCTGAAGATCGCCCTCTGTTTATCGAAGGCGATGCCGACGCCGGTGTCCTCGACCGTGACCCGCATCGACGTCCTGTCTTCGGCAAGCGGTTCGCATTCGACACGAACCACAATCTCACCGTGCTGGGTGAATTTGATCGCATTCCCGACCAGATTGGTCAGAACCTGCCCGAGGCGGAGCGGATCGCCGACCAGCGCGTCCGGAACGTCGGGCCGGACATGGATCATCAGCTCCACCCGCTTGGCGTGCGCTCGCAGCGATAGCGGCTTCAGCGTCTCATCCAGCATTGTCCGCAAGGAGAAGTCGATCGCGTCGACGTTCAGCTTGCCCGCTTCGATTTTCGAGAAGTCGAGGATGTCGTTGATGATGACGAGCAACGTGTCCGCGGATTGATGCACGGTCTGCAGGTACTCGCGCTGCGCCGGCGTGAGCGCGGTGTTCATCGCCAGTTCGGTCATGCCAATGATGCCGTTCATCGGCGTGCGGATCTCGTGGCTCATATTCGCGAGGAACTCACTCTTGGCGCGGCTGGCATCCTCGGCTATCTGCTTGGCGGCGGTAAGCTCCACCGTGCGCTCGCGCACCTTCAGGTCGAGGTCTTCGGTCAGCTGCTGCAGCTCGCCGTTCAAATTGTCGCGAGCCGCGAGCGACTGTCCGAGCTCGCGGTACGACTGCGACAGCCGCTCCTGCATCCGGTTGACGTCATCGACCAGGTCCGCCACCTCGGCGAGCGAGGTTGCCTGCGGGAGCGCCATCGGCGCCTGGTGCAACGTAATGTGCCGCACGACCTTGACGAGCTCCTCGAGCGGCTCGGTGACCGAGGCAGAGAAGCGCCCGGCCGCCAGCACGGCGCCGCAAAGTGCCAGTCCGATCAGCGCCACCGTGAACGCGTAGTACGGCGTCGTCTGCACCTGCATGCTGACGACGGGCTCGTCGACGAAGATCTTCCAACCGCTGCCCGCGAGCGTGGCGACGGCGGCTGCGTGACTGGCGCGCTGTCCCGATTCCCCCGCTGGAAGGTAGTCATACGTTGCGGTGGCGAGCCCAGGATTGGCGGCCACGAGCGGATCGTTGGAGAGATCCTCCATCACGCGTCGGCCGGAACCAGCGCTGACCGATATCACGTGGTGGCCATTGTCGACGACCGTGATCTTGGAGTCAGGCGAGCCGCGGTAGCCTTCGACGAACTCCTGCAGCTTTGACAGATCGAGTGTGGCTGCCAAAATGCCCGTCACGGTGTTATCTGGCTGGACGACGGGTGCCACGATGTAAACCGAGAGCGTCCCGTCAGAGCGTGCAATCAGCACATCGGAAATCACCGGTTGACGTGTCCGAAGCGTCTCGGGAAAAAATGCCCGCTCCCTGATGCCGCGTACGCGGAGGGGAGAATCGAGGGGTACCGGGATGCTGCCCTCGACGAATGTGCCCGCGGCATCGAACAGGTTCACGCGCCTGATGGCAGGGTAGACCTTGGCGAAATCGCGCAGAATCCTGGCGCGATGACCCGGATCGGTGTCGGTGACGAGCATTGTCGCGAGAGCGCTGGCCGCGCGCGTGTGCTGCTCGAGGTGTTCGTTCAAGTGATCGCGCGCTGTTCCAGCGATGAGTTGGAGCTGGGCGCGACCTTCGGCTTCCTGGCGACTTGACAAGAGTTGGCTGGTCACGGCGCTGAGGAGCAGCACGGGGACGACGGCCGCAAGCACGAAAGCTTCGAAGGCGTAAGCGCGAAGGCGCCGCGGTCGACCGGCAAGACGATCGACGAACACAGAACGTTGCGACACCATTGCGGCGCCGAGCGTGGCCAGGACCACCCCGAGCAGGCCGTTGAGCAGCGACTGAAACGCCAGTGGCAACGTGGGCATCGTGCTTTCCGCACCGAGCCAGTCGGGACGGAAGACGAACGCGCTCGCCGCGGCGATCCAGAAGCATGCACCCGCCAGGATCGGCGATTGTCTACGTCGGGCCGTGATCCCGATGACGAGCGCCTCGAGCGTCAGTATTGCGACGCGCACAGAAACGCCGGCGACGAACGGACCGGTCGTGAGAAAGGGCGAGCATGCAATGAGGGATGCCAGTACGCCGACCCACGGGCCAAGCAGGATGGCGATGGGCAGCGTCACGATCCGGCCGACGGCGAAAGGGAATGACCAGCGCGTGACGGCGTAGTTGACGACTAGACCGACCGCACCCGCCAGGATCGCGACGGCGACGCGTTTGAGATGTGGTTTCACGGAAGTTCCTGAGGTGCCGTGCACCATTCATTCCACTGAATTGGCGATCGAGATGCCGCAATTTCCTGGACAATTGCGGTCGCAGGTCGTCAACTCGTGCGAGTGCGCCGGCGAGTGTGCGGGCTGGTGTGCAGGAACGCACACCGGGGCTCACGAATCAAGGACTGCCCCGAGGCTCTTGCTGCGTAAGGCAATGCAGCGTGCCCAGACCCCACACGAGATCCACGGCATGAATACCGACGACGCGATGTAAGGGCAGGAGGTCTGCTAGGACGTTCAAGGCAGCGCGATCGTTCGGATCGTTGAATGTCGGAACGAGCACGACGCCATTCGCAATGTAGAAGTTGGCGTAGCTGGCGGGAAGCCGCTCGCTGTTCATGATCACCGGCCGCGGAAACGGCAGCTTCACGATCCGCAGGGGAAGGCTCGTCGTGCGCGAGGCGAGCTCGAGCCGCCGCAGGTTGTCGATCGATCGCGCATGGTTCTCATCCGCGGGGTCGTCTTCAACGGCGATGACGAGCGTGTCGGCGGAGACGAACCGCACCACATCGTCGATGTGGCCGTGTGTGTCGTCGCCGACGCATCCTTCTCCAAGCCAGATCGTGCGGGTCACCCCGAGCCACTGGGCGAAGGCGCGCTCGTAGTCGTCGCGCGTCATCCCTGGATTGCGCACCTGGACATCGCTGAGCAGCCATTCTTCGGTGACGAGCATCAGGCCGTTGCCGTTCACCTCGACGCCGCCCCCTTCGAGCACCAGCCGTTCGCCGTCAGGGCGACGCGGTTCGACGCGAGGCAGACCCGTGATGTCCGAGACTGCCACGCCGACCTCCGCATCGTGCGTCCAGTTCGGATACTTCGCCCACCCGTTGAACGCCCAGTTCACCAGCACCACGCGACCGCGCTCGTCGATCGTGCCGGTAGGCGCCGAACCGCGAAGCCAGACCCGGTCCGTGGGGACCAGGTGCAGTCGGATGCGATCGCTGCGTACGTCATGCGCATCGAGCGCGAGACGGGCACTCTCCAGCACTGCGTCGTCGTGGCAGAGGATCTCGAGCGGCTCGTGCGGCGCGATCGCGCGAGCGATCTCCGCGTAGACCCATGGAATGGCGCCAAGCTTTCCCGGCCAGTCGGGCTCGTGATGCGGCCAGCTGATCCAGGTTGCGCGATGCGGCTCCCACTCGGCCGGCATCCGAAGCAGAGGAATGTTCACTCTTCTCTGTTCTCGCTTCTCAGTTCGTGTTCATTTTCAGGTTCGGTGCTCTGTTCGACGTTCAGGTTCGATGTTCGTGTCGAATTCGAACCCCGAATGCGGAACCGAACACCGAACGTGAACACGAACAGACAAGCAAGCATCGAGAAGTGTGAACGCCACGACTTCGTCAGGTGCCGATATATCGACTCAGGATCGCGCCATACGCGTCGACGCGGCGATCGCGGAGGAAGGGCCAGTTGCGGCGTACCGATTCGATGAGACCCGGATCGCAGCGGGCGATGACGATCTCCTCGCTCTCCCCGGCTTCGACGACGTAGCGGCCGAACGGATCCGCGATGAACGAGTGGCCGAAGAAGGTGATGCCCCTGGTACCCGGCTCGTCCTCGTGGCCGATGCGGTTCGGCGAGGCGACATACACGCCATTGGCGATCGCGTGCGACCGTTGAATCGTTCGCCACGCCTCCACCTGCGCGACGCCCCATTCGTCCTTCTCGGCCGGATGCCATCCGATCGCCGTGGGGTAGAAGAGCACCTGCGCGCCGAGGAGCGTGGTGATGCGTGCCGCCTCGGGATACCACTGGTCCCAGCAGATCAGCACGCCGATCGTCGCATAGCGCGTCTGCCAGACCTTGAAGCCGTTCGCCTCACCAGGCTTCTCACCGTGATAGTCGAGGTGTCCGTCTCCCGGCGTGAAGTAGTACTTCTCGTAGAACAGGGGGTCGTCCGGGATGTGCATCTTTCGATAAACGCCGAGCAGAGCGCCGTCCGCGTCGATGACAGCGGCCGAGTTGCGATAGACACCGGCGGTCTGGCGCTCGAAGATCGGGACGACGATGACGATAGCCAGTTCGCGCGCGATCACCTGCATTCGCTCGGTGGTCGGGCCGGGAATCGGCTCCGCCAGGTCGAAGCGGTCGGACTGCTGCGCCTTGCAGAAGTAGGGCGCGTTGAAGAGCTCCTTCAGGCAGACGATCTGCGCCCCCTTCCGCGCCGCGTCACGAACCAGACGCTCGGCGCGCGCGACGTTGCCGGCGATGTCGTCGGTCGCGTGGTCTTGGATGATTCCGATGGTGAAGGGGCTGTCCGCCACGGGACTATGTTCTCTCGGTAAATCCCAAAACCCAAATCCCAAATCCCAAATCAAAACGGTTGCCTTTTGGGATTTCGCCTTGGGATTTGGGTTTTGGGATCTGGGATTTGGGGTTTACCGGCGTAGCCGTATAGACTACGCGGAGTGACCAGCCGCCCGACCGCCTCGTCGATTACGACCATGCGCACGACTCGTATGGAAATGCGGGCGTGTGTAGAGAGAAGGGTCGGCCGGACGAGAGCCTGCAGTTGATGTAAGCAGGCCGCAAGGCAAGGGATACAAAACCCGTCGACCCCACGAGGTCGGCGGGTTTTTTTTGTCCACGCGGGTCGTGTCCGGTATTTCCGCCTTCGGCTTCGGCGAGACCTCGCCGTGGCTCGCAGCCCAAAGGCGGGTAGCCGGACCTCGCGTGGAGCATGAGGAGCAATCGTGAACGGCAACTACGCTTTTGTCGTCGATCGGGATTCGGCCAGTGTGGCCGGCACTGCGCAGCGTCCGCTGCAGGTGGCCCTGCTTGGCTTCGGCACGGTCGGGCGGTCCGTCACTCGGATCCTCGTCGAGCGCCCCGAGCTTGGAGGGCGGCTGCAGCTCACGCATGTCTTCAACCGTCGCGTGTCGCGAAAGAGAGCGGACTGGGTCCCTGAGTCCGTGACGTGGACAGAAGATCTCGACGAGCTATTCGCGTCAAACCCCGATGTCATCGTCGAAGTGGTGGGCGGGGTTCGTCCCGCAGGCGACTGGGTGCGGCGCGCCCTCGAGCGCGGCATTTCCGTCGTGACGGCAAACAAGACGCTCCTCGCCGCCGACGGCCCGGCGCTGTTGCATCTGGCGGCTTCGACAGGCGCGCAGATCAGATTCGAGGCAGCCGTCGGGGGTGGCGTCCCGCTTGTGCAGGGTGTCCGTGAGGGCTTGGCTGGCGACACCCTCACGCGGGCGATCGGCATTCTCAACGGCACGTCGAACTACGTCTTGAGCCGGATGAAAACCGGAGACGAGTCCATGGGCGCGGTGCTCGACGAGGCGCGACGCCTGGGCTACGCAGAGGCCGATCCGAGCGCCGACATCGACGGCGATGATGCGGCGGCGAAGCTCGTCGTGCTGGCCGGCATCGCTTTCGGACGCCACCTGCCGCTGGCCGCGGTGCCGCGGCGATCGATCAGATCGATTACCGCTGCCGACTTCCGGTATGCGGCACGCCTTGGCTGCACGATTCGCCAGATCGCCCTCGTCGAAGTCGCTGCAGACGGGACTGATGCCCTTCACGCGTTCGTCGGTCCGGCGCTCGTGCCCGCCGGTTCGAGCTTTGGCCGCAACGATGGCGCCGACAACATCGTCACGCTGTGCGGACGGTACGGCGGCTCGAGCAGCTTCAGCGGCGCAGGTGCCGGCGGGGCCGCGACGGCGGTTGCGGTTGTCTCGGACCTGCTGGCGCTCGCGGAACGTCGGACCTCAGGTCCAAACCGGGCGCCTGGTCCAAAAGCACCCGGCCGACCCGTCGGCGCATGGAGGCCAGGAACCGTTGTCGCTACGTCCGAAAGACCCTACTACGTCCGTTTCGTCGTCCGGGACGCGCCGGGGATCCTGGCATCGATCGCCTCGGCGCTGGCGCGGGAAGGAATCAACCTCGACGCGGTGCTGCAGGATCCCGGGTATCCCAGAGAGGCGCTTGTGTTCGTCGTAACGGTCGAGCCGTGTGAGGAATTCGCGCTCGAAACGGCTCTTAGGACGATTGCCGACGCCGATTGCCATTCGGAGGCGCCCCTTGCCCTGCCGATGCTGCTAGGCGTATGATTTTCCGAATGTTTTTAGGTTCCTTGCCGGTTTTTTGTGTGGCCGTCCCTGTGCCGCGTGCCTGCGCGTACGTCTGTATGTGTTACAGCATGGCTCGTGCGACCTGGTCGATGGCATAACGGTCCCGGTAGGACACCGACATCACCAGGCCCGCCGACCAGAACGGTTTCGGCGGGCCTTTTACTTTTAGATGGGCGATTGATGGTTGGTGATTGGTGACCAATCACTTGATCACGAATGACAAACCACAAAAACAGTGTGAGCAATGAGATAGTCGTTCCCGGTTCCGTTGCCAACCTTGGCGGCGGGTTTGACACGCTTGCCGTGGCGGTCCAGCTTTACCTGCGCGTGCGCATCGTGGATGTGCGTGCCGACGGTGGAGCGCGGCTCGTCGTAGTGAACAGCCGGCCGCCGGTGAGCGGCGAGAACGCAGTGGAGTGCGCGTTCGCCGCGATCGCGCGGCGCGCAACCGCCCCCGCGCCAACCGTGTTCGTCGACGTCGAGAGCGACATCCCGATGGCCGCCGGTCTTGGCAGCAGCGCCGCGGCGTCAGTGGCTGGCTTGCGGGTGTTCGAGGAAGTGACCGGCCCGGTCCCCGAGACCACACTGCTGGCGGTGGCGACATCGCTTGAAGGGCATGCCGACAACGCGGCGGCGGCGCTGCTTGGCGGCATGACGTCAGTTGTCGAAAGCGAAACGGCAAACGGCGAGCTGCACGCGCTCCGATGGGCGTGGCCCGAGGATCTGCGATTGATTGTGGCGACGCCGTTCACCGGTCTCGCGACGTCCAAGGCGCGAGCGGCGCTGGCGCCGTCGGTGTCGCGACAGGACGCGGTGTTCAATCTGCAGCGGGTACTGTCTCTGGTGCACGCGCTGCAGCACGGTGAGTACGAGCGGTTACGCCAGGCGATGCAGGATCGCTGGCACCAGCCTGCGCGGGCGGCGCTGGTGCCACATTTTGACGCCGTGCTCGCGATTGACGATCCCGACGTGCTCGGCGCCTGCCTGTCGGGCGCCGGTCCATCGGTTGCGGTTCTAGCACGGCGCGACTTTGCGAGAGTTGAGCGGCTTCTGCAGTCGACGTGCGAAGCCGTCGGATCCCCGGTGACCGTCAGGACGCTTGCCGTGCACCAGTCATCGAACGTGATGCGCGACGCCATGGCATCCGCCCACGGGAGAACGTGATGAAATTCGTGTCAGGACTGACGTGTCATCTCTGCGGTGCCACGTATCCGGCCCAGGCGCTGTGGGTATGCGCGGAATGCCTTGGGCCGCTCGAGGTTACCTACGACTATCCGGCGATCAAGAAAGTGATCAGCCGCAAGGCGATCGAATCGCGCCCGCCGTCGTTGTGGCGATACCTGGAGCTGCTCCCTGTCGAATCGCCGAAGACCGGTTTCAATTCCGGCTTCACCCCGCTCGTCAAGGCCGACCGTCTCGCGCGCGAGCTGGGACTGTCCGAGCTGTACATCAAGGACGACTCGGTCAATCATCCGACGTTCTCCTACAAGGATCGGGTCGTCTCAATCGCGGCGACTCGCGCGGTGGAGCTCGGTTTCCCGGTCTTCGGATGCGCGTCGACCGGCAACCTTGCCAACAGTGTGGCGGCACATTCCGCGCGCCTGGGTCTCCCGTGTTACGTCTTCATCCCGAACGACCTCGAGCCGAACAAGATTCTCGGCTCGGCGATCTACGGACCGCACGTCGTGGCCGTCGAGGGTAACTACGATGATGTGAACCGGCTGTGCACGCAGATCGCGGATCGATACGGGTGGGGGTTCGCGAACATCAACCTGCGCAGCTACTATGCGGAAGGCGCAAAGACAATGGGCTTCGAGGTGGCGGAGCAGCTTGGCTGGCGCTTCCCCGATCATCTCGTGTCGCCGGTGGCCGGAGGGACGCTCTTGCCGCGCATTTTCAAGGGCCTTCGCGAATTTCGAGACGTCGGCCTCGTCGAAGGCAGGCTGCCACGGATACACGCGGCACAGCCCACGGGTTCGGCGCCCGTCATCCGTGCCCTCGAATCGGGCGCGGAATTTCCGGATCCCGTGAAGCCGAACACGATTGCGAAGTCGCTCGCGATTGGCAACCCGGCGGACGGCTTCCAGGTCATCAAGGTGGTGAACGAGACGGGCGGCGCCGGAGCCATGGTGGCGGACGACGAGATCCTCGACGCGATTCAGCTCCTTGCGCGCACGGAAGGGATCTTCACCGAACCGGCGGGTGGAACCACGCTCGCGGCCACCCGACAGCTGATCGAGCGCGGTGTCATCCGTCCGCACGAATCAGTGGTGGTCTGCATCACGGGCAATGGCTACAAGACCGCTGAAATCGTGCGCGACCGCGTCGCGGCGCCCACGCAGATCGGCCGCTCGCTGGCCGACTTCGATCGCGTGATTGGATCCCGCGTGAAGGTTCCGGCGTCAGTGTGAGTGCCATGTTCCCAGCATTCCTCAACCTGGAGTCGCGGCGCGTGGTGGTGGTGGGTGGCGGACAGGTCGCCGCGAGTAAGCTCGAATCGCTGTTAACCGCGGGCGCGCGGGTCACGGTTGTGGCGCCGGACATTCGCCCCGAGATCGAGCGCGAAGGCGTCGAGATTGTCCGGCGGGCGTTCGAGGAACACGATCTCGACGGCGCGTGGTGGGTGGTGGCGGCAGCGCCGCCCCATGTCAACCGGGAAGTGCAGGCGGCCGCCGAGACACGGCGTGTGTTCGTGAATGCCGTCGATGACCCGCGGCATGCGACGGCCTTTCTGGGTGGAGTGGTGAGGCGCGACGACGTCACGATCGCGATTTCGACCGACGGCCGTGCCCCGGCGCTGGCAGGCCTCCTGCGCGAAGCACTCGATGCGTGGCTGCCGCGCGATCTCGACGCGTGGATGAAGGCGTCGGATGACGCGCGTCGCACATGGCGCGAACAATTGGTACCGATGGAACAGCGACGCCCTCAATTGCTTGAGACCTTGAACAAGCTGTACGAGGGGAACAGGGGCAAATCCCAAATCCCAAATCCCAAAACCCAAACCCCAACGAGTACGAAAGCAGGTGCATTGTGATTTGGGATTTGGGATTTGGGATCCGGGATTCGACGGGGAGACGATGGTAGGCCGGGTCTCGCTCGTGGGCGCGGGTCCTGGCGACCCCGACCTCTGGACGCTGCGCGCGGTCCGGCATCTGCAGGAAGCCGATCTCGTCCTCTACGACGCGCTCGTGGATGCCCGCGCGCTGCGGCGGTTCACGAAGGCGCAGTGCTTCTGCGTGGGGAAGCGCGCGGGCCGAGAGAGCGTCCGCCAGGAAACGATTCATCGCCTGATGATTCGCGCGGCGCGCGCCGGAAAGTGCGTCGTCCGGCTCAAGGGGGGCGACCCGTTCGTGTTCGGACGCGGCGCCGAGGAGGCACTGGCACTCGCAATGGCAGGCATTCCCTTCGAGGTCGTGCCAGGCGTCAGCACGGCGATCGCGGCACCCGAGCTCGCGGGCATTCCGGTCACGCACCGTGGGGCGGCATCAGGCTTTCTCGTATTGTCGGGTCACGCCCCGGACGCGTTCGACGAGGGACTCGCGTCGATTCGACCGAATGCGCTGTCGCTCGTCGTGCTCATGGGGCTCACGGGTCGCCGTCAGCTCGCCGCGACGCTCGTATCGCGGGGCTGGAGGACGGACACGCCGGCCGCGATCGTCTGCGGCGCATCCACGCCCGACCAGTGGATATGGACGGGCGCGCTCGCCCAGCTCGGCGAGACCGATCCGCCGGAGGGCATTGCAGGTGTGATGGTGATTGGTGAAGTGGTGCGGGTTCGAGAAGCGCTGACGAGGGCGTCTGCCGCGTCCACGGAAGAAGAACCCGGGAGTAATGAGGTGAAGTATGGCCGCAATCGATGATCCGAAAACGATAGGCCGTGCGAAGCTGGATTTCGCCAGCGAGCACGACATCGACGAGTTCGTCGAGATGCTGGGCAAGTTCGAGAGCGGCGAGATGGCCCCCGACGTCTGGCGGCGGTTCCGACTCGTGCGCGGGACGTACGGTCAGCGTCAGGACGGCGTACAGATGATGCGCGTCAAGGCTCCGCAGGGAATCGTGTCCTCGCCGCAGATGCGCGCGTTTGCAGGTGTGGCCTCGCGCTACTCGCGCGGCTTCTGCCACATCACCACTCGACAGAACATCCAGTTCCATTTCGTCCTGCTGAAGAACGTCGAGTCGGCGATGCGCGAGATGGCCGCGGAGGGGTTGACCACGCGTGAGGCCTGCGGCAACTCGGTGCGCAACATCACCGGCTGCCCGTACGCGGGAACGTCCGAGAGCGAAATCTTCGATCCCTCGCCCTACGCGGAAGCGCTGACGCGCTATTTTCTGCGTCACCCGCTGAGTGGCGTGCTGCCGCGCAAGTTCAAGATGGCTTTCGAGGGCTGCACCGTCGATCACGCGGTGACTTCGATCAATGACATTGGCTGGCGCTCCCGCATCGTCGACGGCAGGAAAGGGTTCAGAGTGACGGTGGCAGGCGGCACGTCGATCCTCCCGGTCACAGGCTACGTGCTGTACGAGTTCCTGCCTGTCGAAGAGATGTTCAACGTGGCGGAGGCGGTCATCCGCGTCTTCCACAAGTACGGGGACTACAAACATCCGGCGCGGAACCGGATGAAATTCGTCATCCGGGCGATCGGCTGGGATGCGTTCAGGGCGCACTTCGAAGAGGAGTTGGCCGGTTTTCGCCGCGAAGGTGGTGCCAGCCTGCCGTTCAACCCCGCCGCGGTCGTGCCCGAGAGCGCGCCCGATTGGACACCCGCTGCCGCGCCGACATTGCAGAAAGTGGCCGCAATGGCGGTAACGCCGATGAGAGGCCCTGGAGTGCATCCCGGGACGGTGCGGCTCCAGCCGCTGCCGGACTCATACCTCCGATGGATGCGGAACAACGTGAGCAGGCAGCGCCAGGCCGGGTATTGCCACGTGATCGTGCGGCTGCCCCTTGGCGACTTCACTGCAGGTCAGATGCGCGTCCTCGCGGATCTCGCCGAGGCGTATGGCGACGGCACGATGCGGCTGACGGTGGAGCAGAACGTCCTCTTCCGGTGGATCAAGACGGAATCGATCGAACCGTTCTATCAGCGGCTCGCGGCCGCGGGACTCGGTGCGCCGGATGCCCTCACGCTCAGCGACGTCGTGAGCTGCCCCGGCGCCGAATCATGCCGTCTGGCGGTGACGCAGTCGCGCGGCCTCGGGCGCGTGCTCACCGAGTACTTCAGCGCCCGTCCGGACCTCGTCGATCTCGTTCCGTCCGGCATCATCCGGATCAGCGGCTGTCCGAACGGGTGCGGGCAGCATCACATCGGGTCCCTCGGTTTTCAAGGCAGCGTGCGGAAGGTCGGTGGGAAGGCGCTCCCGCAATACTTCGTGCTCGTGGGTGGCGGTGTTACTGATGAGGGGGCTCACTTCGGGAAGGTCGTCGCGAAGATCCCCGCGCGCCGGATAACGGATGCGGTGGATCGCCTTCTCGCGCTCTATCGTGAGCAGCGGGAAAGCGAAACCGAAGAACTCGGCGCATTCTACCGCCGCATCGCGCCCGCGGTGGCGACCGAGCGGCTCAAGGAACTTGTCGAGCTGCGTCCGGAGGACACCACCGCGGACGATTTCATCGATCTCGGCGAGAGTCAGGCCTTCGACCCCGTCGTCATGGACGGGGAGTGCTCTGCATAAACTTCCAACCGCCAACTTCCAACTCCCAAGCGGGAGCGCAAAGCAGAATTTCCTTGGGAGTTGGGAATTGGTAGTTGGGACTTGGGGAATGGGAGTCCGTCTTGCACCTCCGGTGCTCTACACGAGCATTTGGGAGGTCGTCATGGCGAATCGTAGGGGACGGGAGAGCAAGGAGCTCAAGAGGGCTCAGACCGCGCGCCGGGAAGTGCTCGAAGAGATCAGTTCGGAAATAGCCCAGAATCGCACGGAACCGACGTACCGCAATCCAAACCGCGACCAGGCGCGGGGCGACTGGGATCGGTCCGGGCGCCATACGGACGAGGAACGCAGCCGCGATCAGGGAAAAGACGGCGACGACGGCCTCGGGCCTAAGTAAATCCCAAATCCCAAATCCCAAGATCCAAATTCCTATCGCAAATCCCAGGAAGTCAAAGCTGGGATTTGGGGTTTGGGATTTGGGATCTGGGATTTACCGGTCCCGGTACCGTTCGATTCGCGGATCCGTCGTCTTCGGCTGTTCCGTGGCTCTCGGGTTGATGTCTCCGCTGTCAGGGACGTGCCGGTCCGTCTCCTCACCCGTCCCGAGCGAAGTCGAGGGGCCGCGGCCTTCGGGCTCGCCGTGCGCCCCCCCCAGCTCGCTCCCGGGGCTCGGAACCCTGGTGCGCTCGTAAGCGCCCGTGGCTGGCGTTGGAGGCGGCACAGGGCGCAGCGCGATGGCGTCGGAGCCGGCTTGCGGGGATGTGACCGCAAAGCCACTGGCTTCGCTCATCCAGACGCCGGTTTTCAGCCAGGGAGGTGTGCAGTACATCGGCAGATTTTCGTACACCGGCCGTCCGTTATAGGGCTTCGTGTCAGGCGCGAACGCGCGGTGCAGGCGCCGTTCGTACCGCAGCGCGTCGCTGTCATCCATCGCGGTGAACGCGCTCGGGCTGAACTCGGGATATCGCGCAAGGTCTTTAAGCGTCAGCGTCGTATGCAGCGCCGTCGCTTCCTCGTACGGTTCAATCTGGCCGACCGGCACGACATAGCGGCGGCCGGCAAACCATCCGCGCGAGTCGATGACGTAGTAAATCGGCCGGCCCGACTGGCTGTCCACGATAAACCCGTCGAGGATGCCGAGGTGCTCGCCGCCCTCATGGTTGTGAAGGTGGAGATCGCCTTCCTCGCTGGAGCCCGGCAGATCCTTTGCCGCGATGTATCGCAGGCGTGACCGGTACCGTGTGGCGTCTTCGACGAGACCCTCACTGGCCGCCTGATTGATCCCGCGCTCGGCGAGCTTGGTGAGCGTGTGATCGGTGTGTCCCTCTTCGTCCAGGGTCTGCTGCAGGATCAGGACAGCGTCGTCGTCCCCAAGCGACTCCGCATAGCTGCGGACGGTACCGTAGGACGCCATCTCGTAGTGCTCGATGCGCTGAGCGGCCGCAATGAGCGCTGCATCGAGAATGTCACCCCGCTCGGTCTCACTGAAACGACGCCTGGCGTCCTCGATCAGCGCGGCCATGGCGCCGCTCGGGGTGGCGCGCGCCGGCTCGTTCAACTGCTCAATCAGAAGGCTCACCCGCTCGATATGCACTTTTGTTTCGGCATGATGCTCGTCGAACGCGTGTTGCAACCGCGCAGACGTCGCGCGCGACGCCATGACCGGCAGCTCGGCGAGGAGCTGCTTCTCGGCATT
>Ga0114129_10003997_pt1 | contig 20831 bp, 19 predicted proteins | sample RhiMetdeltSRZDD1_FD_80071 | JGI IMG/M metagenome (GOLD analysis project Ga0114129, IMG submission 80071) | Populus rhizosphere microbial communities from Tennessee, USA - Rhizosphere MetaG P. deltoides SRZDD1 (version 2) (version 2) | ecosystem: Host-associated > Plants > Roots > Rhizosphere >... | reverse complement strand
CGCATCCATTTGTAGCGCGCGAGGAGGTCGCCGATCGCGTAGACGCGCACGTGCCCCATGTGGATGCGACCCGAGGGGTACGGGAACATCTCGAGGCAGTAGAACTTCGGACGGCGCGGATCCTCGGTGACGTGGAACTGCTTGCGCTGCTCCCAGATCTTCTGCCACTTCTCTTCGATTTCACGGAACGGATACCGATCGGCCGACATAACAGGCCGATTTTCACAGAGTTGCAGGGCTGTGGCAAGAAACGGCCCTCCGGCGGGCATGGCGCCGCGCCGGAGGGAGAACGGTGAGGCTACTTCTTGTGCTGGAGGGTGATGCCGGCAACCTTCGCGGCCTCGTCGGCCTTCTTCACCGACTCCGCGTGCTTGCCGTCCTTGTGAAGCTGTTCAGCTTCCGCCGTGAGCTTCTTCGCCTCCGCCGCCTTCGCGGGGTCCGAGACCTTCGCGATGCCGTCGTTGAGCTGCTTGACCAGCATCGGGCACTCATTTGCGACGGCAATGCCGCTGAACGCGACTGCCATTGCCAGACCCAGTATCGCCACGGTCTTCTTCATTTCGGTGTCCCCCCCTTCCGAGCCGGTCAGCGCTCCTTGCCTAAACGCTCCTCGTCGCGCCCGGGTTCCCCGGCCGCGGGAGCATGGAAGTGGTCGAAAATTCGCTGAGCCAGCTTTGGTGTGACCTTCGGGACTGCGGCCAGCTCGGCGACGGTGGATTCTCGCACACGACGTGCCGATCCCAAAGTCTTCAGGAGGCTCGTACGGATGCCCGGCCCCACGCCAGGAATGGTGTCGAGCACGGACTGGATCGTGCGCTGGGTGCGCAGCTTCTTGTGGTACGTGATCGCGAAGCGGTGCGCCTCGTCGCGGATCTTCTGCAGCGTGTGCAGCGCGGGCGACGTGGGATCGAGCACGAGGGGATGGAGGCTGTCCGGCCGGTACACTTCCTCGCGCTGCTTGGCGAGCGCGATGACCGGAATGTAGTCGAGCCCGAGGTCTTGCAGCACCTTCACGCCCACGTTGAGCTGACCGCGGCCGCCGTCGATCAGCACAAGATCCGGCAGCGCCGTGCCCTGCTCGAGCGCGCGCGCGAACCGGCGGCGCAGCACTTCCTCGAGCGACGCGAAGTCGTCGGCGCCCGCCACCGTGCGGATGCGGAACCGCTTGTAGTCGTCCTTCTTGAGGGCGCCGTTCTCCCACACCACGAGCGAGCCCACCTGCTCCGTGCCCTGGATGTTCGAGATGTCGTAGCCCTCGATGCGATTGGGCAGTCCCGGCAGCGCGAGCGCGCGCTGGAGCTCCTCGAGCACGAGCTGCTGCCGATTGCCGCGCGAGAGGAGATGGTTCTGGAGCGCGATGGCGGCGTTCGCCTCCGCCATCGCCACGAATTCCCGCTTGGCGCCGCGCTGGGGCACGTGGACCTGAACGCGTCGCTGCGCGAGCCCGCTCAACCACTCCGCGATGAGGTCCGCCTCCGGCACCTCCTCCGACAACAAGATCTCGGGCGCGGGCACCATGCTCTTGCTGTAAAACTGGCGCAGGAACGCGGACAGGATCTCGCCGTCGTTCGACCCCGCCACCTTGTCGAAGAAGAAGGCCTCCTGGCCCTGCAGCCGTCCCCGGCGGACGAAGAACAGCTCCACGCACGCGTCGCCGCCCTGGCGCACCACGCCCACCACGTCCTGATCCACCTCGTCGGTGGAGATGATCTTCTGGCGCTCGCGCACCTTGTTGAGCGACTGGATGCGGTCGCGCAGCATGGCCGCCCGCTCGAAGTTGAGCTCGGCGGCGGCGGCTTCCATCTGTCCCGTCAACGTCGCCGCGAGGTCCTCGTCCTTGCCTTCGAGGAAACGCTGCACGTCGGCCACCGTCTTCGCGTAGCCCTCGCGCGTTTCCCAGCCCGTGCAGGGTGCGTTGCAACGCCCGATCGAGTACTGAATGCACGGGCGCGGCAGCCGTCCGTCGATCGTGATCGAGCACGTGCGCAGTGGAAAGAGCTGCCGGGTGAGCCGCAACGTCTCCCGCATCGCCGTCGCCGGGTAAAAGGGCCCGTAGTAGGCGGCGCCGTCGTGTCCCACGCGACGAGCCACCACCAGCCGCGGAAATTCGTCGTTGGTGGTGAGCTTCAGGAACGGGTAGTGCTTGTCGTCGCGCAGGATGATGTTGTAGCGAGGCCGGTGTTTCCGGACCAGGTTGGCCTCGAGCATCATCGCCTCGAGCTCGTTGTCGGTCACGATGAAGTCGAGGTCGCGGATCTGGCGCACGAGGGCGTCGGTCTTCGGATCGCGCGGCCGCGAGTCCTGGAAGTAGGAGCGGATCCGGCTCCGGAGCGAGGCCGCCTTGCCCACGTAGAGAACCTGGGACTTGCCGTCCCGGTAGATGTAGACCCCCGATCGGTCAGGGATCCGTTCGAGCTTGTCCTCCAGTGTCATACAATCTGTTGCTTACGAAGTGCCTTGAGCCTATCACGGAGCTCCGCCGCTCCCTCGAAGTCGAGGCGGGCGGCCGCTTCCTTCATACGTTTCTCGAGGTCGGCGATCCGCGTGTCGCGCTCTTCGGGCGACTCGAACGTCTCCGTGACCGGCGCCACCTCTACCGTGTAGTAGTCGCGCTCGTACACCGTCTGGAGCAGCTCGTGGATGGACGAGCGGATCGACTCCGGCGTGATCCCGTGCTCGGTGTTGTACGCGGCCTGGAGCGCGCGGCGGCGGTCGGTCTCCCGGATCGTCTCCGCCATGGAGTCGGTGACCCGGTCGGCGTACATGATCACCTCCCCGTTCACGTTGCGGGCGGCGCGTCCGGCCGTCTGGATCAGGGACGTCCCCGAGCGGAGGTAGCCTTCCTTGTCGGCGTCGAGGATGGCGACCAGCGACACTTCCGGAATGTCGAGCCCTTCCCGCAGGAGGTTGATGCCGATGAGGGCGTCGAACTTTCCGAGACGCAGGTCACGGATGAGCGCGACGCGATCGAGGGTGTCGATGTCCGAGTGCAGGTAGCGCACCCGCAATCCCGCTTGCTGGTAATACTCGGTCAGGTCCTCGGCCATTCGCTTGGTGAGCGTCGTGACGAGCACGCGCTCCTCGCGCTCGGCGCGCGCCCGCACCTCGTGGAGGAGATCATCCACCTGGTCGGCGGCGGGACGCACGGTGATCTTCGGATCCATGAGGCCGGTAGGGCGGATGACCTGCTCGGCGAGGGCGTCGCCGGCGCGGTCGAGCTCGTACCGCTGCGGGGTCGCGGAGACGTACACCGTCTGGCCCGTCAGCTTCACGAATTCCTCGAAGTTGAGGGGCCGGTTGTCGAACGCCGAGGGCAGCCGGAAGCCGTACTCCACGAGCGCTTCCTTGCGGGAGCGGTCGCCATAATACATGCCCCCGATCTGCGGGACCGCGACGTGGCTCTCGTCGATGATCACGAGCGCGTCCGCGGGGAGATAGTCGATGAGCGTGGGCGGCGGCTCCCCCGGCTGCCGGCCCGTCAGGTGACGGGAGTAGTTCTCGATGCCGTGACAGAAGCCGAGCTCGCGCAGCATCTCCATGTCGAAGAGCGTCCGCTGCTCGAGCCGCTGCGCCTCCAGCAGACGGTTCTTGCCGCGCAGGAACGCGAGCCGTTCTCCGAGCTCTTCCTGGATGGTGCCGAGGGCGGTCTCGAGCTGCGCGGCCGGGGTCACGTAGTGGCTGGCGGGATAGACGTCGATCCGGTCGAGACGCTCGCGCACGGCGCCCTTGAGGGGATCGATGCGGTTCAGCGCATCCACGACGTCGCCGAAGAGCTCGACGCGGAGCGCGAGCGACTCCTCGTTGGCGGGGAACACCTCGACCACATCGCCGCGGACGCGGAAGGTGCCACGGTGGAAATCGTAGTCGTTGCGCTGGTACTGCATCGTCACCAGGCGCCGGATGAGGTCGTCGCGGTCGAGCCGATCGCCGTCGCTCACGGTCACGTGCATGCCCTGGTAGGTGTCGGGGGCGCCGATGCCGTAGATGCAGGAGACCGACGCGACCACCACCACGTCCCGGCGCTCCATGAGCGATCGGGTGGCGGAGTGGCGCATGCGATCGATCTCGTCGTTCACGAGGGCGTCCTTCTCGATGTACGTGTCCGACTGGGGGATGTAGGCCTCGGGCTGGTAGTAGTCGTAGTACGACACGAAGTACTCCACCGCATTGGCGGGGAAGAACGCCTTGAACTCGCTGAAGAGCTGGGCGGCGAGGGTTTTGTTCGGCGAGATGACGAGCGTGGGACGCCGCGCGTTCGCGATCACGTTCGCCATCGTGTACGTCTTCCCCGATCCCGTGACCCCGCGCAGCACCACGTGTCGGCGGCCGGCGGCCACGAACTCGATGAGGTCGCTGATGGCGCGCGGTTGGTCACCGCGCGGACGATACTCCGACGCGAGACGAAACATCAGGGACTACCGCCGCACGCTCAGGAGAGCGTGGGGACGGCGACCAGGTACTTCCGCCAGGAGTCGAGGAGCGAGTGCGCGTGCGGGTGGCGGAGCAGGTGCGTCGAGAAGAGGAATTTCGGGTGGACCGGCTCGCGCAGGAGCCGCATGCCCACCTCGTGGGGCATCCGATTCCCCTTGTTCAGATTGCAGCGAAGACACGCCGCCACCACGTTCGTCCACGTGGTGTCGCCGCCGCGCGAGCGCGGCACGATGTGATCCACGGTGAGACGCTCGCCACGGCGGTTGCAGTACTGGCAGGTGTAGCCGTCGCGACGAAGGATGTTCTTCTTGTTGAAGGCGACGCGGTCGAGGAACGGCTTTCTGATGTAGACGGCGAGCCGGATCACGGCCGGGAGCGACAGTACGAAGGAGGGTGAGCGAACGACCCGCGGCGAGGCTTCCACCGGCTCCGCCTTACCACTGAGGAGGAGGGTCACGGCTCGACGAGCGTTGGTGAAGTGCAGCGGCTCGAAGCTGTAATTGAGCACGAGTACGGCGATTTCGTCCATTTGGGCGCTTCAAGAATAGTCGCCGCTCGCGGGGCCTGTCAAATACGGGCCCGCCCGCGCGCCACGTTTCGCAGGAGGAAAAGGAGGTTCGCGGGCCGCTCGGCCAGGCGGCGGAGGAAGTAGCCCCACCAGTCCTCGCCGAAGGGGACGAGCACCCGCAAGGTCGCCGTCGCCGCCACCGCACGGTGGAGGTCCGGTCGGATCCCGTGCAGCATCTGCATCTCCCAGCGATCGCCCCCGGCGCCGCGCCGCCGCGCCGCCGCCGCCACGTGGCGGTGGAGCCGCGTGTCGTGGGTGGCGAACCCGACGTAGACACCGCGCGCCTGGGCGTCGGCGGCGAGGAACCGCTCGGCGAGCCGGCCGTAGGCGGCATCGACGTCGGCCTTGCGCGGAAACGCGACCGCGGGTGGCTCCCGGTAGGCGCCCTTGCACAGGCGCACGGTGGCGCCGAGCGCGACGAGCCGTTCGGCGTCGGCGGGCGTTCGCCGCAGATAGGCCTGGACGACGCAGGCGACGTTCGGGAAGCGCGCGCGCAGACGCGCGTAGATGTCGAGCGTGCGGTCCGTGTAGACGGAGGATTCCATGTCGATCCACACCAGCGTCGCCATGGCGGCGGCGCGCTCGAGCACGCGCACCACGTTGGCCACACACAGGGCCTCGCCGAGGTCGAGACCGAGGTGCGTGAGCTTCAGCGACGGGACGACGCGCAGGCGGCGGCGGTCGATCTCGTCGAGGAGGTGGACGTACACGTCCGCCGCCTGGGCGGCGGCGGCGGGCGTGCTCACGTTCTCGCCGAGGTAGGTCACCGCGCCCGCGCATCCGCGCGCGTTGAGGGTCGCGAGCGCGGTGAGCGCGTCATCGGGCGTGGTTCCCGCCACGAAGCGGCGCACGAATGGCCGCGTCCACGCCGACCGCTCGAGCGCGCGCCCGACATCGGGGCGCGTGGAGAGCCGAAGCAGCAACGCGCGGAGGACCGCGACGGTCACGACCGTCGCTCGCCGGCCAGGCGCTCGGCAACGAGTCCCTCGCGCAGTCCCCAGTCGCTGACCACGAGCGTGTCCACGGCGGCGCGGTCGAGCGTCGCGGTCACGATCGCGATGCCGTGGACGATGATGTCGGCGCGGCCGGGCTCGAGGCACGGGAGCGCCGCCCGTTCGTCCACGCTGAGCCCGGCCAGCCAGCGCAGCAAGCGCTCCACCGTCGCTCGTGTCAGCGTGTGCCCCTGCACGCGCTCGGCGTCGTACGCGCGGAGACCGAGATCGAGCGCGGCGAGCGTGGTCACCGTGCCCGCCGTGCCCACCAGACGCGCCACCGGCGAGCGCCAGATGACGTCGGGCACGGCGGTGCGGAGCCGCTCCGCCACCTCGCGCGCAAGCGCGGCGTACCGATCCCACGGAACCGACCGCGGAAAGGGATATCGCTCGGCGAGCTCGACGACGCCGAGCTTCACGCTCGCCTCGCCGACGACGCGCGCGCCGTCGGCCCGGATGTACTCGGTGCTGCCGCCGCCGATGTCGAAGAGCAGCAGATCGCCGTCGAGAGTGGGGAGCCCCGCCCGCACTCCGGCGAGCGTGAGCCGCGCCTCCTCCGCGCCCGTGATGATCTCGACCCGCTGTTGCGTCGCGCGCTCCACCGCCGCCGCGAAGCCGGTACCGTTGGCGGCCTCGCGCACGGCGCTGGTGGCGACGATGCGCACCGCAGACGCCGCCAGTGATTCCGCGCGCGCGACGTAGTCGCGGACGGTCGCCGCCGTCCGGGTCATGGGCGCATCCCCGAGCGACCCTGTGGCGGCGAGGCCTTCACCGAGGCGGGTCACACGTTGCTCCTGATGCACCACACGCCAGCGGCCCGTGTCCTCGGCATCGACGACGAGCAGGCGGACGGTGTTGGTACCGAGGTCGATGGTGGCGAGTCGCACGCGTGAAACGTCAGCGCCCCGCCGGGAGCCGGCGGGGCGCGCGAGAAGAGAGGACGCCGTTACTTCTTGGCGAGCGTGCGGATGTAGTTGATGACCTCCCAGCGATCCTTCTCGGGGAGATGCTTCCACGGCGGCATGGGACCGCGACCGTTCGAGATCTTCCAGAACAGCTCGCCGTCCGTCTCCTTCTGCACGCGGGCGGACGTCCAGTCGGCCGGCTTCGGCGTGAGCGCGGCGGCGGCGGGGCCATCGCCCTTGCCGGACGCGCCGTGGCAGGACATACAGTTCGTCTCGACGGTCTTCTTCGCGTTGCCGACCCCCTTCACGGGATTCTTCGTGTTCTTGGCGTCAGCCGGCGCCACCCACGCTCCCGTCGCGGCACCCTGTGCCCATGCGCCGCCCAGCGTGCCGGCCGCGACGAGCGCGACCGTCGCCACCGCGGCTCCCACGATGCTCACGAACGCCCTCATGTCGCCTCCCTCTTCGCGTGATCGCGATGCTCACTACGTGCGCGCGACGGTACAGCGTTTGCGCACATTTAACACACGGCCGCCGAACGCGGTCAAGCGCGAGTTCCGGGACGCGCACGCGGCGGGTCGTTCGTTTACGGAATGCGCGACGTCCGCCGCCGGTTCCTAGCGGCCGAGCGCGGCGTGCATCTCGCCCACGCGCGTGAGCTTCACGCGCGGGCGCCCGCCGGCGCGCCCGCGGGCCGTCTCGATCGCATCGAGCCGGAGCCAGTCCTGATACGAGAAGAACTCGGGCTGGCGCTCGCGCACCAGCCGCTCCGCGGCGGCCGCAGTCGCTTCCGGTGGTTCGAGCACGGCGCCGGCGGCGACGTCGTCCATCATCGCCGCCACCGTCTCCGCGGCGTCCGGCTTGTTGGTGCCGATGACGCCGGTGGGGCCCCGCTTGATCCAGCCCGCGGTGTACTCACCGCGCACCGGCTGCTTCGTCTCCGGATTCAGCACTCGCCCCTTCTCGTTCAGGATCACGCCCCAGCTCTCGTTGAACGGCACGCCCGGCAAGGGAACGCCTCGATAGCCCACGGAGCGGAACACGAGGCCCACCGGCAACTCCTCCACGCGGTCCGTCGCCTTCGCCTGGAGCGTGCCGGACGGCGTGGCGTAGAGCTCGTTGCGCGCGAGCCGCATCGCGACCACGCGCCCGGCGGCATCGCCGATGAGCTCCACGGGGGAGACGAGGAAGCGAAGCACGAGACGCCGCGACTTCCCCGTCGGCACGCGGAGGGCGTAGCCCTGAAGGATCTCCACTTTCTTCTGGGTGGCGCGGTCCGGACTCCGCTCGAGCGCGGCGCGACTGAGCGCATCGAGCTCCGCCTCGTCCGGCCGCACGACGATGTCGGCGTCTTCGAGCTCGCCCAGCTCCTTGATCTCCGGATTGGTGAAGGCGGCTTGAGCGGGACCGCGGCGGCCGAGGAGATAGACTTCCTTGACGCGGCTCGCGCGCAGGGCCTCGAGGGCGTGATCGGCGATGTCGGTGGTGGCCAGCTCCGCCGGCGAACGCGACAGGATGCGCGCCACATCGACCGCCACGTTGCCGACGCCCACCACCGCCACCCGTTCCTGGGAGAGGTCGAACTGGTAGTCGCGGTAATCGGGGTGGCCGTTGTACCAGGCGACGAACTCCGTGGCGGGATGGCTGCCACGGAGGTCCTCGCCGGGGATGCCCATGCGGCGGTCGGTCTGAGCGCCCGTGGTGTACATCATCTGATGGTAGTGGCGGCGGAGATCGTCCACCGTCACGTGCTTGCCGAGCTCGACGGCGCCGAAGAACCGGAAGCGCGGATGGGCGGCGACCTTGTCGAACGCCGCCGTGACCGACTTGATCTTCTGATGGTCGGGCGCCACCCCGGCGCGGACGAGCCCGTACGGCGTGGGCAGCCGGTCGAACATGTCGACCTCGACCACCACCGTCTTGTCGCGCAAGAGCTGATCGGCAGCGTAGAAGCCGGTGGGCCCCGCGCCCACGATGGCGACGCGCAGCGGTTGCGCGTCCGTGCCCGGCTTCGCCATCACCTCGCCTGCGCGGCCGCCGGCGCTTCTCCGAGGATCTGGATCTGGAGCGTATCGACCTCACCCTGATACTGGTCGCGCTGCGCCTTCACCACGTCGCCGATGGAGACGATCCCGACGAGCCGGCCGCTGTCGAGAACGGGCAGATGACGGATACGACGCTCCGTCATCGTGCTGCCGACCGCGACGAGGTCATCCTGGGGCACGCCGAGGATCACGTTGCGTGTCATGAGTCCGCTCACCGGCAACGCGAACACGGCTTCGTTCCGGGCCGCTTCGCGCACGATGTCGCGCTCGGACAGGATGCCGACGGGATGCGTGCGGTCATCGACCACGACGAGGGCGCCGATGTTGTGCTCGGAGAGCAGTGTCAGTGCCTGCCGGATGGTCGCGTCGGGACGGATGGTAATGACCTTGGGCCCCTTCTTGGCGAGCAGTGTTGCGATGTTCATGTCGTGCTCTCCCCCAGCCGCAGACGTTCACGACGACGGCGCGCGGACATCGCGCGCGGAATGCGGAGATGTTACCGCATCTGCGGCGCCGTCCGCGGTGATTGGCGCACCGGCCGCGCCCGCGCCGCGCCCGCCCAGCAGAGCGCGGCGAGCAGGCCGTACGCGCCTGCGAGGGTGGCCGGCATCACCGAGGGCGCCGCCCACGGCCAGAAGAGCGCGCCGTTGGGCAGCGGCGAGTGGATCAGGCCGCAGAGGGCGGCCGCGCTCGCGGTCGCGAAGACGACGCCGGTGACCACGAAGCGATGGTCGATCAGCGTTGCCACCGCCGTCCCCCACAAGAGCGCGGTCACGATGAAGCCGTTCCCGAGCAGCGTGAGCGCCGCGAACGTGGCGGCCGCCTCGTCGCCCAGGTCCGCCGGCGACTTGCCGAGACCGGACATCAGCACGCCGCCCTCGATCAGCACGACCGCCGCCGCCACCGGGACGAACGTGATCGCCACCGCCGGGCCGTGGCGCGCCGGCGAGGCCAGGAACGCCTGCGCCGTGATCTCGAGCCCGATGAAGATGAGGATCGGCGCCACCGCCGCTTCCGGCAGCGCGGCGACCAGGAAGGCGAGGGCACCGCCGGCGGCGCCGACGCCGATGACGAGACCGGTGGCGAGCGTGTAGCCCGCGCGCGCACCCATCGCCTTGTAGGCGGGATGGCCGATGTACGGCGTATTCTGCACGATGCCGCCGCAGATTCCCGCCACGATGGTCGCCGCCGCCTCCGTCCACAAGATCTCGCGCGTGCGGTACTCGTCGCCCGCGGCGGCCGCGCTCTCCGTGTTGTCGATACCACCGACCGTGGTGACGAGGGCGAAGGGCAGCGCCACCGAAAGATACGGCAGCATCGTGGGAAGGGCGTCGAGCCACGTGAGCGTGGGCCACGGGAGCGACACCGTGAAGGCGGGCGCGACGGCGCGCGCGGCGCTGCCATCGAGCCAGGCCCGCATCCAGAAGATCGACGCGCCGGCGATCACAGCGGCAAAGGCGCCCGGCACCCCGAACGGCATCCGCACGCCACCGAGGAGCGCGAGAAGCAGAATCACCAGCGACGTCAAGCCGACGATGGGGTCGCGGACGACCTTGAGGGACGGCAAGAACGCGATGAGCAGGATCGCCACGCCCGCGATGGAGCCGAGGAGCGCCGCGCGCGGCACGACCCGGCGCGCCCAGTCCCCCGCGAACGCGAGCGCGGCCTTCACGACCCCGATCGCGATGGTGACGCCCATGCCGACCTTCCAGGCGACCGCGGCGTCGCCGGTCGCGAGCTTCACGGGGCCCACGACCCCGAACACCATCGCGAACAGCGTCGGGGTGTCGATGCCGAACGGCATGGCGGTGACGTCATCGCGTCCCGTCCCGCGCATGAGGCGGACCGCGAGCGCCGTGTAGACGAGGTCGCCGATCAGGACACCGAGCGCGGTTCCGGGCACGATGCGCCGGAGCACGAGCTCGCTCGGAAACCCGAAGACGCCCGTGAGCAGGCCGGCGAGGATGACGAGCTGGGTGACGTTGTCGAGGGCGAGGCCGAGGAAGCCGTTGAGATCCCCGGCGGCGATCCACCGCGGCGTGGAACGCGCTCGCGTCAGGCCAAGAGCTCGCGCGCCCGCGCGCGCGTGCGCGCCGCGAGGTCGGAGCACCACGCGAGGCTCTCGCCGCGCTCCGCGACCTCCTTGAAGTCGAACTCGATCAACGGTGAGAAGCGATCGTGGAATCGCAGGCGGGCGCCGTAGGAGACGCCGTCGCGCTCGGAAGCGTCGTCGAGCGCCACTTCGATGCGAGGATCTTCACGCTTGGCGTGTGAGGTCAGGAAGTTCCAGAGCCAGCGACCGACGTCTTCGTAATCGCCGCCCGAAAACATGGCGGCATTGTAGCACCGCTCAGCGCGCGGCGGCCTCTCCGGTCGCCTGCAGACGCTGCACGAGGGCGGGATAGCCACCGTTCCGCATGATCTTCTCGAACTGCGTGCGATAGTTGCCGACGAGGCTGACGTTCTCGACGACCACGTCGTACACGATCCAGCGGTCGCCGCGACGGAGCAGACGATAGTCCACCGCGGTCTCCGCGCTGCCGCCGCTGCTGACGCGGCTGCGCACGGTGGCGCGGTCGCCATCCACGGAGTCGCCCACGATCACGATCCGGGTGTCCTTGGCGCGCGCGAGCTTCGAGACGTAGGTGCGTTCCATGAAATCGCTGAAGAGGTCGATGAAGGTCGTGAGTTCTTCGGGCGTGCGCCCCTGCCAGTGCCGACCGAGGGCGCGACGGCTCATCTCTTCGAGATCGAAGATCTCGGCCCGAAGCGCGCGCAGCGCCTCGCGCCGGCTCCCGTCATCGTCCGGACCTGCCATCACGGTGAGCACGCGCTCGAGCTGCGAGCGAAGCTGATCGGCAGGCGTTCCCGCACGGACCACCACCGCCGCCGGCAGCGAAACCACGAGGGCGACGAGGGGTACCGCGATTCGACGACGCCAGTTCGTCATGGAGTGCGTTCCGTCCAGCCTAGTTCATCGCCGTGGCGGCGAGGACGCGACCCGCCATCACCCGCGACAGCGAGCTGACGAGAGGACTGCCGCACTCCACGCAATGCGAGGGCCCGAGTGCGAAGCACGTCTCGCACACCGAGCAGATGGCCACCTCGTTGAGCGGAAGCGGAGCCCGCGACACCACCTCGAGGAACGACATGATCTCGAGCACCGAGCTGACCATTGCGCACCTCCGCGGGATGCCTAGAGCAAGCCCGGTACCATACCCATAACTACTTGATATAGTTGTGATTACACGTCTCGGGGGGCGCCATCGGGACCGGCCATTCGAGCGCTTCCTGACCAGGAACCGTGGTGAGAAAAAGGCCGGGGAGGACGGTGCCCTCCCCGGCGCGGTTGCGGCCTCAGATCATCAGCACTCGTTGAAGCCGCACGAGAGACACTTCTTGCACCCTTCCTCGTACACGAACGTCGCCTGACCACACTCCTTGCAGAGGTCACCGATACGCTTGGCCACCTCCGCGGCCGCGGCGGGGGACGACGCCTCCTGCCTGACCTGTCCGATGTGTTGTGCGAGCGTCCGCGCCAGCGCATCGGGAAGGGACAGGATCTTGCCCGCGCCGAATCCCATGGGCTGGCCGCCGCCGATACGCGCGAGCTGACTGATCACTTCCTCCAGCCGTCGCTGCGAGGACAGCGGCGACGGCATCCTGAGCGTGAGCGAGATGAGCCGGCCCAGCGCCTCCGCCACCGCCATGGTGTCGGAGCCACCCTTGCCGACCTGTACGAACACCTCGAACGGATCACCGTCCGGCGTCGAGTTCACGGTGATGAACGCGGTTCCGATCGGCGTCTCCATGCGGTAGGTCACGCCGGCCAGGCTATGCGGCCGTGGCTTGATGACGGCCGGACTACCGGGGGTCGCCACCGGTACTGCAGGCGCCTTTTCCTTCTTCACGCCCACGTTCAGCACCTGGTCGCCCTTGCAGCCGTCACGAAACACCGTGATGCCGAGACAGCCGAGGTCCCACGCGAGACGATAGGCGGCCGCGACGTCGGTCTCCGCCGCCTCGTTGGGCAGGTTGATCGTCTTGGAGACGCCGTTGTCGGTGTAGCGCTGGAACGCGGCCTGGTGACGGACGTGCCACTCGAACCCGATCTCGTGCGAGGTCCGGAAGACGCGCGCGGCGTCTTCGGGCACGCCCGGAATGTCGTGGAGCGAGCCGCGGCGCGCGATCTCCTGCATGAGCGCATCCGAGTAGAAGCCCTGGGCACGCGCGATCCGCTCGAAGGTCTCGTTGACGAACGTGAGCACCCGCTCGCCGTCCGCCTGCTTCACGCGGTGCTCGAAGGCGAGCGCGAAGATCGGCTCCACGCCGGACGAGCAGCCCGCGATCATCGAGATCGTTCCCGTGGGCGCGATGGTGGTCACGGTCGAGTTCCGAAGCGGACGGTCGTTCTTGTAGATCGACCGGCTCCAGTTCGGGAAAGGCCCGCGCTCTTCAGCGAGCTTCGCGGACTGGTCGTGCGACTTCTCCTTCACGAACGACATGAGGCGGTCGGCGAGGTCGATCGCCTCCTGGCTGTCATAGGGAATCCCGAGGATGAACAGGAGATCGGCCCAGCCCATGATGCCGAGGCCGATGCGGCGGTTGGTCTTCACGGTGGCGTCGATCTCCGGGAGCGGATACGGATTCATCTCGATCACGTCGTCGAGGAAGCGCACGGCGAGCCGGGTCACGCGCTCCAGCTCGTCCCAGTCGATGCCACCGTCCTCCCGCGCGAACTTCGACACGTTGAGCGACCCGAGATTGCACGCCTCGTTCGGCAAAAGCGGTTGTTCTCCGCAAGGATTCGTCGCCTCGATCATCCCGATCTCGGGCGTGGGATTGGCGGGGCTCGCGTTGATGCGGTCGATGAAGACCATGCCCGGGTCACCGGTCCGCCACGCCGCGCGGACGATCCGCTCGAACACTTCCTTCGCGGAGAGCCGTCCCGTCACCGCCTTCGTGTGCGGGTTGATGAGGTCGTACTCCTCGCCGCGCGCGAGCGCCTCCATGAAGCGGTCCGTGGCCGCCACCGAGATGTTGAAGTTCGTGATGCCGCCGTCGAGCTTGCAGTCGATGAACTCGAGCACGTCGGGATGATCGACCCTGAGGATGCCCATGTTGGCGCCGCGGCGCGTGCCCCCCTGCTTCACCGCCTCGGTGGCGCCGTTGAAGACGCGTAGGAACGACACGGGACCCGAGGCGCGACCGCCGGTGGAGGCGACGAGATCATCCTTGGGGCGCAGGCGCGAGAATGCGAAGCCGGTTCCGCCGCCGCTCTTGTGGATGATAGCGGCCGCCTTCACGGAGTCGAAGATCTCCTCCATCGAATCGCCCACGGGCAGGACGTAGCAGGCGGAATACTGGAGCCCGTTGCCCTTGCCCGCATTCATCAGCGTGGGTGAGTTCGGCATGAAGTAGCCGTCGATCATCATCTCGTAGAACGCAGCGGCGATCTCCCGCACCGCCGCCGGCGTCCGGCCGTACCGCGCCTCGCCCGCCGCAATGGATCCGGCCACCCGCCAGCACATCTCCTCCGGGGTCTCGACGACCTCACCGTTTTTACGAGTGAGATACCGCTCCCGGAGCACACGGAGCGCGGGCTCGGTCCACTTGCCGACCTTCGCGGGACGGGCTTCAGACAGCATGCAGCTCCTCCTCTGGCAGCAGCGGGTTGGGGTGATGTAACTCTACATGTTGTGGTGCGCCAGACAATAGACCCCGAATATGGGGCAGGTCAACAAAAAAGGTGTCCACCGGCGATCCACCGGCCGTCCCCATGCCATCCCCCGGCCGATCCACCGGGCCGGCCGGGCGCAACGGGGCCGCGTGCTATTCTTCGAAACGGTCCGCTACCCTCTCGCGCCCGTTCTGTCCGGGCCAGAAAGGAGAGACGATGCTGCGCGCTTTGCTGCCCGTCGCGCTCGCGGCCGTCGTCCTGAGCCCGGTCGCCAGCGTTGCCCAAGCCCCGCCGCCGCCCTCACCGCGCGCGCCCATCGGGGGACGCTTCATTTCCCTCGCGGAGGCGATCGACATCGCGCTCGAAGGGCAGCCGAACATCCAGGCCCGGCTCTACGACTACGCCGCCGCGCGCTTCCGCGTTGACCAGGCGCTCTCGCCGCTGCTGCCGCAACTCGCGGGGAACGTCACCACGAGCCGATCGCAGAACGTCGTCTTCATCAACTCTGCGGTGACCGGAGTCACGACCCAGGTCACCGCCGAACGCAACTGGGACCAGACGTTCCTCGCCCAGGTCACGCTCTCGCAGCTGCTCTTCGACTTCGGCAAGACCTCGTCGTCGGTGGAAGCCGCGCGCAAGCTCGCCAACGTGGCGTTCGAGAACATCGAGCTCCAGCGGCAGCTCATCACGCTCGCGGTGAAGCAGGCCTACACGAACATCAACTTCGCGCAGCGCCTGATCCGCGTCCAGGAGCAGGCGCTCGCGCGCGCGGATCTGAATCTCCGGTCGGCGCGCGGCTTCTTCGAGGTCGGGACCCGGCCGAAGTCCGACGTGACGCGCGCGGAGGTCGATGTCGCCAATGCGCGCGTGGACCTCATCCGCGCCCGCAACTCCGAGCAGCTCGCGCGCGTGGCGCTGAACGCCGCGCTCGGGATCCCCGTGGAGACGCAGACCCAGATCGAGGACAACCTCCTGTACGAGCCGATCGCGCTCGATCCGCCGGCCCTGCGCGCGGAGGCGATCCGTCAGCGACCGGAGTCCAAGCAGGCGCGACTCCAAGTCGAGGTGGCCGACGCCCAGCTCAAGCGGTCGCAGCGCGACTTCTTGCCGGACATTTCCGGGAACACGTCGTACGGCGGTGCCACCACCGACCTTCTGCCCGCGTGGTCGTTCACGCTGAACTTCACGTGGTCGCTGTTCGACGGAGGCAACCGCATTGGCCGCTATCGCGAGGCGAAGGCGAACAGGGACGCCTCGGAGGCGCGCGTCCGCGCGAGCGACCTCGACATCTCGCAACAGGTGGAGCAGGCGCAGCTCACGGTGGCGGAGACCGAGCAGCGCATCCAGGCCGCCCAGGTGGCGGTGGCGTCCGCCCAGGAGAACTTCCGCCTTGCCCAGGGCCGGTTCGATGCCGGCGTGGGCACGATCCTGGAACTGACGGACGCCCAGCTCGCGCTCACCCAGGCCCAGAACACGGAAGCGCAGGCCCTGGCCGACTTCCGCAACGCCCTCGCCCAGCTCGACCGGGCCGTGGGGCGACGGTAGACTCGGGGCTGCCGCCCCGCGGAGCCCGGAAATAGAGGGCGGGTAGCACCCGTCGAAGTCCTGATGAAACGACTGGTCATCCTCGTCACGGTCCTGCTCCTCCTGGGTGGCGCCGCCGGCGGCTACTTCCTGAGCCAGAGCCGGGGCAGCCAGGGCCGCTATCGCCTCGTGCGCGTGGAGCGCGGTCCCCTCATCGCCGCGGTGTCCGCCACCGGCAACCTCAATGCGGTCATCACCGTCCAGGTCGGTAGCCAGGTGTCGGGACAGATCAAGGAACTGCTCGCCGATTTCAACTCGGTGGTGAAGCGCGGCCAGGTGATCGCGCGCATCGACCCCGACGTCTTCGAGGCCAAGGTCAACCAGGCCCGCGCCGACGTCGAGTCCGCGCGGGCGACCGTCCTCAACCAGCAGGCCCAGGTGGAGCGCGCGCGCGCCGACGTCGAGAACGCCCGCGCCGCCCTCGCCGAAGCGCACGCGCTCACCGCGAAAGCCGAGGTCACCCTCCTCGACGCGAAGCGGGACTTCGAGCGCAAGTCGGAGCTCTTCCGAAAAGATCTCATCGCCAAGAGCGACCTCGATACCTCGCAGGCGAACCACGACTCCGCGCGCGCCCAGCTCCAGTCGTCCCGCGCCAAGGAAGGATCCCTCGAGGCCGGCATCAAGTCCGCGGAAGCCCAGCTCCGGGTCGCCGGGGCCATGCTCCAGTCATCTCAGGCGCAAGTGAAGCAGAAGGACGCCGCGCTCCAGCAGGCGCTCTTCGACCTCGACCACACCACCATTCGCGCTCCCGTCGATGGCGTCGTCGTCTCGCGCGCGGTGGACGTCGGCCAGACCGTCGCGGCCAGCCTGCAGGCGCCCACGCTGTTCACGATCGCCCAGGACCTGACGAAGATGCAGGTCGAGACGAGCGTCGATGAGGCCGACATCGGCCGCATCAAGCTCGACGACGGCGTCACCTTCACGGTCGATGCCTTCCCGGGCGAGACGTTCAACGGCCGTGTGGTGCAGATTCGCAAGGCCGCCCAGGTCGTCCAGAACGTGGTGACCTACACCGTGGTCGTGGCCGTCGACAATCCGGGCGGCCGCCTCCTGCCCGGAATGACCGCAAACGTGAAGGTGGTCGTCGCGGAAAAACCGAGCGTCCTCAAGGTCGTCAACGCCGCACTCCGCTTCCGACCGCCGGGAATGGATACGCCGGGCGCGGCCCGGCCCGCCGACGTGCCGGGTCCACGCGGCGGAGGCGGGTCCTCCGCGGCCGGCGGCGGCGCGGGGGGCGGCGAGCAGATGCGCGAGCGCCTCGTGCGCGGGCTCGGCCTCACCGTCGAGCAGCAGCGCCTGCTCGATCCGATCCTGGCCGATGCGCGCACGGAGATGGTCGCGGCCCGCGCGCTCCCGGAGACCGACCGCCCCGCGCGCATCAAGGAAGTGCGGGAAGCCACGCGGGCGCGTATCCGCGAGATCCTCACTCCCGAGCAGCGGACCCGCTACGAACAGTTCGCGGCCGGCGAGCGGCCGGCGGGAGGCACCCCGGGGCGTGTGTGGACAATGGGCGCCGACGGGAAACCGCAGGCGGTCCCGGTCGTGCTCGGGTTGAGCGATGGAACCGCGACCGAGGTCCTGCAGGGCGATCTCAAGGAAGGTCAGGAGGTCATCGCCGGTCTCGCCGGCGCCGGCGGTCAGCCGCAGCGTCCCGGTACGCCCGGCGGCGGTGGCGCCCCGCGCCTGCGTCTCTAGCCGATGGCGCTGATCCAGACCGAAGCTCTCGTCAAGGACTACCGGCTCGGTTCGCACACGGTGCACGCGCTCCGCGGCGTCTCCGTCGGCATCGAGCGCGGTGAGTTCGTCGCGGTGATGGGGCCGTCCGGCTCCGGAAAATCGACGTTCATGAACCTCCTCGGCTGCCTCGATCGCCCGAGCGCGGGCCGCTACATCCTCGACGGCGCCGACGTGGCGGGGCTGACGCCGGATGCGCTCGCGCGGATCCGCAACGCCAAGATCGGCTTCGTGTTCCAGACGTTCAATCTGCTCCCGCGGATGTCCGCCCTCGAGAATGTCGAGCTGCCGATGATGTACGCGGGGGTGCCGGTGCGCGAACGCCGCGCCCGCGCGCGCGGCCGGCTGGCGGCGGTCGGTCTCGCCGAGCGCGAGGCGCATTCGCCGAGCCAGCTCTCGGGCGGCCAGCAACAGCGGGTCGCCATCGCGCGCGCGCTCGTGAACGAGCCGTCCGTGATCCTGGCCGACGAGCCCACCGGCAACCTCGACACGCGCACGTCGATCGAGATCCTCGCCCTGCTGCAGCGGCTGAATCGGGACGGCCTCACGATCGTCCTCGTCACCCACGAGCCCGACGTGGCCGACTTCGCGAGTCGTGTGCTCACCTTCCGTGACGGTCGGCTCCTGCGTGACGTGCAGGTGCCGGCGCCGCAGGATGCGGAGGCGGTGCTCGCGACGCTTCCCAGCGAGGAAGAAGAGATCCTGGCATGAACGTCGTTCAGTCCGCGCGGATCGCCCTCCGCGCCCTCCGCGTCAACAAGCTGCGCAGCGCGCTCACCATGCTCGGCATCATCATCGGGGTGGGAGCGGTCATCGCGATGGTGGCCGTCGGCTCCGGCGCGCAGGCGCGGGTGGCGGAGCAGATTCAGAGCCTCGGCTCCAACCTGATCATCGTCTTCTCCGGCAGCAGCACGCAGGGCGGCATCCGGCTCGGCCAGGGCACGCAGCTCACGATCACCGAGGACGACGCCTACGCGATCCAGCGGGAAGTCCCGGCCGTGCAGGTGGCGGCGCCGTCGTCCCGGGGCACGGTCCAGGTGGTGTACGGGAACTTGAACTGGTCCACGAGCGTGCAGGGCGTCACGCCGGAATACCTCGAGGCGCGCGATTGGGGGCTCGCGGAAGGACGTTCGATCCTCCCCGAGGACTACGACGGCGCCACCAAAGTCGTCCTGCTCGGGCAGACGACCGCGCTCAACCTGTTCGGCGATTCGGATCCCATGGGGCAGATCATTCGCATCCGCAAGGTCCCCTTCACCGTCGTCGGTATCCTCGATCGCAAGGGCCAGAACTCGTGGGGGCAGGACCAGGACGACGTGGTCATCATCCCGCTCTCCACCGCCAAGAAGAAGGTTCTCGGCGTGAGCCAGGCCAACGCTCGCTCGGTGGGGTTCATCTCGATCAAGATCCTTCCCGAGGAGGACATGGCGGACGCCGAGAACCAGATTCGCGGGCTGCTGCGTCAGCGCCATCGCCTGCAGCCGTACCAGGACGACGACTTCACGCTTCGCAATCTCTCCGAGATCCTCCAGACGCAGGAGCAGTCGACGAAGGTGATGACCTATCTCCTCGCCGCCATCGCCTCGGTGTCGCTGCTCGTGGGCGGCATCGGGATCATGAACATCATGCTCGTCTCCGTCACCGAGCGGACGCGCGAGATCGGGCTTCGCATGGCGGTGGGCGCTCGCGGGCGCGACATCCTGACGCAGTTCCTGGTGGAGGCGGTGACGCTGTCGCTGATCGGCGGCGTGATCGGCATCGCCATCGGCCTCGGCGGCTCGCGCGCGATCAGCTATCTCGCGGAGTGGCGAACGCTGGTGTCGCCGGAGGCGATCGGCCTCGCCTTCGGCTTCTCGGCCGCCATCGGCATCTTCTTTGGCTTCTATCCGGCGCGCAAGGCCGCCCGCCTCGATCCCATCGAGGCTCTGCGCTTCGAATAGGATGGGCCGCGCGCCCAAGCGGCGTCGCCGGCGTCCCGCATCCCCGAGCCGCGGCCGCGCCCGGCCTCGCGGCGCCGCCCCCGCGCACGTCGCCCGCCCGCGTATCCCGGCGGCGCGCGCCGCGCGCACGCGCGTGGCGGCGCCTTCTCCCGACGCCGGAGCCGGCACCGTCCGTGCGCGTCCCACGCGCGCGGAGACCGCGTTGCTCGCCCTCGCCAACGAGATCGCCGCTCTCGTCCGCAGTACGGCCGATCCGGGCGCCGCCCTCGAGGCCGCGGTCGCGTGCGTCGCGCGCGCGTACGCGCCGGAGTCGACGCTTCCCGCGACACTCTTTCAGGACTGGCTTCACACTCGCGACGACAAGACAGCGCGGCTCGGCCTCGCATGGGGACGCGAGCAGGTGCGCGTGGGGCTCGAGGAAGCCATCGTGGCGACGCGTCGGCCGAATCCGGGGCGTCCCGAGGTGCCCGCCGATGCGCTCGCGTGGCTGCTGCTCGCCGCCTGCGAAGCGATCGCGCACGAGCCCGGCGACGCGACCGACCGTCTCCGCACGCTCCTGGACCTCGGCCGTGCCGGCGCCCCGCGCGCCTAAACGCGCGGCGGCGCGCACGGCGCAGCCACGCCGCACCGGTCTCCGGCCACCCACGATCAACGCCGGGCACGCGGCACCCGAGACAGTCAACATCGCCGAGGTCGTGCGTCGGCTTCGGCGCACGGCGCCGGCGTGGAACCCCACCGCGATCGCCGCGCTCACCGCCCGCACGTCCGATCCGTTTCGCGTGCTCATCGCCTGCATCCTGTCGCTGCGCACGCAGGACACGACGACGGGGCCGGCCGCCGCGCGGCTCTTCGCGCTCGCCGACACGCCGGAGGTCATGCTGAGGCTGTCGCCGGCGCGGATCGCGCGGACGATCTATCCGGTCGGCTTCTACCGCACGAAGGCGCGGGTGAT
>Ga0114129_10003995_pt1 | contig 20836 bp, 17 predicted proteins | sample RhiMetdeltSRZDD1_FD_80071 | JGI IMG/M metagenome (GOLD analysis project Ga0114129, IMG submission 80071) | Populus rhizosphere microbial communities from Tennessee, USA - Rhizosphere MetaG P. deltoides SRZDD1 (version 2) (version 2) | ecosystem: Host-associated > Plants > Roots > Rhizosphere >... | reverse complement strand
CTCGGGCTGTTGCTGGCGGATGCGGGCTATGACGTTGCGGCCGAGGGCACCGGGGCGCGAGCGCTCGAGCGCGCGCTCGCGGAATCGTTCGACCTCGTGCTGTGCGACGTGCGAATGCCCGAGGTGGACGGGCTGGCCTTCCTGCGGGGGTACAAGGGGCGCGGTGGGACCGCCCTCGTCATCATGATGAGCGCCTATGGCGGCGAGGAAGCGGCGCTCGCCGCCATGAAGGAGGGCGCGTACGACTACGTACCCAAGCCGTTTCGCCCGGACGAGGTGGTGCTCACCCTGCGCAAGGCCGAGGAGCGGGAACGCCTCGGTCACACCATCGCGACACTAAGAGCACAGCTGGATAGCAGCCCCGCCGCACGTGCCTTGATCGCCGAGAGCCCGGCCATGCGGCAAGCCCTCGAGACGGTAGGGCGCGTGGCGGGGCACCCCACGACGGTGCTGATCACCGGCGAGCGCGGCACGGGCAAGGAGGTCATCGCCCAGGCGATCCATCGGGCCAGTCCCCGCGCAGCGGGTCCGTTCGTGGCGGTGAACTGCGCCGCCATCCCCGACACGCTGCTCGAGTCGGAGCTGTTCGGTTACGTGAAGGGCGCGTTCACCGGCGCGGCGGGCGACCGTCCGGGGCTGTTCGAGCAGGCCGACGGCGGCACGCTGCTGCTGGACGAGGTCGGTGAGCTGCCGCTCGCGCTCCAAGCGAAACTGCTGCGCGTGCTGCAGGAGAATGAGATCCGCCGGGTGGGAGACCAGAAGACGCGGCGGGTGGACGTGCGTCTGCTGGCCGCGACCGCCAAGGATCTCGCCGCCGAGGCGGCAGCGGGACGCTTCCGCCATGATCTGTTCGACCGCTTGAACGTCGTGGCGATTCACCTGTCCCCCCTTGCCGAGCGGCGGGCCGACATCGCACCCCTGGCGCGACACTTTGCGGCACGGCTCGCCGGCCGGCTCGGCCGGCGCGTGGCCTTGAGCGACGCGGCGCTCGAGTGGCTGGGCGAACAGCCGTGGCCTGGCAACGTACGCTCGCTCGAGCACGCCATCGAACGGGCAGCAGTGCTGAGTGACAAGGAGCTCCTCGAGCCGGGAGATTTCGTTGGTCCTCGCCCCCTGTCCCCCTCTCCACAACGTGGAGAGGGGGAACGAGGGGGTGAGGTCACCCTCCGTGACGCGGTGGAGGCCGCGGAGCGCCAGGCCATCACGGCCGCCCTATCGGCGGCGGGGGGCAACCGCCGCGAGGCGGCCAAACGGCTCGGCGTGAGCCTCCGGACGCTGTTTTATAAGATGGACCGATACCGCGTCGACTAGTGCAGTACTCTGCACTTATGCAGCATTCTGCAGTAGTTTCTGACCATCGTCGAAACATGTAACACACAACAATACAACAACTTACGCTGTGGCACGAGGCGTGATAGGGATAATCCGCGAACTGGAGGCATTGCGATGCGGCGCTCGGGCTTCACCACTATCGAAATGATCATCGTGGTCGTCCTCATCGGCATCATCGCGATGATCGGCTTCCCGACGATCTCGAAAACGCTCGACAAGACCAACGTGCGCTCGGCGCGCGACGTCGTGGGCACGCTGGCGGGCACGGCGCGGGCGGCGGCGATCCAGCGGGGCTGCCGCAGCGTGCTGCACTTCACGACAAACACGGTGTGGGTGACCACCGCGTGCCCGACCAGCGTGGACACCGTCTCGGGAGTCCAGGACCTGTATGCGCGATTCAAGGTGACCATGAGCGCGTCGCGCGATTCGGTGCAGTACGACCCGCGCGGCTTGAGCATGGACGGCTATGCGTCGAACACGGTGGCGCGGCTCACGGGCAGCGTCACGACGAACCTGGACTCGGTGATGATCAACCCGCTCGGTAAGGTGGTGCGGCAATGAAACGCGAACAGGGCTTCACGATCGTCGAGGTGATCGTCGCGATTCTGGTGCTCACCATCGGCTTGCTGGCGCTCGTCACGTCGGCGGCGCTGGTGACGCGGATGATCGGCCGGGGCCAGCGCTCGGCGGTCGCGGCCCAGTACGCCCAGCGGCGGCTCGAGATGCTGCGCGTCTCCGGCTGCAAGTCGCAGGCGGGGGGCAGCGAGGTGTTGATGCGCGGGTCGACGCCGCTGGACTCGCTCACGTGGCGGTTCGTGGCTACGTCGGCGACTCATTGGCAGGTCGTGGTGCGCAGCAAGTACCAGACGGCGCTCGGCAAGTGGCGAACCGACAGCACGGAGACTCAGATCTCATGTCTCTTCTAACCCGGCGAGGGTTCACCCTCATCGAGCTGATGATCGCGCTGGTGCTCCTGGGCCTGGTGTCGGCCGCCGTGTACAAGGTCCTGGTCAACAACCAGCGGGTGTACCTGGCGCAGACACAGACGATCGACCTGCAGCAGAACATCCGCGCGGCGGCCGCCATCCTGCCGGCGGAGTTCCGCGAGCTGGACGCGGCGGACGGGGACATCAGCGCCATGGGGCCCGACTCGATCTCGATGCGCGCGATGCGGCAGCTCTCGTTCCTGTGCGCGACGCCGCCGCTGGGCGGCGGGGTCGGTCAGATCACGCTGACGGTGCGCCAGACGCCGATCTTCGGAAACCGGCAGACGTTCAACCCGAACGATTCGCTGCTCATCTTCTACGAGGGCGACCCGTCCACGCGCGTCGACGACAGCTGGGTGCTCGGCCAGGTCAAGGCCGTCGCGACCGGTCTGTGCCCCGACAGCGGTGCGACCCATCCGGGCTACGTGCTGACCCTGCAGCCCCAGTGGATCGCCGGCAGCCAGCTGAACGTCCCCAACGCGATCACCCTTGGTGCGCCGGTGCGCGGCTTCGACAAGGTGTCGTATCGCGTGTACCAGTCCGCCGACGGCAATTGGTACCTCGGGCAGCGCAACCCGGCGTCGGGCGGCACCATCCAGCCCGTGGTCGGGCCGTTGACGGGCGCCAACGGCGTGACCTTCAGCTATTACGACAGTGTCGGGGTCGTGACAATCGACTCGTCCAAAGTGGCGCAGATACAGATCGTGCTGCGCGCCCGCACGACGGCGCCGATTCGCGGCGCGGACGGGGTGCAGACGTACAAGGTGGATAGCGTCGTGACTCGCGTTGCGCTGCGGAATAATCCGCGGTGCGGCCCGGGCGCGGTGCCTCCCCGCCCATGCGGTTGACGGGCGGATCACACGTGAACCTCAAGGAGTCGTCTATGAAGCACGTCCTGCAGAACGAGCGCGGCATGGCGCTCGCCATTGCGATCGTCGCGCTCGTGATCGTGGGCGCGCTCATCGCCGGCGCGTTCTTCTCCGGCACCCAGGAGCAGCGGGTGGCCGAGAATGTGCGTCGGGTCCAGGCGTCGTTCGGCGTGGCGGAAGAGGGCGTGTACGACATCATCCGCACTTGGGACAGCATCGGCGCGGGCGGTGTCCAGAACAAGGTGAAGTACGCCGGGTTGTATCCGTACCCGGCCTTCCCGGCCGCCAAGGACACGGCGAAGTACGGTTGGGAAACGGCCAGGAGTAGAACGGGGAGCTACAGCGGCTCGGTAATGAAGCTCAACGACCAGCTCTACCTGATCGACATGTCCGCCAAGGACACGATGAGCCTCGCGGGGCGCATCCGGGGCGGCGGCGCGAGCCAACGACTCGGGCTCCTGGCCCGCATCCGACCCCTGAACCTCAACACGCAGGCGGCGGTCACGTCGGGCGGCGATAACGTGGTGGTCGGCAGCGCCAGCATCGACGGCAACGATCACGCCCCGACCGGGTGGGCGGGCTGCCCCCCGCTCGATTCGACCAAAGCGGGGATCCGGACGCAGTCGAGCGGTTCGGTCTCGACCAGCGGGCACCCTACCATTCTCGGGAACCCGCCGGTGCTCAAGGACCCGACGCTCGCGGACAGCTCGTTTACGCACTACGGCGACGTGACGTACGCGCAGCTGGCGCAAGCGGCCAACATCACGGTGGCGGCGCAGAACTTCTCGACCTCGATCTCCCCGGCGACCTTGGGCGGGTCGTGCGACCTCAGCGTGCAGACCAACTGGGGGAGCCCCACGACCCCGACCGGCCCGTGCGGGAACTATTTCCCCGTCATCCACATCACGGGGGACGGGGCCGTCATCAACGGGCAGGAAGGCCAGGGCGTCCTGCTCGTCGACGGTAGTCTCAGTGTGCAGGGCGGGTTCCAGTTCTTCGGCGTCGTCATCGTCAAGGGTTCACTCAAGACGTCCGGTGGTGGCGGCACCCCTGCTCACTTCTGGGGCACGGTTATGGTGCAGGACACGGCGGCGTTCACGGACACCACCAACAACCTGTCCGGCGCGGCTAACCTCTTGTACTCTAAGTGCGCCATTATCAAGGCGTTAAGCAAGACAGGCGTGGCTGGGATGATGCGGTCGCGGGGGTGGGTCCAGCTCTACTAAAGTGACCTAACTCTCGGTAAACAAAGTACTTGTTGGTTCGGCCTCAAGTAGGTTCGAGGCTTGACAGGATAAGGGGCGGGGCTTACTGTAGTTTGCCCTCGCCCCATCTTGTCTTTAACCCATAGGCACTTATGGCCCTCTTCGGGCTGTTGGGCGGCAAAAAAACCTCGGTGGGCCTGGATATCGGTTCCGGCATCATCAAGCTGGCGGTGATCGACCATTCCGGCAGCGAGCCGGAGCTGGTCAAGGTCGCCACGACCGAGGTCGCCGCCGATGCCATCGTCGAGGGCGAAGTCATGGACCCCGGGCTCGTGTCGGAGGCGATCCGGGGGCTCTTTTCCACGGCCGGCGTCAAGCAACGCACCGTGGTGACGGCAGTCGGCGGCCGGGACGTAATCGTCAAGAAGATCCAGATGGACCGGATGAAGGAGGGGGACGCCCGGGAGGTGATCCGGTGGGAGGCCGAGCAGCACGTCCCCTTCGACATGGCGAACGTGGAGCTCGATTTCCAGATCCTCGATCCCGACGCCGAGGGGCTGCAGATGAACGTGCTGCTCGTCGCCGCGAAACGGGAGCTGGTGGACAGCCGCACCTCCCTCTTGGGCGAGGCGGGGCTCGAGCCGGGGATCATCGACGTGGACGCGTTCGCGATCCACAACGCCTTCGAGCTGAACCACCCCGACGCAATGCAGGGTGTGGTGGGGCTGGTCAACATCGGGCACGAAGTCACCAACGTGAACATCCTGGAGGACGGGGTCCCGGTACTGACACGGGATCTGTCGGTGGGGACGCGGCGGTTCCGGGAGGACCTGCAGCGCGAGAAGGGGCTCTCAGCCGAGGACTCGGAGCGGGTCATCCAGGGGCAGACGCAGAGCGGGGATCTGGCGCAGTACGTGGATGCCCGGGGTGAGGAGATCTCCGTCGGGGTGGAGCGGGCGGCGGCGTTCCTGGCGACGGCGTCGCGCTCCGCGGGGGGACTGGGGCGCGTGTACACCATCGGCGGCGGGGCGCGCGTGCCGGGTCTGAACGAGGCGCTGTCGAACCGGCTGCGGGTGCCCGTGGAGCTTGCGAGCCCGGTGCAGCGGCTCAAGGTGCGCGACTCGGTATTCGAGTCTGTCGCGGTGGATGAGATCGCGCCGCTGCTGATGCTATCGGTGGGCCTGGCGTTGAGACGCGCCGCATGATCGAAATAAATCTTCTTCCCGGAAAGAAGAAGAAGGCGGCCGGCGGCGGCGCGGGCTTCAAGCTCGCGCTGCCCGATTTCCGGGGTCTGCTTGCCAGCATCAAAAACCCCTGGCTGCTCGCCGCCAGCGCGGCCTCGTTGATCGTGGTCGGTGGCGGGCTGCTGTGGTTCATCACGCAGAGCACCCGGCTGCGGGTGGCGCAGAACCGCCGCGTCGAGGTGCAGGCGGAGAAGCGGCGCTTCGACGCGGTGATCGCGCAGAAGCGGCAGTCCGAGCGAATCCGCGACTCGCTCGTCGCGGAGATCAACGTCATCCGCGGCATCGACGCGGACCGCTACATCTGGCCCCACGTGCTCGACCAGATCACCAAGGCGCTGCCGCCCTACACCTGGCTCACCGGGATTTCGGTGTCTGGGGGGGGCAATGTGGCCCCGGGCGCGCCGGGCTCCCAGTCGGTCGGCGCGGGTGCCACCGACTCGACGGGGCGGCCGCAGGTCCGCGTCTGGATCACCGGCAGTACGGTGGACATCCAGGCGTTCACCACGTTCCTGCGCCAGCTCGCCGCGTCGCCCTGGCTCACCGACGTGATGCCGGCGACGACCTCCACGATTATCGAGGCCGACCGCCCGGTGACGGCGTTCAACGTCGCCGTGCGCTACCGGGTCGCGGACTCGGTGTACATCCGCACCGTCCCCCTGACCCAGTCGGCGAGGTAGCGCGATGGCCTTGCTGCCGCAGGACAGGCAGAGTCAGGTGATGATGCTGATTACCCTCGGCATGCTCGGCCTCGGCTACGCCTTCTGGAACTACTGGGCGAAGCCGACGGGCGCAGAGATCGCGGCCACGCAGGCCGAGATCAAGAGCATGGAGGACGTGATCGCGCAGGCGAAGGCGGATCTTGCGAGCGGCACCGTGGAGGACCTGCGCCGCAAGGTCGAGGAGTACTCGGCGCTGCTCGCGGTGATGCGGCGGCTCGTGCCCGAGAAAAACGAGGTCCCGGCCCTGATCGACGACATCTCGACCAAGGCCAAGGTGCGGGGCGTGACGATCGGCCGGATCGAGCCCCAGCCCGTCGAGGCGGGGCCGCCCTTCGACACGTACCGGTACCGCCTCGAGATCATCGGGCACTACGACCAGCTGGGCGAGTTCCTGTCCGACATCGCGAGCCTGCCGCGCATCATCGTCCCGCAGGACGTGATCCTCAAGGCGGCCGCGCAGCAGGCGCAGAAGCTGCTGGGTGACACGCTCGGCGCGCTGCTCGAGGCGCAATTCGGGATCCGGACGTTCGTGAAGGCGGCGGCGCCGCCCCCGGCGGCGGCGAAGAAGGGCGCGGGCGCACGGTGAGCCCGCGATTCGCGGTGTGCGTCGCCGCGCTGCTGGCAGCGGGTCCGCTCGCGGCCCAGGCCAAGCCAAACCCTGCGGCGGCGGCGAAACCCGACAGCGCCAAGCGCGATAGCGCCGCCGCCCCGGCGCTGGTGCGCGAGGTCTTCTCGTACGAGGGTGGCGGGCGCGACCCGTTCCTCTCGCTGCTCCGCTCGGGTGACATCCGGCCGCTCCTGTCGGACCTGCGGCTGGTGGGCATCTACTACGACGGGCGGTATCCCGCGCGCAGCGTCGCGGTGCTGCGCGATGTGACCAACAGCAAGGTGTATCGAGTGAAGCCGGGCAACATCATCGGGCGCCTCAAGGCCACCACGATCCGGCCGCGCGAAATCGTGTTTACGGTGCAGGAGTTCGGCTTCGAGCGGCAGGAAAGTCTGCAGCTCGCCAAGCAGGAGGTAACGCCATGAAGCGCATCGCAGCCCTTGTCCCGCTCCTGCTGGTGCTGACCGCGGGCGCACGCCCGGGGATGAGGGGAGTCGCGCCCCGGGACGGCGAGGTCAAGGCCGTCAGCGTGGTCCCGGCGGCGGGCAGCGTCGAGGTCGTGATCGATCTCCGCGGCGCCGTCGACATACAGGACTTCACGTTGGGCAATCCGGCGCGGCTGGTCGTGGACCTGCAGGGCGCGCGACTCGTCGCCCCCGCGGTGCTGTACGACGGCGCCAACCGGGGCGGCATCAAGAACATCCGGTACGCCCAGTTCCGACCCGGGGTGGTGCGGGTCGTGATCGATCTCGACGCGCTGAAGGACTATCAGATCGAGCGGCGCGACGGTCAGGTGCGGGTGAAGATCGGCTCGGAGCGGACGGCGTTCGAGGCGTGGTCGAGCCGGTCGGTGGCGAGCGCGCCGCCGGCCGCGGTGGTGCCGCCGGTGGCGCAGCGCGCCGCCAGCCGGGGAGGCCAAGCGGCGCGGGTCGCGACGCCGGCGCAGATCGACGACGGTTCGAGCATCGACGCGTACCTCGCCGCCCACGCGTCGGAGAGCGCGCAGTCGCAGGCGGCACGCATCACCGTGACGTGGGATAACGCGGACCTGCGGGAGGTGGTGGCGGGCTTCGCGGCGTTCAGCGGCCGGACCATCATCGTGTCCAAGGACATCAAGGGCCAGGTCTCCGCCGAAATCAAGAATCAGCCGTGGGACCTCGCGTTCAACGCGGTGCTCGAATCGCAGGGGCTGGCCGCCAACGTGCTGGACGGCGGCATCATCCAGGTCATCGACAAGCGCGACCTCGCGCGCGCCGACTCCACGGTGCCGGTGGAGACGCGGCTGGTGCGGGTGAACTACGCCAAAGCCTCGGCGCTGGTGCCGTCGGTGGCGTCGATCCTCACCAAACGAGGCCAGGTCGTCGCCGATTCCACCAGCAACGCGCTAGTGATCACCGAGATCGCGAGCCGGATCACGCGGGTCGAGGAGTTCGTCAAGGGGCTCGACATCCGCACGCCGCAGGTGTCGATTCAGGCGAAGATCATCTTCGTCGACCGCACCGACGTGGAGGAGCTGGGCGTGAAGTACGACCTCGGCTCTCAGACACAGTTCTTCAACAAGCTGGTGCAGCGGCCGGACCCCCGTACCGCGAAGGCGGTCGACACCAACGGCGACGGCGTGCCGGACGCCTTCGTGCCTCAGAGCAACTTCTCGCCCACCGACATCATCGTGGACCTGGGTGGGAACTCGCTGTCCGCCATCGGCAACGCCGATCAGGAAGTGGTGAACCCGGCGTTGAACCTGATCTTCTCGACCGCGATCGGGAACTTCGATTTGACGACGTTCTTGCAAGCGTTGCAGCGGGTCGAGCTGGCCGACGTCCAGGCGGAACCGACGATCACGACGCTCGACAACCGGCCGGCCGAGATCCTGGTCGGCGACCGCGTGCCGATCCGCGTGATCGACGTGAGCACGGCGGGTGCCACCGCGGGTGCGGTGCCGCGCGCCACCGTGCGCTTCGAGCAGACCGGTATCAACCTGAAGGTGACGCCGCACGTGACGGCGAACCGGCAAGTGTTGATGGAAGTCCACGCCGAGCGCTCCAACGTGAGGCCCGCGTCGGTGGACATCGGCTTCACATTCCAGACGCAGCAGGCGGACAACCAGATCCTGGTGAACGACGGTGAAACCGCGGTCATCGGTGGCCTCACCGTGACGGAGGTCACGGTGACAAAGTCCGGAATCCCCTTCCTTGTAGACCTGCCGATCCTCGGGAAGCTGTTCGGCTTCAGCTCCGAGCAGGAATCGCGGCGCGATCTGTTGATTCTCATCACGCCGCACATTATCGACGACCTGGTGACGCCCAGCACCGGGAAGTAACCAGGAGCGTTCTATGCAGCAGCGGCGTGGGGTCCGGGGTTGGTGCGTGCTGGTCGCGGTCGCAGGCGCCGTCGGCGCGTGCGAGACCGCCCGGAACCCGGGCGGCGTCCTGCGCGATGTGAATCCGCCCACCATCGTGCTGACCCCGGCGGCGGACACCCAGCAGATCGCGGCGGGGCTGTCGTTCACCGTCAACGCCACCGACAACCTGGGCCTGAAGGACATCCGCCTCACCTATGCGGGCGGCTACATCGCCCAGACCGACACGATCTTCAACACGGCGGTCACGAGCTACAACCAGGGCACGCGGATCACGTTCCCGGCCGGCTCGGGCGCGGGCGGGCTCATCACGATCATCGGTCGTGCGACCGACGGCGCGGGGAACTTCTCGGAAGACACCATCGTGGTCTTCCTGTCGAACGTGCAGGCGCTGAGCGTCACGCTGGTCGCGCCCACCGCCCCGGCGCTCGCCTCGACGGGCAAGAACATCCCGGTGGAAGTCCACGCGCAGCAGCTGGGTGGGATCGCGACCATCGGATTCATCATCGTGCCGCGCGCCGCCGTCGTAGACCCGACCGTGCCGCCCAGCGACTCGCTCGTGTTCACGCCGCCTGCGCGGCAACCGCCGGACACGTTCTACACGGACACGCTGACGGTCCAGGCCGGGTTCACGACCTTCACCGTCACCGGCTTCGCGGTGGACGCGGGTGGACGCCGGGCGTTCTCCAACACGGTCACCGTCACGGTGCAAACGCCGGGGAACGACGTCACGCCGCCGGCCGTGTCGCACACGATCTCCTCGCGCGTGGAGGTGAACGACAACATCGCCGTGCACGCCACCGACCCGAGCGGTATCAAAGTGATGGGGTTCCGGGTGGACACGGCGCTGGCCGCCGTCCCGCCCTTCACCGGGGTCACGCCGCTCAAGTTCGTGCTCGACTCGACCATGGCTGCCGGCAACCTGACCACGGTCGATAAGGTGTTCGCACTCGCGCTGCCGCTCGCGGACAGCGGCTTGCCGAAGAGCGTCGTGATACGAGGCTATGCCTGCGACCTGGCCGTGGCCCGGAACTGCGCCTACTCGCAGACGAGCACTGTCATCGCGGGGAGCCCGCCGCGCCAGGCGGCGTCCCTGGCCCTGGCCATCGGGGCGAGCGCTGGCGTGGATACCGTCGTCGTGGTGGCGGGGACCACGCATTCGTTGCCGTTCGGCGGGCACATTGCCGACGCGATCTACAACTCGAACCGGCGCGAGCTGTACCTGACCAACGACGTGCTGGGTCGGGTCGAGGTGTACAACCTGGCGACCAACACGTTCGACCCGACCGGCATCATCACGGCCGGTCCGGTGCCGTGGGGCATCGCACTCTGGCCGGTGGACACGCTGGGTACGTACGACCCCAACCGCGTCGTCGTGGCGGACGCCGGCGGCACTGAGCTCTCAATCCTCGATGCGAGTACACGCCGGCTGCTGTGGCGGCAGGCGCTGCCCAACTTCCTGATCGAGAAGTACTCGATTCAGATCGTGGCCAATTTCATCCGGGCCGTGATCACCGTGCACGACGTGTCCGATCGGCCCCAGTACCTCGGCACCGTCTGCCGTGTGGCGACCGGTGGATCGACCTGCCACGCGGACTCGATCTACGCGATCTACTCGACCACGCCGACACAGAGCAGCTCGTCGCCGTTCAGCGGGCGGGCGACGCTGCGGATGGAAAAGCTCATCAACACGAACAATCCCAGCCTGCTGTACGGCCATCTGTTCTGGGAGCTCGGCGACCTCGGCTCGAACGTCGCCGGTGACACGCTGCGCATCGAGCTGCTGCGGCCAAGCCTGAACGTGCGCAAGGTGGTGCTCACGGCATGCAAAGCGGTCACCATCGACTTCCCCACGTTCGGCCTGGGTGACCAGACGTTCGTGCGCAACACCGGAAACTTCACGCACGCGTTCGTCGGCGAGGGCGGCAATATCTCGGCGGCGTTCGCGCGCGTAATGGGCTATTCGGCGAAAGACACGTTGAAAACGCCGGCCAACAGCTGCAACATGATCCCCGCCGGCCTGCCCGACGCGGGTACCGACGACCAGGACTTGGGCATGTCCCCGGGCGTGCACGTCAGCGACTTCATCAGCAACACCGGGGTCCACGTCGTGTCGATCGCCACCAACTTCAACGGCCTCACGAATCTGGTGCGAGCGACCTCGGACTCGACCTATTACCTCGACGAGGGGCTGCGGCTGTGGGGCACGTCGTCCGTCGGGTCGTCGACGCCCGGCATGGACATGAACTACAACCACAACTTCGAGCCCGGTGCCGGGTGCGCCCCGAATTGCGGCGGGGGTTCAGGAAACATCAACGATCGGATGGTGTTCACCGCGTCGCCGGACACGAGCATCCGCGTGTTCGACACGTACTTCTTCAATCAGCAGCGGAAGATCGCGATTCGCGACCCGATCATCGGCCCGCTGCGCGTGGCGTTCGACGCGACGAGCGCCCAGCAGTATCTGTTCGGCATCACGACACGCGGGCTCGTGGTGGTCTCGCTGCCGACCATCACGAACATCAACCCGCAGTCGCCCCCGCGACGGTGAGCAACCTCACCCCCTGGCCCCCTCTCCACGACGTGGAGAGGGGGACGAAAGGCGAGATCACGAGCCCGACCCGGAGTCGGGCTCGCGTGCTATTATCGAGAAGGTACGGAGGTGATGTAGCGTGACGTTTCGCTTTACCACGGCCGGGGAATCGCACGGGCGCGGCCTGGTGGCGGTCCTCGAGGGGATCCCCGCCGGGCTGCCCCTGTCCGCCGAGCGCATCAACGTCGAGCTGAAGCGGCGCATGGGCGGCTACGGCCGCGGCGCCCGCATGAAGATCGAGGCCGACCAGATCGAGTGGCTCGCCGGCGTGCGCGCCGGCGAGACCCTCGGCTCCCCCATCGCGATGCTCGTGTGGAACCGCGACTGGGAGCACTGGCGGGACGTCATGGCCCCCGAAGCGGACGCCCCTGGGAGCGAGCGGCGCCGCCAGGTGACGCGTCCGCGCCCCGGCCACGCGGATCTCGCCGGCTCGCTCAAGTACGACCGCCAGGATGCGCGCGACATTCTGGAGCGGGCGAGTGCGCGCGAGACGGTAGCGCGGGTGGCCTGTGGCGCGGTGTGCAAGGTGCTGCTGGAACAGTTCGGCGTGGAAGTCGGTTCACATGTGGTCGAATTGGGCGGGGTCAGGGCCGGTGTAGGGGCGCAGCATGCTGCGCCCCTACCGGCCCATCTGAATCAGGCTGCCGATGCCAGTCCGGTGCGCTGTCTGGACGCCGCCGCCGAGACGGAGATGATCGCCCGGATCGACGCGGCCAAGGCGGCGGGCGACACGCTGGGCGGCGTGGTCGAGGTAATCGCGCTGGGCCTTCCCGTAGGGCTCGGCTCCCACGTCTCGTGGGACGCGAAGCTGGACGGGCGGCTGGCGCAGGCCCTCGTGTCCATCCCGGCGGTGAAGGGGGTGGAGCTGGGGCTCGGCTTCGAGGCCGCGCGGCGCAAGGGCTCGGAGGTGCACGACGAGATCCTGCCCGGCCTGGCCCGCGCCACCAACCGCGCGGGTGGCACCGAAGGCGGCATGACCACGGGGGAGCCGTTGGTCGCGCGCGTCGCGATGAAGCCGATCTCCACGCTCATGTCCCCGCTCCGCACCGTGGACTTGAAGACGGGCGGACCGGCCCAGGCGCAGTCGGAACGCTCGGATGTGACGGCGGTGCCCGCCATGGGGGTCATCGCAGAGGCGATGATGGCCCTGGTGCTCGCGCAGGCGCTGCTCGAGAAGTTCGGCGGCGACGCGCTGAGCGAGACCAAGCGAAACTTCGCGGGATACCTGGCACAGGTGCGCGCGCGCACGCCGAAAGGGGCGGCCTCGTGAAGCGGCATATCGTACTGATCGGCCTGCCGGGGTCGGGCAAGACCACGATTGGCCGGCTTGTGGCGGAACGGCTGAGCGCGGCATTCGTGGACATCGACGCGATCATCGAGCGGCGCGAAGGAAGACCGATCACCCTGATCTTCGCGGAGAAGGGCGAAGCGACGTTCCGCGCAATGGAGCGCAAGGAAATGGAGACGGCGCTCGCGGGCGAGCCCGCGGTGATCGCTCCGGGCGGGGGCTGGGCGGCGCAACCCGGCGCGATCGACTCCGCGAAACCGCACGCGCTCGTGATCTATCTGTACACGCGACCCGAGACCGCGGCGCAGCGCGCGGCGCCCGCGGGAACCCGGCCGTTGTTATCAGGTGAGGATCCGGTGGGGCGGATGCGCGAGCTGCAAAAGGACCGCGAGCCGTTCTTCCGCAACGCGCACGCGCACGTCGACACCGATCGTAAGTCGGCACAGCAAGCGGTGATCGAGGTCGTGAGGCTTGCGCAATCGAGTGCGGGATGGTAAAGATGCGCACTCGTGTCGTTTGACGAAGGATTGACGCGTGGCTGCTAAAAAAGAAGCGGTGAAGAAGAAAGCCGAGATCAGGCAGGCGACTGACCCCGTGCGCAAGCCCGGGGATGACGGAGGCACGGAGACCGCCGTGGCCGTAGCTCCCAAGCGACGCCCGCGGAAGCCCAAGGCGTCCGCCCCGGAGGGCGGGAGCGGGAAGGGTGCGCTCGTCATCGTCGAGTCGCCCACCAAGGCGAAGACCATCGGCAAGTACTTGGGCTCGGGCTACACGGTCAAGGCGACCGTGGGGCACCTGCGCGATCTGCCCCAACGCAAGCTGGGCGTGGACGTGGAGAACGGCTTCACGCCCGAGTATGTGACCATCAAGGAAAAGGCCAAGACCCTCGCCGAAATTAAGAAGGCCGCAAAAGCCTCGGAGCGGGTGCTCCTCGCCACCGACCCGGACCGCGAGGGCGAGGCCATTGCCTGGCACGTGGCGAGCCAGCTCTCGAACGGCGGCAAGGTGCGGCGCGTCCTGTTCCACGAGATCACCAAGGACGCGGTCGCCCATGCGCTGGCGCATCCCCTCGACATCGACCAGCGGAAAGTGGACGCGCAGCAGGCGCGCCGGGTGCTCGACCGGCTGGTCGGCTACAAGACGTCCCCGCTCCTCTGGAAGAGCATCAAGACCGGCCTGTCGGCTGGCCGGGTGCAGACCGTGGCGTTGCGGCTGATCTGCGAGCGCGAGGAGGAGATCCGCAAGTTCGTGCCGCAGGAGTACTGGACCATCGAGGCCGATCTCGAGAAGGACGGCCAGGCGTTCCAGGCGCGGCTGCACAAGCTCGAGGGGAAAAAGCCGGAGATCAAAGACGAGGCGACCGCGCGGGCGATCGTGGCGGACGCGCTCAAGCTTCCCTTCAAGGTCAGCGCGGTCGAGAAGGGCGAGCGGCGGCGTCCGGCGCCCCCGCCGTTCCGCACCAGCACGCTGCAACAGGAAGCCGCGAAGCAGCTGGGCTTCTCCGCGGCGGTCACGATGCGGATCGCGCAACAGCTGTACGAAGGCATCGAGGTCGGCGCCGAGGGCCCGGTGGGACTGATCACGTACATGCGCACCGACTCGGTGCGCGTGGCGGACTCGGCCATCGCCCAGGCACGCGACTACATCGCGAAGGAATTCGGCAAGCCCTACTTGCCGGCCGAGCCCGTGGTCCACAAGGGCGGCAAGAGCAGCACGCGGGTGCAGGACGCGCACGAGGCGATCCGGCCCACCGAGGTGCTGCGGCGTCCGGACGATCTGAAGCAGCACCTCGATTCGCGACAGTTCAAGCTGTACCAGCTGATCTGGCGGCGTTTCGTGGCGTCCCAGATGACCCCCGCGGTGTTCGAGACAACGAAGGTCGACTTCGACCTGGGCCGCTTCGTGTTCCGGGCCACCGGATCGCGGGTCCTGTTCGACGGCTACCACAAGCTGTACCACGAGGCGCATGAGCCGGAGGAAGGAAAGACCCTGGATGATCTGCCTCCGATTCCGCCGCTCGCCCAGGGCGACGTCGTGACGGTGAAGCAGATCACGCCGAATCAGCACTTCACCGAGCCGCCGCCGCGCTTCAGCGAGGCCAGCCTGGTGAAGGAGCTCGAGCGCCTGGGGATCGGACGCCCGTCGACCTATGCGAGCATCATCTCCACGCTCAAGACGCGGTGGTACGCCACGGCCAAGGACCGCCGCTTCGCGCCCACGCCACTCGGGGAAACGGTGTGGCAGGTGATGAAGCGCTCGTTCCCCGATGTGTTCGAGGTGGGATTCACGGCGCAGATGGAAGATGAGCTCGACAAGGTGGAGGAAGGCGATCTCGCGTGGCAGCAGGTGCTGGGCGACTTCTGGGGGCCGTTCGCCAAGGCGCTCGACGCCGTAGACGTGCAGAAGCTGATCCACGACGTGCACGATCTCTCCAACCTGCACAAAGAGAAGTGTCCGACGTGCGGCAGCGGTCTCGTGGTGCGCAGCGGGCGGTTCGGGCCGTTCATCGCCTGCGCCCGCTACCCCGATGAGTGTAAGTTCACGCGGCCGCTGCGGCGCGACCGGGTGCCCGACCGGCCCACCGACGAGATCTGCCAGGAGTGCGGCGCGCCGATGGTGATCAAGACGGGGCGCTACGGCGAATTCCTCGCCTGCACGAAGTTCCCCGCGTGCAAGCACACGCGGCCCGTGCCGCTGGGGGTGAAGTGCCCGAAGTGCGGCGTGGGCGACCTGGCGGAGCGCCGCACCAGGAAGGGACGAAACTTCTTCGGGTGCCTGCGCTACCCGGAGTGCGACTACTCGACGTGGAACCGCCCGGTCGCGGTCGCCTGCCCGAGTTGCGGGTTCCTCGGGATGGAAGAGAAGCAGACCAAGACCAAAGGGGTCTCTCGCAAGTGCCTCAAGTGCGGACACGAAGTCACGGTCGAGGAGCCGACGCCGGCGGAGTCGGTGGCGAGCTGAGCGGGAGGGCAGTGGTGGTGGGCGGCGGACTCGCGGGCAGCGAGGCCGCCTGGGCGCTCGCCGAACGGGGAGTCGCGGTCACGCTGCACGAAATGCGCCCCGCGAAGATGACCGCCGCGCACCAGACCGACCGGCTGGCCGAGCTCGTCTGCTCCAACTCCTTTAAATCAGTGGAGCTCACCAACGCCCACGGGCTGCTCAAGGCCGAGATGCGGCGGCTCGGCAGCGTGGTGCTGGACGCGGCCGACGAGGCGCGCGTCCCCGGCGGCGCGGCGCTCGCCGTGGACCGCGTCGCGTTCGCGCAAGGCGTGCACCAGCGGATCACCAGCCACCCCGGGATCACCGTGGCGCGCGGCGAGGTGACCGAGCTCGAGTCGCCCGGCATAGTGGCGACGGGCCCGCTCACCTCCGAGGCGCTCGCGGCCGCGATCGCCCGGAAGCTCGACGCCAGCTCGCTCGCGTTTTTCGATGCCATCGCACCCATCGTCTCGGCCGACTCGCTCGACACGACGCGGCTGTTCCGCGCGTCGCGCTACGGCAAAGGCTCGGGCGACGATTACTGGAACGCCCCGCTCACGGAGGCGGAGTACGACGCGCTGGTCAACGCGCTCCGTACCGGCGAGCAGTACCAGCCGCACCACGAGTTCGACCGGACGCCCTATTTCGAGGGCTGCCTGCCGGTCGAGGAGATGGCGGCGCGGGGGCGCGACGTGCTCAGGTTTGGACCGATGAAACCGGTGGGTCTTACGGACCCCGGGCGCAAGCCCGGGGATAAGCAACCATTCGCGATCGTTCAATTGCGCCAGGAAGACCGCGCGGGACAGATGTGGAACCTCGTGGGGTTTCAGACCCGGCTCAAAGTGCCGGAGCAACAGCGGGTGTTCCGGATGATCCCTGGGCTCGAAGCCGCCGACTTCCTGCGGTTCGGAAGCATCCACCGGAACGCGTACATCAACTCGCCGCGCGCACTCACGGCGCATCTGTCGGCCAGGGACGACGCGACGCTGCTGTTCGCCGGTCAGCTCACCGGTGTCGAGGGCTACACCGAGTCGGCGGCGACGGGGATCCTTGCCGGGATCAACCTAGCGCGGCTGCTCGGAGGCGACGTCCCCGTCGTGCCCCCGCCTACCACGATGCTCGGCGCGCTGTACCGCTACGTGCACAGCGCCGATCCCGAGCACTTCCAGCCGATGAACGCGAACTTCGGGCTGCTCGACCCGCTGGAGCGGCCCGTGAAGGACAAGCAGAAGAAGCGGGAGCTGCTGGTGGAGCGGGCGCTCGCGGACATGGATGGGTTCGCCCAGAACATCGGAGTGGAGATGACGGCGTGAGGGTCGCGAGTGAACTCGCGGCTCGGCGCTTGCCCGTAAACGGGCGTGGCATTGCCGCTTCAGCGGTACTGCCGAGCCGCGGCTTCAGCCGCGAGACGCGGGCGTGAGCTCCGCCCCGCTTCCCGAGATCGCCGACTTCGTCGCGTTCCTCTCGAAGGAGCGCAACGACTCGCCCCATACCGTCAAGGCATACGAGCGCGACGTACAAGACTTCGCCGCGTTCTGTACCGACTACTACGGTGGCGGGTGGAGCTTCGCCGGCGTGGACCGCCTGGCGATCCGGGGCTGGCTGGGAAACATGCAGCAGCGCGGCCTCGCCAAGCGCTCCGCCGCGCGCGCTCTCTCGGCGCTGCGGACGTTCTACCGGTTCCTGAACACGACGCGCGGGCTGGAGCTGAACCCCGCGAAGGCGGCCCGCACGCCCCGGCTGGAACGCACGCTTCCCGAGCACCTGGACCGCGCGGAGGTCGAGCAGCTGTTCGCCGAAGCGGAGCGGCGGGCGAAGGCGGGGGGGTTCACGGAAGCACGCGACCTCGCCATGCTGGAGCTGTTCTACTCCACGGGCATCCGTCTGGCCGAGCTGGCGGGGCTGAACGAGCAGGACGTGGACCTGGTCTCGGACCAGGTGAAGGTGCGCGGGAAGGGCAAGAAAGAGCGGCTCGTCCCGGTCGGCAACCATGCGGCACGCGCGCTGCGCCGCTACTACCGCCAGCGAGACGCGGTGGGGCGCGTGGGAACGCGCGACGGCCGGGCGGTGTTCGTGGGGCGGCGCGGGCAGCGGCTCACGCCGAGGGGCGTGCAGCTCGCGATCAAGCGGTTACTGGGCACGCTGGCGCGTGGGCGCGACCTGCACGTGCACTCGCTGCGTCACTCGTTCGCTACGCACCTGCTCGACGCAGGCGCCGACTTGCGGGCGGTGCAGGAGCTATTGGGTCACGCGTCGCTCTCTACCACGCAGGTGTATACTCATACATCGGTAGAGCGACTGAAAAAGGTGTACCACCAGGCACATCCCCGCTCATAGAGGGACATGAAGCAAATACATTCGACGACTATTCTCTGCGTCCGGCGCGACGGCCACGTGGCCCTGGGCGGCGACGGCCAGGTCACGATCGGCGACACCGTGATGAAGGCGAATGCCAACAAGGTGCGCGCGCTCAAGGGTGGGAAGATCCTCGCTGGGTTCGCCGGTGCCGCCGCGGACGCGTTCACGCTGTTCGAGAAGTTCGAGGAAAAGCTCGAGCGTTACCCCGGCAACCTGCCGCGCGCGGCGGTCGAGCTCGCGAAAGACTGGCGCTCGGACCGCGTGCTCCGGCGGCTGGAGGCGCTGCTCGTGGTGTCGGACCGGGAGCACGGCTACATCATCTCGGGCTCGGGCGAGCTGATCGAGCCGGACGACGGCGTGCTCGCCATCGGGTCGGGGGGGAGCTACGCGCTCGCGTCCGCGCGGGCGCTGCTCACGTCGTCGGAGCTCCCCGCCAAGGACATCGTGCAGCGCTCGCTCGAGATCGCCGCGGAAATCTGCGTGTACACCAACACGCACATCACGATTCTGGAGCTTTGATGGCCGAGCCGACCCGCACGCCCGAAGACAAGCTGCCCGCTGCACCGGTGGCACCCGAAGAGACGCTACCGTGGCTCGAGGAGTTGCCGCCCCGGAAGATCGTGGCGGAGCTGGACCGCTACATCGTGGGCCAGGAGGTGGCGAAGAAGGCAGTGGCGATCGCGGTGCGCAACCGGTGGCGGCGCTCGCAGGCGCCCGAGGACATCCGCGATGAGATCCTGCCGAACAACATCATCATGATCGGTCCCACCGGCGTGGGCAAGACAGAAATTGCGCGGCGGCTGGCGCGCCTCGCGGGTGCGCCGTTCCTGAAGGTCGAAGCCTCCAAGTTCACCGAGGTCGGCTACGTGGGCCGGGACGTCGAGTCGATGGTGCGCGAGCTCGTGGACGTGGCGATCAACATGGTGCGCACCGAGCGCGAGGACGACGTCTATCCCCAGGCCGAAGCGCGCGCGGAGGAGCGCTTGCTGGACCTGCTCCTCCCCCCGACGCCCGTCCCCCCGACGGCCCAACCTCCCCAGCCGCCCCAGGGAGCGGGCAGCGGGGAGCAGGGAGCGGGCAACCGGCCGCTGTTCGTGGTGTCGTCGCGGGGCGACGTGACGCCGAAGGCGGTGGAGGGCGACGTGGAGGCCCAGGAGCGCCGCCGCCGCACCCGCGAGAAGCTGCGCCAGCAGCTCAAGGAGGGGACGCTCGAGGAGCGCGAGGTCGAAATCGAGGTGCAGCAGCAGGGCTTCCCCGGACTCGAGATGATGCAGCCGCCGCAGGGCATGGAGGGCACGGACGTCAACTTCACCGAGCTGCTGCAGGAGATGCTGCCGAAGAAGAAAAAGCGCCGCACGGTGCACCTGCACGAGGCCCGGCGCATCCTGGTCGACGAGGAGCTGAAGAAGCTGGTCGACATGGACGACGTGGTGAACGAGTCGCTGGACCGCGTCGAGAACCACGGCGTCATCTTCATCGACGAGATCGACAAGATCGCGGGGGAGCGCGGCACCGTCGGGCCGGACGTGTCGCGCGAAGGTGTGCAGCGCGACCTGCTGCCGATCGTCGAGGGCTCGACGGTGCAGACCCGCTACGGCTTCGTGCGCACCGACCACATCCTGTTCATCGCGGCCGGCGCGTTCCACGCCACCAAGCCCTCGGACCTGATCCCCGAGCTCCAGGGGCGGTTCCCGATTCGGGTCGAGCTGCAGCCGCTCACCGAGGCGGACTTCGTCCGCATCATGACCGAGCCCGAGAACGCCCTCACCAAGCAGTACGCCGCCCTGTGCGCCGCCGAGGGGGCGACGCTCGAGTTCACGCACGACGGCATCAAGGAGATCGCGCGCATCGCCGCCAAGGCCAACGAGCGCATGGAGAACATCGGCGCCCGCCGACTCCACACGGTCATGACCACCCTGCTCGAGGACGTGTTGTTCGACCTCCCCGAGCTGCCCGAGAAGCGCATCAAGTTCGACGCGGACAAGGTGCGCGACCGGCTCGGCAAGATCGTGGATGACGAGGATCTGCGCCGCTATATCCTTTGAATCGCTGGTTCCTCCCTCGCGACCCAGCAGTCGCGGCTGACCCGCGGCTCGGCGCGTACCGCTGAAGCGGCAAGGCCGCATCTTCATGGTGCGAACCGCCCGCCGCTTGTCCCAGGATTCTCTCCCGCATAGAATTAGCAGCCTCAACCTGTCATTTTGACTTGCCTACCAGGGACTCCATGGCCAAGCGCGACTTCCTCGCCGTCACCGACCTCACCCGGGACGAGATCCTGCGGCTGTTCGACCTCGCCG
>Ga0114129_10003994_pt1 | contig 20838 bp, 18 predicted proteins | sample RhiMetdeltSRZDD1_FD_80071 | JGI IMG/M metagenome (GOLD analysis project Ga0114129, IMG submission 80071) | Populus rhizosphere microbial communities from Tennessee, USA - Rhizosphere MetaG P. deltoides SRZDD1 (version 2) (version 2) | ecosystem: Host-associated > Plants > Roots > Rhizosphere >... | reverse complement strand
GCGCATTGAAGACAAGGCGCGAACGTGGTGTAGATGATTGCATCTTTAACCGACACACCGTGGTATGACGCCTGGACGATGGCATTTTCCTCGCCGTGCGAACAAAGACATTCATCCAAAGCTGTTCCGGATGCCGCCAAACTGTTGCAGCGGGGGCAACCGCCTTCATTGCAATTGCGAGTGCCGCGCGGCGTGCCATTGTAGCCTGTCGAGATCACACGCTTGTCTTTCACGATGATTGCCGCCACTTTTCGCTTCATGCAATTCGATCGGGAGGCTACAACCTTCGCGATGTTCATGAAGTATTCGTCCCAACTCGGTCTCTGAATTTCCTTTAGCACCCTGAGCAGCAATGCATCGATTTGCGGATACAGCTTTTCGAGTGCGCCGTCATTTGTCAGCGCATAGTCCGCCATCAACTCGACTTTCACAAGGTTCTGTGACGTATCGTCCCCTTCGGCTTCACGGTTTTCCAGTGCGACGAACTCTTCCATCGTTTTGGGATCGCTCTCCCGCTGGCGGTTGAGAATCCGATGAAAGCGCACATCGGCGGGCGCTTCGATTCGAAGCAATTTGAAGTGCTTCGCTTCGCGGAATGCATTGACTTCTGCGGGATTCCGGATTGAGTCGATGACGTAATGCTTGTCATCTTCAATCTTCGCCAGCGTGCGTTCCGCCAGCACCTTTGCCCCAAATCTCTGTCGAAGTTCATTGCCGACGATGATGAGACGCTCGCGGGTGGGTTCTTCGCCGCGTGATCGAATCTCGTCGCGGATCGCGTCCGAGAGTGAGTAGTAATAGAAGCTTTTCTTTTGCAGATATCGAGCAACTTCGCCTTTGCCCGCCGCGTTTCTGCCAGTAAGTCCTATCAACATGGTGACGCGTTACGATACTATGATTCCTTTTGACTGGGAAGGGAACTGCATGTTTGACAACAGGAGAATTGCCGTTTTGGGCGCAGGCAAACTTGGTGAAGCTCTGATCACCGGCATGCTCGACGCGGGTATTGTTTCGAAGAAGCAGTTTATTGCGACGGCTGCTCACAAAGAACGGGTGGATCAGCTTCGAAGCAAGCTGGATATTGAGACCAGCCTGTCAAATGGAGAAGCGGTTCGCAAAGCGCATCTCGTCCTTCTATGTGTGAAGCCGCAAACCGTGGAGGAAGTACTTCGACAAGTTGAAGAGGATCTGACCCCCAATCACCTTGTTATTTCCGTTGCTGCTAGTGTAACAACGCGATTGATGGAGGGGATTATCAACAAGCCCGTGCCCGTCGTCCGGACGATGCCCAATACACCATGCCTCGTGAAGACCGGAATGACGGCGATCGCACCCGGAAAGTACGCAACCGCAGAACACGTAGTTCAAGCTCGAAAGATTTTCGACGCGATTGGAAGAACTGTCATTCTCGATGAGAAACACATGGACGCCGTCACGGGGCTAAGCGCCAGCGGTCCCGCCTTTGTGTACATCATCATTGAATCCTTTGTTGAAGCCGGCGTAAAAGTCGGGCTTCCGCGCGAAGCCGCCACCCAGTTGGCAGCGCAGATGGTACTCGGAGCCGCAACGATGGTCCTCGAAACAGGAGAACATCCGGCGAAGTTGAAGGACATTGTGACGACTCCGGCCGGATGCACGATCGACGGAATCCTCGAACTGGAAGACGGGGGGTTGAGGGTAACGTTGATCAAGGCCGTCGTCCGCGCCACGCTTCGTGCGAAAGAGCTCGTCAGTGGTTGAAGATCAAACAGGGTGAAGGGAACACAAAAACCACAAAAAGCACAAAGATAGACCCCAAAAACAAAACCTCCCTTTTGTGGTTCTTGTGCTTTTTGTGTTCCGGCTTTTTGTCATGATTCACGTCACCATGGTCGCTGGGGAATGCGTGCCCTTTGCCAAAGTTGGCGGTCTCGCCGACGTTCTTGGCGCGCTTCCCGTTGCGCTCGAGAAACTCGGCGTCCGCGTTACGGTTGCCATTCCTCGTCATCGCGCCATCGATCTTGCCAAACACGGGTTTGAACCCATCGTGCCGCCGGGAAGCGGCCGGGTCGCTCTAGGTTTCGAAAGCGTTACTTATGACGTGCATCGCGGAGTCATGCCGAACTCGAACGTACCAGTATTCCTGCTCGGCAACGATCGATTCTTTGATCGAGATGGCATCTATGTTGATCCGCGCACCGGTAAGGATTACCCAGACCAGGCGGACCGATGGATTTTCTTTCAGCGCGCGGTGATGGAATTCTTCAAGTATGCCACGCCTGCTCCAGATCTCATTCACTGTCATGATCATCAGACCGGACTGATTCCTGCGTACATAAGAAAAATCTATCGCGCTGGGCATTCTTTCGAGCGCACGCGCACGATGTTCACCATCCACAATATGGGCTACCAGGGTCTGTTCCCACGCGATGTGATGACGCGCGCGGGCTTTAATGACGCTGAGTTCTATCCAACTAGTCCGTTTGAATTCTATGGAATGGTGAATTTTATGAAAGTAGGCATCTCATACGCAGACCTTATAACGACCGTCAGTCCTACGTATGCGCGTGAGATTCAGGAGAGCAGAGAGTTCGGTTACGGACTCGAAGGAGTTTTGCTGGAGCGCGCTGCGAACTTGATCGGTATTCTCAATGGCATTGATGATCAGCTTTGGAATCCGGCGACGGATAAGTTGATCCGCGCAAATTACAGCGTGCGCGACTTTTCCGGTAAGGTCGAAAACAAGAAAGCTCTCCTCAACAAATTCGAAGTCGATCCATCGCACTTGGACTGGCCGGTACTCGCAATGATTTCTCGAATCGACGTTCAAAAAGGCTTCGATCTAGTGATGAGCATTTTGGACTACCTGCTCTCGAAAGATCTGTACTTTGTTCTCCTCGGCAGTGGCAATAAAGAGACGGAGTTGTATCTGCGCAGCATTATCGAAAGGCATCGGACGAAAGCCGGCATCCGGTTCGAATTCGACAATGGCAGTGCCCACCTTACCGAAGCCGGTGCCGACATTTTCCTAATGCCGTCAAAGTACGAACCGTGCGGCTTGAATCAAATGTACAGCCTTCGTTACGGCACGGTGCCGGTAGTCCGAAGGACAGGAGGTCTCGCTGACACCGTTGCTGAGTACGATCCTGCGAACGGCGCGGGGACCGGCTTTCTCTTTACAAAATATGATCCTGAAGACTTCAAAGCTGCAGTCGATCGCGCGTTAATGCTGTGGCCCAACAAAGAGGCGTGGCGAGCGCTGATGCTGGGCGGAATGAAACAGGACATGGGATGGACACAGTCAGCGAAGAAGTACAGAGATGCGTATGAACGTATGCTGCAATCCGCTTGATGACGTACGTCCTTCATAAAATCAGTAAGTTGCCTTCAGATTTTTGAATTCCTTCTCCCGGCCTTTCTTCTAAGTCATTCAGCCATAGGAATCGAGCATTGGTCTGTTTTTTGCATAGGCTGAATTGTGTTCCAACGTTCCCGGACGACCGGTACCCTGAGAACTCGTTCTCACAGGGGGTGAGGGGAGAGTGGGGGTAACGGCTCTCAGGGACGTAAAAGCCGCGGGTTACGGCAGTGCATCAGCGTAACTCGCGGCTTATTTGTTATTAGGGAACAACGACTGAGATATTACGAACGCGGCTTGTAATGATGAGACGTTTCTCGAAATGAAATTCAAGGCTGAAGCCGACGTAGATTCCGCGCAGCTTCAAAAAACTTCCGCCGAGCGAGCTACCTGCCAGCCTGGCGGCGGTAAATTCGGGGAAAAATCGACCCCCCCGGATCAACACATCGCCTGTGCGTCCACAGATGATGGTGATTTCATAAGTGCTATTTTCGGTTCGGACGGCGAGGGTTTCCATGTCCTGGATATTTTCCAGCTGAACGCCCTCCTCCCAAGCATGTGACGACCAGGTATCGAGCAGTGCGCTTGCAGAACAGCTTACGTGGCTATCCATAGGCTCCTCATTATCATGGCTTTAGGCTGTCTCCAACTCTTTCAACCAGAATTATTGTGATGTCATCCGTGAGCGACCTGCCAGCCGTAAAATTCTGTATTGTTTCCAGCAATTTTTGTTCCAGCTGTTTGGAGCCCGAGGGAGCCTGAGCTAGGATCACCTGCTTCACACCTTCTTCGCCCAGCATTTCACCACGCGGATTCTCGGCTTCGGTCAACCCGTCGGAGTAAGCCAGCAAAACGTCTCCGGGATTCAATTCGAGAGCTGCTGCATCATAGGTTGCAAAAGGAAACGCGCCAACGATCATGTTGTTCGAGACCAGTTCCTCGATTTCGCGGGTAGCTGCGCGATACACGTAAGTCGGATTGTGTCCAGCGCTGATGTACCTTCCTCTACCATCGGACTTCATTGTAAACACAAACATCGTAACAAAGCGGCTCGCGGAGGATTTTTCGCAAAGAAACCGATTCAGCCGGGCGACTGCCTCATCCAGAGCGAGGCCCGCTCGCAGTTGCATCTGTAAACATCCCAGCAACATAGAGCTCAGCAGAGATGCCGAAACCCCTTTGCCCGAGACATCTGCCAACACACCGAACAACTCGCCAGTTTCAAGTTCGACGAAATCGTAAAAGTCGCCGCCCACGTACCGCGTCGGTTTTGAAAATGCATGGATATTTAGGTTTGGTACTTGTGGGAGAGTTTGAGGTAACAGTGAGCGCTGTGTCTCTTCAGCAAGCGTCAGTTCCTGCTCCAGCTTTTTTCGCTGTTCGATGCTTTTGATCATTTCAACGCGTTCGAGAACATTGCCGGCTTCAACAGCAAGCTTGTTCAGAATGCGCTGATCCAATCCGGATAGCGAATGCATTCTCTTTGTGCTATCCAAATAAAGAATTCCGAGAATCGTCGGCTTGTCTGCCTGCGAGGGTATTCCCGTCAACGGCAAGCAAGCGACGGCACGCAAGTTCATGGCAACGATGCTTGCTTGTTCTTTATATCGATTATCGAGACCCTCGACCATCGAAACAGCTGCGCCCTTCTGAACAACGTCGTCGACGACGGTGTGGCTCGTTTTGAAATGGGATGGTGATAGCGTGCGGCCCTGCCCATCCATTCCAGCCGCATATCCGAATCCCTCCAGTTCGCGGACCAAAATAAACCCGCGTTCCGCGCCGCTGATTTTGAGAGCCGACTCCAGGATTTTTTGGAATGCCGTTTCCGGCGTAAACATTTGTTCCCACTGGTATTGAAAATCCAGAATGCAGGAGATCTTTTCGAGGTCCGAGGACGTCGACGGAAGGACGACTCCGAGATCGATCAGCGATCGCTCGAAAATCTCTGTTGTATCCGCGACCGCTGCTTTCGTCGGTTTGGCTTCGCCGAGGAAGTAGTGCAAATCGACGCGGTCCTTGCCTAAAGAAATTTTGTCCCCATGCTTTAACAGATGTTGCTCGATCCGGGCTTCATTGACGAAAGTTCCGTGCGTGCTACCCAGGTCTTGAATCGAGTACCCTTGCGGCGTCTTAATCAGCTTTGCGTGATGGCGCGATACGTGTTGGTTGTTCAGGACAATATCCGCATCGCCTTTCCGACCAATCAGGACTTCCGCTGCTACAAGAGGGAGAATGTTCTCTTGTCCATCCGGTCCTAACCAATACAGTTGCGGGTTTGACATGGGTTTAACGTGGCCTGTTCCTGGAGATACTAGTACAATTCCGAAAAGTTAATCATGGGATTTCACAAAATGCGCGACATTAAACGCTCAAAACTTCTCGCTCTCCTCGCGATCCTGTTTGCAATCCCAACAATCTTAACTCCTGCCACCGAGACTCCGGAAGACCGTGGAGGCATGGGCTTGTCCCAGGCGCTCAAGCGGCTCGATATCGTGGGCAGTGTGCTTCATACCGGTGCTCATCCTGACGACGAAAACAGTGCTCTCCTGGCATGGCTGGCGCGAGGCCAAGGCGTCCGGACTGCGTATCTCTCCGCAACGAGAGGCGAAGGCGGCGTCAATCTTATCGGTAGCGAATTGTTCGAAGCTCTCGGTGTCATTCGCACTGAAGAACTTTATGGTGCGCGTCGATTGGATCATGCGCAACAGTTTTTCACGCCGAATTACGAGTTCGGTTTTTCAAAAAGCGCCGAAGACACATTTACGAAATGGCCGCGCGAGCAGGTCCTCGGCGATTTTGTACGAGTGATTCGTTATTTCCGGCCCGAAATCATCATTTCACGCTTCACCGGTACCCCTAGGGACGGCCACGGTCATCATCAGGTGGCCGGCATCATTACACAAGAAGCTTTCAAAGCGGCTGCGGATCCCGCTCGTTTTCCCGAGTACGGGAAACCGTGGCAGGCGAAGAAGCTTTATATAAACGTGGCGACGAATGACCAAAATGCACCACCTGTCGGAATTGCGATCAACGTGGGCGAATACGATGGAGCCTTAGGTCGCTCTTACAGCCAGATTGCATCCGAGGGCCGAAGCCTTCACCGGTCCCAGGCACAGGGAAGCGCCCAGGATGCCGGTCCCCGGCAAACGCGCGTGCAACTCGTGCAGAAGACGGTTTCCGTCAGCGAGGACGCTCCGATGTTCGAGGGCGTCCTCTACAAACTGCATGACTTGGCCGCTTTGGAACCCGCGATTTCTCCCAATCTGACGGATCTCGAGCAACGCATCACATCGATTCGACAGAAGGTGAATTTACTCCACCCTGGCGATGTGGTTTCCGATCTTGCAGGATCTCTCAAGGTTCTGCGGGACACGAAAGCGAAATCGTCGAATGAACACGTGCGGTTCCTGCTCCAACAAAAAGAAGAGGATTTCGATGAAGCTTTACGGCTGGCTGCAGGTTTAACAGTGGACGTCATTGTCTCGGATGAGACGGTGGTTCCCGGCCAGGAATTCAATCTGACAGTGAGCATCACGAATGGTGGACTGGAGAAATTCTCGAATCTTCGAGTGACTACGGACCTGCCGTCCGGCTGGAATCAGAGTTCCGATGGCACAACCGGTTCGATAGAGCCCGGCCAACGTCTGGATCAAAAGTACAAAGTAAAGGCGGCTGTCGGTTCGGATTTTACACAACCTTATTGGTTGCGCCAGCCGCGGCAAGGTGATCGGTTCGTGTGGCCGAACGTACCGCCCGGGGCATTGCCAATGGATACCGCCCTCCTGCCAACGCGTGTCGAGTTGGATTACCAAGGCACTACGTTGGCTATTCGACGGCCCGCGCAATATCGTCGAGTCGATCGAATTCTGGGAGAAGAACGCAACCTCTTAAAGGTTGTACCGCCCGCATCCATTCTTCTGTCGCCCGACATTGCAATCGTGCCTTTAAAGGGTTCGCGAATGAAGGAATTCATCGTGACCCTGGAGAACCAGAGCCCAACGGGCACCAAGGGGGATGTCAGTTTGGTTTTGCCGTCAGGTTGGACGGCGTCGCCGCCCACCCGGCCGGTAAGCCTGACACAGCAGGGGGAACGAACCGCCCTTCAATTCACCGTTTCCGTGCCGGCCACAGCCGGTGATTTTGTGATTAGCGCGGTGATGAAGTCGGGCGGCCAGGAGTTTCGGAGTGGTTACACGACGATTGCGTATCCTCATATTGAGCCTCGGTATGTTTATTCGCCGGCGCAATCGAAAGTGGAAGTGTTGGATGTTGCCACGACCGTCACATCAGTCGGCTACATTGAAGGGACTGGTGATACGGTTCCGGACGCACTTCGGCAGCTGGGGATTAACGTAACGATGCTTTCCGCTCGAGATATCGCGACAGCGGACCTCTCCAAGTTTCCTGTCATCGTGCTCGGAGTGCGTGCCTACGCTGTTCGCGACGACTTGCGATCGTATAACCAGCGGCTCATGGAATACGTCTCAAATGGCGGCACACTTGTGTCGCAATACAATCGATCCAACGAAGTCGGTAACATTCAAATTGCTCCATATCCAATCACCATGCCGAACGTCAATCAGAACAATACGGAGCGAGTCACTCACGAAGATGCGCCGGTGAAAATTCTGGAGCCCGCGACTTCCGTTATGAATGTTCCGAACAAGATTACGGACAAAGACTTTGAGGGTTGGGTAGACGAACGCGGCACGTTCTTCTTGAGGTCGTGGGATCCGCGGTACGTTGCTCCCCTGGAAAGCGCCGACCCCGGGGAGCCGGGCCGCGCAGGTGGCCTCGTGATTGGGAAATATGGCAAGGGAACCTACATTTATACGGGGTACTCGTTTTTCCGGCAATTGCCGGCAGGGACGAAAGGCGCTTATCGCCTGTTTGCCAATCTCGTCAGCGTAGAGAACTAGACGACGGGCGGAACTGTTTTCGCCTGTAGGCGCGGCCTATGACCGCGCGGTTTTGCCGGGATTATGAAATACGCGCGGTCATAGACCGCGCCAAAAGAGGGGAGCCGAGCGCACCCTTAAGTGCAATTGGTTTTCCCTGTCTCGGTGGTAAACTTTGAGCATGCGTCATCGGAAGCTTTTAGCCAGCTTGGTCAGTCTTTGCCTGGCTCTGCCCGCCTCAGCTCAGATCTCTAAAGATGCCCGATTTGAAATTCTACGGACGGTCATTGCGGACCAGGCGGCGGCCCGCGTTGCTTTGCCCTTCGGTGAAGATGGTGTTGAACTGTCTGATTCCGGCGAAGTGAACCAGGAGAAGTTGGATAGAGACCTGCGAAAGAACGGCCAATCGATTGAGACCGGGAAGGTCGTCACTATAACCGATATCGCTTTTGATGATGACAGAATTGCCCTCGAGCTCGACGGCGGCGGAAAAAACAAGAAGAGTTTTCTCGATCGCGTCCAGGTTGGGGTCGGCATGGGAGACAAAACCGCGCCAGTCGGCAAGGAAGACAAGACGGCGAAAGCGAAAGGTTCAAAGATTGTCGTTCGGTTTGCGAAGAAAGTGCCTCCCGATCTCAAGCCCGATCAACTGAAAGACATCCTCAATCCTCTTCTCGATTTCAACAAACGCACTTTCATGAAAACCGGGATCGACTCTCTCCCGGTTGAATTCCAGGAGGCCGTTAAGGTAAAGGAAGCCAGGATCGGCATGGACCGGAGCACGGTCCTCATGGCGATCGGCCGCCCGGACAAGAAATTTCGCGACCCGAGTAAGCCTACCTACGAACAATGGCTCTATTATTTGCGTGGGCTGCGCGCAAGGTTCGTCACATTCGAGGATAATGTCGTCGTTGAAATCAAAGAGTTCGAGCCCCAGTGAAAAGACTCGTCGTCGAATATTGGACTCCCCTCATTCTTTGGCTTTTCACGATGTTTTTCTTTTCCACCGATCAATTTTCGACGGGGCAGACATCGAAGGTCATCGTCCCTATCCTGATGTTCTTCTTTCCGAGCGCTTCGTCACACCAGCTTCACATTTGGCATGAATTCATTCGAAAGTTCAGCCACATCAGTGAATACTTCATCCTGGCATTTCTTACTTACAGAATTGTTCAACAGGAACAGCAGGACCTGATTAAACCGAAGGTGGTAACGATCCTGGTCGTTCTACTTGCAGCGATGTTCGACGAGCTACACCAGCGATTCACCGCTTCCCGAAATTCCTCGCTCATCGACGTAGGCTACGACTGTCTTGGAGCCGTCTGGGCGCTTTGTTTTATCGCGAGCTATGAAATCCGGCGTCTACGTACACATTCCATTCTGTGAGCAGCGCTGCTACTACTGCGCCTTTACCGTTGCAGTATCCGGGGAAGATACGTATCAGCCCTACGTGCAGCGGCTGATACGCGAAATCACGCTATCAGAATTCGTCGAACCGCCTGAAACGATATTCTTCGGTGGCGGTACGCCTTCCATTGTTGATGCGAATTCAATCGCGAACATCATATCGGTTTTTCCAAAAGGAGCTGTTGAAATCAGTCTCGAAGCTAATCCCGGAACCCTGACAGAAGCGAAGCTCGAAACTTACAGGTGCGCGGGCGTTAATCGCATTAATGTCGGTGCGCAATCATTCAACAATGACGATTTAAAAAATGCCGGACGTCTTCACTCTGCTGACGATGTGCTGCGGGATTTGACGTTGCTCCGGAAGCACAGCTTCACCAATCTTGGTGTGGATTTGATTGCAGGGTTACCGAACCAGAAGTTCGACGTGTGGAAAGAAAATCTAAATTACATTATTCGATTGTTGCCGGAACACGTCTCGATTTACATGCTGGATGAGGAAGAACGCAGCGCCTGGGGCCGAGGCCGCGCACAAACTCCCAGCGATGATGTATTCGCCACGTTTTATATCTATGCCGCAGAGCGGCTGGCCGAAGCAGGCTATATCCATTACGAGATTTCAAACTGGGCGCGCCCTGGCTTCGAATGCAAGCACAACCTGAAATATTGGACCGGTGCGCCTTACCGCGGCTTTGGTGTAAGTGCACATTCGTTTTCAAAGCCCCGCCGGTTTTGGAACACGGTCTCACTCGCACAATATGCCGACATGATCGATGAGGGGCGTTTGCCGATAGTCGGTCAAGAGATTCTGACGCGGGAGATGCAGCTCGAAGAAGCTTTTCTTATCGGGCTACGGCGAACGTGTGGGTTCGATGTATGGAAGATCGCCGAAGAACTCGCGGTTACCTATCCGACACGATGGTTTGATACGGTCGGAGACCTGGAAGATGCTGGAGTGATCCAATTCGACGGTAGGTTTCTGAAGCTTGCTCCCGCCGGGTGGCTCGTCGCCAACGGCGTGACTGAGGAATTGTTATGGCCGAATCTGTTATCGACCTCCGAAGCGACACTGTAACCAAGCCTTCGGGTGAAATGCGGCGCGCGATGGCCGACGCGGAAGTCGGCGACGATGTTTTTATCGAGGACCCCACGATCAATCGGCTACAAGACCGCGCCGCCGATCTTTTCAAGCGAGAAGCCGCCTTGTTCGTCCCTTCGGGCACGATGGGTAATCTGTCCTGCATTCTTGCGCATACTCGCCCAGGGCAGGAAGTGATCTGTGAAGAGGCCGGCCATATATACAACTACGAGATGGCGTCCATGTCGGCGATCGCCGGTGTTCTTCCACGTGTGGTTCGAGGCGAAGATGGAATACTCCATTGGACCACCGTCTCACAAGCGATTCGGCCAAAGATTTATTATCGCCCTCAGACTGCCCTGATTTCCCTGGAAAACACTCACAACATGGCCGGGGGAACAGTCTATCCCACTCGCGTAGCTGTGGAGATTTGCGATAACGCACACGAGGCTGGAATTCGTGTTCACTTGGACGGCGCTCGAATATTCAACGCCGCCACCTACTTGAACGAAACAATTCCAGAGATCACGAAAAAGTTCGACTCTGTCCAATTTTGTTTGAGCAAGGGACTCGGCGCGCCCGTTGGCTCCATGATCGTCGGGACACGTGAGTTCATTGAGCGCTGCCGTAGCATTCGTAAGATGCTCGGCGGCGGCATGCGCCAGGCCGGTGTGCTGGCGGCAGCGGGCCTGGTCGCTTTAGAAAAGGGGCCCAAGCGGTTGCACATCGATCACGACAATGCGAAGTATCTCGCCGAGCAATTAGCCGCAATGCCAGGCATCGCTATCGATCCGGCAAAAGTACAAACCAACATCGTCATATTTACTGTGAAGAAGCCCGGGTGGTCTTCAGGGGACTTCTTGAAAGCGATCGCCGGTCGCGGTGTTCTCGCCGTTCCCGTAGATCATGAAAAAGTACGTATGGTTACGCACCTCGATGTAAACAGGAGCGACGTCGAACGTGCAGCGTCAATTGTGAGGCAAGCTCTGGGAGTGAGTGTTGCATAGATGAAGATGAGAGTCGGTGTGGTACGGGGCGGCAGGTCCGGCGAGCATGAAGTATCGCTGCGGTCTGCAGAATCTATTCTGAAGGCTATTGATCGCAACAAATACGATGTCGTGCCGATCACGATTTCGCACGAGGGAAAATGGGAACCATTTAGCATTTCGCCCGAGCCTGACGCGACATGCCCTGTCGATGTGGTCTTTCCAATTGTGCATGGTCCATATGGCGAGGATGGAACTATCCAGGGCTTGTTCGAAATGGCGAACGTGCCCTACGTCGGTGCAGGCGTTCTCGGCTCGGCCGTGGGTATGGACAAAGATGTGATGAAGCGGCTTCTGCGTGATGCAGGCCTGCCGATTGTAGATTACTGGACTGTTTTAAAGTCGCAACTTCATGCATTCCTTGAACGAGAGATCAACAATTTGCCTTATCCCGTGTTTGTGAAGCCTGCCAATATGGGCTCTTCCGTCGGAATCACAAAGGCACGCGCGGCGGAAGAACTTCCCAATGCGCTGCAAATCGCTTCGGAATACGACCGGAAAATTGTTGTTGAGAAGGGAGTCGACGCACGCGAAATCGAGATGAGCATTCTTGGGAACGACGATCCGATTGCGTCTGTCCCCGGCGAGATCATTCCTTCTCGTGAGTTTTACGATTACAAAGCAAAATACGTGGATGACGATTCACGTCTGCTTATTCCGGCGCCTCTAAGTGATAGCCAAGTAAAAGAAGCGCAGCGAATGGGAGTTGCGACCTTCAAAGCTTTGGAATGCGCCGGCCTGGCTCGCGTCGATCTTTTCCTGGAAAAATCGACGGGAAAGTTTTATGTGAACGAGATCAATACACTGCCGGGGTTCACATCGATCAGCATGTACCCCAAAATGTGGGAAGCGTCGGGAATTCCTTATCCCGAGCTCATCGACCGGCTGATTACCCTCGCGCTCGAACGCCAAGCGGAGAAGAAGAAACTTCGAACGAAATACGGGAACGTCTAATTCTCTTCATCTCCCGTTCGTCCATTTAAAAGTACCGTCGTCGAACCGCAAGACGTCACTCGCGACTTCTTGCGCAAATTGCTCATGGTGGGTGACGACAATCTGTGTCATTCCCTCATTGTCGAGTTCCCGCATCACGTTGAACACTTCGTCCACAAGTTGCGGATCCAACTGCGACGTGGGTTCGTCGTAGAGCATCACCTCAGGTTGCATCGCGAGACTCCGCGCGATCGCGACGCGTTGCTGCTGGCCTCCTGAAAGCTTCGCAGGATATTGGTCGGCTTTGGCTCCCAGCCCGACGCGATCCAAAATACGCCTTCCCAGCAGCATCGCATCGTTCTTGGGCATCTTTTTAACGTTGATTGGCGCGAGCGTGATGTTCTCGATCACGGTCAGATGTGGGAACAGATTGAAACTCTGGAAAACCATTCCCGTCTTCAATCGCATTTTGTGCAGCGTCGCCGCTTTATACGGAGACAGATTGACAGACTCGCCTTCTCGCCAATCCACGCTTAAGTCCCCAATCGAAATCCGTCCGCTATCGAACATCTCGAGGAAATTGATGCACCGCAATAGCGTCGACTTTCCGCAACCTGAGGCACCCATAATGGCGGTCAGGCTGCCGGAAGGAAATTCCAAATGGAGATCTTTGAAGAGCGTGTGAGTGCCAAACGATTTCGTCAGGCCTTCGATCTTGACCACCGCTGTGCGCCGGCACTCCTCATCAGGATTTTATGTTGGGTTTCTTTCGCATTGAAGCCGATGGCGTATGGGCAGAAGATGTTCGCCCGCTTCGCCCGTGAATACTCGTCGAGATAATACCCGCCCACGCGGAAATGATAATCATCGACCGTTCCGGACAAAGTGCCATCACCGTTGTACTGCCAGGCGCTCGTTCGTCGTTTATCGTTTGCTACGATGATGACGTAGAGATTGCCCGGCGTCATATCGATGACGTCCTGCGTGCTCAGGTTACCCACACCTTTCAGATCGCCCCATCCAGTGTGGGAATGAAAATCACCAATCAACGACAGGTGCGGCAGATTTGCCAAAAACTTTTCCATCCGCCGAGAGGCGCGTCCGTTTTTCTCGACACTACTATGACGCCGATTCGCAGTCTGGTAAGAGAGCGCATGTTCGACGATATAAATGTTCGGATGATCGCGATATCCGAGAAGCAGTCCGAAACACTCTCTCTTGTAGACTTCAACCGCAGAGATCAGCAGTGCCCAAAACGCATTTGATGAAATGTAAACTTCCATGAAGCCAACCAGGCTAGCCCGGGATTCTAGCCGAAATTTGGGCAAAAAATAAGGGCCGCATATGCGGCCCTGTTTAATCTCGGTCTTCGCGCCTAGTTTTAGTGTTTTATTTACTTCTTTTTCGTGGCTTTCTTTTTCTTTGCTGGAGCTTTCTTCATCCTTTTTCCCTCCTAATGGGATTTTTTTTGGCCTCACTACCTATTGAGGCCGTTACGAACTATAGCCGTTAGTATTGTGGCGAAAGTTTTCCCTGTCAAGTATAAATTTTGCGTTTTGTGGGATTTAAGCTCTAGGGATATTGGTAGTAGCCTTTGCGATGAAGCGTCTTGTAGCTGCCCACGACAACGGCGATGTCGCGGAAGACCGGCCCCAGCCCAACAACTTCATTGTTGGAAATATAGCCGAGGATGTACTGGTTGCGGGCTTCCTCGGTCGACGAGGAATAGGCCTTTTCAATGTCCTGAATCGACCCTACGAAAAATGCGTCGCCTCCGGTCGTCTTCGCGTAGTCATCAAGGACCGAGACCTTCTTGAACGGAAATGGCTGGTCTAGTCCCACGGCATACACCTGTGTTCCTGTTTCGAGGAGAGATTTTGCCGCCTCGTCATAAGAGTGACTGCTACCCGTTGTATCTCCATCTGAGACGATGAGGACGATCTTGCGGCGGTTACGTTCACGTTTCGCCAGATCCGCAGTCGCGGTAAAAATCGCGTCATGCAGAACTTTGCTTGCTTTCGGAGGCAAAGTATTGATGACGCCGACTTGGCCGGGCGGAACGACAGGTGCCCCATTGATCACGGGGCCTGGAGTCGAGAACGGCCCGCGCGGCAGACCCTTTTCGGGCGGGCGGTCCGCCGTAAGATCACGTAAGGTCTTCATGGCGGTTTCGACACGTTCGGAATCTTGGGAAAAGTCCAGAACTTTGGTCACAAACTTGTCATAGCGGTAAACCGCTACTTCGTCATACTCGCTGAACGCACCAGCCAAAGCTGAAAACGTTTTTTGAACTTTCGACAGAGAATCGTTGGCTAATCCTGTCTCGATGACAACGGCTGCAGAAAGTGGAATGGGATCGGATGTGAAGTTCGTGATGGTTTGCCTCTTACCATCTTCCATCACGACGAAGTCTTTTTGGGTCAGACCCGCGATGAGCTTGTCACCCGAGCCTTTCACCGTAACGGGAACAATGACGAGATCGACTTTCGCCCGGATCTTGTAATCTTGCGCGGTCGCTGCAATCGCGAGCAGCATCAACGGGAGCAAAACGAGTTTAGCGACTCTCTGTACGTTTCGCCGCATAGTAACCCTTCCTCGCTCTGACGCTGTAGCTAGAGTTTCGCGGAACGATCTTTATCTGGCGGAACTTTCCGTCTTTTTCTGTGTTGGTGGACACATAGCCGAGACTGTACTGACTGCGTAATTCCTGGGCGATCTGATCGAAAATCTTTTTGAAGCTCTCTTGTTCGCTCACGACGAAGGTTGTCCCGCCCGTTTCATCCGAAAATTTCTTCAGCGTGGCGATGTCTCCGGAGCCACCAAGTCTGGCGCCGCGGCGCCCATAGGAAAAAAAACCCCGTAAACTGTTCGAGATCGCGTAGATCACGGCATCGCTTTGATGTGCTGCGACAAGAGCTTCGGACATTCTGACCCTGCTCGTTGTGTCCTCACCGTCGCTAATCAAAATAACCGCCTTCCGGCCGGCTTCCTCGCTGAGCTTTTCTTTGCACGCAAGATAGATCGCGTCGTAGATTGATGTGCCCCCGCCAATTTCCAATTCATCGATAGCACGCTTGAGCAATCTCGCGTTCTCGGTGTAGTCCTGAACCATAGTGACAGACCGGTCGAACCCAATAACAAGCGCCAAATCTTTTGGCCGCAAGATCGACTCCAGAAACCCATTCGCCGTCAACTTTTCTTCGTCAAAAACGGGCCGCACGCTCGGGCTGGTATCGATAACCATGGCCAGGGTTAGCGGAAGTTCGTTTTCACGAGCAAAGTTGCGGATTTCCTGGCGTCGCCCATCCTCCTCGACAAGAACATCCTTCTCCGTAAGTCCCGGTATGAATCGTCCGTGCCGGTCCGTCACAGAGAAAAGCACATTCACTAGCTCGACATTGACTTTGAGCGTGCTTTGGTCCTGGACAGCGGCGTTCAGGAATAGAGCCCCACACACAATCGCGAGGGCTACACTCGATGCCAGGGTGGACTTCATCGTTTTAGTCGCGGGCCGGCCATAACCCCACATGAGCCCATGTTATCATGGCCAATTACGCGTAGGGTGTTTAGACGCGCAGACCATACCGTCGTAAGAATACTTGATGTTAAAACTCACGAATACGCTCACGGGAAAACTGGAAGTCTTCGAGCCGCAGGATGGGACCACGGTACGCATGTACACCTGCGGGCCGACCGTCTATAACTTCGTCCACATTGGAAATTTGAGGACCTATGTGTTCGAGGACATCTTGCGGCGTCACCTTGCCAGCAAGTGGACCGTGAAACACGTGATGAACGTGACGGATATCGACGACAAGATCATGAAAGGCGCAATCGAGTCCGGCAAGGACATTGAATCGTATACGGCGCCCTACACAGAGGCGTTCTTTGAAGATTGCGAGGCATTAAGGATATTGAAGCCGGACCTCGTCACACCGGCGACCAAACATATTCCGGAAATGATTGATATGGTGAATCGTTTGCTTGACGCCGGCTACGCGTACCAGGAAGCGGACTCCATCTACTTTCGGATCTCGCGGTTTCCAAACTATGGCCGCCTATCGAAGTTGGACAAAAGGGAATTGAAGGTCGGGGCCCGCATCGATGCGGATGAATATGAGAAGGAGGAGCCCAGAGACTTCGTCTTGTGGAAGGCGCCCAAAGACCCTCACGAAAAGCGCTGGCCTGCACCCTTTGGGGAAGGGCGTCCGGGCTGGCATTTGGAATGTTCTGCGATGGCCATGAAACACCTCGGCGAGACGCTGGATATTCATTGCGGGGGTGTGGATAACATCTTTCCCCATCACGAAAACGAAATTGCACAAAGCGAGGCTGCGACCGGACACACTTTCGTCCGAGTCTGGGTCCATGGTGAACACCTGCTCGTCGAAGGCGAAAAGATGGCAAAGTCCAAAGGCAACTTTTTTACGCTCCGCGATCTGGTTAAGAAAGGGTACGAACCACTTGCCATCCGATACCTGCTCGCTTCTGTGCGATATCGCAAACAACTCAACTTCACCTTCGAAGGACTCAAGGTAGCTAAGTCAACGTTGGACCGGATAAAGGAGTTCGTTTTTCGGCTGAATTCATCGAAACTCCGGCCGGGAAACAACGCGAAAATAACGGCGGCTTTGAAAGAGGCGATGGAGAAGTTCGAGGCGGAAATGGACGACGATTTGAACACGTCCGGCGCCCTCGGCGCGTTTCACGTGCTCATCACCCAGTGCAACGACGCGCTTGCGAACAATGACCTTCAAGAGGACAACCGCGCAGAGATCTTGAGTTGGCTACGAATTGTCGATGAGCGGCTCGCGATAATCCCTCCAATGGAAGAACTCGTGCAAGGCGATCAGGAGATCGAAGCGCTTATCGCGCAGCGCAACCAGGCCAAGCTGAAGAGGGACTTTGCGCTTTCCGATAAGATTCGTCAGGAGTTATCCCATCGCGGGATACTCATCGAAGATACCCGGGAGGGCACGAGGTGGCGGCGAAAGTAAGTAGCGACAAACTTCCACAAATCGTCACAGATTTGCCCGGACCGAACGCGCGGAAAGTCGTCGAAAGCGATCACCAGTATATTTCTTTGTCATACACGCGTTCATATCCCCTCGTGGCAAAGAGTGGAAGAGGCGCCATTGTCGAAGACGTGGATGGCAATCGTTTCCTGGACTTCAGTGCCGGCATTGCCGTTTGCTCGACGGGACATTGCCATCCCGATGTCGTGGGCGCCATACAGAAACAAGCTGAATCCTTGATTCACATGTCGGGAACCGATTTTTATTACCCCCAAATGCCGCAGCTTGCAAAAAAACTGGAATCCCTGATGCCGGACGGCAAATCGTGGCGATGCTTCTTCGGAAATTCCGGCGCCGAAGCAATCGAGGCCGCGATGAAGCTCGCTCGCTATTTCACCGGCCGATGGCAATTCATCGCATGCCATTCTTCTTTTCACGGCCGTACGATGGGCGCGCTCTCACTGACCTCCTCAAAGCCGGTACAGCGAAAAGGATTCGGCCCGCTGGTGCCCGGAGTGACTCACATCCCTTACGGCAATGCGACGTACCTGGAAGATGTGGTTTTCAAAACAACCGTGAATCCGAATGAAGTTGCGGCAATTATCGTAGAGCCGATTCAGGGTGAAGGCGGGTATATTGTGCCGCCGCCGGATTTTTTGCCTGGTCTTGAACGGATCGCGCGAAAGCACGGAATCCTTCTTGTTGTGGACGAAGTACAAAGCGGAATGGGTAGATCCGGGAAGATGTTTGCTTTCGAGCATTTTCATTTTCATCCCGATATCGTTGCCATTGCGAAGGGTATTGCGTCGGGAATGCCGCTTGGTGTGATGATGGCGCACTCCGAGATCATGACCTGGCCGCCGGGTGCGCACGCCTCTACATTCGGCGGCAATCCGGTATGCCTGGCAGCAGCGCTCGAGACAATTCGGCTGCTCGAGGATGGGTATGTCGCGAATTCGGCGAAAATCGGAGATTTCTTGCAGGAAAAGCTTAAGCGATTAATGGAACGGCAGCCTGCCATTACCGACGTACGAGGCCGCGGCTTGATGATCGGAGTGCAATTGAAATCTCACGAGCTTCGCGATTCCGTGATCGACGAGTGTTTCCGCCGGGGATTGCTGGTGTTGGGCGCCGGCGCTTCGACGATTCGGCTATCGCCCCCGCTCATCATCGATGAAGAACAGGCAGATTTCGCCGTGGAGATTTTATCGAACGCTATTGAGGCAGTTGCCTAACCTGCACTGCAATGCCGTTCCCCCTTTTCCTACTGCGCTTCCTGACATTTGGCCGCCGTTCCGAAATTCTAGCTCTCGACTATTTGCGAAAGCAGGGTTATCGAATCGTAAGCTCCGGCTATCGCATGAAAGGTGGGGAAGTCGACATCATTGCGTGGGACGGCGACGTCTTGGTCTTTGTAGAGGTCAAAGCACGTCAAAATACTGAGCCTCCGGAGGACGCAGTCGGCAGACCAAAACAGAGACGCCTGATCCGGGCGGCCGAGGGATATATTGCCCGCCGCCGGCTTCATGAGACACCGTACCGCTTCGACATCGTTACAGTCACCGCCTTGCCGCGCAGTCAGCCACAATTTCGACTTATCCGCGACGCGTTCAACGGCGAACTAGAGCAAGCGTGATTGTTCCGATGAGGCCGCCGACGACAAGCGACGCTGCAATCCAGAAGGCAGCAGTTGCGAATGGAATAGCGATGAAGCCGACAAATGGGGAAACATCGGGCCCGGCGAGGCCGGCGAAGCGCGATTCATGCCAATCGAATATGCGTGCGAGCCAGTAAGTCGGAAGGATCATCGCGCGAGTACACACAGCATAAATTCCAATCAATGTGAACAACATCCGAAATGGGTGTTGCGCCTTACTCTTTGCGACTCGAGTCGCAAAGTACAAAGGACCCAGCACCGTGTGCAATACAGCAACGCTGAGGATATTGCTTACAGCACTGTGTGCGCCCATCCGTTCCACAATGACTCTCAAGATCACCACAGCTCCCGCGATGATCAATGGCCACTTCAGAATTTGCTTTATACTGTGCATCGTTTCATGTGGTCTCCCGTTGCCTCGATATTCTACCTATCAAAACAGCAATCGCAATTGCCAGCGGCACAGCCAAGGAGTGAAGGTGCCGGGGACTTGGTTCCACGCCGACAATCTGCACGACGGTCGTATGCAAAGTTGTGATTACGAGCAGAAACCACAGAAATCGTCGTATGTCCTTGTCCGACGTGAATACGCACGCTAACAAAATGAGAGGTGTGTGAAGGAGCACAATGTAGTAAGGCCAGACGCCGAAGTGATATTGGCGCGTGAGCGTCTTTGTGAACGGTAGGCCCTCAGCCTTCAGATAGTAGAGCGATAACAGCTTTGCCTCATCCGGTGCTAATGCTTTGATTCCTTCCTCCGTGCTCAGAACGTCTGCCATGTATTCCTTGGAAAAAAAACGCAGGTAGGTATGGAACGCCAGCCGTAGAAATCCGATCGGATCGCGGCGAATCACGCGATACGCGATTCGTTTGCACTCCAAGTTCGCAAGATATTCGCTGTTCATTGCGGTCTTGATGCGTCCGATTAAGCCAACCGGGCTGAACATTTCCTGGTTACGTCCATTGCGCTGATCCGGTGTGCTTGCGAAGACCAGAGGCTGCGAGATGACAGCCGCCAGCTCCGGATTGTCCGTGTCCACGGGTTTCGCCAGCGTGGATACATTGGCCAACAGGAAAAAACCATCCGCGTAGGAGTAGGCCGGTGGCAGCTTCGAGAGCCGCCCGTTCCATCGCTGATACGCGGTATGCAAACCGGCGAACAGCAAGATACTGATTCCCAGGTGAATGGCCAGCCGCTGGAGTGTGCGCTTTCGTTCCGTTTCTTTCATTGCGCTCCAGGGTCCGTTGATACTGAAGCACGCAATCAGGGGCGCCAGCACCGTCGTCATTAAAACAGACGGAACGTAGGCAACTCGAAACATGACGAGGGTAATTCCAATAATCTGGACGCCAGCCAACACCCAAATTTGGCGTCCACAAAGGTATTCGAACGCCAGGAAAAGAAAGATCGCGAACAACGCCGTACCGATGCTTTCCGTCAACAAGAAGCGTTCGAATAAGAGTTGC
>Ga0114129_10003993_pt1 | contig 20840 bp, 18 predicted proteins | sample RhiMetdeltSRZDD1_FD_80071 | JGI IMG/M metagenome (GOLD analysis project Ga0114129, IMG submission 80071) | Populus rhizosphere microbial communities from Tennessee, USA - Rhizosphere MetaG P. deltoides SRZDD1 (version 2) (version 2) | ecosystem: Host-associated > Plants > Roots > Rhizosphere >... | reverse complement strand
CTGCTCCTTCGTCCGGGCCGGATGTCTCCGGTGAACGCTTTGGATTCCTGGATCGAAACGTCGGGATCGGCGACGAAGGAAATGAGTTCGTTCGCCGTGTCCCCGCGTGAGAGACCTTTCGATCCCCAGTGATAGGGAAGACCTATCTGGACTTTACGGAGTTCGAACAACGGACAGCATATTTCAATGGCGATGAAATCCACGCGATCAAAAAAAGGAATGAGTATTCTGGACCGCATACAGGTCAGCCATATGGCTCAAATGCAGAACATGTTCGACTTTCCACCGGCCCCAAAGCTGGACGCTTCAACCGGCCATCTGATTAGGGCATCAGCGACCGATAGTGAGCTTCGAGGCGAACAATTGTTTTATGGAAAGGCGCAGTGTTCGGTATGCCACTCCGGCCCGCGTTGATGGATAACCAGATGCACGATTTGCACGTGGAACGATTTCTCAAGGACGAACCGGGCGACGGGCCGATTAAGACGTTCACGTTGCGAGGAATCAAAGACAGTCCACCATATCTCCACGATGGTCGCGCTTTCACGCTCGAAGACACCGTGGAATTCTTCAATTTGGTTCTTCAGCTGAAACTGACATCGCAGGAAAAGAAAGACCTGATCGCCTTCATGCGTCAGTTGTGACGGACTCGAATGAGTAGTAAGGGATGCTGTCTCGTACCCTCCGCAGGGGACGGTGATCGCATTCCTTAGCTTTTTGGCTCTTGAGTAAATAAAACCTGGTCGGAAAGGGAAAACCACCACTTTGCTGCAGGCATTCGCCTGCAGGTCCGGATCTGAGTGAGTGGCACGATCGGTGAACCGAGTGTGCAAGTGTTGGCGTTTAACGTGAGGTTTGATGGGGTCGCGCTTATTGGCGAGGTCGACTCATCACTCGTCCATGAAATGGATGCTGAGTTGCAAACTTAATGTGTCAGGACCCTAGTGTTCAGCCCGGTCTGGTTAACCTATAAGCTTTCGCGAGCGTAGCGTGATCCCGCAAGCCTGCCGAACACTTCGGGTAATTCAGAAAATAAACCTGGAGGTCCCTATTCATGAGTAGAAATCCTTTGGATTCCAGAACCAACGATGCCGAGCGCGCAAGCGATTTTGGCGAACGCCGAACCGACAGTACGGAAAAGCTCAAAGATAAGGTTGAGGACATTGCAGCTAGGGCGAAGGACAAAGCCAGTCAATGGACGGATGCGGCATCTGACACGGCTGATAGGCAGCGCGAGAATGCTTCATCGGGGTTAGAACGTGCGGCGTCGACATTGCACGAAAAGGCAGAAAACATTCCCGGTGGACCTCGAGCCGTTCATGCGGCGCATCGCGTTGCGGATGGCATGGAGACCACGGCTTCATATTTGCGCGAGCATGACTTCGCGGATATGGGAGATGACTTAATTCACCTCTGCAAGCGATATCCAGTACAAGCTTTGTTATCCGCGGCTGCATTCGGTTTCTTGTTGGGTCGCTCCGTTAGACGGTAACGCCGGGAGGCAACATGAAAGACGGACCAGACATGTACACGAACCGATTCAACGAATCGCGAATCCGCGAGAATACGGCCTCGGATGGTCGGTCATTAACGCAGATTCTTCAGGATATCGTTAACCATGTCAGTGACATTATCCGTTCAGAAGTTCAACTCGCGAAGGCGGAAGTGCGGCAGGACGCCGCACACTATGCGAAGGCCGGCGCATTCATCGGGATTGCAGGAGCTTTGGCCTTCTATGCAATCGGCTTTGTTTTTCTAAGCGCGGTCTATGCCCTGCAAGAAGTGATGCCTTCGTGGTTGGCTGCACTCCTCGTTGGCGCGGCGGTGGGGATTGCGGCCGCGATACTGTACTTAAGCGGCCGAAAAAAATTGGCACAGGCCAGTTTGCGGCCAGACAAAACGATTCAGACATTGGAGGAGAACGTCACGTGGATCAAGAGACAGACAAAATAAAAGATCACATCGATACCCAGCGTGGAAGGCTCGAAAGAGACCTGAACGAAATTGAGCATCGGGTAAAAAAGGCCGTTAATTGGCGAGAGTGGTTCGAACGAAGTCCTGCCGGCATGCTTGGGGCTGCGGCTGCTGGTGGATTTGTTTTGTCAGTGATCATGCGACGGTCATCGGATGCTTCCCGTATCAACCGGTACACTGAAGTTGATGGCAGTCCCAGATCAGCTGCGCCGCGGCGCCAATCGGCATCATTAATTAACACCTCCTCGCAGATGAGCCGGGTGGCCGAGACATTGGATAATACCGTTGCAGCTTTGCTCGGAGTGGCCTCTCGAAAAATTCAAGACTTTGTCGCGGACGTCGTGCCGAACTTCCGAGAGGAATACCACGAAGTGGAAGCCAACCGTGCCGGAACGGAGAACCGTCTAAACAATCCAACAGGAGATAAAAGTCAAATGTCTGCGGACTAAGGCGTTATGTCGCGGAGCAATTCAAACTCAAATTGCTTCGCTTGTCGGAGACGATGCAGCGCGGACGATGTTGGAGACGGCACGGCATCGCGGCCAAACCCGCGGAGCTCTAGCCGCGATTTTTGGGATTGGACTACTCTGTTCGGCGCGTCCGGAGTGTTTGCTGAGCTGCAGGACGCACTAAATACCATATGGGAAGTTCAACCAAAGAAACAGGGCGGCATCTTGAGCGTGATCAAAGCTCGGTTCGTCTCCTTCACAATGGTTCTGGGAACGGCCTTCTTACTTCTGGTTTCACTCATATTGACGGCTGCTGTGTCCGCGTTTGGAGGATGTTGAACGCCTGGCTTCCTTTCGGAGAGCCGTTAGCGAAAATGATGGATTTTCGCTATTTCGTTTGGTGTGGTGACGCAGGTGTTCGCGATGATCTTCAAGATTCTTCCGGATGTGAAACTCGCGTGGAGCGACGTATGGACCGGCGCGGCCGCTACATCGGCTTTGTTCACCATCGGTAAGTTTTTGATCGGTCTGTACCTCGGCAAAAGCAGTGTCGGGTCTGACTACGGGAACCGCCGCTTCGGTAATTATCATGATTGTGTGGGTGTACTACTCGGCTCAGATTCTATTCCTTGGCGCGGAGTTTACACGGGTTTATGCGAATCGATTCGGCTCTCGCGTTGTTCCGGCGGACAATGCCGAGCCGATCCGTGCGGAAAAACGTGCTCAACAAGGTTTGACGCCGAAAACAGCCCCGGCAGTTCAGGGTGAATATTCTGCATCGACACACGCGGCGGAATCACAAGCCGTTGGGCATGGCTTCTTGACCACAGCGGCTGTGTGCATCGGATTCCTTATGGGTCGGAAGTCTAGATTGAACAAGCAGTCAGAGTCTAACGAATCGGATGGATCCGCGACGACGGCGTAGAAATACCACCTTGCGCGGTGCGGGCAACGTAAACCACCGGTTCAGCTCACATCAGCCGAAGCAACCCGAAGATGTGATTCAGGAGCCTTGTCCAGGCAGACTGCCCTTTCAAGCGGCTTATTGCCTTCGCGAATGGCAGGCGCAACCTGAAGAAGCGACTCCCGCATTCGCGGCACCGGTATGGAAAGACAAAAAAGAGCTTCAACAGTCTTTCGGCTACCCTGCTACGCCGAGAACGGTAGATCACTATCGATAAACAACGAGGGCATTGCCTCGCCACGACTGGCATGACTTTGGCCATATCTCGCGATCTGTACGTTCTGCTAGACCGACCTCAATCAGCTTTTACTTAGCCGCACGAGTCCGAGCCGTGTAGGCCCGGAAGTGCCGAGTGATTTCGCGTATTGGCTTTCTTGCGACGAGAAGTTGTGACATCTCACCAAGGAATACATCGAAATCGACAATCGGCTTAGTCACATGCAACCGGAACCCGTGTTCGAGTGCTTTTTCCCGATCAGCGGGGAAGGCGCGGGCCGTAATGGTGATTATGGGTACACGAGAATCGACTTCTCGAATGCGAGTGAATGTGTCAAACCCGTCCAATCCGGGTAAGGCGAGTTCGAGCGCAATGAGATCGAATGTTCTCGATTGGAAGGATTCTAGAAATTGTATGCCGCTTTCGAACGTCTGTGCTTTATGCCTGGCGTTGGAGAGGAGGAACTGGAGCATGTCGGCGCAATCCCGCGAAGCATCAACAATGGCGATCCTTGCCATGCGCGGCATCTGGCCATAATGCGCAGCGAAATACAATGCGCTCTTGTCCTATAGTTACGCCCGTCCTAGACCTACAGGCCTGCGTGAATTGAGAATCACTGTTTGCGACGCAGGGACAGTAAACCATTGAAGAGGCGCTGAAGAACGCACCACCGATTGTTCGTTGAAGAATGGTCCTGAAGCACGAACTTTCGTGCCAGGTCTTCGTTGACACAATTGGCCCATTCTCCGCGAGGTGCCCCGAGCCGATATAGTGCTCGCGAGGAGAACGAAATGAACCACTACACTAAATATGAATTCGACAACCGTGATACGGGACAGATGTATGAGTACATGGAAGCCCGGATTGAAGCTCTGAAGCGTCGTATTCTTCAGCTTGAACATGAAAACCAGACAATGCGCTGGGCGGATGATGCTGCACACAATGCTTCGATGAAAAACAACCAAGTCTCGGCCTAACGTCTTCGGGCCTGCCCTGTGATGCCCCTGGGGGACAGCAGTCACGTCCGTGGAACAATCACCGGCTGATCTCCGTATCTTGTCGCCTCATGTGTTCCGTTTAAGGAGAGGGGCTGCCCATGCTCAATGACGTTAAGTTCGCCATTCGACGTCTGTTCAAGACTCCAGGCTTTACCGTTTCAGCCGTTATCGTGCTGGCACTGGGTATCGGCGTGAATACGGCTGTGTTCGTTGTTGTGCACACCCTGCTCCTCGCCCCGCCCTCCTTTTCAAAACCAGCGGAAGTCGTTCAGATCTTTTCGCAGGACAAGAAGAATCCCGCGGCGTATCGGGGTTTTTCGTACCCGACGTATCGCGATATTCGAGATGGAAACCTGTTCGCCGGCGTGTTGGGTTGGAAGCTTTCGCTTGTCGGCCTCGGGCGAAAAGGCGACACGCACCGCAGTGTCGCAGCTATCGTGAGTTCAAACTATTTCTCTGTTCTCGGCGTTCAAATGGCTCGAGGTCGCGCGTTTCTGTCTGAGGAAGAGCTTCCCGGCCGCGCGGTGCCGGCGGCCGTCGTGAGCTATGCGTACTGGCAAAAGAACAACTTCGATCCTGGAGTGTTGGGTTCAGAGATCTTCATCGACGGACGCCCCTTCACTGTTGTGGGAATCGCCCCTCCCGGGTTTAGCGGCACTTCGCAGCTTGCGGCAATCTCGGTTTGGGCGCCATTCAGTGCCTATCAGCTGGTGAATGACTCTCAGGAGATAACGGGCCGTCCGTTCGGTGATCGAAGCGGGCAGGAGTTGATGATTATCGCTCGCCTCAAGCCGGGCACGACTGCGGCTGCCGCTCGTCCTGGACTAGACGGACTTGCTGTAAATCTGGAAAAAGCATTTCCGGTTGAGCAAAAAGACCAGACCTTTACGATGACGCCGGTTCCACGACTTTCCGTCAGTACTGTTCCGCAAAACGAGAACGACATAGGCGCCCTGGCGCCGATGCTGCTTGGCATGTCGGCGGTGGTCCTCATCGTTGCCTGTCTCAATCTGGCCAATATGCTGCTCGCCCAGGGTGCGGCTCGACGAAAAGAGATAGCCATCCGGCTTGCCATTGGCGGAAATAGGCGACAAATCGTCCGCCAGCTTCTCATTGAAGGTTTTGCACTCTCCTTAGCCGGCGGCGCCTCGGGGGCTGATGCTCGGCGTATGGTCCTCGGGGCTGCTCGTTGCTTCGATGCAAAGACTGGTTTCCTTCGATATCGTTTGGAGGGGCGGCGTCAACGTTCCTGCTGTGTTGGCTACTTTTGGATTTTGCACGGCCGCTGCCATCGCCTTCGGGCTGGGACCGGCGCTGAGAGTTACGCGCCCGACTGTTGCGGCCGATCTCAAGGAGCAGCCAAGTGAAGAACTCCGGCGGCGGCGGCGGAGTCTGATTCCTGGCCATCCGCTTGTTGTCGTTCAGATCTCGTTTTCGCTGGCTTTATTGACAGCGACAGCACTCTTCATTCGCGCTGCCGATAAGGCCGCCTCGGTCAAGACAGGTCTAGAACCGGGATCAAGCTTCCTGGTCGAGACGGATGCGAGCCTTGCCGGCTATGATCGCCAACAGGCGCTGCAACTTTATCAAAGATTGAACCAGGAATTGTCGGCGTTGCCCGGTGTCGAACAAGCGGCGATTGCAGCAACCGTGCCGTTCGGAATGGTCGAATTGTCGCGCAACGTCCAACGAGCAGGACTTCGTCCCGAAGCGGATACGAAACCTGCGACTGCGGCCGAAGGACTCGCATTCAATGCCACGTGGAATAGCGTCGGTGCCAACTATTTTGCGGCCGTGGGGCTGCCGGTCAGGAGTGGGCGCGGCTTTAGCTCGACCGAGTCGATAGCTCCCGGAGGGCCGTCTGTCGCGATTGTCGATGAGACTCTTGCGAAACACCTTTGGCCCGACGGAGACCCGCTCGGCCAATCCATTCAATACGCGAACCCAAATGCACCTATCGCAAAGAGCGACTCCGGCCACATCGGCATCGGTAACGACCTGAGCGGAGAGCCCGCATCCGAGCAGGTTATCCAGATCGTCGGCATTGTTCCGGCAACGCGGTACGGTCTTTTCGAGAAAAATCCGGCAGGCGAGATTTACATTCCGTTCGCCCGAGGATTCCAGAACAATATTTTCTTTCTTGTTCGTTTCCGCCAGTTCCCGCAGGGCGGCGAAGCCGCGGCAGCGGAAATGATCCGCGACACCGTGCGACAGACCGATCCTGTTTTGCCGATCCTCTCTCTTCGAACTTTCGAGCAGCACTTGGAAGCGAGCATCCAACTTTGGCTCGTGCGTGCGGTCGCGGCGCTGTTTACGGTTTTTGGCGTCCTCGCACTGGGACTCGCCGTCGTGGGATTGTATGGCGTGAGGGCATATTCAGTCGCGCGGCGTACACGCGAGATCGGTATTCGGATGGCGCTCGGCGCCCGAAGCTTGGAAGTCCTAAAAATGTTCATGCGGGAGGGTTCGATCACGCTCTTCAGCGGAGTCAGTTTAGGTCTCCTTCTGGCAGTCGCAACCGGGCGGATCGTCAGCGGATTTCTTTACCAGGTCAGCCCACTAGATCCCATCGCGTTCGCAACGGCCGCCGTACTCCTTGCCGTGGCATCAATCGCTGCTACATGGCTTCCAGCACGCCGAGCCACGCATGTGGATCCTCTCAAGGCTCTGCGAGGGGACTAGTCGTAATGGTTACGCCGTTTTTCATCATCACATAGAGTTTGCGCCCTACAATCTCCGCTCCCGAATCAACTCGCCGCATCGACCTGTGACGTTTCGTCCCTTTTGAGCAGTATCAATTGATGGCGTGATCACCGGATACAAAAGAGGGAAGCGACGGTCTGCTAAGTCTGATCACGTCGCGATATAGAAACGGAGCAACGAATATGAATAAGCAGAACGCAACCACCATTGCAAGGAACCCAACGAAACTCAAGAGTCGGTCCGTTCACATACTTCTCGTGCTCGCAACGTTATTGGGTGTTTCCGATATGCGCGGCCCCGTGGTGATAGCCGCACAATCTGCGGCTCGGGCTAAGGCGAAGAGCAACAACCTATATATCGTCCAGATGAATGAGGTTCCCGTCGCGTCCTATTCAGGCGGAACGCCAGGTTTGCGACCGACTAAACCGGGGCGCGGACAGAAAATCGATCGGAACAGCCCGGACGTGTTGGCTTATTCGGCGTACTTGAATAATCGTCACTCTCAGATGTTGGGGTCTGTCGGCGCGATTCGGAGGGTGTACGACTACAACTACACGTTCAACGGATTTGCAGCTGAACTGTCTCCCGGCCAGGCCGCCGCATTGGCGAAGGCCAACGGCGTCCTCAACGTGACGAAAGATGAGCTTCAGACGACGACCACCTCGTCTACTCCCACTTTTCTGGGTCTCGACGCGCCAGGCGGATTATGGGATCAGCTGGGAGGTGTGGGCTCGGCTGGAGACGACATCATCATCGGGGTCATAGACTCCGGCGTCTGGCCGGAGAGCCTGAGTTTCTCCGATCGCACGGACCAGAACGGCAACCCATCGAAGGATGGCAAACTGAGCTATGGGCAGATTCCTCCTCGCTGGCACGGCAAATGTGTTCCAGGCGAGCATTTCAACGCGTCCATGTGCAATCAGAAGTTGATCGGCGCGCAACACTTCGATGCGGCATGGGGCGGCGACGCCGGTCTGAAAGAAGTCCATCCATGGGAGTTTGCCTCGCCACGGGACCTCAACGGACACGGTACGCATACAGCTTCAACGGCAGGCGGCAACTTCGGCGTTCCCACGACGGGTGTGGCCTCAGCCATGGGACCAATCAAGGGAATTGCGCCGCGTGCGCGAATCGCTGTTTATAAGGCTTTGTACTCCACACAAGATCTCTTGGACACGAGAGGCTTTAACTCCGATCTCTTGGCCGCCGTCGATCAGGCGGTGGCGGATGGCGTCGATGTCATCAATTATTCGGTTGGTGGAACCCAGACCAATTTTCTCGAACCGGTCCAAATCGCGTTTCTGTTTGCTGCAGAGGCCAACGTGTTCGTGGCTGCGGGGGCGGGAAACAACGGACCGACCGCGGGCACTGTTAATCATCCAGCTCCATGGGTGACGACGGTTGGTGCGGGTACGCACAATCGTAATGGCGCAGGATCGGTAACCCTGGGTAACAACGCGACCTATTCCGGCGCCTCTTTGGCGCCGGCAGTTGGACCGGCCCCCTTCATTGATTCAACGGCTGCGGGTCTGCCGGGCGCCGATCCGGCCGCCGTGGCTCTGTGTTTTTCAGTGTTCGACACCCCCGACGGCAAGCCTGTATTGGATCCTGCAAAAGTGGCCGGAAAAATTGTGTTGTGCGACCGAGGTGTTAATAATCGGGCAATCAAGAGCTATGCAGTGCGCGAAGCGGGCGGCGTAGGTATGGTTCTTGTGAACACTGGCCCGGGTTCCTTGAACGCCGATTTCAACTTGGTGCCCACAGTCCACGTTGCGGACGACCAGCGTGCGGCGCTCAAGACCTATGCGGCGTCACCCAACGCGACGGCAAAAATCAATCAAGCAACCATTGTCCTCAACGTGCCTGCGCCGTTTATGGCCGACTTCTCCTCTCGCGGTCCTCTACGCGCAGGAGGCGGGGATCTGTTGAAACCGGACCTGATCGCTCCGGGACAAGGGATCCTCGCAGCCGTGGCACCTCCCGGCAATTTCGGCGAGTCGTTTTCTGTCTACGACGGCACGTCCATGTCGACGCCACACATCGCGGGTCTGGCCGCGTTGCTGAAAAATCTCCATCCGGACTGGACGCCGATGATGATCAAATCCGCGCTGATGACAAGCGCCTCCGATGTCCTGGACGGACCCGACACGGATCCTGTCGTCATCTTTAGTCAGGGCGCGGGCCACGTCCAGCCCAACCGCGCCGCCGATCCCGGTTTGGTTTACAACGCAGGCGTCAATGATTGGCTCGCGTTTCTCTGCGGAACGACAACGGGGGTTAATCCTTCGGTTTGCAGCGGGCTGAGCTCATCCGGCTATTCTCTGGACCCAAGCGACTTGAACGTGGCCTCCATTGCGATCGGCGATCTGCTCGGAGGCCAGACCGTCACTCGAAAAGTGACGAATGTCGGCCTCGCGGCAGCGACTTACAATGTCAGTATCAGTGGCATGACGGGCTTCATGGTGGCCGTGACCCCGTCATCCCTGACAATCACTCCCGGTGAAACCAAATCGTACGCGGTCACGATTACTCGAACCTCGGCGCCGATCAACGAGTACACAGGCGGACAATTGACCTGGACCGACGGTTCTCACAACGTGCGTATTCCGATGGTCGTACGACCTCTGTCGCTGGTTGCCCCAACTGAGGTCACCGGTTCAGGCGGCCCGATCAACTACAACGTGAAGTTCGGTTACACGGGAGCGTTTGGCGCGGTAGCACAAGGTATGATTCCCGCCGTCCAGACGAATGGCAGCGTGAGCGACGATCCTACCGATAGTTTCAAACCGGCGGGTCCCGGCGTTACAGCGATACCTGTGATTATTCCGCCAGGCACAACGTACGCAAGATTCTCTTTGTTTGACGCGACCATGACGCCCGCCAGCGATACCGACCTGTACGTGTACCGCGGCACAACTCTTGTTGGCTTCAGTACAGAAGCAACTTCTAACGAGCAGGTCGATCTGCTGAACCCACAGGCCGGCGGATATACCGTTTATGTTCACGGCTTCAACGTGCCCAGTACAGCCAGTTTCACGTTGTTCCATTGGCTGCTCGGTTCGGCCTCCGCAGGCAACATTACCGTCAGCGCGCCGGTAGCCACTCAGAGCGCGACTGGTACAATCGGCGTGACATTCAGCGGATTAGCTCCCAACACGAAATATCTTGGATCCGTGGGGTATTCCGGCATCGCCGGTCTGCCAAACCCGACCATTGTTCGTGTGGATACGCAGTGACGGTTGGGAAAATTCTGGTTCGCGTATAACGCAAACGAGAGACCATCCTCGGTCTCTCGTTTCTTCCACAACCGAACCGCACGCCACGCAAGGTATTCGAAATCCATTAAAGGTCCGGCATTAATATCCGGTCGGTGCCTTCGAAAAAACGATCAAGAATTTCGGTTAGCTGAGATGCGTGGAATGATCTCTAGCCGATTGAAAGGGACGCAGCCCGTCTAACTTGAGGCTTAACTGGAGAGCTTCACGAGTGGAACTGTAGTTCGTGTAGCAGGATAGAGTCAAACTCCAAAACCCGCCGGCGGCATCTCCCGTTCAAATTCCCGACAGATGCAACAGCTGCATGGCCCAGTCTCGCGGCCAGGAAAACAAGTCGATTCCGGCCATGCGTGGCACGAAGATGATGGCGAGGAGCGCGACCGCGCTGTACGAGGTGACTGCGTCCCATGCGGGACGGAAATAATCGGGGATGAGAGATTCCACGATGCGGCTGCCATCCAACGGCGGTATCGGCAGCAAGTTGAAAAATCCCAGCAGCACATTGAGGACGACGAAGGTCGAGACGACGGGCATCAGAGCGGCGGGCAGGAGACCTGGAGCGAAGTGAGCGCTTAGCCCGAACAGGCCGGCAGTCAGAAGCGCGAGCAGCAGGTTCGATGCCGGTCCCGCTGCCGCAGTCAATAGAAGACCTGTGGCCATTCCGACGTCGGCACGAAAGCGCAGAGGATTGAGGGGTACGGGCTTCGCCCAGCCAAACGGGACACCGAGCAGCGGGAGGATCAACGTGCCGATAGGATCGATGTGGTGGAGAGGGTTCAGCGAGAGCCGGCCCAATCGTTCCGCGGTGTCGTCTCCCAACGCTTTCGCACTTGCGGCGTGAGCCCACTCGTGCACAGTCAACGAAAGTACTAGAGGAATCCAAAAGATAAATCGTTCCAGGAGCCAATCGTTTTGCATCAGACGGTTGCCGAAGGTCTCGCCCAATTGTCGATTTGAAGCTCCTCTGCAAAGGCAGACCCGGTCCCTTCGAGTACTTCGAGCTGCTGGATCTGTTGTTTCGCTACGATGATGTCGGATTCTCCACAACCGCGGCGGATTTTCACGAAAGCACCGTTGGCCCAAATCACATCGCCCTCTAAGGGCGATGCGTCCAACAGCCGGAGTCGCACGCGAGCTGTTCCTGTCGGCTCCGCAAGCTGCGTCGCGGACTCGATCATCAGCGAATCGAGCTTATTGAACCGCTGATCCTCGCCCAGGCCGGGCCGCGCCGCACGGATGAAGTCATCGCGGGTTATTCGAAGAGGATTACCGGATTCATGGCGTGACCGGCGCAAAGCGATGAGGGCGGCCTCATTGCACAGACTCTCCAGACGCGCGCCATTGAAGCCGGTGGTCATGCGAGCAATCTCGTGGAGATCCACGCCATCGATCGGCTTTCCACGGGTCTGGATCCGGAGGACATCCGTACGCGCTGCCTCGTTCAGTTCGGGCACGCGGATGCGCCGATCGATACGGCCGGGCCGAACCAGCGCCGCATCCAGCACGTCGGGCCGGTTGGTCGCGGCCAATACCACGACCTGGTCGTTGGCCTTGAATCCGTCGAGGCAAACCAGCAGCTGATTGAGCGTCTGTTCGCGTTCATCGTGAGAACTTCCAATGCCGGAGCCTCGGCGCCGGCCTAGCGCGTCAAGTTCATCAATGAAAATTACCGATGGTGCCTTTTTCATTGCAGTCTCGAAGAGATCGCGAACCCGTGCAGCTCCGACTCCGACAAACATCTCCACGAACTCCGATCCCGCAACCAGAAAAAACTTCGCATTCGTTTCTCCAGCCACCGCCCTGGCGAGTAATGTCTTACCGCAACCCGGCGGCCCTTCCAGCAGGATTCCCCGGGGTAGGCGCACGCCCGCTTTCAACCAACGCTGAGGGGTTTTCAGAAAGTCGACAACGTCTCCGAGCGACTCCTTGGCGTCTTCGCAGCCACCGACGTCCCGAAACGTCACGCGGGTCTCGCCGGCTGAAAGCTCGCGATGCGTACTTCGGCGCATCGACATGATGTTGCCTGTACCCCTCTGCGACTTGCGCAGGAAGTAAACCAGGAAACCAAACAGCAGCACGAAAGGAACCAGGAAGGGAATCCAGGCTGTCAGCGTTCCACCAGTCTCATACCGAACCTGCACACCCTGCTCCGAGAGTTTCTCCAACAGCGCCACGTCCAACATCCCTCGAGTCCCGTAACGCAACCCCTGCTGATTCCTGACGGTTATTTCATTCCCATTGACATCGAGACTGGCAACATTTTGCTCGGTGACGTCTGTGACGAGCTGTGTGAATGGCATCATTACACGTGGTTCCTGCGACTGCCGTAGCCAGACTAGAAATGCCACAGCAACCACCAATACCAACCACACCGTTACGGTTTTAAACTTCTTCACAGCGCCAGCACTCCTTTAGTGACTCGATCTGTCTTCACGTGCGTTCCTGCGTCAGCATGCTTTCGCAAACTGACGACGGGTATAACACGGGGCCTTTCGCTGTGTACCACTTTGGGAGTTTGAAAAATCGGCGCCCGGGGCGTGTCCTCGATGAGGAAAGCCCGTAGGAATGAAATCGCGCGACTTACCGGGCCATTAGGCGCATTACGACAACGGCTGAGGCCCGGCCGAGGTCGGAATGTCCGTATCCGCTTTCAAAGAATCCGTAGGAACGGCTTATTTGGGGAGGTGAGCCAAATCCTTCTCATCCTCATTACAAAACGCTTCGATCAGTTCGGTGTCCGGCAGTAAACGGTGTTTGACGAGAATTGTAACCGGCTTCGTATACGTCTTAGGGTCGTCGATCGTAATCTGCACATCCATGTGGCCGAAGTCCCGCCGTCGAAACGTCTCCGTGAGCCGCAACGCTTCGCTTCGCGGATGGCCCATTAAGTCCAACGGCGCTTTGTCGTTGAACCCAACCGTATCCACTACGAACGCATCTCCCGTCCACTTGCCAACGGAATAACCGAGCCAACTGGGTTGCGGGTCCGCGGGAAGTGTGCGCCCATCACTGAAGATCTGCCGGAATATGGTTTCCGCCTCGTACAGGACCATTGTTACGCGCGGTGTCTGAACAAGTTTGAATGGAGCAGGTACAAGACCTTGAAGCGGAAGCGTGGGCAAAGGGCAAAGCGTTGGCGGTCTTCCTGGACCCGGTGGTCTCTTGGCGAGCTGTGCACGCACCTCCGGCTGCATCGGTTCCTGGCCGAAGGCATAGTCGGCAAAAAAGTTGAAGAAGTACTTCGTCGGAAGGTCCTCACCGAGTCCGTTAATGCCGCCGGGAAGCAGGAATTGTTGTATCTCCGCAACGGGCGCACTTTCGGCCTGCCAGATTCCGGAAAGATCGGGTTTGCCATTGAGCCGCGGCACCGACGCAGACAGATTCGGTTTGCCCTCCCGCGTACGAGGAATCATAGGATCGTGGTACACGGCCCACTGGGCGTTAACGTATAGGGGTGCGACAACAAGCGCCGTCAATAGCCATGCGATCCGATTTCTCAATGGGCCCTCCTGAGACGCTCAATGGTAAAACGACTCAAATCATTCATGCCGATTCTAATGCCTCATACAACAGGGGGCGCTTATATCATCTAATCCGTGCTGGTAGCAAACAGCGCGGCCTGGGGGCAGGGCACGAAGAGTATCTTCTACCTCGTATCAGGATTCTACTTGACACTCAAGTGGAGCGCGTTAGACTGGCGCAACGAGATTACTTGAATGTCTAGTGAAACGACTTGGGGCCGATGCATGCGTAGGCCATCGCGTTTCATAGGCCGGCCCGCTTCGTGGAGAAGCTTTTTGGAGGACGAGGCCTAAATGCGCCGTTTCCTGCTCCGGTTATGGAACGCGTTCCGTCACGCTCCAAGCGAGGACGACCTCGATCGCGAAGTCTCTTCCCATCTCGGTTTAATCGAAGACGAATACAGACGTCGCGGCCTCTCCGGTGAAGAAGCGCACCGGGCCGCAAGACTCGCGCTCGGGGGCGTCGAACAAACCAAAGAACTGCAGCGCGAAGCCCGCTCTTTTGCGTTGATCGATGATCTGAAGCGCGACCTACGCTATACCCTGCGTACGCTCGCCAAGTCTCCGGGCTTCACTGTCGCAGTCATTGCGATCCTCGGCATCGGTATCGGCGCAAGCACAGCGATGTTCACCGTGCTGAACGGAGTTGTTTTGAAACCGTTGGAATATCCGGATGCGGACCGCATCGTGCGGGTCCAGACCCGCTCCACTGCGACGGGACGGATGCCTGATGCAATGCCCGGCGGAGATGAAATCGATATTCGGCGGCTCGACGGGATATTCGATGCCCTGGCTTACTATTACGGCGGAGAGATGGGCATTCAGATGCCCGATCGCGCCGAATTCGACAGTGTTCGCTTCGTTCATCCGGATTTCTTCCGCGTCTTCGGTGTTCCGCCGCTCGCCGGCCGCATCTTTTCTTTGCAGGACGCGCAACAATCCGTAATGGTGGGTGCCGCGTTCGCGCGGAGGAACTTCGGCACGGCCGATGCGGCTTTAGGACGAGCGATCTTTATCGAAAATCGCTCATACCAGATCGTGGGCGTTATGCCCGGTACGATGCACTATCCGGCGAACGTTCAGGTTTGGGCAGCGGACTCGCTCGAACCGCAGAATAAAAACCGGTCCGGATACAACTACCGGATCGTGGCTAAACTTGCCCTTGGCGTTTCGAGTGAAGTAGCCGACAGCAGGCTGTCTGCCCTTGCCAACCAGCTTGCATCGACATATCCGGATACGAACAGCAAGAGGACCTTCGTGACCGTGCCGGTGCGCGAGAATCTCATCGGCAACGTTCGCTCGACGCTATACATAATGATGGGTGCGGTCTCGTTTGTACTGCTCATCGCATGCGCCAACGTCGCGAATCTCATGCTGGCGCGGTCGTCGCTGCGATCGCGCGAAATTGCGGTCCGCGCCGCGCTGGGAGCGAGGCGCCGGCACCTGATCGGACAACTACTGGCAGAAAGCATGGTGCTGGCGTTAGTGGCAGGTGCGATCGGTATCGTGATTGCGAAGCTGGCAACTGCGACGCTATTGAACATTGGTAATCGTTACCTGCCGGTTCCACGAATCGACGAGATTCACATCGACTGGCGAGTGCTGTTGTTCGCTGCAGCAGTTTCGATCCTGACGGCCATCGTTTTCGGCCTGATTCCGATTCATGAAATATCGCTGATCGGCATTCGAGACGCGATCAGCCGGGCAGGTTCGCGCGGCAGCGTCGGCACCGGAACATCGCGCATGCGGAGCGTGCTCGTCGTCGCTCAGATTGCACTGTCGTTTGCGCTGGCCATCAATGCCGGTCTTCTCCTCCGGTCATTCACCGCGTTAATCGACGTTTCCCTCGGTTTCCGCAAAGATCATCTGCTGGTGACATATGCACACGCACCGGCACAGGGTTCGATTTTCGACCAATCCGGTCTCGAGAATTATCTTCGCGCAGGACAAGCGATCGACGATATTGTCGGGCGCCTCCGGCATGTCCCTGATGTCGCCTCAGCCGGCGCGGTCATGGGATTGCCGACAGGTCAGTACGACGCCAGCGGCGCGTATGCGGTTGAAGGGAAGCACAGCACAACGGGTGACTTTCGTCTCCTGCCCCAGGCTGGTTTTCGGTTGAGTGGACCGGGTTATTTCCAGACGATGGGCATGGGACTCCTGCACGGCCGCGACTTCACGGATACCGATGTGTATGGCCGCACGCCAGTAGCCATCATCAGCGAAGCGCTGGCACGGAAAACATTTCCGGATGAAGATCCGATCGGTCATCGCATCCAGTGTGGCCTGGATTTGCCCGTGCAGTGGGCCACGATTGTCGGTGTTGTGAGTGACGTTCGCCAGTACTCCCCGGCGTCGACTCTAGAACCTCAAATCTACATGCCGCTACGGCAACATCCATTTACGGCAAATGAAGTTCAAATCGTGTTGCGAACGGGCGGCAATCCGGAGTCTTTGATTGCCATCGTGCAGGAGACGGTCCGATCGGTGAGCCCAGACATCGCCACGAAGTTCACGACAATGGAAGCTTCAGTCGCCGACTCTGTCGCCGCGCCGCGCTTCCAAACAACCTTGGTTTCTACCTTTGCCGCAATCGCGCTGCTGCTCGCTGCGGCGGGCATGTACGCAGTGATGAGCTACACGACCGCACAACGGTCGTCGGAATTCGCTATCCGCCTCGCGTTGGGCGCTGAAGCGAAGGGCATCGTCCGACTTGTCATTGGCGGCGCGGCACGCCTGGTCGTGATTGGCGTTGTGTTGGGACTTGTCTTGGCTGTGGTCACCAATCGGATCATCGCCACCATGCTATTCGGCATCAACACCCGCGATGTGACCACATATGCCGGAGTTCTTCTCGCGATGCTGCCGGCCATCCTCATCGCCGCAGCAGTTCCGGCGATTCGCGCTGCCCGCGTGGATCCCATAGGTACCTTGCGGACAGACTAAGCCAAATCTCATCGAATAAACAGGCTTGTCTGGGCTCCCTATTTAGGACTTCCGTCTCCAGAGGATCCCGCAAAGACGTTCCGGCCGTCCGACAGCGTGACCTTCCGGGCGTTCGCCATCTTAGCTCCATCTTTTGCGAGGTAACCCTCGACGCTGACCTGCTCTCCGACTTTCAGAGAGTCCTGTTTCCAGCCAAGCTTGCGCAGAAGAATGGGACTGCCCAGCTCGAAGTTCCAATTGGTCACAGCGCCCTGCGCATCTTTCACATCAAGATAGAAGCGGGCGTGGGGATTGGTCCATTCGACCTTCGTCACGGTTCCCGTGAACTGCATCACCTTCGCAGAATCGTATTCCGCAGTGAACGAATGGTGCGGAGTCACCGGTCTGGGAAAGAGAAGTAGCGCTGTTCCGGCCGTCATCAAAATCGTCTTCATTCTCATGGACAGCACTCCTTACTTACCAATCATGTGTTCCACATCCTGGTTATTCTCGTTGCAGATGAATTCCGCGACTTCCTCCGATGCCGAAGCAAGCGTGGCAGCGCCTTTCGTGATCCATGGTTTTTTGAAAGCGCCCGGATCGTCATAGGTCGTTTCAATCTGGAGATGCCCCAAGTCCGGCCGTCGCAGTCGCACCGTCACGTGGAGTTTATCCGTATGCGGTATGGCCTCTCCGAGCCAGGTTTTGTCGTTGAAGCCGGTGGTGTCGATCACGAGCGTGTCGCCTTCCCATTTTCCGACAGAGTGTCCTGTCCATGATGGCTCCAGATCTTTCGGATGCGCCCGTCCATCAAGGTAGATCTGGCGATAGCCGGGGATGTCGTACTCGATGATACTGATGAGCACATCTTTGTTCTGCACGAGCCGGTTGAGAAGCAGATTAAACGGCGTCACGTTGAACGGGAGACATCGACTCTGCGGATTGTCTTTGTAGTTATGGTCTGTCCGCTCTTTCTCGAGAGCCTGAGCCCACGGAAGCAGTTCGGGAGCGTCACCACCTCCGGGCGACGGGCCATACCAGATTCCGGAAAAATCCGGTTTGTCTTCCGAAGTGCGTGGTGCAGGACCTTCGGGCGGCTTGGGCCGGCTGAAAAAAAATCGCCCAAAACTTGCGCGATCTTCGCCAAGCGTATCGAGGGAAATGAAGTCACCGATTGGAATGTCGACACGTTGAGTCTGGCCGGCTTGGACCACAACGATGTCTTTGTGTTCATACCGCTTAAACCCAACGGCTGCGGCCGTCACCTGGTACTTGCCCGGCGGCAGCTGCGAAAGCGTATAGGTTCCTGCCGGTACGCTGATGGCTTTTTGAACGGCGCCGGTCTCCATATTCCTGGCCTCAATCGAAACGCCCGCGATCGGCGTCTTCGCGGTATCGGAAACCGAACCCGTTAAAGTTCCGGTGTTGCTCTGCCCGAAAGCCGCAGTCACAAAGAAAAGTACGCACGGGATCAGTGATCGCATGGATTCTCCTCAGCGGAGATGATAGCGTCCGGGACAATTTCGGTCAAAAGTTCGATCCATTCTAAACCGCGTATCCGCCATCGGGATGACTTTCTGCGAGTTCCATATCGGTTTGAGACTGTCCGCCCAGATTTCGCGGTAAGATTCCGCCCTCAACATGAAGACTCATCGTCTCAAGTTCGCTGTTCTGGTCTCAGCAAACGCCGAATGGGAGGCGGTGAAAAGCGACTTCCCGAACGCTCGTATCCAAAACTCGTCGTATGGCGAATACTTCTTCGAGCCGCTGAACGGGCAGAAGGTGTTGTTTTGTCACGGAGGCTGGGGCAAAGTGGCGGCGGCCGCATCGACTCAATATTTCATCGATCATTTCGATCCGGAGTACCTCATCAACATTGGAACATGCGGAGGCGTTGAGGGCCGCGTTCGTCGTTTTGATGTTATTGTCCCAGATAGAGTCGTCGTTTATGACATCTATCCAGCGATGGGCGAAAGTCCGCGCGAAGAGATCTCGTACTACACGACCGAACTGGATTTGCCGGCTCGTTTTCCAACACCTGCCGTTCGCACGACTCTATATTCCGCCGACCGCGACCTGACACCGGCTAGCCTCCGCGAGATAGAAGAGCTTTATCGTCCAGTGGCTGTGGATTGGGAATCGGGAGCGATTGCGTGGGTCGCTAAGCAGAACACCACGCCACTGCTCATTCTGCGTGGGGTGAGTGATCTCGTCAGCTTTGAAAAAGCCGAGGCTCAGGGGAACGAAGCGCTGTTTGTGGAAAACGCCAAACGGGTCATGCACGGATTGATCCGAGATCTTTCCAAATGGATGCGCGCGCTGCATTGACGCGTGGAGTGGGCGCGTCTATTCGGGTCCTCCGCGCGATCCTTTGGATTCCGAGCCGGGATTGTGTTTTACGTCAGCCTCGCCGCGCTGCCTCGATGGTGGCGATGTCGATTTTACGCATCGTCATCATTGCCCCGAAAGCACGTTTTGCCTCGGCGCCACCAGCCGCAAGCGCATCGGTTAATGCGCGCGGAGTGATCTGCCACGACAGGCCCCACCGGTCCTTGCACCAACCGCATTGGCTTTCCTGGCCGCCATTGCCGACGATGGCGTTCCAGTAACGGTCCGTCTCTTCCTGATTGTCCGTCGCGATCTGGAAGGAAAAGGCCTCGGTGTGCTTGAACACCGGGCCGCCGTTTAGACCGAGACAGGGAATACCCAAAACAGTGAACTCCACCGTCAGCACATCGCCCTGTTTGCCGCCCGGGTAGTCACTGGGTGCCTTGTGAACAGCGGTCACCTTACTATCGGGAAAGGTCTCGGCGTAGAACCGCGCCGCCTCATGCGCGTCCTTGTCGAACCACAGACAGATCGTGTTCTTTGGCTTCATGTTCGTGTGCTCCTTGTGCTGATCGGGGTGCTGGCGTCGTCTCGAGTCGAACGCATGGCCGAACTCGACACTACAAACCTAACGCAGAGTGCTCAGCACGCACAAGCGCGCCGTCAAACCGACTCGAAACACGTCGCGATCTACACGAACTACTGATCGCGCAAGGTCGTCAGGGGAGCCACCTTCGCCACACGCCAGGCTGGGAAACAGCAGGCCAAGAGCGCCACCGCTACCAGCAACGCCCCGGCAACGCCCCACATCATCCGATCCGTCGGGCTTGTATCATAGAGCAAGCTCGCCAGTAAACGCGTGAGCGCGAGCGACGCGACCGTCCCGAGAGCGAGTCCAACCAGGACCATCAGCATCGCTTTTCCGATTACAAGCTTCAGCAGATCGCCCGGTGACGCGCCCAGGGTCAGGCGAATGGCCATCTCACGCGCTCTTTGCGCCACGGAATAAGAGACAACGCCGTAGATCCCCACGGCAGTGAGCAAGACCGCGATGCCAGCGAAGATGGTCAACAGCACAGTGCGAGCCCGGGCTGGCGCTACGGATTGTGACTTGATTTCTTCCAACGTCTCAACGTTCTCCACCGCCTGGTCTGTGTTCACTTTCCAGATTGCTCGTTCGATCAAGCGGATTAAGAGCATCGGATTAGTGGCACGAACTACCAGGCTATTGCGAGTCCCGGGGTTTTGATAGAACGTGACGTATATGACCGGCATATCCTGGCCGAGGCCGCTGAACGCTCTCCCGGCGACTTTCTCGTCCTTCACCACTCCCACGACCTGCCAAGGGATATCCGGACCGCGAGCACGCTTCCCGAGCACGAGCTGCGAAATCAAAATATGCTTACCGATGGGATCTTCGCCTTTGAAGAAAGTCTTCGCCATCGTTTCATTGATTACGGTAACAGGCGTTGCCTTGGCTGCATCG
>Ga0114129_10003992_pt1 | contig 20840 bp, 17 predicted proteins | sample RhiMetdeltSRZDD1_FD_80071 | JGI IMG/M metagenome (GOLD analysis project Ga0114129, IMG submission 80071) | Populus rhizosphere microbial communities from Tennessee, USA - Rhizosphere MetaG P. deltoides SRZDD1 (version 2) (version 2) | ecosystem: Host-associated > Plants > Roots > Rhizosphere >... | reverse complement strand
GCTGCGAACTACTTATGTCCACTGACTCGTCGCTATCGACATCTATGTTTGGAACGACGCGGAAGGCAATCGTATCGTCGGCCGCGTTGGCTTCCACAATCAAAGAACTCCGATCGAATGTGAGTACAATTTTCCCCAGAATGCCTTGCTCGTAGACATGCCAAACAGAACGCAAGTTCTCCCCGTCAATTTGGTGGAACTGTAACAACAGCGAGTGTAACTCCGGATGGAGCTCCCGATGTAAAGGTTCTTCTTGCATCGATACTTGGTTTCTTTTTGTTCTGTGATGTGTCCTCCTCTTGCTCTAAGGTTTCACCACCACGGCCGGAATATTCTGCTCCCTCACCAGCTGGTTGAATGCAGGCACATCTGTCTTCATGATTTGAGACAAGCGTTGCAATTGAACATCGATAGCACCTGTAACTTCGTCGTAAACAACATACGATTGTGCAGTGGGCGCCGATTCGGTATTACCAACTACACCACCTAAAGCCGCCAACTTGTTGTTCAGTCGAATCGGGAAGTTAAGCGGGTCCTGGTTGCTCTGATTCTTCGTTTGATAAAGAGCTTCCTCAATTGTCGTCAGGTTTTTATTGAGCGCAGAACCAGCATCGTTGATAACCTTGAAGTTGGGTTGACCGGCAACTCGCTTTAACAAATCTTCAACCTGCTTACGCACGTCTCTGATTTGAATGATAGCGTTGTGTGTCTCAGTCAGCTTGTCGCGAATTTTCAAACCTAACTCCAACTGTCTTGCGTAGTCAGCAGGTGTGGCTGTGAGACGAGGATCAGCTTTCACTTCGAAATTCTGCGTGTACGTCTTGCCATCGACAGTGAGTTTGACTTGATACGTGCCGGGCGGAACTTTCGGTCCACGTGTTTCACCTGCCCACAGAATCATTCCAGGAAACCTCGCCGCTTCCGCATATCTCAAGTCCCAAACAAAACGATTCAATCCAACCTCCATTGACACGCGGGCTGGTGGGCCCCCACCAAAGCCTCCACCTTCACCGCCGCCGCCAGCCTCCGGCGCAGCACCCGCACTGGTGCTTGTTGTCGCACCCGGTCTTTCAGCGCGGCCGGTAAACTTACGAATCGATTTTCCTGCTGTGTCGAAAAACTCGAGTTGAACATCACCTGACGGTTTCGCTTTTAAGTAGTAATAAACCACAACGCCGGGCGCCGGATTCCGTCCGATTGTCGCAGTTGCCGGTAATGGACCACCGCCTCCACCGGGCTGGCGGTAAGCTTCCTTCGGTTTGAAGAGATTCGCTTCTGCAGCCGCTTTGAACCCACCAGCGTCCATAATCTGATGCAGCAACGGAAGGTCATCAAAGATCCAAAACGATCGGCCTTGTGTCGCAGCAACCAGCTCTCGCTCGCGCTTGTGCACCGCGAGGTCGGTGATCGGCACTACAGGCAAATTGAACTGAAACGTTTGCCAGCGCTCGCCGCTATCAAATGAAACGTACATGCCGGTCTCTGTACCCGCGTAAAGCAATCCACGCTTATTGGGATCCTCCCGAATAACGCGGGTGAATGCCATATCTGGAATTCCTGTAGTGATTTTCGTCCACGTACGCCCGTAATCAGTTGTTTTGTAGAGATACGGCCGATAGTCGTCCCACTTGTACATCGTGGCCGCAACGTAAGCCGTCGCAGGATCATGTGGTGAAGCTTCGATCGAGTTGATCTGGATCCATTCAGGCATGATGCTCTGTGGCGGAGTTACAGTTGACCAGTTCTTACCGCCATCACGCGTCAACGAAACCACACCATCGTCCGCCCCTACCCAGATCACTCCGGCCTGGAGCGGCGATTCCATCACGGTGAAGATGGTGTCGTAGTATTCAACGCTCGTGTTGTCTTTCGTAATTGGACCACCAGAGGGGCCTTGTTTCGATTTATCGTTGCGAGTCAGGTCAGGACTGATAACCTCCCAGCTTTGCCCCTCGTTTACAGACTTAAAGAGAACATTCGCTCCCACGTAGAGGGTGTTCGGATCGTGAGGTGAAAAAACGATTGGGAAGTTCCACTGAAAACGGTACTTTGACGCGTCGGCCCCGCCACCCATCGGATTGTTCGGATACGGATTGATGTCACGCACCTGACCGGTGTGATTATCGTAACGAGTCGTGAGACCGCCGTACGAACCGGCAAAAACGATCAGTGAATCCTTTGGCGAGGGAGCGATCCAGCCGGACTCTCCACCACCAACGTCAAACCAGTCGCGTACGGTAATGCCTCCTTCTGTTGTGCGGCTGGCAATGCGAACCGTCGAGTTGTCCTGTTGCGCACCGTAGATGTGGTAGGGGAAATCGTTATCAGTTGCGACTCTATAAAACTGCGCTGTCGGCTGATCCTCCTCGGTCCAACTCTTTCCTCCGTTGAAAGAAACATTTGCGCCACCATCATTGCTTTCAATCATCCGGTTGGGATCGTCAGGAGCGATCCACAAATCGTGATTGTCGCCGTGTGGTACCTGAATACCCGTAAACGTTCGTCCGCCATCATTCGATCGATAGAAGCCTGTGTTCAGAACGTAAACCGTGTCAGGATTCTTTGGGTCAGCATAGATGCGCGTGTAATACCAGGCCCGCTGACGCAGTCGCCGCTCTTCGTTGAGTTTGGTCCAAGTGCGACCGGCATTGTCGGAACGAAACACGCCGCCATCCTCTGCTTCCACAATCGCCCACACTCGGTCCGGATTTGCGGGCGACACCGTAATACCGATCTTGCCCACGATACCTTTCGCCATTCCAGGATTGCGAGTCAGTTCTGTCCACGTGTCGCCACCGTCAGTTGATTTGAATATGCCGCCGCCTGGTCCACCACTCTCAAGCGTCCACGGTTTGCGATAGACCTCCCAGAATCCTGCGTACATTGTGTTGGGATTCGTCGGATCCAAAACCAGATCAATTGCACCGGCCTTGTTTCCGCGACTCAGAATCTTTTCCCAGGTCTTGCCGCCATCCTTTGAACGAAACACGCCTCGCTGATCATTCGGCGCCCAAACGTGACCAAGCCCAGCCACGTACACGATGTCAGGATTCTTTGGATGTACGCGCACTCGTCCAATTTGGCGTGTGTCTTCCAATCCGACGTGCTTCCACGTCTTGCCGCCGTCAGTCGATTTGTAGACACCGTCACCATGGGAAACGTTTCCGCGGATAGGCGATTCTCCCATGCCAACATAAATCGTGTTCGGATCGGAATCTGACAAACCAATCGCGCCAACTGAACCAGTACCGAAAACAGAGCCGTCACTGATCGGTTCCCAATTCATTCCTCCGTCTGTACTCTTCCAGACGCCACCACCAGTTGCGCCAAAGTAAAAAACCATTGGCTGCGATGCGACACCGGCTACCGCCGTGACACGACCGCCTCGATACGGACCAATGCTTCGCCACTCCAGTGATTTGAATGGATCCGTTTCTTTTGCCGGCACTTGTGCAGGTGTCGCTTGACCAGTTTGTGCCCAAGCTGAGGTCCCCGTGAGACCAAACGAGAGAATGAGACAGAGAGTAGCGCTCCTGCGAGACGCACTGAACGTCTTGAACATTGAGGTGGACTCCTTTACTTTTGCGCTTGAAAAAGATGAAGGCTTGCGGCTGCGCATAATAACAATTCGAGCGCTAGAGGTGAAGAAGTATTAGCCGCAAGTTGCGTTGATGAACACGGATCAGAATAATAGGTACGTTAGTCGCCCGCCTAGTTAACCAACAATCTAATCTGCGTTGCTCTGCGTTAATCTGCGTCTGAAGGAGGCTGAAGACTTGCGCATCGGAACGATTAGAGAAATCTGGCGCTATCCAGTGAAGTCGATGGCCGGCGAGCAACGCAACTCGTGCACGCTGGGCTCCCTTGGCATTCCCGCCGACCGTGGCTGGGCTCTACGCGACGAAACTACCGGAGAGATCACCAACGGCAAGCGCTTTCCTCTGCTGATGCAATGCTCCGCACGCTTTCGCTCAGAACCTGTCGATGAATCTATCCCGCAAGTTGATATCACCTTTCCCGACGGCACGACGACCGCAAGCGATGCTGAAGATGTGAATCGGCGACTGTCGGATTTGCTTGGCAAGCCCGTTACGCTCTGGCCACGTTTACCTGCGAATGATCTCGAACACTATCGACGCAAGAGCAAAGCTGCTCGAGTCTTCGGTAAACTGGCGAAGTTGCGACCGATGCGCGCAGCGTTACCTACCCTGGCAAGGTTTGGCAGTGCGAACGCCGAATTACGAGAGATGTTTAGTCGTGAACCGAATGAACCTGTTCCCGACATTTCAACGCTGCCGCCGGAACTGATGGAGTTCACCTCACCTCCTGGAACATACTTTGACGCCTTTCCTCTACATCTTCTAACAACATCATCGCTGGAAATGATGAAACGACTGAATCCAGAAGCGATCTGGGACCCACGTCGCTTCCGTCCTAACTTTCTAATCGAAAGTCAGCTATCAGGTTTGCTTGAAGCAGACTGGGGCTTGCAAAGATTTCAGATCGGTACTGCACAGGTTCAATGCAGGATTCCCACCGTGCGCTGTGGAATGACAGCTCACGCGCAGACAGGGTTGCCGAAGGATCCGAGCGTGTTACGAACAATCGTAAAAGATGCCGACCAAAATCTCGGTATCTATGCGAGCGTTATTGTGCCGGGGCAAGTCAAAGTCGGCGATTCAGTGGAGCTGAAGTTAGGATAAGAAAAGAGTATCCACAGATTACACAGATTCTATTTCGGATTTCGGAATGCGGATTTCGGACTTGGTCTCATTAACGTTCTGGCTTACCAGAACCGTTCAAAGCGGAGCCGTACCTCGCGGAAGAGAAAATCCGAAATCCGCATTCCGAAATCCGAAATAGAATCTGTGTAATCTGTGGATACTCTTTAGCTTTCGTCTTTCAGCGGGCGACGCATCAAATCATTCACAGCAGCGCGAACCGGTTTGTCATCATAAAGTACCGCCTTCACCTCGTTGGTAATCGGCATCTCGAGACCAGCGCGATCTGCAAGCTGCTTCACTGCCAATGTCGTCTTAATCCCTTCCGCAACTTCATTCATTCCTGCAGTGATCTCGCTAAGTGATCTTCCGTTGCCAAGCTGCTCGCCCACGAATCGATTGCGCGAAAGCTTCCCTGTGCAAGTTAGAACCAGATCACCAAGTCCCGCTAGTCCCATCAACGTTTCCAGTTGTGCACCTTGCGCCAGCGCCAACCGCGAGATTTCAGCTAGTCCACGCGTAATCAACGCAGCCAAACTGTTGGATCCAAATCCAAGACCCGACACCATGCCCGCCGCAATCGCCATCACATTCTTCACAGCGCCGCCGAGCTCTGTACCAACGACGTCAGTATTTGTGTAGAGACGAAGCGAGTCAAAACTGAAAGCTTGCTGAATGATTTGTGCAGCATCCTGGCTGATACTGGCGGCAACGACGGCCGTTGGATGATTGTTAACTACCTCTTCCGCGAACGAAGGACCAGACAAGCAAACAAATCTCTGGTAAGAATCGTCACCCACAACATGCCTTACGATCTCAGAAACTCGCTTCCCGCTTTCTACTTCGATTCCCTTCGTCGCACTCACAATGACCGTTGCGGGTTCTATTGCAGACGAGACCTGCGTCAGTAACTCTCGCACCGCGTGTGATGGCGCCGCGATTACTAGTATTGAAGCGTTATCGAGTGCAGCAGCGGCATGAGTGGTAGCTGAGATAGCATCGGGTGTGGCAGCGAACCTAAGGTACTTCGGATTGACGTGTCTTTCGTTGATGGAACTGACCACCTCTCGATCGCGTGACCAAAGTCTAACTTCGTGACGCGACCGCGCGGCAACAATCGCCAGTGCCGTTCCCCAACTGCCTGCTCCGAGTATTGCGATCCGGTGCTTGAAAGGCATGTCTCTTTCTATTCGAACTTTGGTTCGGCTCCCGTTCGCAAGCGCTGAATGTTCTCACGATGCGCGAAGATGATGAGACCGGCAGCGACAATGGCACTTACGGCGGTCGGTAATTCGAACGGATCTATCAGTGTGAGCATGGAACTAATTATCGCTATCGAAGCTATACAAACAACGGAAGCAAGCGAAACATAACGCGTTAGAGCGAAGGTCACGGCAAAGACTACGAGTGCCACTCCGACGGCGACAGGGGCGAGCATTAAGAAGACACCGAGACCCGTCGCAACACCTTTGCCACCGCGAAATCGGAGCCAAATCGGAAAGATATGGCCCACGATTGCCAGCACGCCGGCGGCGGCAATAGTCCAGTCGGCATAAGGAAACAAAGCTTCACTGAAATGTGAGGTTACAAACACTGCTAATGCACCCTTGAGTACATCGAGAATGAGCGTCATAACTCCAGCGCCTTTACCAGCGCGACGTGATACGTTCGTTGCACCAGTGCCGCCCGAGCCCGTCTCTCGAATGTCCTCACCTTCCGTGGCACGAACGATCAGGTAACCGGACGGAATCGAACCGATCAAATACGCAACTACAAGTACGAAGAGAATCCGCAACTGAAGTCCTGCCTGCCTGAGAATTCGATTGAAGCGTCGGGAAAAACAGACTATAACAATCGGCCCATACAAGCTATGGAAAAATCGCAGTCGCAAAGGCGCAAGTCACATCATCACTAACCACATGATTCCGATTTCACGACAAATGATTCCAGCGGCTGTCCAAGATCCTTATCTTCCAATTAACAATCAATCTCGGAGAGACACATGCACAAGATGATCAGGCATGCTCGCATCGTACTGTTGCTCGCGACCACACTCAGCTTCTTTTTCACCCCAATTCCTGATTCCACGCACGCTCAACGCAATCTCAAAGCGCTTGTCGGTGGAACGTTAATTGACGGTTTTGGCAGCACACCGCTTCGCAATAGCGTCGTGATCATCGAAGGCGAGCGTATCAAAGCCGTCGGCCAGGTCGGTACGCTTCCCGTTCCTCCAGGTGCAGAGATCATTTCCACTGAAGGTATGACCGTTCTGCCAGGTCTGTGGGACATGCACGTGCACCTGATGATCAACGGTCATAGCGACTATGCACATTGGGATAAAACCTACCCACCGCTGATGGAGTCGGTGATCATGCCCGCCTCGGCGCGCCAACTGCTGTTAGCGGGCGTGACGAGTGCTCGTGATCTCGGTGGACCTCTGCAGGCCAGCCTCGCGGTGCGAGATCGAATCAAGAAAGGTGAAATTCCTGGACCGACCATGTATGTCTCAGGACCTTTCATTCAACACGAACCATATCCCGGAACCGATTATTTTCGCTGGGGGGTGAAAGGGGCGGACGACGCGAGAACGAAAGTGCGCACGCTCGCCGATGCCGGTGTAGATCTGATCAAACTCATAGACCAGGATCAGATGACGATGGAAGAAGTTCAAGCGGTGGTCGATGAAGCGCACAAACGGAAGCTTACGGTTGTCGCTCATTCACATCGACCAGAGGAGATTCGCCGCGGCTTACAAGCGGGGGTTGATTGCTTTGAACATACAGGATTGGCCGCAGCACCCGAGTATCCCGCCGACATCATCGCAATGATCAGGGAACGTACGGCGAAGATGAATCTCGGTCCACTCTTTTGGACTCCAACGGTTCAGGGCCTTCTGAATTACGAGTACGTCCGCGACAATCCGGAGCAGTTGGATGATCCATCATGGCAAGTCGGCCTGCCAAAATCGATCGTCGATGATATCAAGGCCTCGTTACAGCATCCGGACCAGCTCGCGTACTACCAAATTACTCCGTTACGCAAACCAACACTGAAACGTAAACTCCAGCAACTCGCAGAATCCGGTGTCGTACTTCTGATCGGAACTGACAGCGGGATACCAATGAACTTTCACAGTCAAACTACCTGGCGTGAACTCGATGCGTGGGTATCGGAGTTCGGGATCGATCCGATGACGGCAATACGCGCCGCCACTTATTGGCCGTCGGTAATCATGCGCGTGTCAGATCAGGTGGGCACTGTCAGCGAAGGTAAATATGCAGACATCATCGCCGTGCGCGGCGACGTGCTCAGACACATCGATTTGTTGCAGACCGTCAATGTCGTAATCAAACATGGAACGCGCTATAAATGATCGTTTCGCGGTGAGGGATTGAAACAGCAGTGCGGCTCTGCCATCACGGTAGTAAAGAGTTTGTTTTCCAGTTGCATGGACTAGCAAAGGAGTTTCAAGAAAACATGAAAAGACTAATTACATTCTTCCTTCTTTCGTTTGCGTTTCTGATCTTGATCTCAAGTCAGACAATCGCTCAATCGACGAACCCTGGCGCTGGTCGCAGCCAGGAACAGTCGCTGCAGGACCTGGTCAATGAAGTTCGACAGCTCCGAGTACTGTTGCAGCGGATCAACTTCACGGTTTACAAGACCAATGTCGTAGTAGAGCGGTTGAAGTTTCAGCAGGAAGTCGTTACGCGTCTCTCACGTGAACTGAACGACGTTCGGGAGAATCTCAGCGACACGCGATCGCAGATAACAAAGATGAAGGAACTAATTCCGCGGTTGGAGAAAGGCTTAGAAACGGGCACCAGGAGTCCTGACGAACTGACCGGGCTTAAACTCGAATTAGAAAACGCAACCGAACGGGAGATGCGATTTGTTCAACGAGAAACACAACTCATGAACGATCTTTCAATCGAACGATCAAAACTGCTTGAGCTAAACGATCAGTTGAACAAGTTGGAGTTGGATCTTACAGCTCGCTAATTCTCAGGCGCGGCGGCAGCTACCGTTAAATAATGCGCCTTCTTCGACGGTCAACGCGGGAGCGAAGACGTGCCCGGTGACGCTCGCTGTCCGTCCCAGCACAAGCTCCTTGCTAACGTGGATATCTCCTTCAACTGTTCCGTTTATCTTGGCGACGGCGACGTTGATGTTTGCCTTGGTCAGCTTCGCCCCAGCACTCACGATCAGCGTGCCATCAGATGAATTGACATTACCAGAGAACTGACCATCAATTCGCAACATCGATTTGAAGCTGACTTCGCCGGAGAACGTCGATACATCACCAACAAAGCCGAGCCAGTTGTCTTTGATATTGTTAGCGCGCCCGGCACGCTCGTCGTTTCTTGCAACTGCTTGGGTACTCACGTGCTCGTCCCTCTTTCTCGTTGATTGATTACAAAGACTACTACCGGCGGGTATGCGGCTTTGGGGCGCGAACCGCACCGCTACTAAGGGAGACCAGATTACTCCTCAACTGATCGCAAATATAAAACAATGATGAGCAGTTTCAATGTTACGATTACGTTGCCGTTCAAATGCATAAAGAGTATCCACCGATTACACAGATTACACAGATTAAGAAGTTAGGCAGCTAGGTTGAGTGCTGGAAACTAGGTGACATAACGATTCAAGGTTACTGCCTACGTTCTGAATCTGTTTAATCCGTGTAATCTGTGGATATTCTTCGACCTACCTGACCTCGATGCCTGACAAGCGACCCAAACACCTTGAGACACAATCAGGTCTCGAACCTTGGAATGTAGCCAGTCTTCCGCGGCCACCATCGACCAGAGGTTTCAATATTTTCTCTGTGATCGGGCCCGGCGCGATCATTCTCGGGGCCTCAATTGGCAGTGGCGAATGGTTGTTGGGTCCGGCCACGTTTATTAAATACGGGCTCGCCCTGCTTTGGCTCACGACTGTCGCCGTTTTTCTGCAAACGGTTCTGAACACCGAGCTCATTCGCTACACGCTCTACACCGGCGAGCCTGCTTTAACTGGTTTCATGCGGACACGCCCAAATTCGACCTTTTGGGCGTGGTTCTATGCTCTGTTGTTTATGCTCCAGACAGGATGGCCGGCATGGGCTGCGAATGCTGCAGGCGCGGTTTTCTTCCTTTTCGCGGCACGATTAGCAGGTGCTGCCGACGCGCCGGCTGTTTACTGGATCGGCTGCGGCACTTTCATGATATGCGTCGCGATTCTCGTCTTCAGCGGAAAGCGAATCGAACGCACACTCGAGATTCTTAACTGGCTCATGATCGTACTCATCCTCGGTGCGCTGTTTATTCTTTGTTTGCTTTTCGCAGCACCGAATCGATGGTGGGGCGCCTTGTATGGACTCGTAGGCTACGATCTCCAGGCGCAACAGTTTTCATTTCTTCCTCAAAATCTCGATTGGCTGCTGATAGGAGCTTTCGTCGGCTACAGCGGAATGGGCGGCGCCGGAAATCTGATGGTGGCGAACTGGGCACGCGACAAAGGGTTCGGAATGGGTAAAGTCGTCGGGTTTATTCCCGCCGCCGTTGGAGGGCAGAAGGTCAAACTCGCGCATTCGGGCAGTATCTTCGAAATCTCCAGAGAGAATATGCGGAGTTGGCGTGGATGGTGGCGAATCGTGGCCTACGATCAATGGGGCGTCTTCTTCCTCGGCGGTTTACTCGGAATGACGCTGCCGGCGATTCTTTACACTTCAGCAATTCCGCCTGGCAAAGACATACGTGGACTCAGTATTGCCGCCGAGCTAGCAAATTCAGTGGGTCCACAAGGCGGACGCGTAATCAGCCTCACGCTGGCTATGATGAGTGTGTGGGTACTATTCAAGACTCAACTCGACCTGCTCGAGGGAATGACGCGTGGAATAACAGACATGTTGTGGAGTGGCAGCGCGCGCATGCGTCGATGGCGTGGGGGTGATGTGCGGCTGATCTACTATTCAGTGCTATCCGCGGTTGTCGTCTGGGGTTTGATAGCCTTGCGCTTAAGTCAGCCGATCATCCTCTTGCAACTTGGCGCTAACCTCGCAGGACTCGTAATGGTGATCAGCGCAATTCATATCCTGTATGTGAACATGAAGTTTTTGCCGAAGGAATTACGACCGCCTGTATGGCGGCGGCTGGCTTTGATCGCGATGGCGATCTTTTATGGCTTCTTCGTTTATCTTTGGTTGATGGGTGGATTAATCCCGGATCGCAGCAAGGGGTTTTTGTTCACATTGTTCAAGTAACGACCGCCGGGTGTCCGATACGCTTCAGCTTGTCGTGACTTCCGCTAAGTTCAACTTGGTGATAATCGCTTGTTGGGTTTAGCGCAACATACGACAAGCTGAAGCGTATCGGACATCCGGCGGTCGCTTCGCTCCCGTTCTGTAGTTGAGTGTATTTCAAGATACTTCGATCGCGTTCGGGTTGACTTTTAATGGCTAATTCCAGGTCGGCGCAGGCGTTTCTTATGGCGAAGTTTACACAGCAAGTACTCGTCATACTTGCAGCACTGTTTTTTCTACCCTCGTGCACGTACTTCCGTGCTTCTCGTCAAAGCAATAACCTTCCTCCTACTCCATTACCTCAGTCAACCAATCGTCTTCCGGCACCCACCGGTTTTGTAAACGATTACGCGAACGTTATAGATGCTGAGTCGAAAAGTCGTTTGGAGTCTCTCTTCACTACACTCAAGGCAAAATCCAATATTGAATTCGCTGTTGTCACTGTCGACACAACGAAGGGCGAGCCTATTTCAGACTACTCGCTCGCAGTAGCACGAGAGTGGGGCATTGGACCAAAGAACCCTGCTGAAGGGGGTGGGCTCCTGCTAATGTTGGCAATTAAAGATCGACAGTGGCGACTGCAGGTTAGTAGGTCATTGGAGAAGGATCTGCCAAACGACGTGTCTCAGAAGCTGGCCGAACCATCTGTCGAGTTTTATAAGGCGGGTAATTACGGTGCAGGAATTGAAAAGTATGCGACGGCTCTAATCAATCGATTGGAGAAAGTTCGTAAGTTCTCAATGGAGTAGGATCGCGGCAGGACTAAAGCGCAGAACAAGGGCACTGTACATCCAAGGTACGAGACATTCTTCGAGTAAACCTGTTGATTGCGAATACGCTCAACTAAAGAACGGGAGCGAAGCGACCGATTTCAATTAAACTATTCGCCAATGGGCTTTGCCTCAAAAGTCGATTTCGGTGGTAACGAGTTTCGTGTTTAGTTCGTGTGACTTCGTGGATCGTTCCTTTTGTCCAGAAAACTAGAGACGATTCACGAAGTCACACTAACCAACACGAACCAAAACACTCCTGCCTCGAGCTAGATCCGACTTTTGAGGCAAAGCTTCGCCAATGCCAGTTCAATCGGTCGCTTCGCTCCCGTTCTTTAGTTGAGTGTTGTCGGCGAATTTATTCGAGAACGGCAAGGAAATTACCTGCAGCAATCGCAAAATCACTGCGCCAGCAGCCAAAACCCAAGCAACAGGCCAATCACCATCCAAAACGTTCGGCGATGATGCCCGCTTTGCTTTGTTCACACACCTAAATCAATCTTCGTCTCAACAAATCCAGTGCAGCTTGTGATGCACGCCAACGAATGAGATGTCGATCGCCCGGAATAATTAGCTTCCGGTGCTCAATGTTTCCCTCCATTGCTAACGCTACGAACACCAGACCGACTGGTTTATCTTCTGTCGCACCTCCGGGTCCGGCAATGCCTGTAATCGACAGACCAAAGTCCGTTCCTGCGCGTTTGCGAATGCCTTCAGCCATTGCCTCCGCGACGGGCGCACTCACTGCCCCATGGTGCAACAGCAGGATCGGCTCGACACCGAGTGTTCTCATTTTGGCTTCGTTCGAGTACGCCACAACGCCCTCTATGAAGTACTTCGACGAACCCGGAACCTCTGTTAACCGTTGTGCGACCAAACCTCCGGTACAACTTTCCGCAACCGCCAGCGTGTAGCCGCCAACGGAAAGCTTCAGTCCAACGACTTGTTCCATCGTCTCACCCGCGAACGCAAATATAGAATTTCCTAAACGCTCTTCAATTTCTTCCGACAAACGATCGAGCAAAGTCTCGGCGTCTTTTTCGGTGCGCCCGCGTGCCGTGAGGTGAATCTCTATTTCACTCTGGTTGAAAAGAATCGTTGTCTGGGGGTTCTCGTATCGTGAGTAAACCGGCGCAATCTTTTCGTCGACTGCCGATTCACCCATTCCCGCCACCCGCAACATCCTGCGTACCACCTTTTGATTACCGGCCCGACTTGTTAGGCGATGCGCAACGTAGTTTTCGAACATCGGTTTTAATTCGCGAGGCGGTCCGGGCAGAAGTACGATTGCTGTACCCTGATGATCTATGAACATGCCCGGTGCCGTGCCGTTGGGATTCGGGAGCACCTCTGCGTCTTCGATGACCATCGCCTGTCGCGAGTTTCGTTCGGGCATTGAAACTCCAAAGCTTTGAAATCTTTGGCGAATCTCCGCCAGTACCTGTTCATCCAGTAAGAGACGACGACCAAGCGCACGCGCTGTCACCTTGCGCGTGATGTCGTCTTCAGTTGGTCCAAGTCCGCCGGTTGTAATGACAACTTTTGAACGCCTGGTCGCGTCTTTGATGGCTTCTTCAAGACGTGCATCATCGTCGCCGACGATCGTCTTCAGCTTTACTTCGATGCCGAGGCGATTCAGTTGTTCGGTAAGCCAGAGGCTGTTGGTGTCCGTACGGTCAGGCGCGAGGAGCTCTGAACCGATAGCGATGATTTCAGCTGTCAGCGATTCAAACAAGAGCGGCTCGCAACACGATTGGTTAATTCAGCGATGAGTTTTCGTCTTGATAGACCTCGTGAAGCACTTCTGAGATCGGCGGCCGTGCAGTCATAGCCGGTGATACTACCGGAGGCGGCTGCACCTGTGCAGTAACATTCTGCGCACTCGAATCTTTCTTCGATTCTTCCGAGTTGTTCTTGACCAGAAGTCGACTCTCCTGAAGCAGTTGAGATGCCTGCTTGCGTCGCATTCGCTCAAGATTTCGCACTGCCGCGAGCTTTTGCGGCGCAATAGATGGATTTCCTTCAAGCCGACGCAACATCGAGACGTAACGCCGAAGCTGCGGAGATGGTGCAACGTTCTGGCGCTCGTCGTACGCCTCGTCTTCGAGAACGCGTCCCAGATACTCAACTGTGATGTCGTACTTTCCGATGCGATGGTAAAGTGCGCCCAGGGCGAAGAGGTGCAGCGCGGGACAATCCGGCATGAAATCAAAAGCCCGCTCTCCTTCGTCGATCACCTCGACAACCTCGAAAGCGTACCAGCGCCTATCGTCGTCCCGCAGGATAGAGTCAGCGGCAACATAGAAATTGAATATGTGCTCGAGCTCTCGCGTCATGGAACGGTGATTCAACATCCACACGAGAAAAATGATGCCAGTCGCGAAGAACATCATCATCGGAGAAACTCCGACGAGTTGAAGAATCGCAACAATCACCACTAGGGCAATAGACTTTTGTACGAGTCGCTTATTATTAGATCTCATAACCAGATACTTCTAATTCCGGGTGACCCGATTAGTAATTGCGCGGCCGGTCTCCTCGGTAGAAAGACTGCCGCCGAGATCTCTCGTCGTTTCATTCGCGGAGATCGCTAACTTAACTGCTTCTTCAATCTTGCGGCTGTCGGCTGGGAAACCGAGGTATTCTAGCATCATCGCTGCAGTCAGAATAGCACCAATTGGATTTGCGATTCCCTTGCCCGACATTGGTGGAGCACTGCCATGCACGGGCTCGAACAGCGACACCCGTCCGGGATGAATGTTTCCTGAAGCTGCGAGTCCCAAACCTCCCTGAATAGCGGCACCGAGGTCGGTGAGGATATCGCCGAACAAATTGTTGGTAACGATCACATCGTACTGCGATGGATCCAACACCATGAACATGGCCATCGCGTCTACATACTGGTGATTTGCTTCGATGTCGCGGTAGCTTGCAGCAACTTCTTTGAAGACGCGTTGCCACAGATCACCGCCAAACCGCTGCACGTTCGATTTGTCAGCCATGGTCACACGCCGGCGTCCGTTCGCACGCGCGTATTCAAATGCGGCAATGATTATTCGCTCAACACCTCGGCGCGTGTTTACTTCATCCTGCAGAGCAATCTCATCTGCGGTGCCACGTTTCAAAAAGCCACCAGCCCCACTGTACGCGCCCTCGGTATTTTCACGAAAAACAACAAAATCGATGTCTTCAACCTTACAGTTCGCCAATGGCGTCAAACGACTGTCCATCAGTCGCACTGGGCGGAGATTGATGTAGAGATCGAGTCCGCGACGCATACCGAGCAGGATATCCTCTGCGTGTTGATTTGACGGCACGCGCGGATCACCGAACGCGCCCGCGAGGATAGCGTCAAATTCTTCGCTCAGCATTTCGAGCGCGCCGGGAGGCAGGGTAACTCCTTCGTTCAGAAACTTATCGGCGCCCCAATCGAACTCAGTGAACTGCAATTCGAGATGGCTCGACTGATTGAGCGCATCAAGCGCACGCCTGGCTTCCCGAATTACTTCGGGTCCAATCCCGTCACCTGGAATGACTGCGATCTTCTTCATGATTCTGATGTCCGACACGCTTTATTAGCTTGGACGTGCCACAGATTCAACTTCTTTCTGGAATGCGCGCTGCTGCCATATCTCAATGTCAGTTCCTGAAAGAAGTTGAATCTATGGCACGTCACGACAAGCTGAAGCGTATCGGACATTTAGAACGGCACACACAATACCGGCACCCGCGATCCCCTTAATACTCTCTCCGCAGTTGAGCCAAACAGAATTTCTTCTGGTGGAGTGGATCTTCCCTTAACTCCCATCACAATCATCGGCAGATCAAGATCACGCGCGATTTTAAGAATTTCTATAAAAGGCGCTCCAACCACGATCATTTTTTCAATATTGACTCCCTGCTGATCTATGTCTTCGAGCATGTTGATGAACGAACCTTCTGCTTGTTCACGTAAACGACCGCGAATGTCGTCGGAAGTGCCCAGGCCGGCCGCGACCGCGTCGTCGACGAAACGTTCATCGATTACATGCAACAACGTAAGGTCCCCTTGGGGTGCTGCCATGCCTATCGCCACACGCAATGCATTCAACGAGCAAGGCGAGAAGTCGATGGGAACCAGTATTTCCGGTGACTTCAGCAAGTGACTAACCTCCTCCCTCTCAACCGGAGCAGTAGCCCGACTCTCGGTAGCTATTGCCTCACGACTTAAGTACATGCGCGGCAATACGCGGCAGACTCGCCAATACGGTGTCGCCCACAACCCTCATGCTATCCGCGGAAATCTTATCGATGGTGTCGTCAGGCTTGTGCCAATATGGATAACCATTGAGCTGGATTAGATCGACTGAGTCTATGCCTGCTGCAAGAAACGGTTCATGATCATCACCACCCACACCCTCCGACCGATCCACGAAAATCTTCCCGTACCCCAAGGAACTTCCAGTTTCCCAGATGATGTCTTGCAACCACTTCGTACTCATAGTGTCGCGACCCAGCTCCAGTTTTTTATAACCCATCATGTCAAGCAGGATGAGGGCACGCGTGCGACCCAATTCACCACGCTCGTGCAATTGTGAAACGTAATGCCGGCTACCGTAAGTGTTGTCAGGAGCGTTTGGCTTTCCGCATTCATCCCAACCTTCACAGAGGGCTTCTTCGCCATCGAAGAAGACTAAGCGATAAGTCGCCTTCGGTTTTTCGTTGGTGTTCCCGAGCACGCGGCCTATCTCTAGCAGCGTGCCAACGGATGCGCCCGGATCATTCGCGCCGATAAAACGCATGTCGTTGTAAAGTTTGGTATCGTAATGGCTGGCGATCAGAATCAAGTTGTTCGTCTCACCGGGAATCTCGCCGATGATATTGATGAGCTTCTTTTCACCCACTGGAGTGCTCGCGATGAATTCGTCGGTAGTCACCTTCAATCCATCCAACTTTAATTGATCGATGATGTAGTTACGTGTTTTCTCGAGTGCGGGTGTGTCCGGTGGTCTGGGACCGATATCCAGCTGTTTGCGAACGTGTTCCATCGCGCGTTCGCCATTGAATGCTATTGTTAAGGGAACGGACGAAGGACTCGCAGGAGCGGTCGACACGCGCACGCGGGGATTGACTGGTAAAGGCTCGTTCTTAGGACAGGCGGCGAAAAGCAACGGAAGCAGCACGCACGAAGCAATAACAAAACTGCGCGCCCGTGGTGTTGTTCTAACGCGAGGCATGCATTTGACAACGTGAACTATCTAAGACCCTCTGTGCTCTGTGTGCTGTGTGGTCGAGGTTGTGTTGCGCCTTCGAAACCACAGAGACGTAAAGAACACTGGGGATCACGGAGACAATTATTGCTTCTCAGTCTCTTTTGAAGTTACTGAAGAGCGGCCACGTCCTGACAGTCGATCAAAAGCCTTCGCCCCGAATGTCAGCGGCTTGTCGATCGCTGCATTCAGAGCTTCTGACATCGTGATTGCTTCGAGCTGAAGTAGCGTCGCGATTTTCTTCTCGAGCGGCAGACTGCCGAATTCCTTCGCTAACTGATCTGGTCTCGACGTGGGTTGCGCAGCAACTTGCCGGCGGATGACACGAAGAACTACTTCCCCATCGCCTTCCAGCTTCGCGTGGCAAGCCAAACGTAACGACTGATCTAACTGCTCCTGCGTCAGGAAAGTTTGTTCAATGCTGCCGGGCGGTGAGAGCAAATCAGCGCCGGCGTTGACCTTAACGATGCAAGTGGAACACTCACCTTTGCCGCGCATGCAACCAGCGCCAACGGGCGCGCCCAATCTCTTCGCGGCATCGATTAAATAGGTTCCCGTGGCCACCATGCCAGTGACGCCAGACGGTTCGAAAGTGATTGTTACTGGCATAAGAAACTCCGCGTCGATTTAGTGATGAGGTTATACCGGATGCGCCCTCAACGCAAAAGGGACACGAAGAATATCCACAGATTACACAGATTAAGAGCTAAATAGGTAAGTTGACGTGCCCTTGCTACCTCAAAGGAATCCTCAACCATTCAACTTAGCTCTCTTAGCCTCTTAATCTGTGTAATCTGTGGATATTCTTTTGTTAGCGCGCCCGGCCGGCAATGTGGCGGATCTTCGGTTGGACGTTGGTTTCTTCGCTGGGCTTATGCTTACGCGCGCGTCGGCATTCAGCACAAATGCCAATCATTCTCAATAGATGTTCAGTAATTTCAAAGCGATGTTTGGCCGCCATTGCATCCTGGATGGCTTCGAGCTCGGCTGAGAAGAACTCAATTATCTTTCCGCACTCTGAGCAAATCATGTGATCGTGGTGTTGATGCTTGTACTGATGTTCGTAATGAGTGCGCCCATCACCAAAACGAACCTCGCGCGCTAGTCCGGCTTCAGTCAGAAGTTTCAGCGTGCGGTAGACAGTTGTTTGGCCGACACCCGGATCTTCCTGCTTCACGAGTTGGTAGAGATCTTCGTTAGAGAGGTGTGCTTCGGTGCGAAGAAAGACGTCGAGGATTAGGTCGCGCTGACTAGTGCGTTTTAGCCCTTTCTTCTGGAGGTGTTTGAGGAACACTTCCTGCTCTTCGGTCATCGGTTGCGGACGCGCCATGTTGTTGGAATTTTAGCATCCTACTGGAAGCGGGTAAAAGAGTTATATTGTGCGGCAAGGAGGTGGATCTGACGATGAGGATGGCTTTTGCTCGTCGATGTTTGCCGCAGCTCTCATTAATAGTTGCCTTGGCTGCCTCTGCTATTTCAGCTAATGCACAGCAACCCCAACCATCCGAGTGTCCAGCTGTTTCTGTTGGCTGTCCTTCCACCTGTCCAAAGGCGAACGAAGCCATTAAGTTCAAAGCCAGCATTAGCAGCGGCAAGTTCGAAGGGCTGACAATCAAGTGGTCTACTTCAGGCGGCCAAATCATCGACGGACAAGGTACCGATACTTTAATCGTTACCCTTGCTCACGAGTGTGAGACGGTGACAGCTACTGTCGAAGTTTCCGGTCTGGCTGGATGCATTCTCACCGCTTCATGCTCAACCGTCACCGACTGTTGTTTCATGTCACTCGCACAGAAATTTGATGAGTACGGTGATGTTTCTTGTGAACGTGAGCGCACTCATCTCGCTAGCTTTAGACAGCAGCTTGAAAACCAGCCTGGATCGCAAGGATACATTATTGTCTACGGAGGCCGTTCGTACGGTCATCGTTTGCCAAGGCGTGGCGAACGTGAGGCGCGCGCCAGCAGGATCACGGATTATTTCTCAAGCACCGATTGGATCCAAACAGAAAAGGTAGCGGTTGTTAATGGGGGGTTTCGTGAGACATGGAGCGCAGAATTGTGGGTTGTGCCTGCTGGTGCCGCGTCTCCCCAGCCCACTCCGAATGTAGACGTAAAAGCGATCACGTTCAGCCGCGGCACTATCCCCAAAGACGCGTACAAATGTCGCTAGCGATAATTGACTTGGTATCCCTTGGTCACCGTCGCCTCTTCGTCAGCGCACCCGACGCTACCGCGTTAAGGTACTGACTCAGATCCACTGTGATCCGCATTTTGTCGCGCTACGACCCGCATGCGACATTCAGAGTCTCAGTACATTCAAACGCGACACCGCTAAGGTAGTTCGCCAATTGAAAAGGACTGGGCAACCTGTAGTTTTGACGGTAAACGGCAAGGCTGAATTGGTCGTTCAGGATGTACACTCGTGTGTCGGTAAACCCTGGAAACATTCATCCAAAGGAGCATCGTCATGAAAGCCGTGTCCATCATCAGCATTCTCCTGACCGCTTTTATCCAGATTCCTCAAACACATCGAATTCTGGTCCTCGAGGGCGGCACTATCATCGATCTCTCGAACTTCGGAAAATCAGAATCAGACATCAAAGATTCCATTGTCGTTATTAAAGATGGTCAGATAATAGCCGCTGGGCCGAGAAAAGCAGTGCGCATTCCTGCTGGCGCAATGGTGATTAAAGTTGGACACAAATACATTGTTCCCGGACTGAACGATGCGTTCGCCACACAAAACAATCAGGCACAAGCTAACGCTCATTTGTATATGGGCGTAACTTCGATCGTTGGTTCGGACGAACCGGGCGGAAGACGTGGCCCACTTTACCTGGAAGCAAATCCCAGTCCGCGCGTTTATAAGATGGATGTGGTCACGGGTTACGATGAAGAAAGGTTGATACCACCTCCGAGCTCGATCGCCGACTTGAGAGCAAGAGGAACCGCGCTATCTGAAGCTCAATTAGTTAAGCAAGTAGATGCCCTTGTCCAATCCGGAATCAAAGTTTTGCTGCTGTATTACTCACTATCACCCGAACAGGTAAGAGTTGTTGTACGGCACGCGCGCGAATTAAATATAGGAACGATAGGCGAACTTGGTTTCACGACTTACTACGAGGCAATTGAAGCCGGCGTCAATGCGTTCGTCCATACCAGTCGCTATTCGTTGGAATTAGCACCGGCAGAATTGCGGAAGGAGGTGGCTGGTGCTCCATTCGGTCCGCCGAGAGTAAAGTACTATAGGTTTCTCGCAGGTGTGAACGCGAGCGATCCAACAGTCAAACGTTATGCATCCGTGCTCGCTTCTGGTCGAGTAGGTCTGATCCCAACGATTAGTCTTTTGTATCTGGACCTGCCCGATCACAAAAATCTGTGGAAAGAACCGGCCGCAGCTATTTTAGATCCCAAGGACATACATCTCCCGGCGAATCCACTGACTGGAAATCGTGACGCTCCAGACCAAAGCGTCCAGAATAGTTTTCCGGCTGGAGCGGCCGAGAATGAACTTAGGATTGAGGAGCAGTATCAACATGCCGGAGCGAAATACTTGGCTGGTAGCGGGACTGATGCCTTCGGCACGTTGCCGGGAATTTCTCTTCATACTGAACTGAAACTATTGACACGTGTCGGGTTAACACCGCGAGAAGCGATCGCCGCCGCCACAAGCAATTTTGGCGACGTTTTTGGCTGGAAGAATGTCGGTCAGGTTAAGACAGGATATAACGCCGACGTGCTGGTCCTCGATGAGAATCCGCTAGAGGACATTGAAAAGCTCAAGAAGATCCACATGGTGATCTTAAAGGGCG
>Ga0114129_10003991_pt1 | contig 20841 bp, 20 predicted proteins | sample RhiMetdeltSRZDD1_FD_80071 | JGI IMG/M metagenome (GOLD analysis project Ga0114129, IMG submission 80071) | Populus rhizosphere microbial communities from Tennessee, USA - Rhizosphere MetaG P. deltoides SRZDD1 (version 2) (version 2) | ecosystem: Host-associated > Plants > Roots > Rhizosphere >... | reverse complement strand
TTCAAGTGCTCCAGCGACTTGGTCTTGCTGCCACCGAACAGGCCCGGCACCTTGAAGTACCAGCGGCCGAGCGCGCGGTCCGCGGAGCCGTTCTGAAACGCGGGGTCGATCATCAACACTTTCTCGAGCGCGTCCTTGATCGGGCCGCGGTACTTGATGCCCTGCCGCAGGCCGTACGATTCCGCGAGCGCGCCCATGTTCGCCGCCATCCAGAAGAAACCCTCCGGACGCATCGGCTCGAGCATGCTCGCGGTCTTGCCGGCGTCGGTGCCGCGCTCGAGCGCCGCGCGCCGCTCGCCCATCGGGCCCTGCGTGCCGATCCAGTACTCCGCACGAGCCAGCTTCCAGGCCGACTCGAAGTCGCGCGAGTTGGCGGCGAGCCGACTGTTCCAGATGTCGGCGGCGCGCTGGGCCTTCGTCATGTCCTCCCGCGCGCGGTAGAGCGCCTCGGGATCGTCGGCCTGCGCCTGGACGAGAGGTGAAAAAGCCGCGATGTACAATACGAGGGTGCAGGATCTGATCAGACGGCTCCTGATCGAGCTCGGCGAGAACCCCGATCGGGAAGGACTGGCGCGGACACCCGCGCGGGTCGAGCAGGCGTTGCGGTTTCTCACGGGCGGGTACGACGCGAACATCGACGACGTCCTCAATGACGCGCTCTTCACCGTTGATTATAACGAGATGGTGATCGTCAAGGACATCGACTTCTACTCCCTCTGCGAGCATCACCTGCTGCCCTTCTTCGGGAAATGCCACGTGGCGTACATTCCGCGCAAGCGAGTCATCGGTCTCAGCAAGATCCCGCGGCTCGTGGATGTGTTTGCGCGGCGGCTGCAGATCCAGGAGAGGATGACCAACGAGATTGCCGAGACGATCCGGGAAAAGATCGACCCGCTCGGTGTGGCGGTGGTCTGCGAGGGGACCCACCTCTGCATGTCGATGCGCGGCGTCGAGAAGCAGAATTCGTTCGCGATCACCAGCGCGATGCTCGGTGCGTTCCGCGACAACGCGCGGACGCGCATGGAATTCCTCGAGCTGATCAAGGTGCGCGGCCTCACGACCGCGTCGATGGTGCCGTCACCTGGTCTGGCATGCGTCAGCGACTGATCATCCTGCTCGTGCTCGCGTCGTCGCCCGCCATCTGGGCGCAGACGCGCACCACGCCCAAGGCCCCGGCACGCGCGCCCGCTCGCCGCGCGGCGCCGAAGCCCGCGCCGCTTCCGCCGCTGCAGACCGAGCCGGCGATGATCATGTGTCCCAACCCGCTTGGCAGCGGCGTCAGGACCGGCCGCGTGTTCTGCGACGTGCTCACCGGCCGCGAGCCTGCCGACGGCATCCTCGTGGACATCCCGCCCCACGTCGGGCCGGCCACCCTGAGCTTCGACCTGCACAACCGCCACATGTACTCGGAGGAGCTGATCAAGTCGAACCGCGCCTACCGCCGCTACACCGCGAGCATCGGCGTGCTGACGATGGACAACACGCTCGTGTCGCGGGCGGTGGTGCAGAGCGAGTTCCGGAACGCAAGCGACCTGCTCGATCGTCTCGGCGGGGGTGCCGGGCCTGGCGGCGTGAAGGCGGTCGCGCCGACGGGCACCGAGCCGATCGTGATCGAGATCCCCGAGACCGAGAATCGCGTGAGCATCCTCGGCGAGAAGCTTGCCGTCGAGCGGCTGGACAGCGCGGTACCGGACAGCTTCCAGCTGCCCGGCCAACCGGTCGCCATCATCAGCAACGTGATGCTCGAGTACCGGCCTGCGCCGCCCACGCCGCCCAAGCGGACGCCGGCGCCGCGTCGGCGATGAGGCTGTTTCGAACCTCGAACCGAACCTGAACACGAACTGACCCGCCGTCGCTCGCTCGGAGCGCATGCGAGCTTCGGCGAGGCCTCGCCGAAGCATCGGTGATAATGGACGCGATGCGAAGGCGGAGCACAGAGAACTCAGAAGCGTGAGCCACCCGGATCGCGAGCTCCTCTCGATCATCGTTCCCGTCTACAACGAGGTTCGCACCGTTCTCGCCGTCATCGAGCGGCTGCAGGCGATCGATCTGCCCGTCGCCCGCGAGATCGTCATCGTCAACGATGGATCAACGGACGGAACTCAGGAGGTGCTGGAGGCGGGGATCCGGGATCCGGGATCCGCGATCCGGGTGATTCATGTTCAACCAAACGCCGGCAAGGGCGCGGCGATTCGTCGCGGGTTTGGTGAGGCGCGCGGGACGATTCTAGCGATCCAGGATGCCGATCTCGAGCTCGATCCGCAGCAGCTTTCGACACTGGTCACGCCGATCGTGCGCGGCGAGGCGGATGTCGTCTTCGGGTCGCGCTTCCTGGCCGGACGGCCGCCGGCCCCCTGGATCACGATCGCGGCCAACCGCGCGCTGACAGGGACGACGAACCTGCTGTTCGGCTCGTCGATCACCGACATGGAGACCTGCTACAAGATCATGCGGGCCGAGGTCGCGCGATCGCTGCAGCTCGACGCCAATCGCTTCGACATCGAGCCGCAGATCACCGCGCGGCTGCTGCGCGGCGGCCACCGCATCCACGAGCTGCCGGTCAGGTTCGAGCCGCGTTCACGCGCCCAGGGCAAGAAAATCGGGTGGCGCGATGGCCTTCGTGCCATCGAAGTCCTCGTGAAGGAGCGATTTCGCTGAGATTCGCCGTCGCGGCGCTGGCGGTGGCGGTGTTCGCGGCGGCCGTCCGCTGGGGCACGTTCGCGGCAGGCGGCTCGGACTCCTACTGCTACGTGTACCAGGCGGAACGGTGGGCGAGCGGCCGCCTGCAGGTCGTCGAGCCGCTCGCGCTCGAGGCGCCATGGCCGGATCCACCGCTCACGTTCGCGCCCGCGGGTCACATCCCGTCGCCAACCGTTCGCGGCGCGGCGGTGCCGATGTGCCCGGCGGGCTTGTCGATCGCGATGGCGCCGCTCGCGTACGCAGGGGCCGCCTTCAGGCGGCCCGACGCCTTGTTCGCGGTGGTCCCGCTGTTCGGCACACTGCTCGTCTGGTCCGTCTACGCGCTCGGCGCCCGGTTTTCGCCGCGCGTCGGCCTCGCCTCCGCGCTGCTCGCCGCGTGCAGCCCCGCCTTCCTCTTTCAGCTGATGCAGCCGATGAGCGACGTGCCCGCGGCGGCGCTGTGGGTGCTGGCGACCGTCCAGGCAACGAGCCGACGGCCGCGGGCTCCGCTGCTGGCGGGGCTGGCCACGAGCGCGGCCATCCTCGTGCGGCCGAACCTGCTGCCGATGGGGATGGTGCTGGGCGTCTACTTCCTCGTGGGGTCAGACCCCGATGATGGGGCAACTCAGGAGGTTGAGTCGCCTCGTCACCGGGGTCTGACCCCCGCGGCGATCTTCGCCGCGGCATCGGCGCCCGGATGCATCGCCGTCGCGCTCATCCATCAGATGTTCTACGGATCGCCCCTCCGATCCGGCTACGGGACGCTCGATGATTTATTCGCGTTCGAGCACATCGCGCCGAATGCGGCCCGCTATTTCACGTGGATGTCGGCGACGCACACGCCGATCTGGCTGCTCGCGCTCGCGGCGCCGTTCGTGCTCCCACGACGGCTGAGCGCGCTGCTGCTGTCGCTCGCGGCCGTCAACGTCCTGTGCTACCTGCCGTACGCGGTGTTCAACGACTGGTGGTATCTGCGCTTTCTGCTGCCGGGGATCGCCATCCTGCTGGTTCTCATGACAGCTGTCGTTGACGCCCTTGTCCACCTGTGGCGCGAGCCTTCATGGCTCGCGCAAAGGAAAGGCCATGAAGGCTTGTCCCACAGGTTCGTGGTTGCGACATTGACGATGGCGCTGGCAGCGGCGTTCATCCGACAGGCGCAGGCGCGGAGCGTATTCGATCTGCAGCGTCTCGAGGCACGCTACGCTCGCGCGGGCACGTATGTCGCCGATCACCTCCCGCCGAATGCGCTCGTCATCACGAGCTGGGAGAGCGGCAGCGTCCGTTTCTACGGCCACCGCAACACGCTCGTGTGGGACGTGCTCGATCCCGCGTGGCTCGATCGCGCCGTCGCGTACACGCGGATGCGAGGCCTGGAACCGTACCTGTTGTTCGAGCGGTGGGAGGAGCCGATCTTCCGGCAGCGGTTCGCCGGCAGCGTTCTCGGCACGCTTGATTGGCCGCCCGCTGCCGAGATCGCCAGCCAGGTCCGGATCTATCGGCCCGACGATCGCGCGCGGTACCTGCGGGGCGACGCGGCCCCGACCGAGTACGCTCGCTGACCAGATGCCGGGTCCGCGGCGCGATGGATGCAGTAGGGTCCTGGTCGTAGGGGCCGGCTTCAGCCGGCCCACCTTTATTCGCGAAACGCGTTCGTCAACGGGTAGCGGCGATCGCGTCCGAAGCTCTTGCGGGTGATCTTGACGCCCGGCGGCGCCTGCCGCCGTTTGTATTCCGCGGCGTAGAGGAGCCGCTGCACGCGCGTCACCGTTTCGCGCGCGAAGCCGCGTGCCACGATCTGCGCCACGCTCAACTCCTCTTCCACGAGCCCGTGCAGGATCGCGTCGAGCTCCTCGTACGGCGGCAGCGAATCCTGATCCGTCTGGTTCGGCCTCAGCTCCGCCGTCGGCGCCTTCGTGATGGACGATTCCGGAATGACGCGGCCGCGCGGCCCGCATGCGCCTTCCACCACGTGTTCGTTCCGCCAGCGCGCGAGCGCGTAGACTTCGGTCTTGTAGATGTCCTTCAGCACCGAGTAGCCGCCGCACATGTCGCCGTACAGCGTCGCGTAGCCGACCGACATTTCCGACTTGTTGCCGGTCGTGACCAGCAGGTCGCCGAACTTGTTCGACAGCCCCATGAGCAGGACGCCGCGGATGCGCGCCTGGAGGTTTTCCTCCGTCACGTCGCGTGGGCGCCCTTCGAAGAGCGGCGCGAGCGTGCTCTCGGCTGCGGCGACGGGCGATTCGATCGGCACCGTATCGAGACGCATGCCCAGCAGCCGCGCCGATTCCGCCGCATCGTCCAGGCTTGCCCGGCTGGTGAATCGCGACGGCAGGCGCACGCCGCGCACGTGGGCGGCGCCAAGCGCATCCACGGCAACCGCCGCCGTCAGCGCCGAGTCGATGCCGCCCGACATGCCGAGCACGACGCCCGGAAACCTGTTCTTGCGCGCGTAGTCACGCAAGCCGAGCACCATCGCGTTGTAGATCGCATCGAGCCGCGGCTGCGGCGACCAGCGCGCGGTATCACGGCAACGAAGGACGGGTCCTCGTGGCCCCGCCGGACCATCGGAGGTCCAGCGGGTGAGCGTCAGCGCCTCGCGCCAGAACGGCATGACGCAGGCGAGCGAGCCGTCCGCGTTCATGACGAAAGAGCCTCCGTCGAACACCAGCTCGTCCTGGCCGCCCACCTGGTTCACGTAGGCGAGCGGCACGCACGTCTCGGAGGCGCGGGCACGCGCAAGCTCCAGCCGGTGCTCGAACTTGTCCACCTCGAACGGCGAGCCGTTGGGCACCAGCAGCAGCTGCACGCCCCGGTCCGCGAGGTGCGCGGTCACGTGATCGAGCCAGATGTCCTCGCAAATCGGGATGCCGAGGCGCGCGTCCCGGAACATCACCGGTTCAGGCAGCGGGCCGGGCTCGAACACACGCTTCTCGTCGAAGACGCCGTAGTTCGGCAGCTCGTGCTTGAAGCGCAGGTCGACACGTCCGTTCGCCACGAGTGCCACAGCGTTGCGCATGCGATCGGTTTCTTTCCACGGAAGCGTGACGACCACGCCGGGGACGCCGGCGGCGGCGCTCTCGCGCTGCAGATCGCGCAGGGCGTCGGCGGCGGCTTCGACGAGCGCCGGCCGCAGCACCAGGTCTTCCGGCGGGTAGCCGACCAGCACGAGCTCCGAGTAGACGACGAGATCCGCGCCTTGCGCCGCAGCCTCATCGCGCATCCGGCGCACGAGCGCCAGGTTGCCGGCGACGTCGCCGACGGTCGGATTCAGCTGCGCGAAGGCGATGGTGAGCGTCATTCGAGCCCGAGCACGTGAAACCGTCCGTATTGCCGGAAATGGTGGTCGAACGTGAATACCCGTGTGACGTGCCGCGCCAGAATGTCTTTCGCGCGCTGTTCCTCTCCAGGAAATGCCAGCAGAACCGGCAGGCCGCCTGTCAGCAGACAGTGTCGTGCAATCGTCCGCCCCAGCCTGCGTACCAGCAGGGCGTGCGCCTCCGCCTCCACATAGTTCGTGATGAAGCTCGGGCGCTTTTCAGACGCGATGCGCCGAGCGACAGAGACCGCTCCCGCGTGATCGGCGTCATCGGCGTCGAGCAGGGCGAGAATCGCGCTCGAATCCCACAGGGCGCTGCGAGTCACCGATCGAGAATCGCGCGCTTGTCGCGCGCGCCAGGTGTCCGCCCGCCGCCGCGCCCGGCGCCGACCAGACGAAAGATTGGATGGTCGTGAGAGAACGCAGGAAGTCCCCCCGGTTGCCGACGTCCGGTGCGTCTGCGCAAGGAATTGGCGGGAACGAGCCGGCGTCCACCTCGGCGGACGCTCGGCAATTCGCCTCTGCGAATCAAACGCCAGACGGTGGAACGCGATACGCCGAGCAACCGCCCGGCTTCCTCGACGGACATCATGCCATCAGCCATGCTCAAATCGTATCGCTATTGTTTCATCGTCTCAGTCGTGTCACGTGCCCGGCAACAGGAGGATGAAACGGCCGACGTCACGGGTAGAGTGCACGCTCGACGAGCTGGCAAATCAGATGCTCGACGGCCAGGTGCACCTGCTGGATCACCTGAGTATCGCGCGACGGCACGCGGACGGCCACGTCCGCCGCCTGCGCGAGCGGCCCGTCTTCGCCGAGCAGCGCGACGACCGCCAGCCGTTTCCGCCGGGCCGCATCCACGGCGGCCAGGATGTTTCGCGAGGCGCCGCTCGTGCTGATCGCGACGAGCACGTCACCAGCAGCGCCGAGCGCCTCGATCTGCCGCGCGAAGACGCCATCGAAGCCGAAGTCGTTCGCATAGCCCGTCAGGTACGACGAGTCGGTCGTGAGCGCAATCGCCGGCAGAGCGGGCCGGTTGACGTCCTTCGTCAACCGGCTGACGAATTCGGCGGCGAGGTGCTGGCAATCCGCCGCGCTGCCGCCATTGCCGCACAGCAGCACTTTGCCGCCGGCACGGAACCTCGTGGCGATCAGTTCCGCGGCCGCCGCCACCGCCGGCGCATGGTGCTCCTTCATCGCGAGCGTGACGTCGGCGGCCAGCTGCAGTCGCTGCTGAATCGTGGCGATGGCGTCGCTCATCACGCGGTTTCCGGGTGGCGGCATCTCAATCGGGCTCGAACGTCCGTTCGTAGCGGCTGCGCAGCGAGGGGTCCTGCTCTAATTTTGTCAGGAAGCAGTTGCCGACGGCGAGGATATCGAGCCCGGTGCCCATGAAGCAGCGGAAGGCGTCCTCCGGGGTGCAGACAATCGGCTCGCCGCGCACGTTGAACGACGTGTTGACGAGCACCGGGCAGCCCGTGTGTGCGGCAAACCGTTCGATGAGCGCATGAAAGCGCGGGTTGGTCTCGCGGTGCACCGTCTGGATTCTCGCCGAGTAGTCCACATGGGTGACCGCGGGAATCGTCGAGCGGGGCACGTTGAGACGGTCGATGCCGAAGAGCGCCCGCTCATCGTCCGACATCGGAAGCTGCCGGTCGCCGCGCACGCTCGCGACGAGCAGCATGTACGGGCTGGCCTCGTCGAGCTCGAACCACTCGCCGGCGCGTTCCGCGAGCACGCTCGGCGCGAACGGCCTGAACGACTCGCGGTACTTGATCTTCAGGTTCAGCGTCTTCTGCAACGTCTTCGAGCGCGGGTCGCCGAGGATCGATCGCCCGCCGAGCGCGCGAGGGCCGAACTCCATCCGTCCCTGGTGCCAGCCGACGGCCTTGCCGTCGGCCAGCGCGCGAGCGCACCGGTCGATCAGCTCCTCTTCCGGCACGGTCGTGAACACGGCCTTCGCGGCTGTCAGCCGCCGGCTGATCTCCTCGTCGCAGTACCGGGGCCCAAGGAACGAACCGCGCATGGCGTCTGGCGACGCCACCCGGCGCGGCTGCCGCGCGAAGAGGTGATACGCGCCAAGCGCCGCGCCGATGGCGCCGCCCGCGTCCCCTGCCGCGGGCTGGATCCAGAGGCGATCGAACGAGCGTTCGCGCAGCAGCCTGCCGTTGGCCACGCAGTTGAGCGCGACACCGCCCGCGAGACACAGGTTGCGCTCGCCGGTTGCCTTCGCGACGTGGCGCACGAGCGCCGAGACGGCCTCCTCGGTGACGGCCTGGATGCTGGCGGCGAGATCCATGTCGCGCTGCGTCAGCGGCGTCTCCGGGCGGCGCGGCGGCCCGCCGAACAGATCGTCGAACCGCCCGTTGGTCATCGTCAGGCCCGTGCAGTAGTTGAAGTACTGCATGTCGAGCCTGAAGCTGCCGTCCTCTCGAAGCTCGATGAGGTGATCGCGAATCAGCTGCGCGTACCGTGGTTGTCCGTACGGCGCGAGCCCCATCACCTTGTACTCGCCCGAGTTCACCTTGAAACCCGTGTAGTAGGTGAACGCCGAGTAGAGAAGCCCGAGCGAATGCGGAAAGTGAATCTCCTCGAGGACCTTCAGGTCGCCGCCGTTGCCGACGGCGACCGACGTTGTCGTCCACTCGCCGACGCCGTCCAGCGTCAGCACGGCGGCGCGCTCGAACGGCGAAGGGAAGAAGGCGCTCGCCGCGTGGCTCAGGTGGTGCTCCGAAAACAGCAGCCGTTCCTCCCACGTGTCGCCCGCGTCCGAGGGACACGCGCGGCGCAGCTCGTTCACGAGCATCGATTTCTGAAACAGCTTCTCGTTGAGCCAGATGGGGAGCGCCGCGGCGAAGCTGGCGAATCCGCTCGGCGCAAACGCCGTGGAGGTTTCCAGCAGCCGCTCGAACTTGAGAAATGGCTTTTCGTAGAAGACGATGTGATCGAGATTCTCAGGCTTGATGCCTGCCTCGGCGAGACAGTAGCGGACGGCATGTGCCGGAAAGCGCGCGTCGTGCTTCCGCCGGCTGAAGCGCTCCTCCTGCGCGGCGGCGACGATCTCGCCGTCGCGGACCAGAGCGGCCGCGCTGTCGTGGTAGAACGCGGACACGCCGAGGATCAGCATGCCGCGATCAGAACAGCGTGTAGATGAACGGCGCCAGCGCCGATCCCTGCGCGAGCAGGAGCAGGCTCCCCATCAGCAGCATGACGAGGATGATCGGCAGCAGCCACATCTTCTTCCTGACCTTCAGAAACGCCCACAACTCCCGGAGAAACGACATCACCGTCTCTAGAACTGGTTCCTGAACGATTCCGGCGACGGGCCCGGCGGCTCGCGCGGGAGCCAGTAGGTGTCCGCCCGGCCCCGGATGCGTAGCGGATCGCGTCCGAACGCCCGCATCACGATGCCGACAGGCGTCACGACGAGGAGGAACATCGCGCCGACGACCAACGGCGAGATGACCTTCGACAGCAGAAGCCCGAGCCTGAACCACCAGCGGTTCGGCGCCGCCAGCGTGCGAGGTGCCAACAGCGCGAGCGCCGCGGCGGCGAGCGCCGCGGCGACCGCCATCGCCGCGACGGTGGTGCTGTCCAGCCACCGGGCGCGCGCGGCGACGGCCACGAGCACGGCGGCGAAGGTCAGGCCGAACCGGCGTTCCGACGGCGGCGCAACCTGATGAAATGACGCTTCCATGGTGAGGCGCTCGCAAGCATAGCAGGCGAACCGTATAAGATCGCCGGGCGCCTTGCGTATGCGTTTCTGGAGCACACAGCGTGTGCTGGTGACCGGCGGCAGCGGCTTTCTGGGCAGCCACGTTGTCCAGCGGCTTCGTGGACTGGAGTGCGCGGCGGTGATCGCGCCGCCGCACGCGGACTTCGACCTGCGCGAACACGCAGACGTCATCCGGCTGTACCGAGAGACGAAGCCCACCCTCGTCATCCATCTCGCCGCCGTCGTCGGCGGCATCGGGGCAAACCGCGAGCGGCCCGGCGAGTTCTTCTACGACAACCTGATGATGGGTGCACACCTGCTGCACGAAGCCTGGCAGGCAGGCGTGCCGAAGTTCGTGGCGATCGGGACGATCTGCGCCTATCCGAAATTCACGCCGGTCCCGTTCAGGGAAGAGCACCTGTGGGACGGCTACCCGGAAGAGACCAACGCCCCGTACGGCCTCGCCAAGAAGATGCTGCTGGTGCAGTCGCAGGCGTACCGCGATCAATACGGGTACAACTCGATCTTCCTGCTGCCGGTCAATCTGTATGGGCCGGGCGACAATTTCGATCCGCGCTCCTCGCACGTGATTCCCGCACTCATTCTCAAGTGTGTCGACGCCGTGGAGCGCGGCGCGGATGAGATCGAGGTGTGGGGCGACGGGTCGGCGACGCGCGAGTTCCTCTACGTCGAGGATGCGGCGGAGGCGATCGTGCTGGCCGCGGAACGGTACGACAGCAGCGAGCCGGTGAACATCGGCTCGGGCAACGAAATTTCGATCAAGGATCTGGTCGGGACCATAGCCGCGGAGGTCGGCTTCACCGGCCGGATTGCGTGGGACACCTCGAAGCCGAACGGTCAGCCGCGCCGGCGGCTCGACACGTCGCGAGCGGAAGAGCGTTTCGGATTCCGGGCACAGACGCCGTTCGATATCGGACTGCGGACAACCGTGAAGTGGTATCTCGCGCAGCGCCAGGTTGTCCGATTTCAATCTTGACATCGGCTAAGACGGCGCTTCTAATGGCAGCGTTCATTCTCTGAACAATCTCTCGATTTCATCCGTTGCGATCGACCATTTCTGTGGGTGAGAGGCACGGAGTGCCTTCCGTGGCCGCCCTTCCCGAACACGAATACGACCGCCAGATTCTCCAGGCGATTGGCCACCGGCAACCGCGTCACCCAGCGTGCGCTCGCCGGCGAGTTCGGCGTGGCGCTCGGCCTGACCAATCTCCTGCCGACACGCCGGCGAGTCCTTCCGCGTCCACGTGCTCGTGCTGCTTGTGACGAAACGATTCGCGCTCATAGGTGTGCCGCAGGCTATATTGCTCCGCGTCACATGAAAGCCATCAAGGACACGGGCCACGACACCATCCTGAGCGTGCTGTCCGGCCGGACGCTGACTCGCAGGGGCCGAGACGTCCGGATCGTGTACCGAGGACGGCAGTAGCGATGTGCGGCATCGCCGGCGTCCTCCATTACGACGGCACACCGGCCGAACCGGTGCTGCTGCGCCGCATGGGAGAAGCGATCGCGCACCGTGGCAGGGACGGGTCCGGAGAGTACGTCGACGGCGTTCTCGGGCTGGCGCACCGTCGCCTTGCCATCATCGACCTCTCTTCGGCGGGCCATCAGCCGATGGCGACCCCGGACGGCCGGTTCGTCCTTTCGTACAACGGCGAGATTTACAACTTTCAGGAACTGCGTACCGAGCTCGAATCGCGGGGCTGGCGATTCCGGTCCAGGACCGATTCCGAGGTTCTGTTGTACGCGCTCGCGGAATGGGGCATCGCGGCGCTCCCGAAGCTGAACGGGATGTTTGCGTTCGCGCTATGGGACCGAACCACGCGCGAGCTCCTTCTCGCACGAGACCGATACGGCATCAAGCCTCTCTACTGGACCCGACAGCACACAGGACTGCTCTTCGGTTCCGAGGTCAAAGCCCTGCTCGCGCATCCCGCGTGCATGCCCGAGCTCGATCGCGCGGCGCTGCTCGAGTATTTGACGTTCCAGAACTTCCTGACAGACCACACCTTGTTCCGGGACATCCGCATTCTCCCCGCCGGCAGCTGGCTGCGGACGTCCGCGAGTGGCCACGTCGAAACGCGCGATTACTGGGATTTCGCGTTCGTCGAGCCCGAGCACCCGACAACGCGCGGCGAGTACGCCGAGGCGCTTGATTTCGCGTTGCGGCGCGCGGTCAGCCGCCAGCTTGTCAGCGACGTGCCAGTCGGCGCATATCTGAGCGGCGGGATGGACTCGGGGACGATTACGGCGCTGGCAGCCCAGCAGATACCCAACATCAAGAGTTTCACCGTCGGTTTCGATCTGCATTCGGTTTCGGGTCTCGAGATGGCCGTCGACGAACGAGAGGCCGCCGAACACATGTCGTACCTGTTCAGGACCGAGCACTACGAGGTGGTCCTCAAGGCAGGAGACATGGAGCGCTGCATGAAGCAGCTCGTGTGGCATCTCGAGGAGCCGCGCATCGGACAAAGCTATCCGAACTTCTACGCCGCGCGGCTGGCCAGCCGGTTCGGCAAGGTGGTGCTCGCCGGCAACGGCGGCGACGAGTTGTTCGCCGGTTATCCGTGGCGGTACTACCGTGCGGTTGTCAATGACGATTTCGATCACTACGCCGAGAAGTACTACGCGTTCTGGCAGCGCCTCCTGCCCGCCAGCGCCATCCGCGCGGTCTTCGGCCCCATCTGGGACGACGTGAAGGATGTATCGACGCGCGAGATCTTCCGCGATGTCTTCCGGACACCGGTCGATCGAATCGCGCGCCCGGAGGACTACATCAATCATTCGTTGTACTTCGAAGCCAAAACCTTCCTCCACAGCCTGCTGGTGGTCGAAGACAAACTGTCCATGGCGCACGGCCTCGAAAACCGTGTTCCGTTTCTCGACAACGATCTCGTAGACCTGGCGATGCGGACGCCCATTGGCCTGAAGCTGGGGAACCTCGGTGACGTCGTACGGTTGAACGAAAACGAGCCGGGATCGAAGACGCGCAGGTTCTTCCAGAACACACGCGACGGCAAGCTGATTCTGCGCGAGGTGATGAGTCGGGTCATTCCGCCTTCGGTCGTGAAGGCCGAGAAGCGCGGTTTCTCAGGTCCCGATGCGACGTGGTTCCGCGGCGAAAGCATCGACTACGTGCGGGACACGCTGCACAATCCGCGCGCGCGTATCTTCGACTTCATCGACCGCGACGCGACGCTCGCGCTCGTCGACGACCACCTCGAAGGACGCGAGAACCGCCGGCTCCTCGTGTGGTCGCTGCTCAACCTCGAAGAATGGTCGGCCGCGTTCCTCTCGGGCGCGACGAAAGTTCGTCACACCACCGCGATCGCGTGATGCCCGTGACCATTCCGCACTCGCGGCCGTCGTTCGACGAGCTCGAGCGAGCGTTCGTCAACGAGACTGTCCAGTCACGCTTCGTCGCGCCGGGTCACAAGAGCCGTCAGTTCGGTGCCGCCATCGCGGCGATGTACGGCGCCAGCCGGGGCATCGCCCTCAATTCGTGCACCAGCGCGCTGCACCTGGCGTTGATGGCACTCGGCGTGAGGGCGGGCGATCGCGTGGGTGTGCCCGGGCTCGTGTGTCCGGCGGTGCTGAATCCCCTGCGCTACGTGGGTGCGGAGCCGGTCTTTCTGGAGGTCCGCCGCGCTGATCATCACGTCGATTGCGATGCGGTTCGGCGCGCGATTGCCGAACGTCCGCTTGCCGCGCTGATCGTGCCTCACCGGTACGGGCACGTCATGGACGTCTCGGAGTTGTCCGGACTCGACGTGCCAATCATCGAGGATTGCGCACACTCAGTCGGCGCGGGTGTTCGTGGATCCGGGCCACGGCTGCAGGGTGCCGCAGGCGTGTTTTCCTTCTACGCGACGAAGATGTTGTCGACGGGCTGCGGCGGCGCACTGATCACGAACGACGAGAGGCTGGCTCGTTTTGCGGAGGCGGCTTCTGACTACTATCCGCTCGCGGACCCCGCTTCCGTTCAGTACAACTACCGGATGCCCGACCTCAATGCCGCCATGGGGCTCGCGCAGTTGTGCCGTCTGGACGAGTTGATCCGGCGCCGGCGAGCACGCGCCACGCGGTACGTTGATGCGCTGGGGCGGAGATTTCCAATTATTTCGACAGACGACACCTCGGCGAGCGTCTGGTACCGGTTCGTCATCGAGGCCGATTCGAGCGAACATCGACGCGTCATCCTTGACCGGTCCGGTCGTGAGGGATGCGGCGTCGGCGCAATCGATATTGCAAGCGACCTGCCTGTCTGCCGCGCTCAGTGGGATACGTGCGTGTCGCTTCCGATTTATCCGGACCTCAGCGACGAGGAACAGGATCGTGTCGTCGATTGCGTCAGACATGCCTGACCGAAGTCCCTCGTCTGCGGAGTACTGGAACCGGCGCGCGTCCGAGTTCGGCTACGACCTCAAGACCCTCGCGTATGGGTCGCGTCAGACGCAGGAACGAAAGTTCGACATTCTGATTTCGGCGGTGGCCGAGAAGCGGATCAGCGTGCTCGACGTGGGCTGCGGTTTCGGCGATCTGTATTTCCACATGGTCGCGCGCGGCTTCGAGCTGGAGTACTGCGGCGTCGACATTTCGGCATCGATTGCGGGGCTCGCGAAAGACAGGCACCCGGAGCTGCGCATCGTGCAGGGTGATCTCCTCGGCGAGGACCCTCTGCCGGGAGAGACCTTCGACTACGTGCTCTCGACAGGCATCAATTGCGCCCGGCACGAACGCAATCACGATCTCGAGCGGGCGATGCTTCGCGAAATGTTCTCCCGTTCCACCAGAGCGGCAGCGATGGGTCTTCAATCTGCTGTGTACCTCCGACGTCATCCGGAAAAGCGATCGCCGGACAGCTGGTACACCGATCCGGCGGCGCTGTGCGAATTCGCCCTGAACGAGATCACCCCCTGGGTCACCCTCCGGCACGATTACATGCCGCACGATTTCACGCTGTTTCTGTTTCACGAGCCGGTGTTTCGATGAGACCGTCGCACCCGCCCGTCTCGAAGGACGTCGTGCTGGCGGCCTACGAGGAGTGGTCGCGGCAACCCGAAGAGCATCGGAAAATGATGTCGAGCCGCGAGACGTGGGAGAACCGGTTCGACGAAGCGATCGCGATCATTCCGTGGGACGGCGTCCGCAGATGGCTGGACGTCGGCTGCGGGACCGCGCGGTTCTTCGAGAAAGTGCTCGCCTCGGGATGCGCGCCATCGCTGGAGGCGGTCACCGGCGTGGACGCCATCGCGAACAACGTCCAGGCGGCGCGGGCGAAAGCCTGGCCGTCATCCCCGGTCGTCACCGTGCGTCAATGGGACATCGAAGACCTCCACCGCCTCGACGACGATCCGTTCGATCTCGTGACGATGGTCGGCGTCGTGTACCAGTGCGGGTTGGCGCCGGCGATAGCTGTCGAGAAGTGCCTCGGATGCCTCGGCGCGACGGGCACGCTCCTCATTACCACCGAAAACCCGCAGTGTCGGCACTTCCGCGAGCATCCGCACGGCTGCTATCCCGATCGCGGCGAAATGGAGCGATTGTTGGTGCGCACCGGCCGTCCGCCCGCCCGCCTCATCGTGCAATACACAAACCCGCTCTGGCGGCAGCGCGAGATCGGCATCGCGCATGACGCCAGCGTGGAGTTCAAGGAAATGTTTTTTCTGGCGTCCTACGCCGCCGCTGCCGCAGTCTGACCACCACCACCGTCGCTATCCACCAGCCCAACTTCCTGCCGTGGCTGGGCTTCTTCCACAAGATCGCGCATTCGGATCTGTTCGTCCTGCTCGACGACGTGCAGTTTCCGAAGACGGGCGGTACCTGGGTCAACCGCGTCAAGGTCAGGGTTGCGCAGGGCTCCGGATGGCTCACCGTTCCTGTCCGCAGGGATTACCACGGCGTTCGCCCGATCAACGAGATCCAGATCGACAACTCCAAGTCATGGCGCGACAGGATGCGCAAGACGCTGGAGACGAACTACCGGCGCACTCCGCATTTTCAACCGACGATGGACGTGGTTGCCGATATCCTGTCGTACGAGGGCGACAGCCTCAGCGAGCTCAACATCAGGGGCCTTCGTAAGATGCTTGCGTATATCGGTTTGAGCTCCCGTTCTGTTGTGACCTCAGGATCGCTCGATCGTCATGAAGCGGGCACGGATCTCCTCGTCGCGATCGCCCGCGCGGTCCATGCCGACACCTACCTGTCCGGAGACGGCGCGGACGGATACCAGGACCGAGGGACGTTCGCTGCAAACGGAATCACGCTGACGTTCCAGGGCTTCGAGCACCCCACCTATTCGCAAACCGGCGGCGGGGCGTTTCAGCGTGGGCTCTCGATCGTCGACGCGCTATTCGAGATAGGACCGTCCGCCACCGCCCGGTTGCTGGAGGTGCGGTGAGGCGCCGTTGTTCGATTTCAATCTTGACACCCGCTCCGGCGGCGCTTCTAATGGCACGTTCATTCTCTGAACAATCTCTCGATTTCCTCCGTCGCCATCGACCATTTCTGTGAGTCAGAGGCACGGAGTGCCTTCCGTGGCCGCCCTTCCCGAACACAAATACGACCGCCAGATCCTCCAGGCGATTGCCACTGGCCACCGCGTCACCCAGCGCGCGCTTGCCGGCGAGCTTGGCGTGGCGCTCGGCCTGACCAACCTCCTGATTCGCCGTCTCGTCGCCAAGGGGTACGTGAAGATGGCGAAGATCGGGACGCGTCACGTCCGCTACCTGATGACGCCTGCCGGCATGGAGGCGCTTGCACGCGCCACCCGCGTGTCGATGGCCAACACCGTCCACCTCTATACTCAGACGCGGGAGCACATCCGTGAGAGCCTCGCGTGCATCTCGGATGGCTGCGAGCCCGATGCCTCCGGACAGAAGCGCGTGGTCTTCTACGGCGCCGGCGACGTTGCCGAGATCGCGTATGTGAGCCTGCAGCGTACCGACCTGACCCTCGTGGGTGTCGTGGACGACACGCGCCGGGGCAAGTTCTTCGACATGACCATCTGCTCCGCGGAGCGGCTATTCGCCGACACCCTCGACGGCGTCCCGTACTCGCGGATCATCGTGGCGTCGATCCGCCAGAACGTGAGCGACGCGATCCAGGCCCGGATCACGGCGCGCGGCGTTCCGTCCAGCCGCGTCTCGTGCCTCTGATTCGATGACGAAGCGTTTTGCCCTCATCGGTGCGGCCGGCTTCGTTGCGCCGCGTCACATGAAAGCGATCCACGACACGGGCCACGATCTCGCCGCCGCGCTCGATCCCAACGACAGCGTTGGCATCATCGACAGCTACTTTCCCGCGGCGGATTTCTTCACGGAGTTCGAGCGCTTCGACCGGCATGTCGACAAGCTGCGCCGCAAAGGGCACAAGATCGATTACGTGAGCATCTGCTCGCCCAACTACCTGCACGATGCGCACATCAGGTTTGCCCTCCGCAACCAGGCGCACGCGATCTGCGAAAAGCCGACGGTGTTGAACCCGTGGAACCTGGATGCCCTGCAGGAGATCGAGCAGGAAACAGGCTGCCGGGTGTTCACGATCCATCAACTGCGGCTGCATCCAACGTTGATCGCGCTCAGGGATCGCGTCAGTGCGGCCGGCAACGCGGCGTACGACGTGGACGTGACATACATCACGTCGCGTGGACACTGGTATCACACCAGCTGGAAGGGAGACGTGGCCAAGTCCGGCGGCATCGCGACCAACATCGGATTACATTTCTTCGATCTGCTGACGTGGGTGTTCGGCCCGGTCGAGCGGAGCGTCGTGCACCTGAACCGTTCCGACTGCGCCGCGGGCATGCTGGGCCTGCGCCGTGCGCACGTCCGGTGGTTTCTCTCGATCAACGCCGATCATCTTCCCGAGGCACAGCGACAGAAGGGCCGGCGCACCTTCCGTTCCATCAGCGTGGGTGGCGGGGACGTGGAGTTTTCCGAAGGCTTTACCGAGCTGCACACCGAAAGCTACCGGCAGATTCTCGCCGGACAGGGCGTCGACCTCGACGGCGCGCGCGAGGCGGTCAAGACCGTCTCCGACATTCGTCACGCGCCCGTCGAGCCGTTGCAGGGCGACTACCATCCGTTGTGCCGGCGTGTGTGAATGAGCTACACCGCCCATCCGACCGCGATCATTGACGACGGGGCTTCAATCGGAGAGGGCACACGCATCTGGCACTGGGTGCACGTCAGTGCGGGCGCGCGTATCGGCAAGGGTTGCTCGCTGGGCCAGAACGTCTTCATCGGCAACCGCGTCGTCATCGGCGCGAACTGCAGGATTCAGAACAACGTGTCCGTCTTCGACAACGTGACGCTCGAAGACGATGTGTTCTGCGGGCCGAGCATGGTCTTCACGAACGTCATCAACCCGCGCAGCCATGTGTCACGCAAGCACGAGTTCCGCGACACGCTCGTGAAGCGCGGCGCGACGCTGGGCGCCAACTGCACGATCATGTGCGGCACCACCATCGGCGAGTATGCCTTCGTGGGCGCCGGCTCGGTCATCACGCGCGACGTCAAGCCCTATGCGCTAGTCGTCGGCGTGCCCGGGCGGCAGACCGGCTGGATGAGTCAGCATGGCGATCGATTGCATCTGCCGCTGACGGGCGACGGCGACGCGACCTGCCTGGCGACGGGCACGCGCTATTGGCTCGAGAACGGCATCGTCCGCGTGGGGACGGACGCCTGATGGATTTACGCGGCAAGCGGCTGGTGCTGGTGGGCGGCGCGGGGTTAATCGGGTCCCACACGGCCGATCGCCTGCTGTCGGAAGACGTGTCCGAGATCGTGATCTACGACAACTTCGTGCGCGGGCGGCTGGAGAATCTGTCCTCCGCGCTCGCGGATCCGCGCGTACGGATCTTCGACATCGGCGGCGACATCCTGCAGACGGACATCCTCGAGGCGGCGTTCGAAGGCATGGACGGCGTCTTCCACTTCGCCGCGCTCTGGCTCCTGCAATGCCACGAGTTTCCCCGCAGCGCATTTGACGTGAACGTGCGCGGCACCTTCAACGTGATGGAAGCGTGCGTGAAGAAAGGCGTGCGCCGGCTGGTCTACTCGTCGTCGGCGTCCGTCTACGGCGATGCGGTCGACGAGCCAATGACCGAGGACCATCCCTTCAACAACAGGAACTTCTACGGCGCCACCAAGATCGCGGGCGAGGCGATGCTGCGTGCATTTCATCATCGATACGCCTTGAATTACGTCGGACTTCGCTACATGAACGTGTACGGACCGCGGCAGGATTATCACGGGGCGTATATCGCGGTGATCATGAAGATGCTCGACGCGATCGATCGCGGCGAAGGCCCGACGATTCTCGGCGACGGGTCCGAGGCGTTCGATTTCGTCGCCGTGGAGGACTGCGCCCTGGCGAACGTGTGCGCGATGAAAGCCGACGTCAGCGACCGTTTCTACAACGTCGGCACGGGGACGCGCACGTCGCTCACGCAGCTGGCGGAGCTGCTTCTCGACATGACTGGTTCCACCAAGACGATCAATTACGCGCCGCGCAGCCAGGCGACGCTCGTGCGCAACCGCATCGGATCACCGACGCTGGCGGAAGCCGACCTCGGATTCCGGGCGCGCATCGGCCTGCGGGAAGGACTGGCGCGCCTCATCACGTGGCGGGCGCAGCACAAGGCCGAAGTGGAGGCGCGTCGCCGCGCCGTCGGGCTCGCGGTCTGAGGTTCTCTCGAGCATGAGGATTCTTCTCACGGGCGCTTCGGGGTTCATCGGCCGGAACCTGCTGGCGTCGCTCGCTGCGCAGGATACGCGACACACGATCGTCGCCGTGTCACGCCACCGGCCACAGGAACTTCCGCCCGGCGTCGAGTGGAACCATGCCGACATGGCCCAGGCAGGTTGGACGCGAGCCCTGCCTGCGGAAGGGTGTGATGCGATTGTCCACCTTGCACAGTCGCAGCACTATCGCGACTTCCCGGCGCGGGTCGTCGATCTCGTCGACGTGAACGTCACGGCGACGGTGGAATTGGCGGATTGGGCGGCATCGCATCGAGTCCGCCGATTTCTCTTTGCATCGACCGGCAACGTCTACGGAACGCAGAAAGGCGTTCACGACGAACAGGACACCTGCGCGCCCGACAGCATGTACGCGGCCTCCAAATTGTGCGGCGAGATTCTGCTGAAGCCATTCTCGCAGTCGATGGATGTCGTCGTCATGAGATTGTTCGGGGTGTATGGTCCCGGCCAGACGAACGCGCTGATGCCGGCCGTCATTCAGCAGTTCTTCGCGGGAAACCCGATCACGCTCGGCGGCGGTGTGGGTGTCATGTTCAATCCGATTTATGTCGGCGACTGCTGCTCGGTGATGAGCGGGTTGCTCGTGGCCGCGGTCGACGGCTACCGCACGTTCAATGTTGGCGGTCCTGAAGTCGTCGATCTCAAGGACGTCGCGTTGCTCCTGGAGGAAGCGACCGGGAGGCGCGCGTCCATCCGGATCACGGACGACCCCCCGAAGTACCTCGTGGGTTCCGTCGAACGTCTCAGGCGTCTGGTTCACCTCGAACGGCAGACCAGTCTTGCGGATGGCCTGCGGGCGATGCTCGCCGCCCAGACGTCGAGGACTCCGGCGTGAACGTTCTCGGCGTGTCGAATACGAAAGATAGCGGCGCGTGTCTCGTGCGTGACGGCGTGCTCATCGCCGCCGCAAACGAGGAGCGCTTCACGCGTGAAAAGCTGACGCGCGCGTTCCCGTTCAGATCGATCGCATGGCTTCTCGGGCAGTACGGGCTCGGGCCCCGTGATATCGACGCCGTTGGCCTGGGGATGTGGAAGGGCATCGACTCCTGGGCCACGCTGCCCGCGTATGTGGATGCTGCCACGAGTCAGGTCGCCATCGAGGCACGCACACGTGACGTCATCATGTCGCGATTGAATGGCTCGATTGCGAGTGACCGACGCCAGGCGACCGAGTGCGAGGCCGGCCTCGCGGCGCTCGGTCTCGCGGCGAGACCGCGTTTTCAATGCCACCACCATTACGCGCACGCGGTCAGCGCATTCGAGCTCTCCCCTTTCGATCGAGCGCTGGTCGTGACCCTGGACGGACGCGGCGATTTCATGTCGGGGTCGGTCAGCAC
>Ga0114129_10003989_pt1 | contig 20851 bp, 15 predicted proteins | sample RhiMetdeltSRZDD1_FD_80071 | JGI IMG/M metagenome (GOLD analysis project Ga0114129, IMG submission 80071) | Populus rhizosphere microbial communities from Tennessee, USA - Rhizosphere MetaG P. deltoides SRZDD1 (version 2) (version 2) | ecosystem: Host-associated > Plants > Roots > Rhizosphere >... | reverse complement strand
TCCAGGCTGGCAGTCAGGGCTGGTCCGCCGGCGGTTTCGCGGAGATTGCCGCCGTGCCTCCGGCCGGAGATGGGATACCCGAATCGCGGTTCTTTCTGCTTGGCCTGGACCCGGCGGCGCTGTACGTGGCGCGGATGGCCGCCGGACCGGCGCCCGATGTCCACGCCGTGAACCCCATACCTCTGGGCCCCTGGATGCCGTCCGCGCTCGCCGTCGATGCCAGGGGGGATGCCCTCGTGGCCGCTCGCAGGGCCGGCGATTCGCGCGTCAGCCTCCTCAGGGTGCATGCCCGATGACGGAAAGTCGCCTTCCGCGGATACCGATTCGGTCAAGTTTCCGGTGCGGAAGAGCGAAGTCCCCGATCGCCGCGACAAATCAGGTTGGCCCATTGGGGACACCCCGCGTGACGGTTACGGCCGTGGGCTCCAACTATCTTGGAATCAGCAGGTTACATGGCCTCGTTGAAATTTGGAACACTCTCGTGATCCGCGGCAATGAGATTGCTCATCTACAGGCCGAAGCGTTCAGGACGTCAGACCATCGACCGTTTGACTATTTTCAGTGTGCGTTAGGCAAGGGGGCGACGATGCGATTGCGACAAGTGATGGTTTTCGTGGTGGCGTTCTGGACAATCGGAGTGCTGCTGCCAGCACAGGCCAGTGCGCAGTTCCGACTGCGCATCGAGGACCCGACGACTGGAATGGGCGTCGTGGTCAGCGATGAAGGCATTGGCGACATGGGCAGCGGTCAGCCGGGCGTGATCATGTTCAGCCTGTTCGGCCTGGGCGGAACTGACACGAGCCTGACGATTGCCCAGGGCCGCCAGGCTCCGTATAACACGAGTGCACTTGGTGACCTTTACCTGAACTCAGTCACGATTAGTTCGACTGGTCCGGCAAAGCTGTTGCTGACGTTGGAAGACACCGGGTACACGGCCGCTGCCGGAATGCTGCAGCTGACGTCCCGGATGATCGACAACGATCCTGGTCCCGCGGAATCGGGTTACTTCAACGCGGGCGCCGGTTCGACGGTGAAGATCCGGTCGTATATCACCTCGACGGCGCCGCCGTCGTTCGGCGCCGACTCGGCGAATCCGAACTCGCCTTCGGCGCTCTCGGCGATGGGGCCGCTGAGCGGCACCGGCACGGGAGTGCAGATGCTCACGCCCGGGACCTCGTTGACGGGCGATCAGTCGGCGCTGTTCATGAACACCGGGACCTATTCGCTCTACACGCAGGTCATGGTGGACCTGGTCGGGACGGGTTACAACGAAGTGTCGTTCTACCAGGACGCGAGCGTCGTCCAGGCGCCTGACGCACTCACGCCCGAACCGGCGTCGTTGTTCCTGATTTCGACCGGCCTGTTGGGACTGGCGGGCGCGCGGCGCCGCTACCTGCTCAACCGGTCGTAAACGTCTCCGTCTACGTCGCTCCTCAAGTTGCTCGCCAGCCGGTGTGAGACCCGAGAGGTCCCCGACATAAGGGGACTCGGGGCTCGCCCGGCTCGCGATGCGTTTGGGGCACAACCATCGCGTTCACTCACAACCTGCACGAGATGAGGGGAATTCTGTCTATGACCGTCGGTCGAGCTCACCGGTCCTTCACCATCACGGCCCTGGCGCTCGCGCTCGTCGGCGCTGGATGCCGGCACGATCCGGAGTCGCTGAAGCGCCAGTACCTCGCGAGCGGCGACGCGTACATGGAGAAGAAGCAGTACGCCGAAGCCGCGATCCAGTTTCAGAACGCGATTCAGCAGGACGACCACTTCGGCGAGGCACGATTCAAGCTCGCCAGTGCGTATCTCCGGCAGGGGAACGGCTCGAAGGCGCTCGCGGAGGCCGTTCGCGCCGCGGATCTGATGCCGAAGGACAAGGAAGCGCAGCTGCAGGCCGCGAACCTGCTCATCCTCGCAGGCCGCTACAACGACGCGGAGGACCGCGCCCGCAACGTGCTCGAGCAGGATCCAAAGGACATCGGGGCCACGGTGGCGCTCGGCAACGCGCTGGCGGGCCTGAGGGATCTCGACGGCGCCGTCAAGCAGCTCGAAGAAGCGATCCGGCTGGACCCGGGCCGCTCCGGCAGCTACACGAACCTTGCGACACTTCAGCTCGGCGCCGGGCGGTTATCGGAAGCGGAAGCCGCATACAAGGCGGCCGTCAACAAGGCGCCTACGTCGACCATCTCACGCATGGCGCTCGCGCAGTTCTACTGGCTGACGGCCCGCCCGAAGGAAGCGGAGGCCGAAGTCCTGAAAGCCGTGGAGACCGCGCCGCGCGACATCGGCGTCAACCGGTTCGCCTCCGCGTTCTACCAGACGGCGAACCAGCCCGAGAAAGCCGAGAAGTATTTCAAGACCGCGGTCGACGCCGATGGCTCGAGCCGCGCGCACCTGGCGCTGGCCGAGTACTACATCGCGGCATCGCGCTTCGCCGAAGCAGGAACCGTTCTCCGGAGCCTGCTCACGGACAAGGAGGTCGGCATCATCGCGCGCGTGCGTCTTGCTGCCGTTGACTATTCGTCCGGACGTCCCGACGTCGCCGCGAAGGCGATCAACGACATCCTCAAGGCGCAGCCACAGCAGATCGACGCGCTGCTGGTGAAGGCGAACATCCTCTTCGACCAGAAGCGGTTCGACGAAGCGCTGACATCGACGACCGAGGCGATCAAGGCCGATCAGCGATCGGTGGCCGCCTACTTCGCGCGAGGAAAAATCCAGGCGGCGATGGCCCGCTGGCAGGACGCGAAGGATTCCTACAGCGAAGTGCTGAAGCTGAACCCGCGCGCGGCCAGCGCGCAGGTCGAGCTCTCGAAACTGCACCTGCAGGCCGGCGCCACCGATACGGCGGTGACGCTGGCGGGCGCGGCGGTCACGACGGACCCGCGCCGCGCGGATGCACGCCTGATTCTCGCGCGCGGCCTGATCGCGCGCGGCGACTACGTCCAGGCGGACGCAATTCTCCAAGATCTCCTGAAGGGCGTGGGAGAAGGGGCGCAATCGGCGGTCGTGCACGCGCAGCTCGGCTGGCTTCACTTCGCCAAGAAGGAACAGGCCGCCGCGACTGCGCAGTTCGAGCAGGCGCTGCGCCTCGATCCTCTGCAGATCGATGCTTTGTCGGGCATCGTTACCCAGGACCTGACGTCCGGCCGGCAAGCCGGGGCAATCGCCCGGTTCGAGCCGCTCCTGCGACAAGCTCCCACCAACGCGGGAGTGCTCACGCTGGCCGGACGTACGTACCTCACCGTCGGCAAGTCGAAGGAGTCCGAGGAGTTCTTCAGACGCGCGATCGCCGCCGATGCCGGCTCCCTCGACGCGTATACCTATCTGGGCCAGGCGTACCTGGCGCAGAACCGCATCGAGGACGCACGGCGTGAATTCGAGAACCGGGCACAGCTCGAGATGCATCCGGTCGCCGCGCTGACGATGGTTGGATTGATCTACCAGCTCGAGAACCGCCAGAAGGACGCGCAGCGGACCTTCGAGCAGGTCCTCTCGCTGGATCCGAAGTCGTCGATCGCGGCCAACAACCTGGCGTGGATCTATTCTGAGAACGGCGGCAACCTCGACGTCGCGCTGCAACTGGCACAGACGGCGCGCGCCGGCCTTCCGGATTCGAGCGAGACGGCCGACACCCTCGGCTGGATCTACCTGAAGAAAGAGCTGTATTCCCTCTCGATCGACATGTTCAGGCGCGCCGTCGAAAACGAGCCGAAGAATCCCGCGTTCCAGTACCATCTCGGGTTCGCGTACGCACGGCAGGGCGACACGCTGAAGGCAAAATCGCAGCTGGAGACCGCGCTGCGCCTCAACCCGGAATTCAAGGACGCCGCGGAAGCGAAGCGGCTCCTGGCGAACATCCGCTCGTAAGGAACGACGCCCCAAGACGCAGACTCGACCGCTGTTGTCACCTTTCCGCCCCTGGTGACTCTGATTCACCAGGGGGGTGGTGGCCATGCGTCTCATCAGTGCTGCGCTCGTGGTCTTCGTTCTTGCCGTTGCGTACGCGATGTCGGGGTTTGCTCCAGCCATGCTGGCACAGCAAGGTGCCAGTGGCTCGCAGCAGCCCGGCGCGCGCGTTCCGGACGGCCAAGCGATCTTCCGCTTCGACACCTTTGGTGACGAGCAGCTGTGGACCGACGTCCTGCGGATGCACGACGTCGTGTCGACAGTCGATCCTGCGACGGCCCTGGCCGTCGGACTCAAGGTTGATGTCGATGCCCTGCCCGCCGGCATCGTCGCCGCGCTCCGAGCCGGCCAGATCGACCTGACGAACCCGGCGGTGACGGTCGAACTCCTGCGCCTCGATGCCGTGGTCGGCGTGAAGGGGTCGGTGAACGAGGCTGGCCAGCTCACGAAAATCGGCATCACGTGCGCCCTCTGCCATTCGTCCGTTGACAACTCGTTCGCGCCTGGCATCGGTAAGCGGCTCGATGGGTGGGCCAACGGGGATCTCAATGTCGGCGCCATCGTCGCCCTGTCACCTGCGCTCGACGAGGCTACGAAAGCCGAGTTCAGGACCTGGGGACCCGGCAAGTACGATCCGCGCCATCACGCCTTCGACGGGACCAACATCATCCCGCTGAACAGTCCGTCGCTGCCGATCGTGATTCCGCCGATCTATGGATTGAAGGGCGTCGGGTTCGAAACCTACACCGCCGATGGGCCAATCTCTTACTGGAACAGTTACGTCGGCGTGGGCCAGATGGGCGGCCACGGCACCTTCCTGGATCCGCGCATCGGCCTTGCGATCACGCAGACGCCGGATCTCGTCACGCCAAAGCTTCCCGCGCTGCTGAAGTATCAACTGAGCCTGCACACGCCGCCGCCTCCAGCCGGCAGCTTCGATCCTGACGCTGCGGCACGCGGCAAGCGCGTGTTCCGCAACGAGGGCGGCTGCGTCAACTGCCATCGGTCTCCGAACTTCACGGACGTTCTCGATGGCCCGAGCCCTTCGATACCACTGCTGCACACCGCGACGGAGGTCGGCACCGAGCCCGTCTATGCGACACGGTCCGCTACCGGTGCGTATCGCACGACTCCGCTTCGCGGCCTCTGGCAGCATGCTCCGTACTTTCACGACGGGAGCGCGCGCGATCTTCGCGCGGTGGTCGAGCACTACGACGGACAGTTCGGCCTGCACCTCTCCGAGGCGCAGAAGGCCGACCTCGTCGAATACCTCAAGTCGCTCTGAAGGGGCGACGACTACGAGAGCGGGTGACGCAGGACGTCGAGCAGCAGCTTTTCGAGCTCGATGACCTCGGAGCGGGTGCCGGCGCGGGTCTCCCACCACCGGTCGGCCTTGAATGGCGAGAACCGCGCGCTGCGAACCATGATCTTCGTCGACTGCCCTTTCATCGACCGATGAAGGACGCGTCTGACCCGGCGCGAGTGATCGGACGCACTGACCACGACGACCGAGCGGAAGCCGTTGCGCCGACACCACTCGGCGAACACGAGGCCTTCGTCGGTCGTTCCACTCACCGCCGCGGAGATGTACTCGACGGACTCGACGCCGAGTGCCTTCAGCTCTCGAGCGGCGACGGCATTCGTATCCTCGTAGGACGGCAGCCGCCGCTGGAGCTCGCGATCCGCTGAATCGGGTGGCTCGTCGAACAGCGCTGCGCGCGTCGCCGTGCCGTCATGCACGAGATCGGCGGCCTCGAGCAGGCCTGCGGCGCCGGCGTCAACGGTCACGACGATGATGTCGGCGGGCTCGATTGGATCGTCGGCGACCAGTGCACGGCCGGCCGCGCCCAGCAGTGGCGTTCGTGCGGCCGGGACGAGGACCACCGCGACGACGACAGCGAGCGCGACGAACGAGGCAATGCCCCACCGGCGCGACGGAACGAACCTCGCGTTCACGAGAGCGTGCAGACGATTATGAAGGGAGATGCCGCCGGAGCGCAGGCACCAGCGACCTGGCGAAGGCGATCGCCTGGAGGCGCGCGGCGCTGGCATCGGCACGCGGCTCGGCATCCCACGCGATCATCACGACGGCGCCGTTGGTGCTCCGGCGCGTCATGGCATCGACGATCGTGTAGGCCTTCGCCTTGAAGATGTCGGGCGTGACACGCCCGTTGACGTCGTACCAGAAGAGCAGGCCCCGGCGGCCCGCCTCGGTATCACGCGCGATCTCGTTGATGGTGAGCGTTCCCGATTCGGCCGTCATGGCCAGCGGCGAAGCAGCCGACCCCAGCGCCTCGCTGGCGTCGCCCGCCAGGTCTTTGCCTTCGCGCTGCTGTTGGTAGTAGCCGACATAGAGTCGGATGCGCGCGCCAGCCGCCGTTCGATACGCGCGCACGAGCTCGCTGTCGACGCCGATGAACCGGCGCTCGCCGGTTTCGCTCGGATATCTGCCGACATCGACCAGCGCGTCATCGATCGCCGGGAAGCCGTCCGGCGAGATCGGCCGGCCGATCTCCTCGGTCCACTCGCCAATCCGGCTCTCGAGCGAGCTGAGATCGCCGGGCAGCGGCACCTCGAGCGGTTTCGCGGAGACGCGCGCTGCGGCCGCGGCGAGCATCAGCGACACGATGGCGGCGTCGAGCCACATCGTGCGGCGGATCGGCGCGCTGACCGCTGACGGCGCCGCCATCGACGGACCATCGTCACGTCGCGCAGCGGACTGCGGCTTCGATCGGGAGAGAACGGAGAAGAAGGCGCCGACGGCGAGGTACCCCATCGCCGACACGGCGAGACCCTGCATGAGATGCGAGGTGCCGTGGAGAGCGCCGTCGCCGAAGCCGTTGTACGCCAGCCATCCGACGACCGCGATGCGGATGCCGTTGGCCAGGTAGCTGACCGCAATCGCGAACGACAGCAGGATCACCCGGCGCACGTTGGAATCGAGCCACAGGTAGGCCGCCGGCAGCACCATCGCTGTCAGCGCGATCAGCTGATTGACGCCGCTGCATTCTCGCAGCACGACGATGGTGTGCGAGGCAAGATTGATGTTGGTGCCTTCGCGCAGCGCGGGAATGCCGATCACGTGCAGCAGCGCGGTCGCAATTCTGGTCGAGAGGACCCGGCTGGGATCCTGGAGCGCCGCGATCGGGATGCTCCAGATCGGCACCATCAGCAGCAGATAGACGAGCGCGAACCAGTGCGGCTTGACCGCGTCGCGGCCGAACAGAATCAGGAGCAGGCCAACGAAGGCCACGACGACCGAGACGTCCTCGAACGAATTGAGCGCGCAGAGCCATCCAACGAGCAAAAGGACGGTGCCGCCGATGACGAGTGGGATCCCGCCCCGGTAGTCAGGAACCGCGGGCGCCTCCTGCGCGTGCTCCGACCTGGTCCACCAGATATAGGCTGCGATGAAGGGAACGGCGAACCCGTACGAATAGAGCGCGTCATTCGACCAGACGCTGATCAACGAGGCGATCGGGTGGGCGAAACAGATCGCAAATGCAACGGCGGCGATGCCCGTCATCGCCAGGCGGTGTGAAGATCTCATGGGGAACAGCCCGGAGCCGGAGCAAGGATGCGACCAACGGCCGGGCTGACAACCCGAACGGCCGAAGTCGAGAGGAGTCTGTGATTGCGGGCGTCGACGCTCGGCCGCGCCGGCGACCGGCGCCGAAATGTCCGCCGGGAGGAAGACTTTAGTAGGAGTGACGCGCGCTTTTACACGCAGACCGCCCTCGCGCCGCCGATCCCAGATTCCGCGCTAAACCGCTGATCAGACTGCACTTGGCACGCCTGGCACGTGCCGGCTCGAACGGACGAGGAATTGCTCCTCTGCAGGCAGGTTCGTGGACTCTCCAAAGCTGAAACGTTGGATAGGCATCGCGCTGATCCTGGCGGCTATCCTTGCGACCGCGCTGTCGTGGAGCGGAACGCCGCTTGGCGCGCTCGTGTCTGCCTTAGCTCGATGACCGCGGCGTTCCGGAGCAAAAACGCCCCGAACAGGACGTCTGTTCACAGATCTGCGTCCGGCGTGCGGCGCCCGGCGTCCAGGCCCGTCCGACGATCACAGAAAGTGATCCGGGGTCGTCGCGAACGTAATGCTTCAGCCTCGGAGCGCGCCGCGCTCGTGCTCGGAGCTGCTGTGACGCCAACCGCTTGCCACCAATCCGAGGCTGGCAGTCATCTTGCTCGACTGCAGCCGGTCCCCAACGGCGTCAGTCCGAACCAGCGCAATACCCGCCGTTGCCGGGCCCGTTTCAGCGTGGCGTGTAACGCTCCCGGCGCGCTCCGCACACGGTGAGGCGATATGACGAAGTTGAGTTTATGTTGTGCAGTGTTCATCAGCATCACGGTCCTGCCGGCCCAGAGCGCGCTCGCCGCGTGTTCCGGTTCGGGGACGTCCTGGAACTGCACCGCAGGGAGCACGGTCGCCCAGGTTCAGACCGCGGTCAACGGCGCGACAGATGGCGCGACAATTACCTTCGCGGCGGGTTCGTACACCTGGGGCAACGGCATCGCGCTGAGCAATGACAAGGGCGTCACGCTTCAGGGCGCCGGCGCGGGCTCATCGATTGTGACGGTCACCGCGGGGTCGGCGATCTCGCTCACCACCCTCAGCGGCAACAACATCCACCTGTATCGCATCACGGGATTCACGTTCCAGAATGCACCGGCCAACCTGATTTTCTGGTTCTTCGGGACCGGCGTGCTGAACAACGTCCGCATCGATCACAACACGTTCAGCAATTACGCCACGAGCGCCATCGCGATCTTCTTCGGCGAGACGGGCTCCAACGGCAAGTACTTCGGCGTGATCGATCACAACACGTTCAGCGGCACCGTGAACTACATGGGGTTGAAGGTACTCGGACCAGGCGACCCGAGCCGATACCCGACGTCGGTGCGCGGCACCTCGAGCAACATCTTCCTCGAGGACAACGTGTTCGACTTCGCCAGCGCCACCGACCTCGGCTCGGGGTGCATCGATGCGTGGTGGAGCGCCGCAGTGGTCTTCCGCTTCAACACGGTCCGCAACTGCCTGGTGACCGCGCACGGCACGACGCATGGTGGCGGCACCGTCAACTTCGAGGTGTATCAGAACACGCTGAAGCGCCTGGGCGGGGATCCGACCTGGCAGGACGGAACGCGACTGATTCACCATCAGGGCTCCGGCGAAATCACGGTCTGGGGCAACACGTTCGTGCACGCAGGGACGATCGGGACCGCGCTGTCGATCACGCATTACCGCTCCGCACCTCCTGCCACCGCGGGGTACGACACGACCCTCGGCCGCTGTAATGGCTCGGCGACGCGCGACGGCAACACGGCGCCGTCTTCCACCCTCTTCGGATGGCCATGCTGGAATCAGCCCGGTCGCGCACCCTCCGGCGGTGCGCCGGGGTACGGGGTCCTCTCGCCGATCTATGCCTGGCAGAACGTCGATTCGTCGACCAGCGGCAAGGTGCCGATCGAAATCGAAAATCCATGGGGCGTCACCGGTCCGAGCGTCGCGGACCACATCAAGGCGGGGCGCGACTATTACGACGCCGTTTCCGCATCGAGCCAGACGTCCTCCGCTTCGCCGTTCAACGGCACGACGGGGCTCGGCTTCGGCACGCTGGCGAATCGGCCTTCGACCTGCACGCACACGACCGCCCCTAACGGGGAAAACGGCGGCGGCGTCGCGTACTGGGCGACCGATCAGGGCGAGTGGAACTCCTCCAATGCCGGACCGGACGGCCAGCTCTATCGGTGCAGTGCGACCAACACCTGGACCGTTCAATACATTCCCTACACCTACCCGCATCCACTGCAGCAGGGACGCGTCGTGCCGGTGCCGTCGGCGCCGACACACCTCCGGATTGTCGTTCCCTGAGGGATGCTGGTGCGCCTCCGCGCGGCGACGAGCCGCGTGGAGCGCTCGGTGTACTGCAGGGGAGGTTCGAAGAACGACCGCTCAGCCGGCGGCGGCTGGCGAATCGAAGAGGGAGGAAACGGGACGGCCCGTGGCGGGAAACGCTATGGCGTTCGTTCGAGGAGCAGGGCCCAATCCTGATCGTCGGCGGCTCCAGGCGACGTCCACCGCGGCCCTGCGGCTTCCGGCGCCTCTACGTATCGACCATCTCTCGGATTGAACCAGCGAGCGCGGTAGCGGCCCGGTTCGAGCGTCAGCGTCACACTGCCACCATGCGGCAGGTACGCGACATAGGTCTTCCCGGGTTCAGCGAGACAGAACACGCCACGGCTCGCAAATTCGTCGTGAGGCTCGGTCTTCCACCATTCGAAGCTGGTGAAGAACTGCAGCATGTGCGCGTATCCCTTCAGCATCGTCATGGTGTCGTCGCCGCGGCCGTTGACCCACCCTCCGCCCGTATCCGGTGGAACACCCGTGCCTCGCTTCGCGGTCTCCCCTGACGTCTGATAGCCGCCCGCCATCGAGACTTCCCACGCCGCCCGTCGATTCGCGTCCGCTGATGCAGCCGGCGCGCGGTACGGAGCCCCCTCGGGGTAGTGGTCTTCGTACCCGTACTCTTCATCGACCTGCGGAATGATCCGGCCCGACCTGGCCTGTTGTGCCCGCTGCGACAACATCCAGTCGTGCAGCGGCCTCTCCCACTGCTGAAAGCTGGTCATGCCGAACCACGCCGAATTCCTGTCCTGATGCTCGTTGTGGATAGGATGGCTCGTCGCCAGATGGTGATAGACGTCGATGCCGCGGAGGTAGGTCCCGGTCTCGTGGGTCCAGGCATCCGATCGGAACTGCTCGAGGTCGTCGCCGAGATCCCATGTGACATTTGAATACGGCGCCAGCCGCGCGACGGCATACCGGACGTACCGGCGTTCGTCTTCGCTGCCGGCATCAGGGTGTATGTCGGTGTCGTTCCATTGAAAGATCACCGACACGACGATGTCTCGTTCGCGCGCGTACTCCACCATCCGCTCGAACTTCTTCCAATGCGCCAGGTTGAATCTGGCGTAATCGAACCCGGGATCGCGCACATCGTCGGGCCGCTTCGCCACCCAGGGATTCAGCGTCACCCTGAATCCATTGCCCGGCCGGATTGGCTCGGTCCAGAAATGATCCGTTCTGCCGTCGAGGAGAACGCGGATGCGATTGACCGAGAGCGCGTGCAGCCGATCGATGGCCGAGCGGATCACCTGCTCGTCATCCCAACCCATGAGGAAAAACGCCGTCGTGCCGTTGAGAAAATAGTGTTCCGACGTGCCGGTCCAGATGAAATGCCAGGGGTACGCCGGGTCCACGGCCACCAGGCCGCGGCGCGTGCCCGCGACCGCTCGGAACCTCCCCTGGAAGACCTGTTGCCGGTTGCCTTGCCAGTAGGTCACCGAATAGGTGTAGGTGCCGGGCGCGGACGGCATGAAGCGGATGCGGAACAGGCTGCCGTCGTCAGCGTCAGCGAAGCCATCGACCGTGACGCGTTCGGGGCGATCCTCCAACCCGAACTCCCCCGACACGAAAACATCGGTGAAGGGATTGGTGGCGACAGGCGGGGTCGCCTTCAGGGTGAGCTCGATCAGGTCATAGCAGGTGAGCGTGTCGACAGGCTGCGAGAGCGACAGAGCCGGCAGCGACGCCTGGGATGATGCTCCCGCGTCGGATCGATGGCGGCCGCATGCCGGTTGACACGCGAGGCAGCCAACCGCCACCACCCTGACCACGACGCCGATCGCGCGTCCTGACGTCATCGGTCCATCGTGTCATCGATCCGCGTGGGCGCGAAGGCTGGCGACAGGAACGAACGCGCCCGATCGGCTGGGCCGCGCCTCGCGCTTCGTTGCGTCGCTGGCGAGGGAACCTGCCGTTTGCGTCTGCGGGAGCTTCTCGAGCCAGATTTCTCTCCAGTACGGGTACACGCTCCGCGGGCAGAACAACCGGCAGGCGCTGTACCTCGATTGACAGACCACCTCGTCGAGGATGATGCACGGGTTCGAGATCGGCTGCATCCTGCCGGTCTTTTCGTTGATGATCCGCGTCACCTTCTTGAGCACCCGGTGCGTGCCGCCGCAGTACGGGACCATCTCGGCGTCGAAGGTCATGCCGCGATTCCGGCCTGACTGGTCGCAGGTTGCGAGAATGGCGTCGTAGCTCTTCACGCGCACGAGATCGCCTTCCTGCAGTTCTGACTTGACGGTCGGGGTCCGTTCCCCTGCCGGAATGTTGCCGGACCTCGCCGGATAGGGACGTCCTCCCCGTATGCGCTGGAAGGTGTCGTACAGCCATCGCATGGGGGCGCCGAGGCCGATACCCAGATGGATCACGTTGTCGTACCCGCGATACAACAGCCCGCAGGCCATTCGCGCCAGTCCAACATTCCCGGACGTGTAGTCTTCGAAGTACTGGCCCGCGCTCCACCAGGGCAGGCGCGTTGTCGCAGCCGGCACCTGCGTCGCCTGGCAGACGTAGACGGGTTCGCCTGTCACGGCATCGGGCGCCTGCTGGGCGCCGGCGATGACGTCCGCCTCGGTGCAATGGCCGGACGGAGCATCTGCTGCGAGGTGGCGCGCTGCCACGGCGGATGACGAGCGATCGGCGTCATCGACCTTCCGCAGCCAGGCCTCCTTCCAGTAGAGAAGACAGCCCGCCTGACAGCCACCGTGCGCCTGTCCGTCGCACCTCAGTCCTTCGAGGTGAACGGCGGCGTCCATGCGCCGTCCCTTGTAGTCGTTGACGGTGTCGCACGTCTTGTGCGCCCGCTTGTACACCCTGAATCTGCGGCCGCAGAACTGGAACATCTCGGGCATGAACGGAAGCGCATCGAGGCCTCCGGTCCGATCCAATGTTTGCAGGATCTCTTCCCTGCTTCGCACTTCGACAAGGTCACCCGCCCTCAAACGACTCTTCCCCGCCACTAGATTCCCTCCTGGCTCAAAACGGCGCGCGCGTGCTTCGCAAGCGTGCGCTTCCACTTTCCGCCCGCCTTCCGGACCCGGCTCCAGACACATGCGCGGCCCACCGTCAGATAGCAGCGCGTCTTCTCGAGCATGGGTAATCGTGCGTGATGTACCCGCTTGGCGAATTCCCAGTAATGTTCTTCGTGGCCTGGCAGCCATATCCTCGGCGCCCGTTGATGCGGGTCGGACCACATCCTCAGCGCGCGCCGCGTCTTCCTGTCAGCCTTGTTGGGATCGCTTGCGCCGGCGTGCCCCTGCGCCGTGAACGCCGCGGCCACCGCGTTGCCCGGATGGCACCGCTGCTGCCACAGCACGTCGGGCACCTCGAGAATCTCTCCGTACAGCGCCAGTTCGGCCAGGAGCGACTCGTCCCAATACGGGACCGACCCGGTGAGCTTCGTCCGGCGCAGTACGGCCGTCCTGGCGAGGCCGAACACCGGATAGGCGTAGCTCACGTTCGCCAACACGTGCGCAAGACGATGATAGGGCTGCTTGTGTCTGCACTCGACCCGGTCAGGCGCGCAGCCGAACACGTTGCCCTGTTCGTCGATCAGATCGACCCGCGGATAGACGAGCACGGTCGAGGCCGGCGCCGAACCGTAGACCTCATAGCATCGACTCAACAGGCTCGGATAGTAGTAGTCGTCGTGCGCGACCCATTTGAAGAACTGGGCGCGCGCGAGCTCGAATACGCGCGCGTAGTTGCGCGCGGAGCCGATGTTGGTCGCGTTTCGGTGGTAGCGGACGCGCGGGTCAGCCGCCGCGTAGGCGCGGCAGATCTGTTCGGTCGCGTCGGTGGAGGCGTTGTCGGCGATGATCAGCTCGAAATTCTGGAAGTCCTGATTGAGCAGTGAATCGATCGCGACGCGAAGGTACTTCTCCCCGTTGTAAACGGGGAGGCCCACGCTGATCTGCGGACGTTTCGACACGGTTCGATTCCTAGGACCGTCCCTGTCCCGCCATCTGACGGAACAGGTCGACGTAGAGATCTCGCTGCTTCAGCGGAAAGAAGAGGACCAGCGCGTAACTGCTGTAGACAGCCAGCGCTCCCGCCAATGCGACCACTGGAATCGGCACGCCGGCCGGCAGCCCGCGGCTGACGACAAATCCGAAGATTCCGGCGACGCATCCGGCCGCCAGCGGATCCCGGATGGCCGTCCAGAGGGCGCGCGCTGAAAGCGTCGTCCCGGCACGTGCCCACGCGATGACCGGTACGGTCAGCAGGGTCATCATGGAGGAAAACGCGATGGCGGCACCCCGCGGACCAAACTGGACGCCGACGACCGCCCCCAGAATCACGACGGGCGCGATCAGAAAGGAGATGTACATGCTCCGCTCGACGCGGCCCGAGGAAATCAGAAACCAGGCGAGCGGGTTGATGAAGCCGAAGGCAAGAATGGTCGGCGTCATGAAGCGGAACAGCTGCACGGCCTCGTTCCATTTCGGTCCGAGCACAATCCCGACAATCTGGCCGGCGAACAACGCGCAGCAGACGGTCGTCGGAATCGTCAGCGAGAGCACCACCGAGTAGCCTCGCAGAAACGCCCGCTGCAGCCGCTCCGGGTCTTTCTGCAGGCTCGAGAGCGACGGGAACGCCACCGTCGCAATCGCCGAGATCAACAGGTCGGATGGAAGACTGATCAGCTGGTACGCGCGCCCGTAGACGCCGAGCGCCTCCGGTCCCCAGAAGCGCCCGAGGAGAATCTTCTCGGTGTTATACGCGAGGTACACGACGAGGCTGTTCAGCGTCAGCATGCCTCCCATCGACAGCATCGAGCGCATGCCGATGTCGCGCCTGGGCAGGCCAGGGACCCACGGCATGAGCATCCAGCACAGGATGGTCGTCACCAGCGGCAGGACGACGGTCATCCCCACCAGCGCCCAATAGCCGTAGCCCGAGAGCGCCATCACGAGCCCGACGAGGCTGCTGACGGCCAGCGACACCAGGTCGATCGCGGCCAGGTGCAGAAACCGCATCTGCCGCTGCAGCAGCGCGTAGTGCTGGATGGACAGGCTGTTGATCAGAAATGCCGGGGCCGAGAACGCGGCGATGCGCGTCAGGCGCGGGTCGTGATAGAAGGCCGCAATCGACGGCGACGCCACCAGCAGCGCCAGCGTGAGCAGCGTCCCGACCAGGACGTTGATCCAGAAGAGCGTCGAGACCTGCTCGCGCGAAATGTCCGCGCGCTGCACGGTCACCGCGCTCAATCCGGCGTCCCTGAACAGCGACAGAAAGCCGGTCATCGCCACGACCATCCCCTGCAGCCCGAAATCCTCCGGAGACAGGAGTCGCGCCATGACCATCATGGAGCCGGTGCGTACCGTGAACTTCAGTGCCTGCGACATGACGGTCGTGACGCCACCGCGAACGGAACGCCGCTTCGCGTCACGCGCCGGTTTGGCAAACTCCGTGTCGCCCACCGGAAGCGTCGCGAGCGGTGCGTCGACGACCTGCGCGACCGCCTGGCTCATGGCGTGACCTCGAGCCCGACGTAGGAGCGGACCCCCGGTTTCACCTTCGCGCTCGCGTCGCGCGACTTCCCGAGCTGCACGCTCTCCTCCAGCAACCGCCGCATCTTCCACGCTTCCCAGAGCTGCGCCAGCCGCCGGATGACGTAGTTGTTGTGGAGGCGCCACGAGCCGTCCATCATGTGAATCCCGATGTCGCCGAAGCGGTTCCAGTTCCGCGTGTCGCACACGTCGTCGGGAAAGAGCACGGTGACGCTCGCGGCCAGCGCGGGGTTCTCGGCCAGCGTACGGGTCAGCAGTCCCGGGCCCGTCGTGTTCAGGATGTGAAATTCCGCGCGCGAGAGACGCGGCATGCCGCGCATCATCGGCGCCACCCACTGGCGATCGGTCTGGGCGGTGACGCAGTTGTCGATCACCGCCTTCAGAAAGGGATGACCGGCGGCGCAGCCGAACGCGTAGTTCCCGATCTGCCAGTCCATGTCGTGGGTGCGGCGCAGGAACTCGCTGAAGGTCAATCCCTCGAACGGAAAGACGCAGCCGGCAGCCAGCAGATCGGACAGGCCGGATGCCAGCAGCACGTCGAGATCGAAGTAGAACCCGCCGTAGCGGTACACGGCGAGGTAGCGGAAGAAGTCGTAGCGCTGAATCCGGAACGGAAAACCGTCGAAGATCGCGCGGTACTGCGGGAACTCCCGATCGATGAACCGTTCCACGCCGTCGTTGTCGAAGAACAGGTACTCGAACTCGGGGTTCAGGAGCTTCAGATTCGCCACCACGGCGCGCTGGTGCAAGGGCAGGCGCGCGTGCTTCGCGGTCTGAATGATCCGCTTGGGGATGTCGTGATGCAGGATGTGTCTCCTCTACTTGGTCAGAATGAACTCGCCGAACACGAGCACGTCGACGCCGCTGCCGAAGAAGACCCGGATGGCGTCGCGCGGGCTGCGGACGATGGGTTCGCGGAACCCGTTGAACGACGTGTTCACCAGAATGGGAAGGCCCGTGGCGTCGCCGAACGCGCGCAGCAGCGAGGCGAATCGTGACGACGTGCTGTCGGCGACCGAGTGCACGCGCACGCTGGCATTCGGGCCGGGCAGGATGTGGCGGAACCGCGTCCGATCCTTCGGCGCGTAATCACACTCCATGAACGGCGACGCCGCGGGCCCGTCGAATTCGTTCCGCACGGCCGCGTCGAGACCGCTCAGCGCGTACCCTCTCCAGAGCTCGCGCTGCTTGAGGAATCGATTCAGGTTCTCCAGCACGTACGGCTCGAACGGGTTCGCGAGAATCGAACGCGCGCCGAGCGCGCGCGGGCCCCATTCCATGGCGCCGTCGAACCAGGCGACGAGCCGCCCTTTCTTCAGCGCCTCCACCGCGGCCGACAGCGAGTCGGCCGGTGAAGCCCACTGATAGCTCAACTTGCAGTTGTCGAGCGTCGCCTTCACCTCTTCGGAGTCGAACGATGGTCCCAGAAACGGCGACACCGCCTGTCGCCGTCCCGTCGCCCAGAGCGCGCCACCCACGCAGAGTCCGGCGTTGTCCGGGTTGATGGGAACGAAGACGTCGCTGAACTCGCCGCACATCTTGACGCGCGAGTTGAAGTAGCTGTTCGTGAAGAGGCTCCCGCCGACGCACAGCGCCGATCGCCCCGGGTTCGCCTGACGAACCCCGCGAACGAGCTCGATGAGCAGATCACCGATTCTGGCCTGCAGCGCAGCCGCAATCTTCGACGCCGTGTGCGGCAGTTCGCGGCCGCGCCACTCCTCGACGCGGCTGCGCCAGTCCGGCGCCACCCGGAGCCGGTCCGAGTCGAGCGACAACAGCGCCGTCGCGCGGTCGTCGCGCCAGTCGGGCTCCAGGCGCGCGAGCGCCTCGAGCCGCTGCTCCTTTCCCTGGGCGGTGAAGCCGAGCGTGTCGGCGCACTGCGAATAGATCTCCGGGAAACCGGTGCCGCGCCACGGCCACTCGACACGTGTCACGGCGCTTCCTTCCCCGTCCCAGACGCTCACGTAGGGCGGTTCGTGGTCGCAGACCAGGATGGTCGCCGCGGGCGTCGGAGAGGGGAGAAACGCCGCGCACGCGTGGGCGAAGTGATGGTTGAGACGGACATTCCGCGCGCCGGCGATCGGATGCGCGTCTTCTGCGGTGACGTAGGTCGTGACGTCGCCCCGCCGGTGGCCAGTGCGGGCCAGCAGGTCGTCGAGCGCCTCCTCGGGCACACCGGACGGCCCGTCGCCGGCCGCACGAACCCGCGTCACGCGCTCCTGTTCGCAGATACCGACAATGCGGTCGCCGGTGCTCACGCTGACGCACGCGTGGCTGGCACGGCCGCCCAGGCCGACGACCAGCTGCGCCGCGGGCGCGTTGGTCTCGGCCGTTGCCACCAGAAGTTCGGCGCTTCTTGTCATACGACTCCTAATCCAGCGTGAACTCGGTCCGCCAGTCGCCCTCTTCCTTGAAGTCGGGTTGATCGACCTTGTCCAGCACGTAATCGCCCATGACGAGACAGTCGACGCCCGTCCTCATGAAGCATCGATACGCGTCGTCGGGCGTGCAGACGATGGGCTCGCCACGGACGTTGAAGCTGGTGTTGACGACCACGCCGTATCCCGTGTGCTGCTTGAACGCGTTGATCAGCTGCCAGTAGCGCGGATTGACCGATCGGCTCACCGTTTGGATGCGCGCCGAATAGTCGATGTGCGTGATGGCCGGCAGATCCGAACGCAGGAAATAGAGACGCTCGGACAGGCTCAGCTCGTTGTAGTTGGCCGGCGGCGTCCGCCACTTCTCCTTCCGGACCGGAACGACCAGGAGCATGTACGGCGAGGGAGAGTCCAGCTCGAAGTGCTCCTGCACGTCCTCCTCGAGCACCGTCGGCGCAAACGGACGGAAGCCCTCGCGGAACTTCGTCTTGAGGTTCATCTTCTTCTGCATCTCGGGATTTCTCGCGTCGCCGAGAATGCTCCGGTTGCCGAGCGCCCTGGGGCCGAATTCCATGCGCCCCTGGAACCAGCCGACGATCTGGCCTTTGGCGAGCCTGGCCGCCACGACACGACTGAGCTCGCAGAAGTCGGTGTAGTGCTGGGCGACTCCCTCGTACTTGCGAATGGTGCGTTCGATCTCGCGCGCCGAGAATTCAGGTCCGAGCAGCGACCCTCGCATCGCATCGCCGCCGGCGCCGGACACACGGCGCTCGTGCCGGTCGTGGACGTGCCACACCGCGTACGCGGCGCCGACCGCGCCGCCGGCATCACCGGCCGCCGGCTGAATCCAGATGTCGTCGAAGATCCCTGCCTTGAGAATCTTCCCGTTGGCGACGCAGTTGAGGGCGACACCACCCGCCAGCACCAGGTTGCGGCTGCCCGTGAGCTCCCGCGCCGACCGGGAGAGTTTCAGCACGATCTCTTCCGTGACCTGCTGAATGGCGTACGCCATGTTCATGTAGACCTGGTCGATCTCCGACTCCGGGTTTCTCGCGGGCACCCCGAACAACTCCTGCCACTTCCGCTCCTTGACCATCTTCAGGCCGGTGGCGTAGTCGAAGTAGTCCATGTTCAGGAGAATCGATCCGTCCTCGCGCACGTCGACCATCTCGGTGAGGATCTTCGAGATGAACTCCCTGGTCTGCGGCGCATCGGGATTGCCGTATGGCGCAAGCCCCATCAACTTGTACTCGCCGCTGTTGACGCGAAAGCCCGTGTAGTACGTGAACGCGGAATACAGCAGCCCGACGGAGTGCGGGAACGCCAGCTCGCGGATGATGCGAATGTCCTTGTCGAACCCGTGGCAGATCGTGGCGGTCGCCCATTCGCCCACGCCGTCGACGGTCAGAATCGCGGCATCGTCGAACGGTGACGGGTAGAACGCGCTGGCCGCGTGAGACAGGTGATGCTCCGGGAAGTAGACCGGGACCTCACCCTCTCCCACTTCGTTCAGATGGTCGCGGAGCAGCCGCTTCATGAACAGCTTCTCCTTGATCCACACGGGAATCGCCGACGAGAAGCTGGCGAGCCCCGACGGCGCGAACGCATGGTAGGTCTCGAGCAGCCGCTCGAACTTCAGGAACGGCTTGTCGTAGAACGCGACGGCCTGCAGGTCCGAGTACTTCAATCCGGCTTCGGCGAGTACATATCGAGCCGCATTGACCGGGAAGGCAGGATCGTGCCGCTTGCGCGTGAACCGTTCTTCCTGGGCTGCAGCAACGATGTCCCCGTCGACGAGGAGTGCCGCTGCGCTGTCGTGGTAATACGCCGATATGCCGAGAATCGCCGGTTTCATGATGCTCGCTCCGCCCCTCCGGGCCGTTAGAACAGTGTGTAAATGAACGGAGCGATCGCAGAACCGCTCGTCAGGACGATCAACACGCCGAAGCCGAGCAGCACCGCCAGGAGCGGCACCAGCCAGAACTTCTTCCGCACGCCCAGGAACCCCACGAGATCAGCCATGAACCCCATCGCACTGCTCCCTTCTAGTAGACGTTCTCGATGTCTTTGCCGACGAATGTGTGGTTGCGCTCGCGCATCACCGTGCCGTGCCCGGCCCCGAACGTGCGCAGCTGCAGCGTGTCGGCCCCCAGCATGCGGCGCAGCAGACCAACGGGTGTGACGACGATGTAGAAGACGGCCGCCAGGATCACGCGCGAGGCGACCGAGCCGAGCACATCCGACAGTCCGAACCAGACCACGGCGGCCGGCCGGAAGATCACGGGCGCCGTCATGTTGATCAGCTGTGCGACGGCGGCGGCGATGACGTAGCCGTTCTGATGCCGTCGAATCGCGACGAGCAGCAGGATCAGCACGACGGCCATGCCCGTGTCCTTGGCCTGCTCTTTCGTGATGTGTCGTCGCAAAAAACCTGTCTGGCTGTGTGTCATTGGCTGTTCCTTGGAGCTCGCTGCAGCGCGAACTGTCTCGCTCCGATCGACGGATGCGCCACCCACTTGTGCGTGAGCATCGCCGGCTGCAGCACGGCGGCTTCGGCGGCCGGAGCGGCCGCCGCGGCGAGCAGAGGCGTCGGCCCGTCGGCGATGACGAGCAGCGTCAGGCACCAGAGGATGCCGATTTGCGTGAACGACGCCTCCGAGAAGTTGTAGAAGAGCGCGAGGAGCCAGAACGTCAGGCGCACTCGCGCGAACGGGTCGCCCTGCACGAGCGGCGTCTTGATCTTTCGAAAGCCCGCCAGCAGCATGACCATGAGAAGCGCCACGCCGACTGCACCGCCCTCCAGGTACGTCTCGATATAGCCGTTGTGCGCCTGGACGATATGCGCCCCGATGGCGCTCCACATCCGGGCCATCCTCTCGCCGGCCCAGAAGCTCTTGAAACCGGCGCCGAACAGCGGGCTGACGTCCGCGTTCAGCAGCACTTCCCACGCGCCCGTTCTCGTCGTCAGCGTCATGTCGCGGCCGAGGCTCAGGACGACGAGCTCGGTCACATGAAAGACCGAATCGAGCACAAACCACAGAATGCCGCCGCCGATTGCATAGAATTCGACGAACCGCAGCCGCTGCGTCACCTTCGGGGAGCGCGTGGCCAGCAGCACACCCACGCCGACGATGCTGCAGAAC
>Ga0114129_10003988_pt1 | contig 20851 bp, 14 predicted proteins | sample RhiMetdeltSRZDD1_FD_80071 | JGI IMG/M metagenome (GOLD analysis project Ga0114129, IMG submission 80071) | Populus rhizosphere microbial communities from Tennessee, USA - Rhizosphere MetaG P. deltoides SRZDD1 (version 2) (version 2) | ecosystem: Host-associated > Plants > Roots > Rhizosphere >... | reverse complement strand
CGTCCGTGTCTGCGCGAGGCGGCCCTGCCCGCCGGCGACGTGGTCGCCCTTGAGACCGCGCCGCACACGGAACGTCATGCGCGCGCCAAAGACCTGCATGTCGCGGACGTCGATCCGCTCCAGCCACGGCGGCAGCGCCGGATCGATCTGCAGCTGCTGTGTGGCGAGATCCGGATTGAGGCCGAGCAGCGTGCGCAGGCAGAGGAAGATCATCCCCGCGGACCACGCCTGCGGTATGCACGAGACCAGGTACTCCGCGGGCCGGGACGAGAAGCGAAGGTCGCGCTGGAAGCCGCAGTAGAGTTCGGGCACGCGTGCGTCGGGGAAGCGGCGTCCGGCCTCGATGAGCGCGCTGGTGATCTCCGCCGCTTCTTCGCGGAAGCCGTAACGCGCGAAGCCCTGCGCGATGAGCGAATTGTCGTGTGGCCAGACCGAGCCGTTGTGATAGCTCATCGGGTTGTACGTCGGGTAGGTGCTCGAAAGCGTACGGATGCCCCAGCCGGTGTACATGTCGGGCGTCATCAGCCGGCGCACCACGGCCGCAGCGCGGTCCGAGCTCGCGATACCGCACCACAGCGCATGGCCGGCATTGCTCGTTATCGCACGCACCTGCTTCTTGTCGCCGTCGAGCGCCTGCGCGTAGCAACCCTGGTCCGGCATCCAGAAATCGCGCTCGAAGCGCTCGCGCAGCTCGCGCGCCTCGCCGCGAAGACGATCCGCGCGCGCGGCGTCGCCATCGAGTGCGTAGAGATCCGCCAGACCCATCTTCGCCGCGTAGAGGTACGCCTGGACCTCGACCAGAGCCGCCGGCAGCTTCGAGTACGTGCCGTCGGGCTCGGAGAGCGACTGCAGCGAGTCCTTCCAGCCCTGACTGCGCAGATGATCCGCGTTGTGCCGGTCGGAGGCTCTCGGACCGTACTCAACGTACCCGTCGCGGTCGGCGTCGCCGTACGTGTCGCACCAGGTGAGCGCGCGCTCCGCCGCCGGTAGCAGCTCGCGCCATAGCTCGCGGTCCGCGGTCCACTTGACCGTCTCCGCCACGAGGAGAGCGAACAGAGGTGTCGCGTCGACGGATCCGTAATACGGACGATGCGGGATCTCGCCGAGTCGCGCGAGCTCGCCGCGCCGCAGCTCGTGAAAGATCTTCCCCGGCTCCTCCTCGGAGAAGTCATCGACCTTCTGGCCCTGGTACTTCGCGAGGAGTCGCAGCGTCCCGCGGGCGACGTCCGGGTTCCAGCCGAGCGTCTGGTACGCGCAGATGAGGCCGTCTCGTCCGAACGGTACCGCGTACCAGGGGATGCCCGCGGTAGGGAAGGGTCCGCTGTCATGAAATTCCATGAGCGCGCGCAGGTCGAGCGCGCTGCGAGTGATGAGGCCCTCGTCGAGCGTCTCGGAGCTCGTCGTGTAGCGGGCGCAGGTGCGGAGGAAACGGCGATAGCGCGCGTTGAGCGCGTCGATCGCGTCGTCGAACCGGTCCGGCGACGGCGCCGCGCCGGCACCGTCCTCGCGCGGGATCACAGCAAGCTCGATCGTGAGGACGCCCTGCGGTGGCAGCTCGCGTTCGAGGTGGAACACGTTGCCTTCGATGCGGTCGGGCGCCGGACGCATCGTGATGTCCGTCGTGCGCCGCACCGCGTCGCGGCCGACACGCTCGAACACGATGCCGCCCTCCCGCGAGCCGCGCTTGATCTCGTGCGGCGTCGTCGCGTCGGCGCGGCGGCCGCGCACCGCGAACATGTCGCGGAATGACGCCTCGAACTCGAGCTCCAGCGAGACCTTCACCGGCTGCGGGTTCGCGTTGAGAACGCCGATCCGCTCGCGCAGGCCATCCGCGAGGAAACGCGTGCGGCGGATCGACAGCGCCTCGGCCGCGTGACGCGCGGTGCCAAGGGTGGCGCCCTCCGAGCGCATGAGCTGGAACGTGGCGACATAGTTCTGCTCGGTGTTGGCCGACAGCAGGATCGGCGGCGTCCCGTTCACGCGGAGCGCGTAGCCCGAAAGGAACTGTGTGTCGTGGTAGTAGAGGCCCAGCGGGCTCGCACTACCGAGCAGGAGAGAGCCGTCGTTCTCCGTGATGAGGACGATGCCGTCCTCCTTGAGCGAAACGCTCACGCGGTGGACGCGCTCCGAGTCCTGTCCTGGCTACGCCGATCGAGGAAGAGACGCTTCTCCTCCTCCATGACGCGCGCGCCGTCCTCGATGACGGTCTCGGACTGTGTCGTGGTCATGTCTCGCACTTCTTCGATGAACGACGCGGTCCGCAGCTGATAGAGCGGCAGCAACGAACGCGCGATCTGTTCGCTCGCCGCGGGCTTTCGCAGCGCCGCCGCGAGGTGGTCGAACACGATCCGCGCCCACGCCTTCGCGTCGATCGTGTTCGGCACGGGCGCGGACAGGATCTCGCGCCAGCCGCTCTCGTGCGCGCCTTTGCCCGCGGCGTACTTCTCGCGCAGTCGCGCCGGGTCCGCTGGGACGGCTTCGGGCTCGACCGGCATCGGATCGCCGACGACCGGCACGTCCTTCGAGCCGCGCACCTTCGACCACGCCGTCTCGTTCTCGGACGCCATCCGGAAGAGCGTGCCGACCACCTGCGTGAACATCGGGCCAAGGTCGGCGGCGGGATCCTTCGGGTCGTGCACCTTCGCGCCCAGGAACGCCTGAGCGACGTGCGCGTCCCGCGTCATGGCCGTCGTCGTCATGAAGATGTCGATACCGAAGCGGGCGACGTCGGTGTCCCACACCTTCTGTTCGAGGAACGCGGTGGCGAGATCCGCGCGGAAGCCGAACTCACCGCCGATCGGCTGGCGTATGCGAAGGCCGTAGAGCGCGCGCGTCAGCGGATAGGCGACCGAGTTCGTGATCGTGCCGTCGTGCTTGTGGCGTGCATAGAGAGGAGTGATGTAGTCGGCCTCGCCCTTCGTGATCGGTGTGAGAAGGCGTCCGATCCACTCCGGTGTGATGCTCCGCAGGTCGCTGTCGACGACGGCGCACGCGCGCGCCCCGAGCATGCCGACCGCGGTGAAGATCGCGCGGAACGCGGAGCCCTTGCCCGGCGGTCCGATGTAACGGCCGACGGCCACGGGCACGCCCGCCGCGCCCTCGACCACGCGGTCCGGCGTCCCGTCCTCGGATCCGCCATCCGCGTTCACGATCGCGACGCGCGCGCCGGGAAAGTGCTCGCGCAACCCCTTTGCCGCGGTCGTCGCGACGTAGCCGATCGTCGCCGCGTTGCGGAAGCTGGGGATACCCACGACGACATCGGCCGAGCCGATCTCACTGAGGCTGCTCGCGAGGCGCTCGTCGAGCATCAGGTGCTGGTCAGGCATGCGTCCCTCCAACTCCGCTCACGCACCCTTCCCGCCGTGACGCCATCATACCGGCGTGCTCGAAGCGATCGATGGCATCGTCATTCCCTTTCTCGAGGCGCTGTACGAGCGCTTCGGTTATGTCGGGGTGGTCATCGCCATGGCCATCGAGAGCGCCGCGATCCCGCTGCCGTCGGAGCTCATCCTGCCTTTCGCCGGCTGGAGCGTCTCGAAGGGTCTGACCGAGCCGCTCACGTCGTCTCCGTGGAGCTACTGGGGCGCGGTCATCGCCGGGGTCGTCGGAAACACGGTCGGTTCGCTGGCCAGCTACGCGATCGGAGCATACGGGGGTAGGCCGCTGATCGAGCGATACGGAAAGTACGTGCTGATAAGCGCGCACGACCTCGAGCTGGCGGACCGCTGGTTCGCGCGATATGGCGAGGCGACCGTGTTCTTCTCGCGCATGCTGCCGATCGTCCGGACTTTCATCTCGGTACCCGCGGGGATCGCGCGGATGCCGCTGTGGCGCTTCACGCTGTTCTCGATCCTTGGCGCGGTCCCCTGGGTGATGCTGCTGGTCTGGGGTGGGATGCAGCTTGGCGATCACTGGCTGGAGCTGAAGCACAACCTGAGAGGGCTCGACTACCTCATCGCCGCCGTGATCCTCCTCGGCGTCGGTCTCTTCGTCTGGCGGCACGTGCGCCGCCGCTGATGGACGGGCTCTTCGCGTTCGACACGCAGCTCTTCAGCGCGATCGTGACCGCCGTCGCCAACAATGGACTGCTCGCCGCCCTCGCGATCGCCGTGGCGTACATCAACTTCAACGGACTGGTCTGGTGGATCGCGGGCCTGCTCGTCGCGCGCGCGCGCGGCTGGGGGCGGCGGGGACTCTGGGGCGCGCTCACCGTCTATGTCGGCCTGGTGGACGGATGGCTCGTCGCCGAGCTGCTGAAGCTGGTCGTTCGGCGCCCGCGCCCATTCAGCGTCGTGCTGGATCTTCCGCCGACGCTCATCACCGAGCCCACGAGCTTCTCCTTCCCATCGGGAGACTCCGCATTCGCTTTCGGTGCGGCGGTGGCGCTGGGTCGCGTCGCTCCGGCCTGGCGGCTGCCCGCGCTGCTGTTCGCGGTGGCCGTCGCGTTCGAACGCGTCGCCGTCGGCGTGCATTACCCGGTCGACGTCATCGCCGGCGCTCTCATCGGCACGATCTCAGGGCTCACCGCGCCGCTCGCGGTCGCGCTGCTGCGGCGCCGGGTGCGCTGGCGCGCGTTCGTCGTGCCGCACACGCACTGGGACCGCGAGTGGTACGAGCGCTTCGAGGGATACCGCGCGCGTCTCGTGCCGATGGTGTCGAGGCTGCTCGACCTGCTCGAGCGCGACAGCGAGTTCAGATCGTTCACCTTCGACGGCCACACCATCTGGGCCGAGGACTATCTCGAGAAGCGCCCCGGCGACCGACCGCGCATCGAGGCGCTCGTGCGCGCGGAACGCCTCTTCATCGGTCCGTGGTACGTGCTCGCCGACAACCTGCTGGTGTCCGGTGAGTCGCTCCTTCGGAACTTCCAGGAGGGGCTGCGCGTCTCCGCGTCATTCGGCCGCGCGATGCGCGTTGGGTACGTGGCCGATCCCTTCGGCCATCCCGCGCAGACACCGCAGCTCCTTCGCGGCTTCGGCTACAGCTCGTACGTCTTCTCGCGCGGCGTCGGCGACGAGGGCGAGCGCGTGGGCGCCGAGTTCCGCTGGCAGGGACCATCCGGCGACAGCGTCCTCGCCACGCATCTCGTCGATCACTACTCCGGCGGGCTCCAGCTCGTCGGCGATACCGCAGAGACGCCGCAGGCGCTTCGCGCGCGGGTGCGCAGCCGGCTCGGGCGCATGCTCGACGTCACCACCGCGTACGCGAACGGCACGGCACTTCTCTTCATGGTCGGCGACGATCACGTCGATGCCTACGCGCGGCTACCCGAAGCCGTGAGGGCCTGGGACGAGCTGCTGCCGAACGTGAAGGCGCGCATCACGAGCCTCGAGGAGTACGAGGCGAACATGACCCAGCCGCGCGGCCTGGTGGTCGGCGAGATGGTGCGCGGCCGGTACCGGCCGATCCTCCGCGGCGTGAACTCCACGCGCGTGTGGATCAAGCAGGAGAACGCGGCGTGCGAGCGCCTGCTGCTCGAGCGGTGCGAGCCGCTCGACGCGCTCGCCGGCGGCGAGGCGCGTGACGAGGTGCGGTCACTCTGGCGCACGCTGCTGCAGAACCACCCGCACGACTCGATCTGCGGCTGCTCGATCGATGACGTCCACGACGTCGACATGGCCCCGCGCTTCGCCCGCGTGCGCGGCGACGGCGAGGCGCTCGCCGCGCGCCTGGAGCGGCGACTTGGCGGACCGCCCAGCACGCCGATCGTGTGGAGCGCCGTGCCCTGGGAGCGCGACGCGGTCGTGCCGCTCGACGGACGGCCCACGCGCGTTCGCTGCAGCGCCTTCGGTACCGCGCCCGCGCGCCGGGTCGATGGCGCCGGCGTCTCGTCGCCCGAGGACGGGGTCATCGAGAACGAAGCGCTGCGGGTCGAGGTCGCGCTCGACGGCTCGTTCCACGTCATCGACCGGAGGAGCGGCGAGCGTTCCGGTCCCCACGGCGCGCTGCTGGACGAGGGGGACCGAGGTGATGAGTACACCTATTCATATGCGGGTCCGACGCTCGGCTCGCGCGATCTCGCCGGGACACGGACCGCGGCTGTCGACGGCGACCGCGCGACGGTGACGGTCGTGTTCGAGCTGCGCCTCCCGTCGGGTCTGCGCGACGACCGCCTCGCCCGCGCCCCCGACCTCGTCCCGTGCGCCGTGCGCTCCGAGATATCGCTCGATGCCGGTGCGCGGCGTGTCGACGTCCGGCTGACCGTCGACAACCAGGCGCGCGACCACCGGCTGCGCGTCCTGTGCGAGACGGGCACGCGTTCGCTGACCCATCGTGCTGGCGCCGCCTTCGCGTGGCTCGATCGCGACACGCGCGTCGCGCCGAGACCGGGGTGGATCGAGCAGCCGACCGCGGAGCGCGCACTGCACGATCTGGTCGCCGTCGAGGGCGCGACGCGCGGACTCGCTGTCGGCGTCGACGGCCTGCGCGAGTACGCCGTGCTCCACGATGGCCGGACCATCGCGATCACGCTGCTCCGCGCCGTCGGCTGGTTGTCGCGCGGGGACCTCCCCGAGCGCAAGGGGCACGCGGGACCGGCCCTGGTGACACCGAGCGCGCAGTGCATCGGCGTGCGTGAATACCGCTACTGCGTGGTGCCGCTGGACGCTGAGGTGACGCTGCCGCGGGCGGCGCGCGAGATCCGCGAGTGGCTGTCACCCGCGTGGGGCGCCCAGGGCGACGGGGTGCCTCGCTCCTTCTATTCGGTCGAGGGCGACCCAGCGGTGCAGCCGTCTGCCCTGCGCGCCGGTCCGGACGGCACTTTCGTCGCGCGCCTGTTCAATCCCTCGCGCGAGCCGGCCTCCGCGACCCTCCGCTTCGCGCGGCCCGCGCTCGAGGCGCGCGCGGTCGACCTGCGCGAGGGCGATCTGGCTCTCGGCAACACCGGACTCGACATCGTGCGCACCGCGACTCCGCCTGATGTCGAAGTGGGCGCCGTCGCCGTCCGTCTCGCGCCGTACGAGATCGGGACCTACCTCATTCGCCTCGCGTAGACGGGGTACCTCTTTCATGTCGCGCTCCGTCGCACGAACGTGCGACACGCGAGGGACAGACACGCGGCACCCGGCGGCCTAACGTCGCCGCATGCGCCGGACACTGGCCCTCGCGCTCGTCCTGCTTGCAGTCTTCGCCGCACCAGCCGCGGCCGATGACGACCCGCCGCTCTTTCGCCGCACCACGCCGCGCGCGTCGCTCGACCAAGACGCGGGCAACATCACGCTTGGCGTCCCCGCCGGTCGCGCATGGGGCGTCGAGAGCGGGCTCCGCCCGCTACCAGCTGAAGGAGCGCTCGCCGTCCGCCTGCGAGTCTCCGACGACGACGTGCGCGAAGCTTTCGCCCGGATCGCCTACTACGCGAGCGCTACGGGGCGGCCGAGGCAGATCGCCATAGCCGACAGCGAGGCGGTCGCCGCCGGCGAGGGCCGTGTCCTTTTCATCCCGCTGGATCCGCCGCCGGGCGCCGTCGCCTACCGGGTCCGTGTCCTCGCGCGACTGCGCCTTGGCGCCGAGCGATCGAGTGCCGACGCGATCCACGCGCGCGTCACGTCGATCGATCGGGCGGCGACGCGCTTCGGCTCGCTCTTCTCGCGGCTGCTTCCGGACGGGCCGTAACCCACGGGCCATGACGGTCGTCGCTCGCCTAGACTCAAACACCAATGGCGACCGTCACGTACGAACACGTCAACAAGAAGTTCGGCGACGTCACCGCGGTGAAGGACCTCAACCTGCAGGTCCGCGACGAGGAGTTCCTCGTGCTTGTGGGCCCGTCCGGTTGTGGGAAGACGACCGCGCTGCGCATGCTCGCCGGGCTCGAGGAGCAGACCTCGGGCGACATCTTCATCGGCGAACGGCGCGTCAACGATGTCGCGCCGAAGGACCGTGACATCGCGATGGTCTTCCAGAACTACGCGCTGTATCCGCATATGAGCGTGTACGACAACATCGCCTTCGGTCTAAAGCTCCGCGGCGTCGACCGTAAGGAGATCGAACGGCGCGTCAACGAGGTCGCCGAGATGCTCTCGATCGGGCAGCTCCTCAAGCGCAAGCCGAAGGAGCTCTCCGGTGGTCAGCGGCAGCGCGTCGCGGTCGGTCGTGCGATCGCGCGCGAGCCCGCGGTCTTCCTGATGGACGAGCCACTCTCGAACCTCGACGCGAAGCTCCGGATCCAAACACGCGCGATGTTGCAGAAGCTGCATCAGCGGCTGCTCCGAACGACGATCTACGTGACGCACGATCAGGTCGAGGCGATGACGATGGGCGATCGCATCGCCGTGATGAACGAAGGCGTCCTTCAGCAGCTCGACACCCCCGAGAACCTCCATGAGCGTCCGGTGAATCTCTTCGTCGCGGGCTTCATCGGATCTCCGTCGATGAATTTCTTCGACGCCAAGATCGTGAGCGGCCCGGGCGGTGCGGTCGCCGACGCCGGCTTCTTCCGTGCGCCGCTGAAGGGCAAGGCCGCCGAGGCGGTCGGCCGCGACGTGGTGCTCGGCGTACGCCCGGAGGACATCGACGACCTCGCGAACGCGCAGCAGAACGGTCACTTGCCCGTTGAGGCAAAGGTGGAAGTCGTGGAATTCCTCGGCAACGAGCTGCAGCTTCAGCTGTCGGCGGACGGGAAGGTCTTCGTCGCGCGCGTGTCCACCGACACGCAGACGCGCCCGGGGGCGGCCCTGCGGGTAGGCTTCAACCTACGGAAGCTCCACGTGTTCGATAAGGCCACCGAGGTCGCGCTTCGATGACGCTGCGCGGAAATGTCCAAGACTTTCCGCTGCGCTCGGTCCTGGACCTGCTCGGGCAAACGAAGAAGACCGGCGAGCTCCAGGTCCGCGCCGGCGATCGCGTCGGTGCGCTCGGCATCGCGGATGGCCGCGTCGTCACGGCGGTCTTCGGCGAAGAGGAGCCGCTCCTCGCGCTCGGCGCGATCTTCGCCATCGACGGAGCGGAATTCGAGTTCACACCCTGGGACGACGCGCCGCCGGCGAACCTCGACTCCGGAACGCTCGACGAGCTGCTCGGCAAGGCCGCCGAGGCGAAGAGGCAGGCCGAGGAAGCGCGCCGGAAAGCGGAGGAAGAGCGCGAGGCCGCGCGGAGGAAGGCGGAAGCCGAGGCCGAGGCCGAGCGCCAGCGCATCGCGGAGCTCCGCACGCTCATTCCGACCGACGACGTGCCGTTCCGCCTTTCCGAGCGGGCGGTGGATCAGGGTCCGGTCACGCTCACCGCGGAGGAATGGCGTTTGGTGCTTGCGGTCAACGGAGAGCGCGACCTGAACGCGATCGCGAGCATGCTCCACCTCGACAACATTGCCGCCCTGACCGCTCTCGCTGAGCTTGTGCGTGACGGGATCATCGAGGCAGCGCCACGTGCCGAGCCCGCGGCCCAAGCGACGCCGAGCGCGCCCGCGTACGAGGCGCCCGCATACGATCTGTCGACGCCGAGCACGCATGCGTACGCGCCGGATGCGCCTACCGAGCCCGCCCCGCCGGCGTTCGAAGCGGAGACACCGACGTTCGAGACCCCGGCGAACGCCTGGGCGCCGCCTCCAGCCGAGCCGGCGTCGACTTTCAGCACGGAGCCCGCGGCTGAGGTCTCCCCGGCGGCGCAGGACTGGATAACGCCAGATCAGGCGGTGCCGGCGGAGGACTGGCCCGCGACGCCGGCGCAGGCGCCGGCGCCACCGATCTCGGAGGTCATTCCGGGCTGGCATACCCCCGCCCCGGAGGCCCCCGCGCCGGAGCCCGAGTGGATCAAGCCGCAGGAGGTGGAGCCCGCGCCCGCGCTGGACGATCGTCTCAGCGCTCTCTCCGGCATCTTCGGTCCGGCCCCGTCCGAGGCCGCTGAGCCACCGCCGGCCGAGTCTCCGACCAGCTCCTGGGCGCCGCCGCCCGCCGCGGGGACGGATCACTGGGGCACACCGCCCGAGCCGATCCCGTCGGCCGACCGCTGGACCAAGCCGCCCGCGCCCGAGCCGGCCGCGCCAGCCACCTCCGACGATCCGTGGGGGTCGCCCCCCGCATCGACGCCGACGCAGCGCGCCTGGTCGCCGCCTCCGTCGGATCCGTCGCCCGCCCCGGAGAATGACGCCTGGACCGCTCCACCGGCGCCGCCCGCGTCCAGCAGCTGGTCGGCGCCAGCCGCGACGTCCACCACCGCGGATCCGTGGGGCACGCCGGCCCGGCCCGAGGCGCGCGCCGCCACGTTCCGGACCGCCGAGCCGAGCACGCCGCCGGTCGAGGAGTGGAGCGCGCCGCCCGCCGCGCCGCCGGAGAAGAAGAAGCGCGGGCTCTTTGGCTTCGGTCGCGAGAAGCCGGCTCCGCCTCCCGTCGCGGGCACGCCACTTCCGACGGCCGGCGTCACCGGCAGTCGCGTTGGCATGATCGCGGCTCTCGCGAACGCCCTGATCGCCGAATACAACAGCGGTCAGTACGGGAAGACCCGCATCGAAGAGCGCATCACCAACCTCCTCATGCGCGTCGACGAGCAGGCGGACCCGATCGATCGTCCGCTGCCGATCGTCGACGATCGCATCGATGTCCAGGCGCTCGAGCGTGAGCATCTCGCTGAGTCGCAGGCCTTGCCGTATCTCGCCCTCCTCGTGACCACGATCTTCGCCGACGCCGAGAAGGCATTCGGCAAGGACAAGGCGAAGAAGGGGTACAAGGCCGCCCAGAAGAGCATCCTGCTCGGCGACGCGAGCGTTCTGTCTTCGCCGGAGCTCGCGGGCAAGCTGCCCCGCGTCTGAGCGACAACCACTTTCTCGGAGTCGACCTCGGCGGCACGAATGTCCGCGCGGTCATCGCATCGCTCGACGGCGATCGCTACGAGATCCTCGCGCGTGACGAGCGCCGCACGCCGCGCGATGGCGCCGACTCCATCGTCCGCGCTCTCGCGGACTCCGCGCGGGCCAGCGCGAGCGAGGCCGGCCTTCCCCTCCACGAGATCGTCGCCCTCGGCTGCGCCGCGCCCGGCCCACTCGACCACCGCACCGGTCTTGTGCACGAGGCGCCGAACCTCGTCGGGTTCAAGGAATTCCCGCTCGCGCAGCGGCTGGGTGACGCGCTGGATGGCCTCACCGTTTTCGTCGATCGCGACACGGCGACGGCCGCGGTCGCCGAGGCGGTCGCCGGCGCCGCGCGCGGTGCACGCGACTTCGTGTACGTGACGGTCTCGACCGGGCTTGGCGGCGCGATCGTGAGCGGTGGGCGCATGCTGCGCGGCGCCACGAACACCGCGGGCGAGATCGGTCACTGGCCCGTCGCGTTCCAGCTGGACGCGTCGCGCGACGCGTCCGCCGACGTGCCGCGCTGCGGCTGCGGCTCCTTCGGCTGTGCCGAGTCGTTCGCCGCCGGCCGCAACATGGCCGCCGCGTTCGGCGTCGCCGATGCGGCGGAGGTCTTCGCCGCCGCCACGCGCGGCGACGAGCGAGCGACCGCCATCGTCACGCGCGCCGAGCGAGCGCTCGCGAACCTCGCGGTCGGCCTGGTGAACGTCATGAACCCGGCGCTGATCGTCGTCGGCGGATCCGTCGCGGAGAACCAGCCCGACCACGTGCTCGCACCGATGCGCCGCGCGATCGCGGAACGCGCGTTTCGCGCGCCGGCTGCCGCGGTACGGCTCGTGCCCGCCGCGCTCGGCGCGGAGGTGGGCATGCTGGGTGCTGTCTTCGCCGCCCGGGAGCGCCTATCGGGGCGAGGGGAGTGGTTCCTCTAGTCTCACCTCAATAAGGGGGGTCAGCCATGGGTGTGCGCGTCGGCATCAACGGTTTTGGACGCATCGGTCGGCAGTTCGTCAAGGCGGTCCTCGAGCGGCACCCCGAGCTCGAGGTCGTCGCGGTGAACGATCTCGCCGACCCGCAGATGAACGCGTATCTCTTCAAGCACGACACCAACTACGGCAATTTCAAGGGGGAGGTCTCCGCCACCGCCGATTCGCTCGTGGTCGACGGCCGCAGCATCAAGGTGCTGCAGGAGAAGGATCCGGCCAAGCTCCCGTGGAAGGCCCTTGACGTCGACATCGTCATCGAGTCGACAGGCTTTTTCACCGACGGGACCAAGGCGAAGGCGCACATCGATGCGGGCGCGAAGAAGGTCATCATCTCCGCTCCGGCGAAGAACGAGGACATCACGGTCGTCCTCGGAGTCAACGAGGAGCGCTACGACCCCGCCAAGCACAACATCATCAGCAACGCCTCCTGCACGACCAATGGCCTCGCGCCGGTCGCGAAGGTGCTCAACGACGAGTTCGGCATCAAGAAGGGCTTCCTCACCACCGTTCACTCGTACACGAACTCGCAGCGGACGCTCGACACCGCGGCCAAAGATCCGCGTGACGCCAGGGCCGCCGCCGAGAACATCGTTCCGTCTGAGACCGGCGCCGCGAAGGCGGTCGCGCTCGTGATCCCCGACCTTAAGGGCAAGTTCGCCGGCATGGCGTTCCGCGTGCCGACCTCGACCGTCTCCGTCGTCGACTTCGTCGCGACGCTCGGCCGCGAGGTCACCAAGGATGAGGTCAACGCCGCTTTCAAACGTGCGAGCGAAGGCGACCTCAAGGGCATCATGGGCTACACGGACGAGCCCCTCGTGTCGAGCGACCTGAAGGGCGACGATCGCTCCACGATCGTGAGCTCCATGGACACGATCGTCCTCGGCGATACGGTGAAGGTCATCTCCTGGTACGACAACGAGTGGGGCTACGCGTGCCGCCTCGCCGACATCGCCGCGTTCGTGGCGTCGAAGCTGCGAGTTCCCGCTGCGGCCTAGCGTCGCGTGACGGTCTTCGCGAAGCGCACGATCCGGGACGTCGATCCGTCCGGGAAGAAGGTCCTCGTCCGCGTCGATCTCAACGTGCCTTTGACCCACGCTGCCGACGGCGCGCCTCAGATCGCGGATGACTCCCGACTCAGGGCATCTCTTCCGACCGTCCGCCATCTGCTCGCGCACGGCGCGGCGCTCGCGCTCTGCTCGCACCTGGGACGGCCGAAAGGCCCCGATCCGAGGCTGAGCCTCCAGCCCATCGCCCGGCGGGTCGGCGAGCTGCTCGCGCGCGACGTCACCCTGCTGCCCGACGCGGTCGGGCCGGCGGTGCGCGAGGCCATCGCGGGCCTTCGGCCGGGCGACGTCGTCATGCTCGAGAACGTGCGCTTCCACCCCGAGGAGGAGAAGAACGATCCCGCGTTCGCGAAAGACCTGGCGAGCGGGTTCGATCTCTACGTGAACGATGCTTTCGGCGCGGCGCACCGCGCGCACGCGTCGACGGAGGGGGTCGCGAAGCACCTGCCCGCATACGCCGGCCTGCTCCTCGAGAAGGAGCTTCTCGCGCTCGGCGGGCTGCTCAGCGCACCGAAGCGGCCGTTCCTCGCGATCGTCGGCGGCGCCAAAGTGAGCACGAAGATCGACGTCCTCCGTGCGCTGCTCGCACGCGTGGATGCGCTCGCGATCGGCGGGGGCATGGCCAACACCTTCCTGCTCGCGACCGGTCACCGGATCGGCCGGTCGCTCGCCGAGACCGATCGCGCCGATGAAGCGAAAGCGATCCTGGGCGACGCGAAGGCCCAGGGAAAGCGCGTGCTGCTGCCGGAGGACGTGCTCTGCGCGCCGTCCGCCGACGACGCCGGCGCGCGGGCGGCGGCGGTGAAGGGCGTCGACGACGTGGCGGACGATCTCACCATCGTCGATGTCGGCCCACGCACGATCGAGCGCTACGCGGACGAGATACGCCGCGCGAACACGATCTTCTGGAACGGTCCGCTCGGCGTCTTCGAGATCGGCGCGTTCTCAACAGGGACGAGGCGCGTCGCGGAGCTGCTGGCGGCGAGCGGCGCCACGACCATCGTCGGTGGCGGCGAGTCGGTGCAGGCCGTGGAGGAGCTCGGTCTGGCGGAGAAGATGACGCACGTGTCGACCGGCGGCGGCGCGTCGCTCGAGCTCATCGAGGGCAAGACGCTACCGGGCGTCGCCGCGATCCCGGACCGCAGCGAGGTCCGCGCCGGGTGAGCGATACGACGATCGAGATGATCCGCGGGCGCGAGATCCTCGACTCGCGTGGCGATCCCACCGTGGCGGTCGACATCATCCTCGCCGACGGCTCGCGCGGGACGGCGATGGTGCCGTCGGGCGCGTCGACCGGCGCGCACGAGGCGGTCGAGCTGCGCGATGGGGACAAGGCGCGCTACCGCGGCAAGGGCGTCCGAAAAGCCGTGAGCAACGTCGACGACGTGATCGCGCCGGAGCTCATGGGCGAGGACGCCGCGGACCAGGGCGCGATCGACAAGCTGCTCCTCGAGCTCGACGGGACTCCGAACAAATCGAAGCTTGGGGCGAACGCGATCCTCGGTGTTTCGCTGGCGTGCGCCCGCGCCGCCGCGAGCGCCGTGGGCCTGCCGCTGTACCGGTACCTCGGCGGACCGCTGGCGCGCACGCTGCCCGTTCCGCTCATGAACATCCTGAACGGTGGCAAGCACGCGACCGACTCGGCCGACATGCAGGAGTACATGGTCGCGCCGATCGGCGCGACGTCGTTCCGCGAGGCGGTCCGCGCGGGCGCCGAAGTGTTCCACGCGCTGAGAGCGATCCTGCACGACCGCGGGATGGGAACGGGAGTCGGTGACGAAGGTGGCTTCGCGCCGTCCGGGCTGAAGGACAACGAGGAACCCATCCGCCTCATCCTCGAGGCCATCGAGAAGGCCGGCTACACCGCCGGCGAGCAGGTCGCGATCGCGCTCGATCCGGCGTCCACCGAGCTGTACGCGAATGGCAAGTACACGCTGGCACGCGAGAAGATCACGATCGACGCCGCGGCGATGACCGAGCGCTACGCGACGTGGCGCGCGAAGTACCCGCTCGTGTCGGTCGAGGACGGCCTCGCCGAGGACGATTGGGAGGGCTGGAAGCACCTCACGGCAAAGCTCGGCGATCGCCTCCAGCTGGTCGGCGACGACCTGTTCGTCACGAACATCGAACGTATCCGGCGCGGCGTGACCGAGGGAGCCGCCAACGCGGTCCTCGTCAAGCTCAACCAGATCGGCACGCTCACGGAAACGATCGACGCGGTCGAGCTCGCCCACCGCTCGGGCTACGCGACCGTCATCTCGCATCGGTCCGGCGAGACCGAGGACACGACCATCGCCGACCTTGCGGTGGCCCTCAACAGCGGGCAGATCAAGACGGGGTCGCTGTCGCGAAGCGAGCGCAACGCGAAGTACAACCGGCTGATGGAGATCGAGAACGAGCTACAGGACGCCGCGCGCTATCCGGGACGCGACGCCTTCCCGCGCTTCGGGCGGTAGCGTGAGCGGGCGCCTGGTCGCACCGCTGTCAGCACTCGGCGCGCGCGATGTCTCACGCGCCGGCGGGAAGGGCGCGAATCTCGGTGAGCTGATCGGAGCGGGCTTTCCCGTTCCCGATGGTTTCGTGATCACGACCGACGCGTACGTCGTCGCGGCATACGAAGCCGGCGTCGATCCGAGCGATACAGCGGACGCACGCCGCCGGCTCGCGGAGAGCCCCATGCCGACGGACATCGCTACCGCCGTGCGCGAGGCGTATCGGACGCTGGGTGGCCGCGTGGCGGTCCGCTCGTCCGCGACGGCCGAGGATCTGCCCGAAGCCAGCTTCGCCGGTCAGCAGGACACGATCCTCGACGTCGAGGGCGAGGACGAGCTCGAGGCCGCGGTCCGCCGCTGCTGGGCATCGCTGTGGAACGAGCGCGCCGTCTCGTATCGAACGACCAATGCCGTCGACGAGCGTGCGCTCCGGCTCGCGGTCGTCGTGCAGCGGATGGTGCCCGCCTCCATCGCGGGCGTTCTCTTCACCGCCGACCCGATCACCGGACGCCGGCGGCGCGCCGCGATCGACGCGGTCCGTGGGCTCGGCGACCAGCTCGTCTCGGGCGCGGTGAATCCGGATCACTACCTCGTCGACACGTCCACGGGCGCGGTGGTCGAAAGACGCGGCACCATCCTCGATGACATCCGCCTTCGCGAGCTCGCGAGGATCGGAGCCCGCATCGAAGCGCATTTCGGGAAGCCGCAGGACATCGAGTGGGCGATCGACAGCTCGAAGCTCTGGATCGTGCAGTCACGCGACATCACGACGCTCTATCCGATCCCCGCGAACGCCCCCGATCCGGAGCGCGACCTGCGCGTGTATTTCTCGGCCAACGTCGCGCAGGGCGTGCTCCAGCCGTTCACGCCGATGGGCCTCCAGACCTTCCGGCTGATCGGAGCCGCACTCTCCTCGGCGGTCGGAAGGCCCGTCGCCGATCCCGCCGCGGGCATCTCCGCGATCGCCGACGCCGGCCTGCGGCTGTGGATCGATCTCACCGGCGTGCTGCGCAACTCGGCCGCGCGCGGCATACCTGTCCGCGTGCTGTCGATCATGGAAGCGCGCAGCTCCGGCATCTTCGCCCGGCTGCTGGACGATCCACGCCTCGCACCGCGGCGTGGCTCGCGGGTCCGGTCCGCGGTGACGATCCTTGGCGCGGTCGCGCACGCCGGAGTCCCGCTGTGGGTGATGCGCGCGCTCCTTCGACCCGACCGGACGCGCGATGAGATCCTCAGCAACGTCGACGCGCTCATCACCCGCGACGCGGGACCGCTCACGACACCCGCCGAGCGCCTCGACGCGTTCGAGCGGCTGCTCGTCAGCAGGCTTCCGCGCATGTTCCCTCGACTCGTGGCGCTGGTCGCCGCCGGACTCCTCTCGTACAACCTCGCGGCGCGGCTGCTCCGCGGTGTCGCGAGCGACGACGAGATGCGGACCGTGCTTCGCGGCCTGTCATTCAACCCGACGACCGAGATGGACCTGGAGCTCTGGGGCATCGCGCGCCGCACCCGGGACGACGCGCAGTCGCGAGCGGCGCTCGCGGACAGTACCCCGGCCGAGCTCAGCGCCGCCTTCCGTCGCGGAGCGCTACCGCCAACGCTCCAGCGCGAGCTCGAGACATTCCTGACGCGCTACGGCCACCGCGCGATCGCCGAGATCGATCTCGGCCTGCCCCGGTGGTCGGAGGATCCATCACATCTTCTCGGCGCGATCGCGAACTACCAGCGCCTCGACGCGGCGGCGCTGGCGCCTGATGCGCAGTTCGCCCGCGGCGCGAGCGAGGCCGAGGAGACGATCGCGACGTTGCTCTCGCGGGTCCATGGTCCGTGTCGCCTGCTCGCGCGGAAGTTCCTTCGCCGCGTCCGGGCCCTCGCCGGCGTGCGCGAGGCGCCGAAGTTCAACATCGTGCGCGTGTTCGCGAGGGGCCGGGCGATCCTCGCACCCGTCGGCGCGGCGCTTGCGAAAGACGGCCGCATCGCCACGGCGGACGACATCTGGTTCCTGACGCTGGCGGATGCCCGCCGCGCTCTGGCCGGCGAGGACATGCGCGTCCGTGTCGCGGAGCGTCGCGCGGAGTACCGGCGTGAGGAGCGGCGGCGTCACATCCCGCGTGTGCTGCTGTCGGACGGGACCGATGCCGAGGCCGCGTTCGCGTCGCCTACGGGGGACGGAGCGATCCGTGGCACGCCGGCCTCACCGGGGATCGCGCGTGGCCCCGCGCACGTGCTGCTCTCTCCGGCCGGAGCGCGGCTTGAGCCGGGCGAGGTGCTCGTCGCGCCGGCCACCGATCCTGGTTGGACGCCGCTATTCCTCACCGCGAGCGCGCTCGTGATGGAGATGGGCGGGATGATGTCGCACGGCGCGGTCGTCGCGCGCGAGTACGGGATCCCTGCCGTCGTCGGCGTTCCGAACGCGACCGACCGCATCGTGACGGGGGAGCGGGTCGTGGTCGACGGGTCTGCGGGGACGATCGCGTCCGAAGGGCGTTAGGTCTTCTTCGTGCTCTTCGCAGCGCGCTTCGCGACGCGGCTGCGCTTGCGACGCGCCGCGTTCTTGTGGATCGCGCCACGTTTCGCCGCACGGTCGAGCATGCTCGCCGCTTCGGCGACGGCTTCCTGGACCGCCTCGCCCCCCTTCTCGATCGCGGCGCGCGCGGTCTTCACCGCACTGCGCGCGGCCGAGCGCGCGACGGTCTTGATGGTGGTGCGCTTCTGCGTTTGCCGGATGCGCTTGAGAGCCGAACGCTTCTTCTTCGCCATAGGGGCGGAACGATAACCCAATGGCACACATAAATCTCGCCGCATCAGCCGCCAGGCTCATCAGATCCGTATCGCTCCGACGCAGGGCGGCCATACTCCGCGCGTGACGATGTCCATCGCCCGGGCGTCGCTCGTCATGATCGCCGCGCTCATAGCCAGCCGGGTCCTGGGCTGGCTCCGTCTTTCGGTCTTTGGCGCGGCGTTCGGGGAGACGGCCCAGCTCGACGCGTTCTGGGCAGCCTTCCGCATACCGGACGCGCTCTTCAATCTCGTCGTCGCGGGCGCGCTGACGTCGGCGTTCATCCCGGTGTTCGCCGGGTACCTCGCGAAGGAGCGCGAGAACGAGGCCTGGCACGTCGCCTCGAGCGTCATGAACGTCCTCGTCGTCGGCCTCATGGTGCTGTCGGCCGTGATGTGGCTCGCCGCCCCGTGGATCGTGCCGACGTTCATCGTCTCGCCGGCCTTCGCGAGCCGGCCTGGCCAGCTCGAGCTGACCATCGAGCTCACGCGGCTCATGCTGCTGAGCCCGATCTTCATGGGACTGTCGGCGCTCGTCACCGGCGTGCTGCAGTCGTACCGGCAGTTCCTGGCGGGAGCCATCGCCCCACTCGTCTACAACGGCGTGCAGATACTCTTCGCGATCTTCGCGGCGCCTTTCCTCGGCATCAACGCCCTCGCGCTCGGTGTGGTCGCCGGCGCGGCGATGATGTTCCTGGTCCAGCTGCCGGAGCTCACCTTCCGCCGCACCCAGTACCAGCTGACGTTCGACCTCGGCCATCCCGGAGTGCGCGAGATATTCGTGCTCGCAGGTCCACGAACCCTGGCGCTGGGAGCGGTCCAGGTGGTGTTCTTCGTCGACACGTATCTCGCCTCGGGAATGCGGCCCGGATCGCTCACGGCACTCACGTACGCGTTCCAGCTGATGTTGCTGCCCCTGGGCGTGTTCTCGATCGCGATCTCCGCCGCGGTGTTTCCCACCCTCTCGCACTACGCATCCCTCGGCCAGGCACTGAAGATGCGCGATGCGCTGCAGCAGGCGATCCGCTGGATCCTCTTCCTCACGCTTCCGACCGCGATCCTCATGGTGGTGCTACGGCGTCCCATCGTGAACCTGCTCTTCCAGTACGGGGAGTTCGGTCCCGACGCGCGCGAGCTCGTCCAGGCGGCGTTCCTCTTCTATGCGCTCGGTCTCGCCGGACACGCGCTCGTGCAGATCCTGGCGCGTGCGTATTACGCGTCGCGCGACACCACGACGCCGGTCGCCCTGACCCTGATCTCGATCGGCGCGAACGTCGTGCTGTCCGTGACGCTCGCGCCGCCTTTCGGCATCAACGGCCTCGCACTGGCCAACTCGATCGCCACGCTGGCGGAGGCGGCGCTGCTGCTCGCGCTGCTGGCTCCGCGCGCGCGACTGCGGCTGGTCGGGCTCGGCTACGCCACGCTGAAGCAGGTGACCGCGGCACTCTTCATGGGCGTCGCGATGTTCCTGTTCATCAACTTCACGAACATCCCGCTCAACCTCGCGCAGGATCCGCCGAAGCTGCTGCTGTTCGTCCAGACGCTTCTGGCGACGAGCTTCGGCGTGGGGGTCTATCTCTTCGCCGCGTACGTGATGCGCATCAGCGAGCTGCAGGAGATCATCGCGGTCGTCCAGGCGAGGCTTCGCCGAGACAGAACGGCGGTCCGATCCTCGGACTGACACTACGCTGGCACGGCCCGGGGCTGTTCGCGGGTTGCCGACGATAATTAACGCGACATAGAGTATCAACGTGACCACAAGTGATTCGGAGCTCCAGAGCCTCATTGGCCGTTGGCGCGAGCGCATGGCCGCGTCGCCGGACGCCTGGACCGACGTCGATCTCACGTTCACGCAGCTGCGGGCGCTCTTCGTCCTGAGCCGGCAGCCGCTGCGTGTCAGCGATCTCGCGAAGGCCCTTGGGATGAGCCTCGCGAGCGCGTCGGCGCTCAGCGACCGCCTGGTGCGGCAGGGTCTGATCGCGCGCCACCCGGATCCGACCGATCGCCGTTCCGTGTTCCTCCATCTCGCCGCGGCGGGAGCGCGCCTGCTGCGGCGCCTCGATCGCGCTCAGACCGCGCAGCTCACCCGCGCGATCCGGCTCATGAACGAGAAGGAACGTAGTGCCTTCGTGACCACGCTCCGCGCCTTCTTGCGCATCGGCGCGGCGACCGACGCGGCCGGGCGACGTAAAGCTACGAGCCGCTCGAAGGTATAGGCAAGGGAATGGACAAGTCCGACCACGTCATCGAGACGACCGCCCTGACGAAGCGCTACGGCGATGTCGTGGCCGTCAACGAGCTCACCTTGAAGGTGCCACGCGGCGGCGTGTTCGGTTTCCTGGGTCCCAACGGCTCGGGGAAGACGACCACGATGGGCATGCTGCTGGGGCTGGTGCATGCCACGTCCGGACAGGCGCACATCTTCGGCGACTCCGCCTTCCACCCCGCGACGCTGCGACGCGTCGGCGCGATGGTGGAAACGCCGACCTTCTATCCGTACCTCTCCGGTCGCGCCAATCTGCGCTACTTCCAGGCGATCGGCAGGCGCGGCTCGCCCGCCGACATCGACCGGCTGCTGAAGCTCGTCGACCTCGGCAAGCGCGCCGACAGCAAGTTCGCCACGTATTCGCTCGGGATGAAGCAGCGCCTCGGCGTCGCGCTCGCTCTGCTGGGCGATCCGGAGCTCGTCTTTCTCGATGAGCCGACCAACGGGCTCGACCCGGCCGGCGTGGTGGAGGTCCGCGAGCTCATCCG